>Ga0209066_10007469_pt1 | contig 10820 bp, 14 predicted proteins | sample All_14_2_FD_187198 | JGI IMG/M metagenome (GOLD analysis project Ga0209066, IMG submission 187198) | Freshwater microbial communities in response to fracking from Pennsylvania, USA - Allegheny Zone_MetaG_DW_15 (SPAdes) (version 2) ... | reverse complement strand
CTTTTGATGCCGTTGCCGCGAGGCCCCACCCCGTATCGGGTTATGGGCCTACGCCATCAACGGCGGTGTAGGTGGAGACGTCCATGCCATCTGCACAACACCCGCCACGGCGTGAGTTGATGCACTCAATTTCGGATGGCGGCGATTTCAGGCCCGCAAGGTCGGTTTGAAGGCCGATTTCGCCCTGTTTCGTGGCCCTCTGGCCGCATTTGGACGCACTCATCCCCGCATCTCCTGCAGCAACGTGCGTCGCACCATCCACAGGTTGGACAGCGCAAACAGCGTGTGCAGCTGCGCCGTGTTCTTGGCCAGTCCCCGATAGCGCACCTTCACATGCCCGAACTGGCGCTTGATCACCCGGAACGGGTGTTCAACCTTGGCCCGGATACTCGCCTTGACCTGCTCCAGCTGGTCCAGGATCGCGCCCATCGCCGTGCTCTTGTCCAGCGCCTTGCGCTTGCCCGGTCGCATCGCCACATGCCAGTTGACATTGATGCCTTGGGTCTCTGCTCGCTTGTCCACGCCCTGGTAGCCCGCGTCGGCAAAGACGTCTGTTTCGTCTCCATGCACCAGCGCGTGCGCCTGCGTCACGTCGTTGACGTTGGCCGCTGTGCCCACCACCGTGTGCACCAGTCCCGAATCCGCATCCACACCGATGTGGGCTTTCATTCCAAAGTGCCACTGATTGCCTTTCTTGGTCTGGTGCATCTCGGGGTCGCGTTCGCCGAGGCTGTTCTTGGTCGAACTCGGCGCGGCAATGAGCGTGGCATCGACCACGGTCCCGCTCTTGAGCAGCAAACCCTTGGCCGCCAGCGTGGCGTTGACAGTGGCCAGGATCTGCAAGCTCAGGTTGTGGGCTTCGAGCAGGTGGCGGAACCGAAGAATGGTGCTCTCGTCGGGCAGGTTGTCTTCCCCGGCATCCAGACCCACGAACTCGCGGAACAGCGCCATGTCGTACAGCGCTTCCTCCATCGCCGGGTCCGAGAGATTGAACCACTGCTGGATGAAATGAATGCGCAGCATGGTCTCGACGGCAAACGGTGGGCGTCCACCCTTGGCACCTGGTGCGGGCGCGTGCGGAGCGATCAGCGACACCAGCTCGGTCCAAGGCACCACCAGATTCATCTCATCGAGGAACTCGCGCTTGCGCGTCCTCTTGGTTTTGCGCTCGAATCCGCTCTCGCCCAGGCTCATCTGTTTCATGCCGTCAATGTCTCACATCGGGCCAAGGGCGCAGGGGTTGTGCAGATGGCATGGACGTCTCCACCTACACCGCCGTTGATGGCGTAGGCCCATAACCCGATACGGGGTGGGGCCTCGCGGCAACGGCATCAAAAGTGCCAAAGTGGAAGCTCGTCGCAACCACTTGTGAACCGGAGGCCCCACCATGCAATCTACCGCAACGCTGCCAGTCATCGGAATGGATATTGCCAAGAACGTGTTTCAGCTTCACGTGGTGGACGCCGAGACGGGCGAGCTTGAACGACACAAGCTCAGGCGTGACCGGGTGACCACTTTCTTTGCCAATCGTCAAAGGTCACTGGTCGCGCTGGAGGCCTGTGGCGGTGCGCACCACTGGGCCCGAACGCTGCAGGCGTTGGGGCATGAGGTGAAGCTGCTGCCAGCAAAGCATGTCCGTCCCTTTGTCCTGCGCGACAAGACCGATGCCCGCGATGCCCAGGCCATTTGGGTGGCAGCCCAGCAACTTCACATCAAGGCCGTGCCGGTCAAGAATGAGCAGCAACAGGCATGTCTGACTCTTCACCGGATGCGTGCTCAGCTCATGAAGGTGCGCATCATGCAAACCAATGCGTTGCGTGGCTTGCTCTACGAGTTCGGCATCGTGCTGCCAGAAGGGCATCGTGTGCTGCTCAAACGCGTTCAGGACGAACTGGCCAAGGCGCAGGAGCAGGCGCGACTGCCAGGGGTGGTGGTCGCCAGCGTTCAAGATCAACTGCGTCGCATCGACAGTCTGCAGGACGATATTGACCAACTGGACAAACGGCTGGCCTCGATGGTCAAGCAGAACCAGCACATGCAGGCACTGCAAGCCATACCGGGCATCGGTCCGTTGACGGCGACAGCCTTGGTGTCTACCGCGACAGACCTGTCCAGCTTTGAGTCGGGCAGGCAGTTTGCCGCCTGGTTGGGACTGACGCCCCGACAGACTGGCACCGGGGGGAAGACTCGGCAGTTGGGGATCTCCAAACGCGGCGACCCTTATGTGAGGACCATGTTGATGCACGGCGCCCGCGCAGTCATTGCCAGGCGCCAGCGCAGCAGCTGGATCGAGAGGCTGTTACTGCGCCGACCATACAGCGTGGTGGTCGCGGCGCTGGCCAACAAGCTGGCCCGAACAGTCTGGGCAGTCCTGGTCAAAGGCAAAGCCTTTGACCAGGTCAAATGGAATCCGGTTGACCTCGCTGCAGTCTGAGACCATCAAGATGAATTGAATACACCAAACTCCAAGAAACCGTTTTGAAGGAGAGCACGCAGGAAGCGATGTGATGGGTCAACAGGTCAAACCGGGGTGGGGGCAATCCGATTAGGAAGAAGGGCATCAAGCCCGATGTGCAGACAGGAGCCTCACCCGCGAATGCCATCAGGGCCAGCAGGACAACACCCTGCACCGACAGGCCGAATGTAAGACTGCAAACCCTTCAGACCTTCTCGCCGCCGAATCTTGCTCTTCTGGAGACGTCCATGTAAGACCTTCCTTAGGCCAGTGTAGTGGGAGAAGCCTCAATTTCTGTTCTGACGTGTCGGTACCTATCAGGTAATCATCGTTGATCTATATCACTGTCCCCAACTGCCGCCTGAACTCCCAGGAGACTTGGTTGCCGTGCACAGACACTGCGAGTTTCTGTCCTAGCCAAGGCTCGATTACCGACCTCCACGGCACCAAACTGAACCCCACGCCGTCATCAAGCATCGCGAAGCGCCCGCTGGCGAGCATGATGCTGCGGCGATAGATGCCAGCAACGCGGTTGCCATCTGTCACCGGGCGATGTTCCCGTCCGGTTTCAGCCGCAATGTCCTGTGCGGCCTTTGCCAACTCGCGTCCGCGTAACGTCGCCAACAGATTGCGCGCCAAAATCACACGCTTCCCGCGTCGCTCTGCCAGCCCCTGTTCGACCAAAAACTCGGCACGCTGTTGCAGTGCATCCTTGACCTCGCTGCCAAAGCCCACGTCGCCCAGCCCATTACCGCCGCCGATCAACTGCTGATCCAGCCAGGTCGCGCCGATCACACGAGCCTGCTGCTCGATGGGCAAGTGTGATTTCAGTTCCACGGACACGCCACCGCCCAGACGCTGCGCGTCGTACTGACGGCCGCGCTCGACCAGGCCGTCGGGTACGCGCCAGACGCCTTCGTTGACACGCTCCACGATGCCGGCGCGACGCAGGGCTTCGAGCCGGCGCACATGCGCCGCCACTACGTCGCGCGGGTCACGGTCGGGCGTAGCCTGGCTCTGCGCAAGCGCAAGGTGATGGTCGGTGCGATAGATGCCGTCCACCGACAGCGCTGCGATGTTCCGGTCGGCCGCGCGCATGTCGGTCGAACCTTTCACCTCCACCACGGCGCCGGTTGGGTATTGCTCCAGTTCCGACCGCGGCGGCAGCGCGACGTAGTGCGCCTTGCCATCCGTGCCATCGACGATCAGATAGCCTTTGTCATACATTTCGTCGGCCAGTCCCTTGCCGATCACCCGGCCGACAATGGCGCGGCCATCCTCGCTGGGCTGGAACACGGCCAGCTCGCGTTGCTTTCCACTCATGGCGCGCTGCATGGTGCAGATGATGTCTCCGCGTTCGCCCATGGCTCGCAGCGTGGGTTCAGCCTCTGCATGGATGGCCCAAGTGCCGGGTAGTTGCTCGTTTGCCAGACCCATGCTCCGCAACCGCTGTAGGCGCCCGATTAGCACTTGCCGCTGGCGTTGCAGCCGGGGCTCGGCCAGCGTCTCCGCACCCACAAGGCCGTCCATGGCCACGCGCTGCAAGGTGCGATCCAACCCCGTCCACCGCTCCTGATCGACTTCGCGCTGCATGGTGCGGTGGATCTCCAATTCGGTGCGCGGTCCCAGCCATTCAGTCGCCAGTTCGGCGGCCCGGTGGCGCATCCCCTCGGCGATGTAGTCACGCGAGATGATGAGGTCTTTATTGGTGTCATCCTTACCACACAGGACGACGTGCGTGTGTGGGTTGTCAGTGTTCCAGTGGTCCACCGCTACCCAGTCCAGTCGCGTGCCAAGGTCGGCCTCCATCTGCGCCATCAGGTGCCGGGTATAGGTGCGCAGGTCATCGAGCTGTTCGGCGTCTTCCGGTGAGACGATGAAGCGGAATTGGTGGCGATCCTCGCGTCCGCGCTCCTCGAAAGCGGCGGTGTCCGCCGCGTCTGTCGTCGGGCCATAGGCGTGGCCCGGCCCGCCTTGGCGATCAACCCCTTCGCGTTCGATGTAGCGCAGGTGCGTAGCGGCTGAGCGCGGACCGGCCTTGGCCAGATGGACCAGTCGCGCCTTGATCGTCACGCGGCGAGCGTTGGGCGTGAGCGAGGCCCCGGCGAAACGGGCCGCGACGTGGCCTCGCCCCAGCCGGGAACCCGGCCGCTGGCCGGCTTTATCAATCGTATTGCCGAGCTTGGCTCCGGCCTTGTTGGTCTGGCGCAGCACCTTATTGATGAAGGCGTCGCCGCGCTGTTTCGGCGTGCCGGGGCGGATCCGAAAGTGGTGGTCATTGCTGCGGCTCATCGGGCGACTCCATCCAAGACCGGCGCAGTCAAGCGGGCGAAGCACGCGCCTTCTCCAATACCCATGCGGCATTGCGCACTCTCGCGGCACGCTGCGGCTCCCTGGAGCGTGCCGCGCCACCCCCACGTGCAGACAGGGTTTTCAGGCGGCCGGGTGCCGCGACCTTTTATCTTGCCCTGCATCTTTCCCCGCGCATTCACGCCGTCCACCGGGCCGGTGGGCACGGTGAGGCGATGCACCGGTGGCAGCGACGACTGCCGTCGTGCGGCCGTCATGGCTGCTCCTGCAGCCACAGCGTCTGCGCAATGCCGATCACATCGACGGTGCGCACCGGCCCGAAGTAGCGGCTGTCAAACGATGCCGGATTTGCCGTGCTGAGAAGGAAAACCTCGTCAGCCTGCAGGCGGCGGCATTGCGACCAGTCATGCAGCGGGCGGCCCATGCGGTCTACGCTCAATGCGGTGGCCACGGTGTGCCCGTCGATGCGCACAACCCGGCCGGTGATGCATACCCGTTGTGGTGGTACGGCGCCCACGCGCTTGAGCAACGGCACGTGCAGCGGCAGGTAGTCGCGCTGCGCGGCCAGTGCAGCGGCTTCGGCAGGCAGGTGGACGAGCACGATGCTTCCGACCTGCAGCTCAGTTGGCTGCTGAGTGGGGTCCTGCTCCAGCGGCTTGACGCTGTACCAGCCCACCGGAACGCTGTCTGACGGGTTGTAGACCAAGCGCGGCAAAGGCTTGGCGAATGAGGCCCAGGCAAGTGCTGTCAATGCGACGGCCGCCGCGCTGCTGAGCGCAAGGAAGGAAGCACGCGAGCTGCTCATTGCAAGTCCCTTGTGGTCAATGCTGCGGCGTGACGCTCGGCGGTGTAGGCAGGCAATTGCAGCGGAGCGGCCGAGGGTCCAGAAGTCCAGGCCGGCAGGCGGTTGCCCAGCATGCCCCAGTACGCGGGGGCGACGGTGCAAGCGTCGATGCCTAGGGCCTCGATGGCGTCGATCTGCTGCAGCACTGTGCGCACCTTCAGTTCGCCTTCGGCGTGCAGCAACAGGCGTGCCCCCGGGCGCACGCCGGGCAGGCGCTGCAAGGTATCCAGCGGATTGCCGGCCTGCAGCACCATCAACTGCCACAGCGTCGTGCCATGGTCATTGGCCTGCCAGCGCACGCGGCAGAACATGGCCATTGGTTTGAAGACGGCGCAGCGCCGCCAGTGGTCGAGCTGCACCGTGCGCTCGGGTTGGCCAAAGCGCAGGTAGAGGTTGAACCTCTCATGGACATAGGCCAGCGAGACGCGGGTCAGCGGCGGGGTGCCGGCCGGGTTGCGCTGCAGCGCAAGAGGCTGCGGCAGCGGCGAATGTGCTGCGCCGTGCGCGACCGTGCCATCGGGCGTGGATTGCATGTTCATGGGGATGTCTCCGAACGGGATTGAGGGAATTCGCGCTCCAGCAAGGCGCGCAGCAACTCGGCCACGGTGGTGCCTTGGGTGAACGCCGAGACCTTGATGCGCGCGCGCATGTCGGGCGTAACGTCCAGCGTCAGGCGGGCGGTGAAAAGGTCGCCTTTCTGCAGGTTTTCGCCATCGCCCTGACGCACCCATGCCTCAGCCTGCGGGTTGGCCGGCGGACGCGAGCCAATTGCGATGCGCTTGCCACGCTGCGTGCGTTCTTCCGTCATGACGGCCACCGCAGCAGTTCATCGACCAGTGCGGCCACCTCGCGCGCAGCAGCGCTGTCGGGCGAGATTTCACAAGCGAGCCGGCCGGCGGCCACGCTGTCGGCGAAAACGATGCGCTGGTGCACTTCAGAACGCAGCGCGGGCAGCGGCTGTTCCGCCAGCGCCTGGCGCGCTTCGCGGCCGATGACGGTGGTGCTCACGCGCCTATTGATGACAAAGGCCGCGCGCAGTGCCGGGCGGAACACCTGGGCTTCGCGGATCAACGCCACCATTTCGGCGCTGGCCCACAGGTCGTAGGGGCTGGGTTGCACCGGGATGACCACACGGTCAGCAGCCAGCAAGGCGGAGCGCGCCAGCGCCGCGATGCGCGGCGGGCCGTCGATGACGACGTGATCGACCCGCCGGGCGAGTTCCGGCGCCTCCTGGTGCAGGGTTTCGCGGGCCAGGCCGACGGCGCTGAAAAGCCGGGGCAGGCCCTGCTGGCTGCGGCGCTGGGTCCAGTCCAGTGCCGAGCCTTGCGGATCGGCATCGAGCAGCACCACCTGCTGACCGCGCAGCGTGAGCTCGCCCGCGATGTGGGTGGCCAGCGTGGTCTTTCCCACGCCGCCTTTCTGGTTGAGCAGGGCCAGGATCATCGCGTGGCCCCGTCTGCTCGTAGCGTGGTGGCAGCGGCGTGCCGGTCGTCACTTGTCCACCGAAACGGCGCGCTCCCACCACCAGTTAGTTGAATCTGGTTAGGGCAGTTACGGCCGGTGCAAAGCCGCGCCGCCATTGGGCTGGCGGCCGATAGGCACGCCTGATGGCACGATGGACACACGCCTGATGGCACGTGGCTGCACACGCCCGATGGCACGAGCCCGTCCACAGGCCATGAACCGCTTATCCCCGTGCCGTGGGCGGCACCGGCCGAAACGTCAGCACTTCGGCGCCCGTGCCCGGCATGCGGAAAATGCCCAGGCGGTAGCCGGGCATGGACTGCCGTGCTACCAGGGCGCGCAGATCGCAGGCGAAGTCGTGCGGCTTGGCCGTGCTGCCCGATTTGCGGTGCAGGTGCTTGAAGTCGAACTGCCAGCCAGCGGGCTGGTGCCCGCCGTGTTTGCGCACCAGGCGGTAGAGCCAGCGCTCGATGCCGCCGGTGAGGTCGAAGTAGGCCGGATCGATGGTCAGCACCAGAGCGGCATCCAGCACGCCCGCGTAGAACCAGTCCGGCAGGATCAGCTCGATGCCCAGCGGCGTACCGCGGGCGTCGGCCAGTTCCTTCCATTCGTTGATCCACGAAAACCGGTGCAGGCGCCGCCCGGTGGTCTCGCGGATGGACGTGGCCACCGTGGTGGACTGCAGCCGGTCGAGAGCCGCTTTGAGACGCTGGTAGTCGCGCAGCGAGACCCCGCGCCCGATGAAGCGCAGGATTTCGTAGGGCCGGGCGCGCATGAGGCGCGAGGTGGTGATGCCGGCGTCGCGCGCTTCCACAATCTGGCTGGCGGCCCAGATGAGGATGTCGGCGTCCCAGATGGTTGCGATGCCGTGTTCCTGCGTGCCTTCCACGCGGATGGCGACGTTGCCGCTGCGAAAGTCGATGGGCTTGGTGCGACGGGACTTGGCCAGTGAGAAGAAGGGGTAGGCCATCAGGTCCTGGCTGTCGCGCGGCGCCATGTCGCCCGGCAGCGCGCGGAACAGGTCGAGCTGTTCCTCCGGGCGCTGGGAGCGTGGCGCAGGCAAGGTCATCGGCCGTAGGAACGGGGGAGGGCGCGTAGCGCCCCTCAGCGCGCACGGCTGTCGGCCGAGTGGTGCTCGGCGTACTCGGGGTCGGACGTGGCCTCGAAGCTGCGCTGGTCGGCCCAGGTGTCGAGGTCGGTGACGGCGTACATGACGCGCCGGCCGAACTTGCGGAAGCGCGGTCCGCCGCCGATGACGCGCTGTTTCTCCAGCGTGCGCGGCGACAGGCGCAGGTAGCCGGCGGCCTCGTCGTTGGTGAGGTAGCGCGGCGGCTGCGGCTTGGCTGCAGCTTGCGTGGAAGTGTGTGGCGTGTGAGTGGGTGCAGCAGCAGGCCGCAAGGGAAAGGGTCGCATGAGAGGCGCCTCCATCGGTCAGGAAGGCCCGCCTGCGGGGTTGCAGGCGGGTGGAGGCAGTCTCAGGAAACGCGGGCGTTCTGCTCAGGGACGATCTGGGGTGAGCCTGTTTCGTCCCCGGGAAGGAGAGCCGAGCGGATCGATCCCGGCCAGCTCGCGGTAGCCGCCATCCATCAGAGATCGGCCGCGCTGCACCAGGCGCCGCACGCGGGCGCGCAGGGCACTGTCGGCGTGCCAGTCGGATGCGACCCCTGTCGAGCCGAACAGCCCTTCGGCAATCTCGCGCAGCGAGGCGCCTGCCTGATTGGCGTCCAGTGCCTGCAGGGTCAGCACTGCCTGCAGGGCACTTTGGCTGGGCCGTGGACGCGTTGCGGCCGAGGGCTCGAAGAGACTGGCGGCGGCCAACTGGTCCAGATCGTTCGCCAAGTTACGGTAACGCACGCAAGGCTCCTGGCAGGCGCGCATGGCGAAGGCGTGCGGCATGCCGTCGTGCAACTCGGGCGCCAGCATCAGGCGCACACAACAGCCGGGCCAGCGCGCGGCGAGCACAAGGCCTCGGCCATCGTGCTGCAACTGCTTGCGACCCGGCAGGCGCCAGAGTTCAAAAGGGGAAGCCTCGGGTGCAGGGTCATCGTCGGGTATCACGCAAATGGTGCAGGCCCGGGCGTTGAGCCAGTCGGGCAGCGCTTCGCGCGCATCCAGCCCTGGGTCTTCTAGTGTGCGCAAGCCCCAGGGCTGCGCGCCGTCAGCCGCCCGCGTGTGCCAGGCCTGGCGGTAGCTGGGGTGGCGCCGCAGGTACTCCCAGGCCAGAGCCGGGCCGTCCAGGTGCAGCACGTAGAGGTACGCCGCGCTGGCGTGCCAGGGCGGCGGCCGGGCGGCCAACTGGCCGTCGTCGAGATGGACCATATGCGAACTCCCTGTTCTTGTGCGGGAGCGTCGCATCGGTCGGCAAGGGCTACGGTTTATCGGTCTGTGATCCGGTCGTGAAGGGCTGTGCGGTGCTTCATCGTCCGATCGTGGCCGGGCTCGCCAAGATCGCGCCCGAAGCGACGGCCACGTGGTGGAAGACCATCGCGGCAAGACTGACCATGGCGTGATGCAGAGTGTTTGTCATGTCCATTTCGGTCTGGATCGTGACCGGGAATGGCATCAGCAGCAGTCGGACCCATAGGGTCTGACGCGCACGTCGATCCTTTGCTCAATCCGTGATCGAGCCGTTGGCCTGTGCCAGCCGCAGGTATTCCCACATCGGCCGCACGGCATGGAAGTGCAGGTCGCGCCGCACCGGTATCCGCTGAGGGCCGACGATGGTCGCGAGGTCCGACAGCTTGATGCTGCCCAGCTCGGGCATGCCGATGCCCACGTCGCACAGACCCCAAGCGGTGTCGCCATCGGCTGGGTCGAGCGCTGCGAGCAGCCAGGTCGCGTGCGCGTCCGGCGTGAAAAGACGTACCACGGGCCACAGGTCGACCTGCGCGTCAGCGGCGCGAGCATGTCCGTTCTCCAGCAACTGCGCGCGCTGCTCGTCGGTCACAAGGGGTTCAGTCGGCATGGTCAGGGTGCGTGGCGCTGTGCGGGAACACGAGTTGCATCAGAAGCACCGAATCGCAAAGCCGCTTTCGTGTCTCCCTGCAAAGGCGCAGAGGCGCTTTTGCAGAAAAGCACCCTTGCACGAAGGCTGAAAGTCGGCATAACGTGAATGCTCGAATGAGCCAATGCGGCTTTGGGGGTTTACGTGGACACACGAGTGTTACGTAAAAGCACGAAAAAACCCATACGGAGATTCACCAAAGCGGCAGCGAAAATCGTTAATGAGTTAAATATAACGTGGTTTTAATTGTCTCTCGACAGGACGCTTCTGTCCATGCAGAAGCGTCCTGTCCAGGCTGGCCGTCCGGCCGGTGCCACCACCTTCGATGCCGAACTGGCGCAAGCCTTCGGCGCGGCGGTGCGTGCGCTGCGCTCGGGGCAGGGCATGGCGCAGGAGGCGCTGGCGCACCGCGCGGGCATCGAGCGCTCGCACATGGGCAAGATCGAGCGCGGCGAGCACATTCCCTCGCTGCCGCTGATCTTCAAGATCGCGGCGGCGCTGGAGTGCGGTGCGACCGACCTGATGGCCGCGACCGAAGCCCAACTGGGTTCGGCCGCGGCCTGAGACTGCAGGCTTTGCCTGCAGCAGCGATCCCGCCAGGGCGGCGGGATCGGACCGGCCGTCAGGCCGTGGGCTTGCTGCGCGACCAGATCAGGTTGTGCGTGCCGTCTTCTTCCTCGATCAGGCGGGCATAGATGGTGGCCGGGAACGAGGGGTCATCCAGCGTCACCGAGAGGTAGGGG
>Ga0209066_10007468_pt1 | contig 10820 bp, 9 predicted proteins | sample All_14_2_FD_187198 | JGI IMG/M metagenome (GOLD analysis project Ga0209066, IMG submission 187198) | Freshwater microbial communities in response to fracking from Pennsylvania, USA - Allegheny Zone_MetaG_DW_15 (SPAdes) (version 2) ... | reverse complement strand
GCGCCCGAGAGAACGGCGAGCCGGATTGCTTGGCTGCCAACCGATCTCCGAGGAACCCGCAGAACGGCGCCACCCCGGTGCCGGCGCTGATCAGGATGACGTTCTTCTCCGGTTCGGCCCCGGCGCGGAACGCCTGGCGTGCCTGGTCCACCCGGGCCCGGATGCGGGCGCCGGGGGCGATATCGGCTAGGTGGTTCGACGCGACACCCTTGAACAATCCGCGACCCGAGCGTGCCGGGGTGTCCAGCACGCTGACGATCAGCGCCACCTCCTTGGGGGACAGCCGCGATGATGAGGCAATCGAATAGTGCCTCGGCGTCATGGGTTCGAGCAGCTCGAGCAGATCGGCACCGGTCAGCGCGCAGGCCGGGAATTCTTGCAGGCACTCCAGCGGGCTGAGCAGGCACGGCTCGTCGGAGGCGGCGAGCTCCTCGAGGCGCTGCTTTTCCGGTAGGCACGGATTGGCGGCGGCCAGCCGGCGCAGCTGGCTCTGGGTGGCGGGCTTGCGAAGCTCGACGAAATGGGTGAGCAGCTCGCGGACGCTGACCTCGCGATCCAGCGCGATGAGCCGCCGCGAGGTGCGGCGCGGGTTGATCGACAGTCTCAGCTGCGGGTCGATACCGAGGAGCTCGAGCACCGCGTCGACCACGTCGGGGGGATTGTCGGCGAGCACGGTGAGGTGATCACCGGTGGAATAATCCACATCGTCCGGAAGCGTCACCCGGACATAGCGTTTGGCCTGCCCGAGGGAATTGTCGGCGCTCACCAGCTCGTCGTTGAGCACGACCGTCATCGGCTCCACCGCAAACCGGGCATCGATGGCCGCGGTGACCGGTCCGGTGATGAGCTTCAGATCGTAGAGCGGCTCGTTGTTGTCGGTCAGCGGCGCCGCATCGGGGTCGCCGAACTGTTCGGACAGTGCCGACCACAGCGCCGTCTCGAACTCCTCCAGCGTCCCGGTGAGATCCCCCGAGGTGTCAGCCGCCGCGCGGGGGACCAGGGCCTTACCGCCGAGTTCGGCCAGCCGCTCGTCGATTCGGATCGGCACGGCCTGATAGGTGTCCGCCCAGTTGTGATCCCCGACGCCCAGTACGGCAAAACGCGGCGTGTCACCCACCGCCGCGTCATCACTGAACAGCCAGTCCACGAAACCGCGGGCGTCATCGGTCGGTTGCCCGTTATACGACGACGCAACGATCAGGACGGCATCGACGTCCGGCAACCCGCCGGCGGCGTCGTCCAGCGGTCCGACCGTTGTGACACAACCGATATCGGCGGCCTCCTCGGCGAGCTGCTTGGCCAGTGCCCGGCAGGTGCCGAGGTTGGATCCGTGCAGCACGGCCAGCGTGGTGCCCGCCTTGACGGGCAGCGTGGCGCCGGTGGCGGCCGGCGCCGACGAAGCCGCCACCGCGTGCCGGCGATCCTCGGGAGTGCGGCGCACGAGGTCGAGGTGGAACCCGACAGGCCGGCGGCTGAGACCTTCCCACTGCAGGACGTAGTGCCCAGAGTCCACCAGGCGGTAGCGGTGCACGAGGCGGGCGATCAACATTGCGGCTTCGTGCAGCGCGAACTGGCGGCCGATACACGATCGCTCACCGGTACCGAACGGCTTGAACAATGCGGTGGGGCGTTCGGCGGCCACGTCGGGTGCGAACCGGTCCGGGTCGAACAGCTCGACATTGTCGCCCCACTGCGGTTGGCGGTGTAATGCTCCGGTGAGTATGGTCACCGCCTCGCCGGCCTTGATCGGATACTTACCGCCGATCACGGTGTCCGCCAGCGCCATTCGGTCGAAGTTCAGCACCGGCGGGGTCAGTCGGAGTGTCTCGCTGATCACCTGGCGCAGGTAAGAGAGCTTGCCGATATCGTCGTAGGTCGGTACATAGTCGTCATCGGGGCCGAAGACCGCATCCACTTCGCTCTGCACGCGCCGGAGCACCGCCGGGTGGTGCACCAGGTTGTACACCGTGTTGGGCATGAGCTCCGAAGTCGTGAGCTGCCCGGCGATCAGGAATGTCATGATCTGGTTGCGGATGTTCGATGTTTCGAGCAGCGGCTCACCGCTGCCGTCGTGGCCGAGCATGACGTAGAGCAGGTCGTCACCGCTGCCCGCGGCGCGGTGCCCCGCGATCAGCTCGTCGAAGTAATGGTGCAGGGTGGCCCTGTCGGCCGCCAATGCGGTTGTCTCGCCGTTGGTTATCGATTCGACGATCGCGGCGGTGAAGCAGGCCGGTATGGGCGCCAACCCGTCGTGGTCGAACGATTCGAACCGCGCGCCGAATCCGGCAAGAGCGACGGTGTCCATCGCCAACTTCTGCAGGTCGTCGGAGACGTTCACCGGTGCCCGGCTCACGGCGGCGTCCCAGCGCTCGACGAGCTGATTGTTGATGTCGAGCATCGCGTCGTGGTAGTTCCGCAGCCCGGCATAGCTGAAGCCCGGCAACAGCACGTCGTGCGCCTTCTGCCAGTTCGGCTCGCCGTAGTAGGCGGTGAACAGGCCGTCACCGGCCAGCGGCCGCACCCGGGCCAACGTCGGGGTCAGGTTCTTCGCGAACCGGGTTTCGTCGCAGAGTTCGTCGACCAGTTCCATCGAGCACGCGTAGAGCTTGCGGACGCCGTTGTAGTCGGCGTAGAAGATCGGGCCGTGCAGCTCGGCGAGGATGTCGATGGGCAGTGCGTAGGGCCGGCCGGCCAGGTCCGCCGCGGTGGGCAACGGCTGCCCCTCGATCGACGGAACATTGTCCAGTGTGGGCGGCAGCGACGGCGCGAACTCGGGCATTCACGCAGCGTATGCGCTGATCGCGATGTCGCTCAGCGGATCGCCCGCAATTTACGACTTCGACATTTCGTCGTGGGTTTGAGAGGTGCGGTGCGTCAGGCCGGTGGGGCGGGGGCGGTCAGCTTCTGGATGGTGGCGATCTCGCTGGGGCGGTAGGCGCGGCCGTCCGGCTGGATCAGGTCGTGGAACCACGTCTTCGGTGGCGCGTCGTAGGGGTTGTCCCAGGAGTCCCAGGGCAGGTAGGTCTGGGTGCGGCCGGCGATCAGCCCCCAGTTGTAGACGCCGACCCCGCGTTTCTTCGCAACGGGGAGGATGCCTTCCACGGTGCTGCCCTCCTCGCGGGCCAGGTACTCGGTGCAGATCATCGGGCGCCCCAGCGGGGTGAGTTCGTCTATGCGGGCGTCGAATTCGTCAGGGTCGCCGTAACTGTGGAAGGTGATGACGTCAGAGTTGTCCAACTGGATGCTCGCGATGGCGCTGCGACGACTCGGGGCCCAGCTGCCCTGCCACACCCCACTGGTCAGCGGTTGAACGGGATCCACCGAGCGCGCCCATTCGAAGACCTGCGGCAGCAGCTTCGCGACCACTTTCAGTTTGTCGGCGCGTTCGACCTTGCGGTACTGCTTGGCGGGATTGTCGGGTTCGTTCCAGAGGTCCCAGCCCAGGACGCGGCTGTCGGCACGGAACGCGCCGATGATCCCGGTGACGTAGTCGTGCAGCACGGGAAGGTAGGCGGGGTCGTCGATCAGGTCGGCGCCCGGGCCCTGCACCCAGCCCGAGTTGTGCACCCCCGGTGTCGGCGCCCGTTGCGGACCGACCTTCGGATGGGGATCCCAGCAGGAATCGAAGAGCACGAACAACGGCTTGATACCGCGGTTGGCGGCGATGGTGACGAATTGCTGTACGCGGCGCAGGAATCCGGCGCGGTCCTGGGCCCATAGCTGATCGTGCAGGAACACCCGCACCGTGTTCATCCCGATGCGCCGTGCCACCTGGAGCTCCCCGTCGATGCGCCGCGGGTCGTAGGTGCCCGGTTGCCACATCTCGATCTGATTGCTGGCCGTGACAGGGACGTAGTTGGCGCCGACCAACCAGCCCTGCGCCTGATACCAGCTGTTCGCCCGGGCCGCCGGCCAGCGGGCTGCGGCCGCGGAGGCGACCGGCACGGTGCTCAGGGTGGCGCCCGCCGCCAGCAGCAGCGGGAGTTTGAGGGCCGTCCGACGGTGCACCTACAGAATCTACGGTGGCGCGATCGTCGGCTTCGACCCCGCGCACTGCTTCGCAACCGGTCGGAGGTCAAACCGTGATGATCAGTCCGATTTCCCGAGCCCCTTGGCTTGGAAGCGTCCGATCGACACCACCGCCCGGCGACGGGACATCAGTCGCGTCTGTGCGAGCAGGAACAGCCGATTGGGCAGGCTCGGCACCAGCATGTGCTTGCGGCCGACCGCGTGGAAGACCCGGCGCACCACGGCGTGTGGTTCGGAGATCAACCACTGCGGATAGCTGTCGAACAGGTCGCCCTGGGTTTTCATCAGGCCGCCCACCATCACCAGGACGTCGACGCCGGTGCCGAGCAGCTCGAACCAGAGCGCCTCACCCAGGCCGATCTGAAAAGCCTTGTTCGCGCCGTAGGCGCCGGTGAAGGGGCTCGATGTCAGGCCGACCCCCGAGGACACGATGATGATCGACCCCCGTCCCCGGGCCCGCATCCGGTTGCCGAAGCGGTGGACGAGATCGGTGTATCCGCGGGCATTGATGTCGATCATGCGACGGTGCGTCTCCAGCGGCATGTCCAGGATCTCTGGAGTGTCGGCCGGCGTGAACATGTGGTTGCACACCAGCACACCGATGTCGACGCCGCCGGCAGCCTGCTCGATCTGCTCGATGGCGTCGGTATCGGCCATATCGCACGGCACGGCGCGGACGTCGACTCCGAACTCGGTGCGCAACTCCGTGACGCGGGTGGTCAGTTCCTCGTCGAGCACGTCGACGAGAATCAGGTTCAACCCCTCGGCCGCGAGTTGTCGCGCGAACGCATGCCCCAGACCGACCTCGCGTGCCGCGCCCGTCACCACCGCCCACCCACCCCGGTAGGCGCTGATCCGGGATCGCCGCAGCCGCCGTAATCGGGGGCGAGGGGAGGCCGTGCGTGTCATCCGAAGTCCTCTCGCTGCACCCCGCGACGTTATCCGAACGTGTCGGACCCCTCTGGGAGAATCGTGGTATGCCGCCTCCGACAGCGCCTTTGGATCGGGATCGGTTCGCGCCCAAGCGTATCGAGGTGTTGTTCGACGAGATGGCGGAGTTGACCGGGCAGCGCAATGCGATCGATGGCCGGTTGGTGGAGATCATCGCCGAGATCGACGGCGCGGGCTCCGCCGACGGGAACGCGTTGTGGGGTGCCACCGGGTGTCGCTCGCTGCCGGGATTGGTGGCCTGGAAGACCGGGGTGAGCCCGCGGCGGGCCGAGACCATGGTCGCGGTGGCGCACCGGCTGTCAGAGCTTGGACGCTGCGCGGCGGGCCTGCGGGAGGGCCGGGTGTCGTTGGATCAGATCGGGGTGATCGCCGAGCGTGGCGGGTCGGGCTGCGATGAGCATTACGCGGAGTTGGTGGCGGTCGCCACGGTGAGTCAGTTGCGGACCGCGGTCAAGCAGGAACCGCGCCCCGAGCCCGACCTGAAGCCGGAGCCGCAGCGGTCCTTTTCGCAGGTCGAGGGCGAGGGCTACACCAGCTACCGCCTCCGGCTGCCCACGGTGGAGGCCGCGACGTTCGAGGCCGGCCTGCAGTCGCACCGCGACAAGCTGATCGCGCAGTGGAAACGCGACCACGACCCCAAAGACTCGATTGATCCGCGCGAGGGGGATCAGTACGACGTCGACAGATCCGACACGATTTCGGTGCAGGCGCCGCCGTTGCCGAACCTCGTGGATGCGTTCATGAGTCTGATCGAGGCCGGCTGGGATGCCGATGTGGCGGTGCGCCCGCATGGGCAGCACACCACCGTGGTGATCCATGCCGATGTGGACACCCCGGTCGCGGCGTTGCACCTGGGTCCGGCGCTCTCGGAGGCCGATCGCCAGTACCTGCTCTGTGATGCCACCTGCGAGGTGTGGTTCGAACGCAGCGGGCGGCCCCTCGGGGCGGGGCGGGCGACCCGGACGGTCGGGCGGCGGCTGCGCCGGGCGTTGGAGCACCGTGACCGTACGTGTGTGGTGCCCGGGTGTGGGGCGACCCGCGGGTTGCATGCCCATCATCTGGTGCACTGGGAGGACGGCGGGCCCACCGAACTGTGGAATCTGGTGTTGCTCTGCCCGTTTCATCACCGTCTGCATCACCGCGGTGGTATCACCCTCACCGGGCCGGCCGACACCCTGAGAGTCACCGATCAAGACGGCGTGGAACTGACCAGCACGGCGCTGGCCCGCCCACCCACCACAGCGGCACCCGAGGTGCCACCGTGCCCCGGCCCGAAAGGCGAACGCGCCCAATGGTGGTGGTACACACCGTTCGAACCGAAGGCTCCACCGGCATCGGCCGACTGAACGCGTGTCGCGGTGTGGCTGCGCCCGGCGTAGTGGATCTACGAACAGACCCGATCAGCGTTACCGGCGCGTAGTAGCCGAATGGACGAAGGTCATCGCGGTTCGCTGTTCATCAATCGACACTCCAGGGACCCATCGTAAGTACTGTTCAAAGGCCACTGTGATCGAAAAGTGTGGACTTCCCCGAGGCCAACTTGTGTGATGCCAGGCGGGAGATTCATCCTAGACTTGGGTCGTGGGGGTGCTAGAGGTTAGCGGTGAAGGATTACAGGCACTGGCGCGGCAGTGCTCAGCTGACGCGGAGCGATTAACCGGAGACGTTTCGGGCGGTGCGACGGGTCCGCCATACCAAGCAACGTCGATGGCCGTCAGTGAGGCGTACTCGGCGATTAGGTCCACGGCGGCGGCGTTGGCTGGCCGAGTGCAGGTCACCGGCGACAAGCTGGCAGTCGCGGCGACCCGGTATTCGCGCACCGACGAAGCGTCCGGTGAGCGGCTGTCAGTGCTGAGTATCGCGCCTTCTCGGGCGTAAATGCCTGCCGATGTGAGCGCCGGCGTTTTGAGCCTGTCGCAACTCCTGGGCTGGGACACCAAGCACCTGCACCAGGCGGTCACCGATTGGACAAATACGGCAGAGCGCTGGGAAGAGACTTTCACCAACGTACACCGCGGCACCCTGGCGCCGGGCGGTACCAGCTGGGAAGGTGCCGCCGCCGAGGCGGCTCAGGACCGTAGCTTCGGCGATCTGGTGACTATGAGGGGTCTATCTGAGTCGTTGCGGGAAGCTGCCGCAGTCGCCCGGCGCGGTGCCGACCAGCTCGATCACCTCAAACGTCAGGCCATGGACGCCATCAACGATGCCCGCGAATCGGGATTGACCGTTGGCGAAGACCTTTCAGTCACCGATGCCAGCCAGTACGGCGGACTTCGAATCGCATTGGTCCGGCACCACGCAGCAATCATCGCCGCACATGTCACGGCACTGAGGGCCGCTGACAACGAGATCGCAGCCAGATTAGGCACTGCAACCGCCGCACTCGCTGAGCACAGGCACGCCGACGAGCCCGAAGACAAGGCCGAGCAAGCACTGGATGCACCGCTTGCTCCGCCCCCTGATCCGTCCTATCCGATGAATGACGTTATAGCCGAAGCCACCGACCTGGACGGAAACCGTGTTGTGCTGAGGCGCGGTTACTACAGCGCTGCCACGGATAAAGGGTTCGGTTGGGACAAGATCTACTGGAAGCACGGACTTATCAACCCCAACGTGTTCAATGATCTGATCTCGCACTCGCGTCCAATAGAGAACCAAGGTGGGACGTTCGTGTACGAAGTGCCGATCAACAAGACTCATTGCACGTCGGGTTTTCTCGGCTTACCCAGTTGCACCGACACGGGTGAGAGCCTGACGATGAGGATAGTCGCCAACACCAACCCCAGCTATGACGTGCCCGGCGGCGGGCAGAAAGGAGTGATCACGATGTTTCCCCTCCCTGGGGGTAGCGGAGTCGTTGAAGTGCAGAAAAATTGGACGCTGACACCGCCATGGGTGAACAACTATGCACCCATCAACTGAATCCTCACCCGTCGAGCCCTCGGCCGAGGCAGACCGGGCCTTTGCCGCGAAGATTCTCCGTGAGTTGTTGCATCGCATAGAGGTCCGTAACGCGAACGCTGCCGCCTATCCCGGGCCAGGACGGTGCACGTTCTTCGTGTCCCATGCGTGGACCGACGGCCCGGCCATCCACCTGGTTTATGCTGCGCCACCGTCCGATCGCACCTGGGGCCTCGTCCGCGATACTCGGGAGTCGCTGATCAACCCGTCCCCCTGGAATGAGGCCGACGACCCTGCCCTGTACTACTACCTACTCGATCTCGAAGAGAACTGGCCGGGCGCAGAATCCCGAGAGCCGGGTGAAAGTGATGACCTGATCTGGTGGCGCGGTGATCCGCGTACGAACCTCCCTGGCCGGCTCTCTGAGCTTCCCGAGGACTATCGCTACACGTCGCCACCATCCGACCCGACATGGGTCGACCACACGCCCGCACCAGCCATCGATCCGCGCCGGTACGCAGACCCGAATGGGCCACTTCCACCGGGAGGTCGGCCTTCGTCTGCATGACGATTTTGGCTGAGAACAAGGCGGATAACCTAAGTGCACTAGTTCGCGGGCGTCGGCCTCAGGTGAGCGCGCAACGGACCGGCATTTCTGCGAAGAACGTCGCACTGGGACACACCACGGCATCGCTGGCGATCAGCGCAGCCGCTAATGTGCAGGTCGTGCAGAGACTGGTTGGGTATGTGACCGGCTCGGTGACGCTCGACCGCTACGGTCATCTCCTCCAGGACGATTACGCGGCGCGGCTGCGCGGGTACGGCCGTCGATAGCGCCGCGGTATTCGAGCCGTCGGAACGAGGTTGAAGCGGCCTGAATTATGCTCTGAGCTGCATCGCCCCCATAGCCCAATTGGCAGAGGCAGCGGACTTAAAATCCGCCAAGTGTGAGTTCGAGTCTCACTGGGGGCACCGAGAAAGTGCAGGTAGGGGCAGCGATCACGCCGGACACCCAAACCGCAGTCGGGCCTTTAACGGTTCATGTCAGCACCGTGTCGGCGACGAACGGTGACCAGTACCTAGACTCCGAGAATGCGCGTGGCTCGCCGAATCGCAGAGTTCAACAAGCGAGTCACCAATCCGGCGGCCCGCACGATCACACCGTGGCTTCCGAACCTCGGGACGCTGGAACACGTCGGGCGGAAGTCGGGTAAGCGATATCGAACGCCCCTGCTGGTATTCAGGACCCTTGATGGTTACGCCATCCTCATCGGCTACGGCCCACAAACGGACTGGGTGAAGAATGTGCTGGCCGGCGGACCGACGGTGCTGCGCAAGCGCGGACGGGATATCGCGCTCGTCAACCCACGGGTGGTGAGCAAGGCCGAGGCCGAGGCCCTCGTCGTGCCGCGTTCCCGGCTGCTCTACCGAGCGTTTCCCTACAACGAGGCGGCCCTTCTGCTGACCAATCGCGGCTCTACCGACTGACCTCCGGACACCGGACTGGGCGCCGGCGGAGGTCGGCGGGCGCGGGTACTACGACTCGCAGCCGGTGCCGTCACCGTCGTTGTCCAGTTTGTAGATGTCGTTTCCGACCACGGTCACCGGACCGTCGACGTAGGCCGGGCCATTACCGCTGCCGCCCGCACAGTCGACATCGCTGGCGATGGGAACGCACGCCCCCGAATAGTTGGAGTCACACGGTTCGGCCTGGGACAGCGGTGCCATCGCAAGCCCAGCACCGAAAAATAGAATGACTAACGTCAGTTTGCCCACGGTTGCGAACCCTAGGGCAGTGCGGCTTATCGGTTTGCTGATTGCGGGAACTGTTCGCCATCTGGATCGTCGCTACAGATCGTCGTACGCCGACGGCCCGGGCGGAGGACAGTCGGGATACCGGCGCAGAACGGTCTGCACATCGCCGGCGATGTTCTCGACCGGCCCGCCGGCATATAGTCGCCCGGCGTCGTCGAACGCGAACAGCTGAGCCCGCATCAGCACCAGGTCAACCTTGAGCACCTGGCCGTCCACCTCGCCGTCGACCGGGGACGGCAGCCCGCCGCGCACCGTCGTGTACTCAACGGTGTTCTGCCCCTTGGCAATTCTCGGCCGCAGCAGGTTGCCGTCGCGATCAGATCCCGACGCCCGCGGTGACACCGTCGCCTTGCTGTTCACGGTCACCAACCGTCCGTCGGGGGTGACGCACATGAAATCCTCGGGGTTCATCCGGGTGGGCATCTCGAGGATGTTCTCGACCCCGCCGCGCAGATCTTCCTGGGTGGCCAACACGTGATAGCCCCAGCGGCTGAGCACCCGCATCGCGACCTGTTCGCCGAGATTTCCGATCGCCACCATATTGCGCGCGCGACGCCAGTCCTCGATCCGATTCACCAACTCACCCTCGCAGCAACAGGCGGCGATGTACAACGGCAAGGGACACGTTCGCGGGAGGGGGCCGGTCGTGAGTGAAGAGGTTGCGCAAGCAAGAAGTGTTGCACCGCAGGATGAATGCGACTTGATCATGAAGGGTGGCATCAGCAGCGGGATCGTCTACCCGCGAGCGGTCTGCCACCTCGCCGAGAGGTACACGTTCCGCCGACTGGGTGGCGCGTCCGCGGGCGCCATCTCCGCGGCCGCCGCGGCCGCGGCCGAACACGGCCGACGCAGCGGCGGATTCGACAAGCTGAAGGCCGTGCCGACCGATCTCGGCACGCATCTGGCCGATCTCTTCCAGCCTGCCCCGACGACCAAGCCCGCCTTTGCGGTGCTGAGCAACTGGCTCGAACCCAAGCGCAGCATGGCCGGCAAGATCTGGCAGACGCTCATCGCGATCATCCGCGGCGCGCCCGTGGCGTTTCTGTGCGCCGCGGTCCTGATGCTGATCCCGGCGCTCGCCATCGGGGTGGGTTTCGGCCTCCCGGCCACGCTGACCCAGTGGC
>Ga0209066_10007467_pt1 | contig 10821 bp, 10 predicted proteins | sample All_14_2_FD_187198 | JGI IMG/M metagenome (GOLD analysis project Ga0209066, IMG submission 187198) | Freshwater microbial communities in response to fracking from Pennsylvania, USA - Allegheny Zone_MetaG_DW_15 (SPAdes) (version 2) ... | reverse complement strand
CAGCAGGGGCATGAGGCGGGGCGGGGGAGAGGGAGGGTCAGGTGCGGCAGTAGACGCAGAGTTTGTTGCCGTCCAGGTCGCGGAAGTAGCCGCCGTAGAAGCCTTCGCCGCGGGGGCCCACGTCGCCTTCGTTCTGGCCACCCAGTGTCAGGGCGAGCAGGTGGACTTGGTCCACTTCGTCAGGGTTGGCGGCCAGCAGGGCGACCATGGTGCCGTTGCCCACGGTGGCGGGTTGGCCGTCAAACGGGGTGAGCACGCCCAGCGAAGGCGATTCGGCGGTGGTGCCCCAGCCAATGCCGCGTTCGTAGGCCCACAGGCGGTGTTGGCCGAGAAGGGCCAGCAGCGGGTCGTAGAAGGTGGCGGCGCGGGTGATGTCGTTGGTGCCGAGGGTGACGTAGCCGATCATGGGTGTTCCTGGTTGGGGTTGAAAGAGGGGGACCGGGGCATTGTGGTGCCTGTTGGCCCGGTCGTGGCTGGGATAACGGCCTCAATCGGCCATCAATTTCTCGATTTCATCGGCGTGCACGGGCACGCCGCGGGTGATGAGCTCGCACCCGTCGGGGGTGACGATGGCGTCGTCTTCGATGCGGATGCCGATGTTCCAGAAGTGTTCGGGCACGCCCTCTGCGGGGCGCACGTACAGGCCGGGCTCGATGGTCAGCACCATGCCGGGGCGCAGGATGCGGCTGGGCCGGTTGGTGATGGTTTCGCCGCTGAGGGGGTCTTTGCGCTCGCTGGTCTGACCCACTTCGCCGGGCTCGATGTAGCTGCCGCAGTCGTGCACGTCCATGCCCAGCCAGTGGCCGGTGCGGTGCATGTAGAACTGAAAGTAGGCGCGACTGGCGATCACGTCGTCCACGGTGCCCACCTTGTGTTTGTCAAGCAGGCCCACGTCGAGCAGGCCTTGCGCCAGCACCTTGACGGTGGCGTCGTGTGGGTCGGTGAAGCGGGCGCCGGCTTGGGTGGCGGCCACGGCGGCGTCCTGGCTGGCCAGCACCAGGTCGTACAGCGCACGCTGCGGGCCCGTGAACTTGCCGTTGGCGGGGAAGGTGCGGGTGATGTCTGACGCGTAACCGTCGAGCTCGCAACCGGCGTCGATCAGCACCAGTTCGCCGTCGCGCACGGGGGCGGCGTCGGCTCGGTAGTGCAGCACGCAAGCGTTGGCCCCGGCGGCCACGATGCTGCCGTAAGCGGGGTACTGGCTGCCGTGGCGGCGGAATTCGTGCAGCAGTTCGGCGTCCAGGTGGTACTCGCGCAGGTCTTGCCCGGCGCGGATCACGCGGGCGCTGGTTTGCATGGCGCGGATGTGGGCCCCTGCGCTGATGTGCGCGGCGCGGCGCATGGTGTCTTGTTCGTGCGCGTCTTTGATGAGGCGCATTTCATCCAGCGGTCCACACAGGTCGCGCTGGGTGTCGGGGCAGATGGCCCCGAAGCGCACGCGGGCACGGACCTGTTGCAGCCAGCCCTCCACCTGGGTTTCCAGGCCGGGGTGGGTGGCGAAGGGCGTCCAGACGGTGCGGCGGTTTTCCAGCAGTTTGGGCAGGCGCTGGTTCAGCTCGCCCACGGGATGGGCGGCTTCCACGCCCAGTGCCATGGGCGCGGCCTCTGGCCCCAAGCGGATGCCATCCCAGATTTCGCGCTCCAGGTCTTTGGGCTGGCAGAACAGGGTGGTGTGCCCTTCACCGGTGATGACCAGCCAGGCGTTGGGCTCGGTGAAGCCGCTGAGGTAGTAGAAGTAGCTGTCGTGGCGGTACAGAAAGTCGCTGTCGCGGTTGCGCTGGCGCTCGGGCGCGGTGGGCACGATGGCAATGCCGCCGGGGCCCAGTTGTGCGGCCAGCCGCGCGCGGCGTTGGGCGTACAGGTCGGTGGGGTGGATCAGCGCGGCGGCGGGCGAGGGAGGGGCGGAGGGCGAGGTCTGCATGGTAGGGGCAGCTTACTTTAGGGGGTGTTGAGCTGGGCCAGCCGTTCGGGCGTGCCCACGTCAGTCCATGTGCCGTGGTACAGCTCGGCGCTCACGCGGCCTGCGTCCATGGCCCGGCGCAGCAGTGGGGCCAGCGGGGCTTTGACGCCGCCGGGGTTGCCGTGGGGAATGTCGCACCAAGGCTCTGCAAACAACGCGGCGCGGTACAGGCCGATGGTGCTGTAGGTGAATCGGGGAAGGGGGGTGTCGGTATCGATTTCGGGCGTTGGCAGGTTCAGTGCCAAGCCGGATGGACCGATGCCGAAATCGCCCTTTGGGTTGTGCGCCGGGTTGGGTACCAGCCACAGGTGGGCCAGCGCGTCGCTGGCCAGGAAGCGGTCCACGCTGGCTTGTGTGAAGGCAAAGCCGGGCACAAACACGTCTGCGGCCACCACCCAGAACGCGTCGCTGGGTTGCGGGGGGTGGTGTGCGCCCAGCAGCGGCAGGGCGCGGGCAATGCCGCCTGCGGTTTCGAGCGCGCCACCGAAGTCGGTTTGTTCGTCAGAAAAGCTGGCGTCGAAGGGGTTTGTGTTTGATAGCTGGCAACGCTTGTCTGGCAAGCGTTTCGTGTCAAAAAAGCTTGTGATCTCGTGTCCGAGCCAGGCGGTGTTGATCACCAGCCGGTCAAAGCCGGCTCGCACCAAGGCTTGCACATGCCAGGCCAGCAGCGGTTGGCCTTGCACGGCCAGCAGGGGTTTGGGGCAGGTGTCGGTCAGCGGGCGCATGCGCTCGCCGCGCCCGGCGGCCAGGACGATGGCGGGAAGGCTCATGGGTGTGAGGCGGGGGGCAGCAGGCTGCCGCGTTGCAGGGTGTTTTCGTGCACACGCATGGGACGAAACAAGGCAATGAGCCGGGTCATCAGTTGTTGGGCCCCGGGGCTGTGGTCGGCGCTGAAGTTGCACACGTAGACGTCAAGCGTCACGCTGCCCACTTCTGGCCAAGTGTGGACACAGACGTGGCTTTCGGCCAGCAGCACGGTGGCGGTGACGCCACCTGGCCCCCTTTCGGTGGCGGCAAACGCATGGCTCAGCCGCCCGACCACCGTGAGCCCTGCCGCCGTGGCGGCTTTCTCGCAGGCGGGCAGCAGCGCCGAGGCATCGGTCAGCCAGTGCGGGGCACATTGGCAGTCGTACAGATCGGCGGTGAGGTGCAGGCCTTGCATGGTGTGGCAGATTTTGCCCATTTGTGCGGCCGCTGCGCTGCATGGCCAAAAAAAACGGGCCGTGATGGCCCGTCAAGGAATGACCTGATGGCCCGTTTATCGGTAGGTGTATGTCAGGTTGTAGGGCACGGTCATGCTGATGGGGCTGGTGATTTGCAGCGTTGCCACCACGGTGCCCACTTTGTTGCTGAACGAGCAGCTGGTGAGGCTGAAGGTGGCGCCATTGGTTTGGAACGACTTGAAGGTTTCGTCGCTCGTCAACTCGCCACAGAACTCCGCCTGGTTGCCGGGCACCGGGATGTTGGAAATGGTCACACCCGGGATGCTGACGCCCATGGCGGAGCCCGACACCGTCAAGGTGCCGGTGCCACCTGTGGCCCCGCCGCCCGTTCCCCCGGTGCCGCCCGTGCCACCGCTGCCGGCGGCCGCTGTCAGTTGGCTGGCATCAAACGTGATGGTGATGCCGGACATCGCGCTCATGGCCGCGTTGAAGGCGGCCTGAAACTCCGATGCCTTGAGGAAGTCCAGGTTGAAGAACGTGGAGACGCCTTGGCCGTTCAGGTATTTGGAGACGGCTTTCAAGTACCGGCCATAGGCATCCTGGCTGTTGGCGATGTTCGGAATGGTTTTGACCAGGTCCATGTCCTTCGCGCCGAAGAAACTGGCCACTTTTGCCAGTTGGGCCCGGTACGCGGCGGCCGTTTGGGGGGTACCGCCAAAGTTGCTGCCAAACGCCAGGGTGGTCAGGGGTGTCACGGCGGCGGTGGTGGTGCCTCCATTGGCGGTGATCATGACTTTCATTGGCGCATCGAGTGCTTTGCTGGCGCCGGTGGCTTCGTCGGTGTAGGTGCCCCCGGAGACTTCAATCACCAAGTCCCCGGTGCAGGTGGTCTTGAATGAGTAGACGCCGTTGGCCGTGGTGGTGGTAGCGCAGACGGTGCCATCGGCTTTTTTGGCGGTGACGGTGGCTTTGTCCACCGGGCCTTTCACGGCCTCGCCGCTGATGGTGGTTTCGGTGGCCGGTGCGTCATCGCCCCCGCCGCAGGCGGCCAGGCCCATCAGCGTGGCGATCGACACCAGGCTGCGTGCGAGTGTGTGTTTCAAAGGGGTTGGGTTCATGGCGCTTCTCGAGTTGATCAGGGAGAGCCGACGGTAAGGCCGCCGCCCCACGCCCTCAACCCCGCGAACGCGGGGGGTGGGGGGCGTCAGCGGAGAAAGGGAGGGGGCTCGTTAAACTCGAAAACCCGCAAAGCGGCACCGGTTTTTCAACGCATCAGAGGAAATCTCTTCATGACCATCAAAGTAGGCATCAACGGCTTTGGCCGCATCGGACGCATGGTGTTTCGCGCCGCCGTGCAAAACTTCTCCGACATCGAGATCGTTGCCATCAACGACCTGCTCGAACCCGACTACCTCGCCTACATGCTGAAATACGACAGCGTGCACGGCCGCTTCAAGGGCGACGTCAGCGTGGAAGGCAGCCACCTGGTCGTCAACGGCAAGACCATCCGCCTGACCGCCGTCAAAGACCCCGCCGAACTCAAATGGAACGAAGTCGGTGCCGACGTCGTGATCGAAGCCACCGGTCTGTTCCTCACCAAAGAGGCCGGCGAAAAACACCTGGCCGCCGGGGCCAAAAAGGTCATCTTCTCCGCCCCCAGCAAAGACGACACCCCCATGTTCGTCTACGGCGTCAACCATTCGTCATACGCCGGCCAGGCCATCATCTCCAACGCCAGCTGCACCACCAACTGCCTGGCTCCCGTGGCCAAAGTGCTCAACGACAAATGGGGCATCAAGCGCGGCCTCATGACCACCGTGCACGCTGCCACCGCCACGCAAAAGACCGTGGACGGCCCCAGCAACAAAGACTGGCGCGGTGGACGTGGCATCCTGGAAAACATCATCCCCAGCAGCACGGGTGCCGCCAAGGCCGTGGGCGTGGTCATCCCCGAGCTGAACAAGAAGCTCACCGGCATGAGCTTTCGCGTGCCCACCAGTGACGTGAGCGTGGTGGACCTGACGGTCGAGCTCAACAGCGCGGCCAGCTATGCCGAGATCTGTGCGGAGATGAAAGCCCAGAGCGAAGGCGCCATGAAAGGCGTGCTGGGGTACACCGAAGACAAGGTGGTGGCCACCGACTTCCGTGGCGAGCCGTGCACGAGCGTGTTCGATGCGGACGCGGGCATCGCGCTGGACAGCACCTTTGTCAAGGTGGTGAGCTGGTACGACAACGAATGGGGCTATTCCAACAAGTGCCTGGAAATGGCCCGTGTGGTATCGGCCTGATGGCCGGATGAGCGCGCGCTCGACGCGCGTTTGAGATTTCAACGGTCCATGCTAGAAACTGGCATGGACCGTTTCTTTTTTCCCTTTGCCTTGGCCTGTCTGACCAGCGTGGTGTCGCCTGCTGCCTGGTCGGTTCCGCGTGAACTGCCCGCTGCGGGGGTGATCGTGCAGTTGCGTCCCGGTGTGGTGGCCACCGAGTCGGCGCCCGGCCCCACGGCCATGGCGGGCCAGCGCGAAAGCCCACAGGCAATGCGTGAGCAGGCCCAGGTCGCGTGGCAACGTCAGCACACCCGTCGGGCCGATCACTTGACTCAGGTGGCCCTGGACGCAGGCGTGGCTGTCAGCCGTGTGGGGTCGGCGGGGTCGGCTTTGCGGCTGGATTTCAACCAGCCTTTGCAAGGCGCCCCCCTGGACGCGGCCATCCGCCGTTTGCGATTGCACCCCGATGTGGCCAGTGTCACGCCCAATGTCCGGCTGCAGCGCCTGCAGGCGGTCCGGCAGCCCAATGACCCGATGTTTGCCCAGCAGTGGCACCTGCAGGCACCTTCCACATGGGCATCGGCGCTCAACATGCCCGCCGCCTGGGCTTTGGGCACCGGGGTGGGTCGGCCCACCGTGGTGGCTGTGGTGGACGGTGGCGTGCGCTACGACCACCCCGATCTGGCAGGCCACTTGTTGCCCGGTCACGACTTTGTGAGCGAGCTGGACCACGCCAACGATGGCGATGGCAGGGACGCCGATGCCAGCGACCCAGGCGACTGGGTGACCCGTGCGGAAACCCGCACGCCGGCATTTGCAGGTTGCGACGTGTCCGACAGCACCTGGCACGGTACGGCCATTGCCGGCGAGATTGCCGCAGCCACCCACAATGGCTTGGGTGTGGCCGGTGTGCATTGGGGCGCTCAGATATTGCCTGTGCGTGTGGCGGGCAAATGCGGTGCGGTGCTCAGCGATTTGCTGGATGGCGTTCGCTGGGCTGCGGGTCTTGCCGTGAGCGGTGTGCCCTCCAACCCCACGCCCGCCAAAGTCATCAACCTCAGCTATGGGGGTTCCGGTGCTTGCGACAGCGCTTACCAGCAGACGGTGGACGATGTGACCGCCGCCGGCGCTCTGGTGGTGGTGGCCGCAGGCAACGCTGGCGAGCCTCTGACCCGTCCCGCCGACTGCCGGGGTGTGCTGGCCGTGGCAGGTGTCCGGGGTGATGGGGCCAAAGCCAGCTTTTCCAGTTATGGCCCGAACGTGGCGCTGGCCGTGCCTGCGGGCTCGGGCGAGAGTGGGGCGGACCATGGACTGCTCACCACGCTGAATTCGGGTTTCACGGTGCCGGTGTCGGCCTCGTATGCGCCGGTGGTGGGCACCAGTTTTGCAGCCCCTCTGGTGGCGGGGGCTGCGGCCTTGCTGGCCAGTGTCCAGCCAGCGCTCACCCCTGCGGACCTCTCGCGCTTGCTTCGGCAGTCCGTTCGCCCGCACACCGTCCAAGCCCAATGGCCTGCGTGCCGTGCCCAGGCGCTGGTGCAGGGGGTTTGCAACTGCACCACCGACACGTGTGGCAGCGGTTTGCTGGATGTGGGGCTGGCGTTGGCCGTTGCCAGTGGCGCCACCGTCACGCCGACACCCACTGTGCCTGCCACCACACCCGCCGCCGACGGCGGCGGCGGACACACCGGGACGGCGTGGGGCCTGGCGCTGTGGGCGTGGTTGGCCGCCTTGGCGTTCAGCCGGGGCAGGCTTTCAGGTCGGTCAGGGGGCTGCCCTCTGGGGCGCCGCTGAGTTTTTGCAGGGCCTCCCGCTGCGCAGGGGTGGCTTGCGGGACGGTGAGCGTGTGCTGTCGCGATTCGGCGCGCTCGGACACCACTTTGGCATTTTTGATACCACCTCGCACCACATCGCGCAGGGCTTGCTGGGCTGCGGCCTCGGAGGGGAACGTGCCCAAGGCCAAGCCGGGTTGCAGCGCGAGGTTGTTCACATCGCGATGGTCCACTTTGGCGGCGCGCAGCTCCGCTTTGCGCGCGCGCAGCGCTTCTGCACTGGAAAATTTGCCCAGGTACACCACCCAGCGGGCGGGCTGCACCGTGGTGTCGAGCTGCCAGCTGTCCTCGGGCAGGGTGTCGGCCAGGGCCGTGCGCAAGCCGTCTGCCTGCGCGTCTGTGAGGCCAGAGGCCTGGAGGCACTGGGTTTCGGTGGGCTGAGCCTGCGCCTCGGTGCGCCGGTCTGCGGAGGGGGATGACGCAGGGGACAGCACCGTCAACCGCTCGGCCTGAATTTGCCGATCCAGGCGCATGGGTTCCCGCTGCGGCTCAGGTTGGGCCCAGTCGCCCAAGCCGGCCAGCAGACCCTGGCTCCAGGCGAAATACCCCGCGTTGGCCAGCAGCAATGCCAGCAGTGTGGCTCTCAGCATGCGGGGCCGTTCTGTGGGCGCACACTCACGTCTGCGCTGTGCACCGCTTTCATGCCCGATGGGGTGAGCACCAGCAGGGCACCTTCTTCGTCCACACCGCAGCCCGTGCCTTGTGTGCCATCCGACAGGGACAGGGGGCGGTCGCGCAAGGCGTCGCGATGCCCAAAGCGCTGGGCAAAGGCGGAGAACCCCAGCGCTTCGAATGCCAGCAGGTCTCTCAGCAGTGCCGGGGCCAGTGCCGCCAGTGCCGCACCGACATCCAGTCCTGGTTGGTGCTGGGCCAAACCTGTGGGAGGGACTCCCGTCCACGCGGACGCAGCGTCGGCGTCGGGCACAGGGGTCTCAATGTTGACGCCCACGCCCACCACCACCCAGGCCCCTCCCGCGTGGTGAGCGGTTTCGACCAGGATGCCAGCCAGTTTGGCCCCGCGCAGCCACAGGTCGTTGGGCCACTTCAGTTGCAGGGCCTCCCCGGTTGACGTGGGCAGCAAGGGGGCCAGCGAGTCCGCCACGCTCACCCCGACCGCCAGCGACAAACCCGCCCAGTGCGCGGGCCGCAGCGGCAGCAACAGCGAAAAGGTAAGGCTGTGCCCAGGCTGGCTGAGCCAGGTCTTGCCCATGCGGCCTTTGCCTGCGGTCTGGTCGGCTGCCACCAGCAAGGTGGGGGCGCACCCGTGGGACATCCCGGCCCGTGTGCGGCGCATCAGTTCGGCGTTGGTGGAGTCGATGCTGGGCACCACCTCCACCGTGAAGCCTGACATCGCGGGCGCGGGGTGGTCGGCCAACATCTGGGCCATGGTGGGCCACACGGTTTCGGCGGCCCGGTTGAGCGAAGCCACGCAGGTGGTCAGGGGCGTTTGCATGGGTGTTCAGCGCCGGGTCTTGCGCGGGGTGCGGCGGGGTTTGGCTGCAGGTGCTGTGCTGGCCAGCAAGGTGCCTCGGCACACGCTGTGACCACACCAACAGGGGTAATCGGCCTTCAGCTGTGGCGTGAGAGGTTCGTCAATCACCAGGCCGTAGTCGTAAAACAGCTCTTCGCCAGCGGCTATGTCATGCAAGGCGTCGATGAACACGCGCTGACCTTCCTGCGTGGCCGCGCAATTGGGAACGCAGCTGTGGTTGATCCAGCGCGAACTGTTGCCGCCAAATTTGGCGTCGATCACATGTGCGTCGTCGATGTGAAAGTAGAACGTGTGGTGCGGCTGCGTCGGGTCGTGCGGGTGGCGGCGCAGGGCTTCGGACCAGGTGATGAGCTCGCCGGTGTACTCGATCAGGCGCTCCCCGGCCTTGAGAGGCACCATGACGTAGACGCCTTTGCCGTGGACGCCGGACCGGCGCACCTGGATGCGGCGTTGTCTGGCGGGGGGAGGGGCTGTGCGGTCTGTGGGCGTCTTCGGCACGGGCGGCAAATTTTGGTAAGGTTTTGTCATGCATGTGCGCACCTGCGCACACCCACCAGCGCGCCCATGCGCGCACGACGAGGCGAATTGTAGAGATGAAAACTTTGGTGATTGCCGAGAAGCCGTCCGTGGCCCAGGACATCGTCCGCGCCCTGACCCCGGTCACGGGCAAGTTTGAAAAACACGATGACCATTTCGAAAACGATACCCACGTGGTCACATCCGCTGTGGGCCATCTGGTGGAAATCGCTGCGCCCGAAGAATTCGATGTGAAGCGTGGCAAGTGGAGCTTTGCCCACCTGCCGGTGCTGCCACCGTACTTTGACCTCAAGCCCATCGACAAAACCAAATCGCGCTTGGCGGCGGTGGTCAAGCTGGCCAAACGCAAGGACGTGACGGCCCTGGTCAACGCCTGTGACGCGGGCCGCGAGGGAGAGCTGATTTTTCGGCTGATCGAGCAGTACGCCGGTGGCAAAAAGCCCTTGGGCAAGCCCGTGCAGCGGCTGTGGTTGCAGTCCATGACGCCACAGGCCATCCGCGACGGTTTTACCCACCTGCGCAGCGACGCGCAAATGCGCCCGCTGGCAGACGCTGCCCGCAGCCGCTCCGAGGCCGACTGGATGGTGGGCATCAACGGCACGCGCGCCATGACGGCGTTCAACAGCCGCGACGGCGGGTTCTTCCTGACCACCGTGGGCCGTGTGCAAACCCCCACGCTGGCCGTGGTGGTGGAACGGGAAGAAAAAATCCGCCAGTTCGTCAGCCGCAACTATTGGGAAGTGCACGCCAGTTTTCAGGCCAAGGCTGGTGAGTACCCTGCCAAGTGGTTCGACCCCGCGTTCAAAAAGCCCACGGGTGACGCCGCGGACCCCGAGCAGCGCGCCGACCGCGTGTGGACCGAGGCGCAAGCCCAGCAAATCGCCGACGCCTCACGCCAGCAGCCCGCTCGCGTCAGCGAAGAAAGCAAACCCACCACCCAGGCCAGTGGGCTGCTGTACGACCTGACCAGCCTGCAGCGCGAGGCCAACGGCCGCTTTGGTTTCAGTGCCAAAACCACGCTGGCGCTGGCGCAAAGCCTGTACGAAAAGCACAAAGCGCTGACCTACCCCCGTACCGACAGCCGTGCGCTGCCGGAAGACTATTTGCCCACCGTCAAGCAGACCTTTGAAATGCTGGCCGACAGCGGCATGAACCACTTGGCACCCCATGCGCTGACGGCGCTGAACAACGGCTACATCAAGCCCACCAAGCGCGTGTTTGACAACGCCAAGGTGAGCGACCACTTTGCCATCATCCCCACCCTGCAAGCGCCCAGCGGCCTGAGCGAGGCCGAGCAAAAGCTGTACGACCTGGTGGTGCGCCGGTTTTTGGCGGTGTTTTTCCCGCCAGCCGAGTTCACCGTCACCACCCGCATTTCCACCGTCGAGCGCAGTGGGCAGGTCTACAACTTCAAAACCGAAGGCAAGGTGCTGGTCAAGCCTGGCTGGATGGCCGTGTATGGCAAGGAAGCCGCTGAAGACGTGGCCGATGCCAAAGAAGGCGACAAAGGCCAGAACCTGGTCCCCGTGGCCCCCGGCGAAACGGTGCACAACACGGCAGCAGACCCCAAAGG
>Ga0209066_10007465_pt1 | contig 10821 bp, 8 predicted proteins | sample All_14_2_FD_187198 | JGI IMG/M metagenome (GOLD analysis project Ga0209066, IMG submission 187198) | Freshwater microbial communities in response to fracking from Pennsylvania, USA - Allegheny Zone_MetaG_DW_15 (SPAdes) (version 2) ... | reverse complement strand
CCGGCGCGGCCCACTTGAACACATCGAAGTCGTTCTCGATGTAGCCGTGGCTCAGCATGAAGTCCTTGTTGATCTGGAGCGTTTGCAGGTTGATGGGCGTCAGGACCGGCACAAACTCGACGCGCCGGATGCCTTCATACGTATCTTCTTCATCCCGGTAATAGGTCTGTTTGTTGAGGATGGCCGAGGCGGCGCGCTTGTGTGCGTTGGCCCAGCGCCCCACCTTGATCAGGCCCTTCAGGAGCGCGACGATCAGTTCGGGGTGCTTCTCGCACGCCACATCGGTGACCGTGAGGGTCGCCGGAACATTGGCCGCCCCTTGCAGCGTCCAGTCCGGGTAGCGGGAGAGATCCTCGATGGCCTTGAACTTGCCGGTGGTCTCCGAGAGCACGCTCAGGACCTTGCTTTGACTATACATGGCATCAATCGTGCCCTTCTCCAGCGCGGTCTCCAAGGGACGGAACGCGAGGTCGTGCTTGTGGTCGCGCTTCAACTGGTACTCATTGGGGTTCTCCATCGGGGTGAGCATCTCGGGCTTGTCATACCAGTCGTCCGGGTAGGGAAACTCTACGATCTCGACATCGTCACGGGTCATGTCGTTCAACATGAGCATGAGCTCGATGCCATGCTCTTCCTGGACGCGCCACCAATCGTTCTTGATGACGTTCTGGCTTTTGGAGAGACCGATCTTCTTGCCCTTGAGGTGCGACATTTTGTAGATGGGGTCGCGGGCGCGCACCATCATGACGCCGCCTTCGTAAACCTGCGTCGTCCCAATCAGACGGGTTCGGCGAACGTCGGCCTGGACGTGGATTGCCGGGTGGCAGCCGCCGAAGCGCATCAGGTTGTCGAGGTTGTGGACGTAGTGCGGGTACCAGTCGTTTTCGACGGTGGAACGAAGGTACTTGTACGCCACGCCGATCTTCTTGAACTCTTCCTTCACCCAGCCGAGCTCCTGATCCACATTGCTGGCCGAGATCAGCGGGCAGTTGGTGTAATAGAACTCTTTCCAGTTCACATCGACCGACTTCATCTTTTTGCCTTTGATTATCATGGTAGCCATAATTCAGCTCTTTCGTTGCGTTGTTTTAGCCGTCTGTTCTTTGCTCATCACCCGACCGGCGGGGATGGCGGTTTTTTGTGAACAGGCCCAGTTGCCTGGTTGGGGTTGGTTAGTGTTCCTTTAACTCACTGATCGAGATCATCGCCCGCGACAACATGCCGCCGGAGATGTTCTTCGCTTTGAATCCGTTCTGCATCAGGATGCGCGTCGCGTAGTAGGCGCGCTGGGCGGAACGGCAAATCACGTGAATCTCGCGGTCGCAGGGCAGTTCGCGGAGGCGTGAACGGAGTTGCCCTAACGGGATGTTGACCGCACCGGGCACACTCTCCACGGCCAGTTCCACCGGCTCGCGCACGTCCAGGAGGAAGGCACCGTCCACGGCCTCCCAATGACTGACCGGCATGTCGCCGCGCAAGACATTCGCGGCGGCCATCCCGGCAAAGTTGACCGCGTCCTTGGCGCTGCCGAACTGCGGCGCATAGCACAGCTCGGACTCTTCGAGATCGTAAACCGTCGCGCCCATCTGGATGGCCATGGCCAGGGCGCTGATCCGCTTGTCCACCGCCGGCCCGTCTTCGCCCAGCGCCTGCGCGCCGAGGACTTTGCCGTTGGATTTCCGGAAGATGAACTTCAAGCCGATCATCTTGGCGCCCGGGTAGTAGCCGGCGTGCGAGTTCGGAAACAGGTAGATCTTCTCGTAGTCCGTGTCGCCCAGCCGCTTGAGCGTTTTCTCGCTGACACCGGTCCAGGCGGCCGCACCCCCGAACAGCCCGATGATCGCGGTGCCCTGGGTGCCGCGGTAGCGGGAATCGCGTCCGGCGATCACGTCGGCCGCGATCCGGCCCTGCCGATTCGCCGGCCCCGCCAACGCAATCAAGCTCCATTCGCCGGTGCCGAAATCGTTGACCTCAACGGCATCGCCAACGGCAAAGATGTCCGGGTCGCTCGTGCGCATGTGCTCGTCCACGCGGATGCCGCCGCGCTCGCCGAGCGTGAGGCCCGCGGTCTTGGCCAGCGCCGTGTCCGGCCGCACGCCGATCGCGAGGATCACGATGTCCGCCGGGAAGGTCTTGCCCGCGCTCGTCTGCACCTCGATCGCGCCCCCGTCCAGTTGCTTGAAACCGACCACGCCGTCATTGGCGACAATGCGGATGCCATGCTTGATCACATGGGCCTGGACGAGACACGCGATCTCCGGGTCCAGCGGACCCAGAACGTGATCCGGCTTCTGGATCAGGGTCACGTCGAACCCGAGATGGACCAGGTTCTCCGCCGTTTCGAGGCCGATGAAGCCGCCGCCGACCACGACCGCCCGCCGCACCGGCTTGACCATCTGGATGCCGGAGTAGCAGTACATCCCCGTCAGGAACGTCGTGCCTTTCTCGATCCACTCGCGGATCGTCCGCGCGTCCGGCACGGTCCGCACATGGAAAACCCCGGGCAGGTCAATGCCGGGCATGGCCGGATGCACCGACTCTGCGCCGGGCGAGAGCACAAGCTTGTCGTAGCGCTCGGTCGTGATTGCGCCGGTTTTGACATCGCGCAGGTCTACCGTCTTCTTTTTTGGATCGATCGCGATGGCTTCACAGTTCGTCCGGCAATCCACCGCGAACTGGTTGCGGAAGGTCCCTTCATTCGCGACCAGGAGACTCGCCTCCTTGGGAATCACGCCGCCGACGTGGTAAGGCAGCCCGCAGTTCGCGTACGACACATAAGGCCCCTTCTCCACCATCAGGATGTCCGCCTTCTCATCCAGCCTGCGCAGACGCGCCGCGCACGACGCCCCGCCCGCTACTCCACCAACGATGATGACTTTCATGTGTTCTCCTTCCCTATAACTTCAAACAGATTACGATTACGATCAAGATTATGATTATGATTAGGAGGGATCGGGACAATTCGTAATCTTAATCCTAATCCTAATCTTAATCGCTCAAGTAAGTTACCTCTTCGTTTGTTCCCGCTCCGCGGACGGCGGGCTTAATCGTTTCCCGGCCAGCTCTTGGTCAGCACCATCCGCTCAGGAGTGAGTTGCTTTGTCCAGGGACATCCCGAGTGCTTCCAGCCGCCCTGCGGCACGCTGTCAGAGTCCCCGTTCCCGTCGCCCTCCATGCCGTCAATGATGTTATGCACGTTCTTGAAGCCTGCTTTGGCCAGGGCGTTGGCGGCCATGGCGCTGCGTCCGCCGGAGCGGCACATGACCATGAGCGTGTCCTCCGGCCGGGCCACCTGCTGCACCCGCGAGACGAAGTCCGTCAGGGGCGTCATGGGGAACTGCCCCTTATCGGCGTCCCACACGTAGCTCTGAGCGGCCAAGGGGATCTTCCAGGCCATCTCTGGATGGCCGACAAAGAGAAACTCCTCGGGTGTGCGAACATCGATGAGCTTGACCTTTTCAGGCTCGGCCTGCCACATCGCGTAGGCCTCCTTCGCGGTCACGTAGAGGCCCAGCACCGTCTGTTTGCCTTTTGGAATATCTGTGTTCTGCTCTGACATACTACACACCTTTCTTCTTGGCGTCACTCGCTGCCAGAAACGCCAGGCGCAGTTCTTCCCACTCCGCCATGCTGGCCGGTGTATGGAACCATTCCGCCTCCGAAACCGGCTCCATCATGATCGCCCGGGTCGGGCACTTGATCACGCACACGCCGCAGCCAATACAGTCTTCACGGTTCACATACGACCGGCCCCGCTTCTTTCCCGCCGAGGGATCTTTCTCCCGCTCCCCGATGGCACCCACCGGACAACGCTTATTGCACAAACCGCAGGCGACACATTTTTCTTCATCGATTACGGCGCGGTAATTCGAGCGCTGTGCACCTTCCTCCGCGCCGGAGATTTTCTGGCCGTGCAGCACGCCGCAGCAGCAGGCGCAGCAGTTGCAGGTGCCGACGAATTGAGGCGCGTCCGCCCCCATGGTGAAGCCATAGAACGCCAGGTGAACATGCCCCAGCTCCTCCAGTTCGCGAAGCAGCTTGTCCGCCTCTTCCCGGCTGAGCACGGTTTCCCCAAGCGGCGTCTGAGGGGGCAGCCCGATGAAGCCGCAGCGTTTCATCGGCAGCGTGCAGTCGAGGTGCCCCTGCAACTCCCGCTCCCGCTTGCACACGCACGGGATGACGAGGAAGCGTTCGTGCCGTTTGAAGTGCGCATCGATATCCAGGTGGGACTCCATGGTCTTCATCTGTTCCGGCGTCAGCGAACCCCGCACCGGGACAACACCCAGTACACCGGGCCTGGGCGCCAAGATTTTCTCGCCGCCCCTTTCGATCACATATTGCTCGAAGAGCTCGGCAAACTCCTTGTCCAGAAGCCGCATATTCGCTTCGTACCAGCCGACCAGAAAGGGCCCCAGCCGGTACTTTTTCTCGCCCGCACCCGCAACGGGGGCCAGACCCGGAGCCGACATTCCGGGCGAGTCGAGGCGCACCAGACGGCGGGGGATCATGCTTTCGAGCAGGGCCGTCACCTGGACGACGTCACCTCCGACCCGCTTCGCGATCTCGGCTGCGGTTTCCGGGAAGCGGGTCAGTTGACCTGCCAGCGCGACCTCTTCGGGGGTAAAGGCCATTTTAATCAGTTTCATCTCAACCCCGGATTTCGTCCTGGGGAACCCGTGCGGCAAGGCATCCTGCGCCTGCGCCAGCCGTTCATAAATGTCAATCGTCGTGTCTGTTCTACTCATGATTCACGCGCCTCTCTATACTACCTGGTTACTCCCGCGGCCAAAAGATTCGTCGATGATGGCCTGGAGGTGCGCAACCACCTCGGCAGACGGCGTCTTGTAGTCGTCGAGTTCATACACCTCGCCCAGCAGCTCATATTTGCCCAGGCCGAAGCGGTGATACGGCAACAGCTCGTAGTCTCTCACGTTCTTGTAGGGCTTGATGAACGCCAGGACCGACCGGATATGCTCCTCGTCGGCATTCACGCCGGGAATCAGGGGCGTGCGCGCGATGAAGTCGACATTCGGGAAGGTTTCGTAGGCCTTCTTGAAGTTCGCCAGAATCCGCTCGTTCCCCGCGCCGGTCCACTTCTTGTGACGCTCGGAGACGGTCAACTTGTGGTCATGCAGCATGGTGTCCACGTGGGGCAGCACCTTCTCGATATTGGCCCAGGGCGCATTGCACGCGGTTTCGATGGCGGTGTTGATGCCGCGCTCGTGGGCGCCCTTCAGCAACGCCGCAGTGAAGTCGGGCTGCAGCATCACCTCGCCGCCGCTCAGCGTCATCCCGCCGCCGGTGCTGCGATAGATGGATTCATCCTTCTCGACTTCGCTCAGAACTTCGTCGACGGTCATTCGCTTCCCGAACATCTCGAGCGCGCCGGTGGGGCAGAGCGCCGCATGCGTCGCATCGCAGTCGCAGGCCAGATGCCAGTTGACCTTGACCTTATCGACAGCAGCGCCAGCCGGCACAAAGAAGGCGCCCTCCGGGAAGGGGGCCTTCAGGCAGAGGCCGCAGGCCTTCTTGCCGGTGCACTTTCTCGGATCGTAGGAGAGCTCAGGTTTCATGGCGATACTCTCCGGGTTGCCGCACCATTTGCAGCGCAGCGAGCAACCCTTGAGAAAGACAATCGTGCGGATGCCCGGACCGTCATGGCTGCAATACCGCTGGATGTTGAGCACGACGCCGGTCAGGGCGGCGGGAGTGCTGGATTTGTTGCTCATATTTCCCTCCCCAGGCAGATGCCGATGGATTGGGCGATCTTCATGAATTCACAGTCCTGAGGAACCGTCCGGACTTTGTTGAGCGCCTCCGTCAGCGGCACATATTTGATATCCGGAGGGGCGAACGACATCATCACGCCGAATTGGCCGGACGTGATGGCCCGTACCGCGCCCGCGCCGTAAGCGATGCCGAGCTGGCGGTCGACAGCCGTGGGCGTGCCGCCCCTGACCCAGGGTCCGATGACGAGAGGGAACGTCTCCTCCGCGAGCAGCAGTTGCAACTGGCTCGCCACTGTCTCGGCGGCCTGGCCCGACCGTTGGATCACATGTTCACTGTTGTCACCCGTTGCCAGGGGCGACAGCGACGCTTTGAGGGACGAGGGTTTTTCTGAGGCTTGGGGCGCGTTGACAAACGTCGCGCCTTCGGACACCACCACCAACCCGTACCGCCGTCCAGCGGTCATCTTTTCCTTCAGCCGCGCAGCCACCCTGCGCAGATCGCAGGGGAGTTCGGGGATCAGCACGACATCGGCGCAGACCGCGATGCCGGCCTGCAGGGCCAGCCAACCGGCCTGTCCGCCCAAAACCTCCACCACGGCGATTTTGCGGGCTGACTTGGCTGCCTGGCGGGCCTTGTCGAGCATGTCGATGGTGACGCTGAGCGCGGTGTTGAAGCCGAAGGAGACCGCCGTGGCGGCGATGTCGTTCTCCAGCGAACGGGGGATGCAGACCGTATTCAGCCCCTTGCGGTGCAGCTTATGGAAGATGCCGATGCCGCGGCCGCCAATCACGGAGATCAGCGCGTCGATCTTATCCTCATTCAGGCGTTTCAGCAGCAGATCGGACAGATCCAATTCCTCGACCATGTCATCCTTGACCCTGCGGACATGGAACGGGTCGACCCGGGCCGCCTGACCGAGAATCCCCCCGCCGGACGGGTCCAGGTTCTCCAGCAGTTGCCGATCGATGTTCACCAACCCGCCATCAGGATAGCGCTCCGGGCAGAGCAACCCCTCAAATCCGTCGCGGATGCCGACGGTCTCCCAGCCCATTTTGGCCGCCGCAGTGGCGGCGCCCATCACCGCAGCGTTCATCCCCGGGACGAAGCCGGCGCCCACATTAATGGCGATGCGTCTCAGAAAACTGCCGTGTCCTATTTCTGTGCTCACAGACACCCTCCAAACTTAAATTGAGAAAGTGCCGGCATGGCGCAACGACGTGTCGCGCCATGCCGTCACGCATTAGCACTGGCCAAAACTCTGCAAGGTGCGCTCGATGACCTCATCCTGCACGCCCTTCGCCAGCTTGGTGAAGAACGCGCTGAACCCGGCCACCCGCACCACGAGGTCGCGATAGTTCTCCGGGTGCTTCTGAGCGTCCCGAAGAATGTTGGTGTCCAGCACATTGAACTGGATGTGATAGCCGTCGTTATCAAACAGGGTCTTGACCAGACGCAGCACGTTATCCCGGCCCTTGCGGGTCTTGAGCTGATCCGGCGGGAGCTTCATGTTCATGTGTGTCGCGGTGAACTTGATGGCGTCCTGGCTCTTCGCCGCCGACATCACCAAGGCGGTGGGTCCGTTGACGTCGGTTCCCGGCATGGCCGAGAGACTTCCATCCGTGAGCGCCACGCCGGCTCGCTTGCCGTTGGGCAGCGCCCCGGTCACCATGCCCATCAGGTTGTGAATGCTCTTGGTGTAGGCATCCGGCGCGGACTTGATGTCCTTGCTGATATAGTTGCCGCCGCCGTCGACGCTGTTGAACGCCTTGAAGATGCTTTCGTACACCCGGTGCGCCATCTGGTTCATTTCAGGGATGTCGTTACCATGCTTGGGCGCGTCCTCGAAGCACATCTTCCGAACCTTCTCGTAGTCCCCCGCCCAGTTGGCGGCCAAGGCTTTTTGCAGTTCGGCCATGGTGATTTTCTTATCGTCATAGACCAGCTTCTTTACCGCCATGAGCGAGTTGGCCGCATCGATGCCGCCCACCACAATCTGGGCACAGGTGTAGTAATTGGCGCCGCCGTTCCAGACCTCGGTACCGGTTTCAATGCAGCCCCCGGTCAGGAGCGAGCGCCAGGGAACAGGAAGGAAGTCAGAGCACAGCATGCTGGCGATCCAGGCGCCCCGGCGCAGAACCTCCTCATTGAAGGTCAACTGCTTCTCGAAGGCGGCATACAGCTCCTCGAAGGTCTTGAAGGTCAAGGGATCCCCGCTCTTGGGGCCGACCTGCTTCTGGGTACGGGGGTCGAAGCCGTTGTTCATGGTCAGCTCGATGACCTTGCCCAGGTTGGGCTGGCCTTCCACCGGGTGACCGGTCTCGTAGGGAATGTAGGACCCCACGCAGGCGCCGATACAGGTGCGCCGGGCCTTTTCCAGGGAACAGCCATGCTTGGAGTCCGCGAACAAATTGAAGGCGCGTTTCACCATCACATCGCCATTGACGAACTGAGGCATACCGATTCCGGTGCCGATGGAATCCAGGACCTTTTCCAGGAACTTGCCGCTCATCCGCTCCGTCCAGATGCAGCTCAGCGGTGGCTGCGGCAAATGAAGGTAGGTAGAGGCATCGAGGATCAGGTAGTCCATTTCCGCAGTGGCATCCTCACCATCCTCGGTAAAACCTCCAAGGGAGATGCTCTGTCCCAGATCTGCAGAGTTCTGTATGGCGACCTTCTCGCCAAAGTAATAGCCGATTTCGTTCAGCTTGATGAAGAGGTTCTGGAGCATGAACGTCGCATCCTCCGGCGCGATCAGCCCGGCCGCCTTGTCGGCCTGATAGTAGGGCTCGAGGTTCTGGCCCAGATAGGCTTCGGAGTAGCCACAGCCGACCTGTTCGAGTTCCGCGCAAATGTGGCAGAAAAAGTGGCACTGGATGGCCTCGCGCAGGTTCCGTGCGGGATGCTCCGGCACCCATTCACAGGTTTCGGCAATGGCGAGCAACTCGGCCTTGCGGGCCGCGTCTTTTTCCTTGGCTGCCATGTCGCGGGCAAGCTCGGCATAGCGATGAGCCAAGCGGACAATTGCCCGCATGATGATGAGGCTGGCTTCATAGAAGTAGAGCTTGCTGGCATTAGGCAGGCGCATGTCGAGGGCTGCCTGGCGCTCCTCGACCTCCTTGATCATGGCGGCCAGGCCATACTTGTAAATCCGGGGGTAGTTCAGGTTGCCGCCACCGCCCGGCCAGTCAAAGAAACTGACGACAAAGCCGGACTCATAGCACGGTTTCGGATCGAACCCGTATTTCTTCTCGAAGATCTCCAGCGTGCGGGGCTTCAGCGCGCGCTTGTCCCAATAATCGAGCGCCCACTGGTTGACCCGCTTGTCCTCCGGATCCTTGCACTTTTCAACGGTGTTATCGTCTTTCATCCAATCCACGTTCCATTCCGGATACGTGTAGATGCCGTTGACGGTGCCGGCCATGCTGCCCACGAAGCAGTTGTCGTCGATGTAGAGCTTCTTCCGCTCCAGCAGCGCGGCCATGAACTTGGCGCGACGCATGATATTCTGGTCGCCTTGCGTAGCCGCGTAAACCTCTTCCATGATCCTGATGCGCTCAAAATCAACCTCAGCAGGCGTGCTCCTGAGTTGTTCTTTGAGACGGTCGACCCTTGCTTTGTCGGCCTTGACTTGTGCCGTGGTGCACGGCTTCTTTGCATCTTCGTTATTCATGCGTTTTATTCCTTCGATTTCGATGTTGAATCACGAGGGGAGGGCTCACTTACTTGAACGATTAAGATTAGAAGGCCACGGCCGCTTTAAGCCAGACGTAGTCGCCTTCGAGGCGGTTCTCCACATCCAGTTCGGGCAGCCACTTCAGTTCGATCGCCACCGTGGTATCGGCGAACTTGACGATGTAGGAGAGCACCGGCCCGACGCCGAGCGTCTCGGCCTCGAAGTCGCCCAGCACCGCGCTGTCGCCGCTGTCGCCGGTGAGCTGCCGGTAGTAGAAGCCGTTGGCACCCACACCGCCGAAGCCTTTGCCGAGCGGAAAATGCTGGGCCAGCGTCACATCCACGTGCGCCTGCTCGCCGGTCTGGTAGTCGGTGTCGGTGTTCTCGGTGTTGAAGTCCACGCCGGCGAAGGCGCTGGCTTCGATGCCGTTCTTGCTGCCGAGGTAGCTGAGCGAAGCGCCCGGCTCGAACGTCCAGTAGTTCAGGCCCACATTCGCCAAGTCGTCCTTGTCGTATTCGCCGGTCGGCGCGAAAATATAGAGGTGGGCGTCGTAGGTCAGGTCGCCTTTTTTCCAGACAAGATTGAACGGCGCCAGAATGATGTCGCCGAGCCCCTCGGCGCGGTCCGAAACGTCCTGGGTCTTGCTTGTCGGGCGCTGGATGGGAATGATGACGCCCGGGCGCCGGGGGTTCCGCGTCAGGGTGCCGGAAACATCGACGTCGAGCCGCACAAAGGGAATCGCGACGCCTGCCGCATACCGCCCACCGAACAGCTCAAGATCGCTTTGGTAGAGCAACATGTGGATGTTGGCGTAGAGGTCCGCGTCGACGCCCGCCGCGAGGTTCATGCCCAAAGGCAGACTCTTTTTTCCCGAGGCCTCGGCACTATAGTAGAGGGTCATGTTCTTGTAGGCGAAGCCCGGCTCATAGGGAAGCGCGTCGATGAACGATGACGTCATCCCCGGAATGTAGTGGCCCAAGCCGCCCTCCTCGGCGCAGAGAGCCAACGGCAGGACGGCCAGGCAGGACAGCATGACGAAGCGTTTGCGTGTAGACATCATCTATTCCTTCTTGGTAGTGGCGACGGTTATTCGTTCGGGGTTCTTTGACAAGAGCATCTGCATAAAAGGCGTGGCCCCTTGGACGGTGAAGCCCGCGTCAATCCACTGGCGCAGCTCTTCCACGGCTCCTTCGGAGCATGATTCAAGATCGCACAGCCTCAACGCGACAGCACCCGAGACCGCAGACAAGACCCGATGCACGTCCTCGACGTCCGCGTCTGCCAGCCGACCGTCCAAAGTCACCACGGTGTGATCGGGTTTCTTCTGTGTAGTAATGCAGAACATGCTTGAAGACTTATCGCTTGATTTATGCCAGTTTCAGAAAGGGCACAAAAAGACTGGAACGCCCCTATTATCA
>Ga0209066_10007463_pt1 | contig 10822 bp, 12 predicted proteins | sample All_14_2_FD_187198 | JGI IMG/M metagenome (GOLD analysis project Ga0209066, IMG submission 187198) | Freshwater microbial communities in response to fracking from Pennsylvania, USA - Allegheny Zone_MetaG_DW_15 (SPAdes) (version 2) ... | reverse complement strand
GTGTTCAGCGTGGACTGGCCGTCCGCGATGTAGCCGACAATCGGATAGTCCAGCGCTTCGTCAATGACGATGTCGTCTTCGGTGAACCCCGCACGCACCGCGAAGGCCTCGAGCGCGTCGTACAGGGTTGACCCGGTGTCGTCGGTGAACTCGGCAGTGAACGCAGGCAGGGATCCGCTGGTGCCCAGGTCGTAGTCGTGGAACCAGATCAGAAGCTGGTCCCTGTAAGCGAGCTCAGCGCCGCCAACGGGTAGCTGGTCGGACGTACCCGGCCGCACGGTAAACTTCACCCCGGCGTTGTACGACTGCACATCGCCAGCACCAAGAGAGTAGATCAGAACGCCGTCCGCCCAGATCTTGGTGACCTTGACGTCCGCGGCAGTTGTCGGTCGCTCCCGGTAGCCGAAGCTCAAGCAGAACGAGGCGAAGTAGTGATACTCGCCCCATTCGATATACTTGACCGTGATGGTCTTGGTTGCTACAGGCTCTTCAGCGTTTACTGCCATGGACCTATCTCAGATGTCACTGTAGTCGGTTACGTCTGTGCACTGCCCGCCTGCGGGCCTATGCAGTGGCGTTGTCTCGTCTTCGGCCAGCACCATCCCGACATTCCAGGTCGGCAACAGCTTGAACTCGCTGAAGGGGTCTTCAGGGTCTTCCCTGCGGTACTCGACCATCTTGTACTCGGGAGGCTTGCTGGGCTCGTCGTCGGGTGCCCAGCCACCATGATCCTTAACCCATTCACGCCATGGTGGGCCAGAAGGGGTCCAACCGGTTTCAGTGCCGAGGTAGCCAAGGTCCGGAGGGCATTGAGTGTCCGCCCACACACTACCTTCACCGGTGAATGATTCGACCTCTTCGTATAGACGCCAACCGGGTAGCAGATTCGTGACCCCGGCACCCTCGGACGTGCCCGGGAGCTGCTCGCCGAATTCTTCGTCCGCCATTGTCGCATTGTAGAAGATGCGATAGAGCTTGACGTCCATGACGGTATAGTCGAAGCCTTCACCTTCCTCGTTGATGTTGTAGATACGGGCAAGGGTGATTGAAAGCTCCGACTGCACGGCGTAATAGAAGGCGTAATTGGTGCCCGAGTAAACGCCGATCGCATCGGGGTCCGCAGCCCCGCCGTACTTGGTAAGGATGTATCCGAAGTAGGCGAAGTGCGTATGGGGTGCAGGCGAGATCGTCTGATTGGCAACCTCAAGGTCGGACTCAACACCATCAGGGAAGGGTGCAGAACCAGCGCACGGACCGCAAGTGACCGGGACAATGGGATCGTTCGGCAGACCAGTCCCCGGCGGCGGGTAGTACGTCCAGCGGTCGGTCTGCCCGCTCAAACCCTTGTCGACAAGTGCACCGTACTCGATTTCGTTGCCGAACTGACGGTGACGCTTGTAATCCCAAGCGATGCAGATGCGAGACTGATAGGTGCCCATCATGGCCATAAACGGCCAAGTGCCCTTGTCCTTGCTGTCGAACGGAACGTCGATGTCAAGCGGGCCGACATAGCAGTAATAACAGTTGCAGTCATTGCACCAGATTCGGATGGGCGCTGCGGGCAACGGATCACCGTCGTCCACCTCTACCTCGGGCTCCTGGTCCTCTGCCGCAGGGATCTCATACGTGATCTCATATTCGCGGTTGCCGACGAGGCGCGGTACGATGGCGCTGGCCTGGATGACCACACCTGCCAGCCTTCGCTGGCCGAGCGACACGGGGATCGTACTTCCGAACGAACCGCGATCAAAGCTTTTCGCGGCAGGGGCCTGCGGTGCCGGCTCTTGCTCCGGTACCTGTGCACCCGGCGAGAGCCGCTTGATCTGCTGCACAGCCGGCGCGGTGCCGGCTTGCGGGATGAGAGAGGCCAGCGCTGTCTTGGGGCTCGCGAAAACAACGGCCTGCCTCGCAGACGCGCCGTGAAGATCGAGTTCCTCTGCTAGCGACATAGCGGGTTGCCCACCGTTTCCGCCCCGCCGTCTTCTTCGACCGGGTCTTCGTAGACTGGTATCTCGTAGGGGATTTCGTACTCGCGCGTCCCCACCAGCCGAGGCACGATTGCGGTGCACTGGATCACGTTACCCGCCAACCGCCTACGGCCGAGGGAGATAGTGATCACCTTGCTGTACGAACTGGTCGCAAAGAACCGCACCTCGGGAGCTTCGGGCTTCTCCTTCTGGTCGTCGATGCGAACGCTCTCAATGTGGAAGCCAGGCTTGTTGAGCGCAGGGCTCTGCCACCCGTCCATGAAGGGGCGCGGGGCAATGGGGTTCTTCTCCGCCAGCGCGATTGCAGCTTCGGCTTCCTCGGGCGTCATAACACCCGACAGACCGGGGAACGGACTGTTGTCGCGACGCTTGGAGAAGTTAGCCATAGTTCGCCCCGTCGCCTGAGGGTGCTGTGGGCGCCTCACCTGCTTCGACAGGCGGTGTGGCCGTACCCTTCGACTGAGTGTAGTCCTGCCCGGGCATGAACGGTTCACCCCGGAAGTTCAAGATGTTCGAGTACGCACGGCAAGCGGCAAGCGTCTTGGCACACCCGCGTTCGATCAGACCAGTGTCGCCCACCTGGATGGGGAGCTTGGTGCGGATCATCAGCGCGATGGCGCCTGCACTGGACGAGCGGATCTCCGTCGCCTGACCAGCGTTGTTACCGGTCAACCAGCGCACGACGCCGAGGTCCCAATAGCCTGCGGTCCCGGTGATGTCCCCGGTCGTGAAGCCCTTGGTCGCGTCCGCGGTGTCTACCGTGAAGGACTCACGATAGTCGTTGACGTTGAGCGAGCACCTTGCATCGCAAAAGATCGCGCGGCAGGTGGGCGAGTAGACCTCGGTAAGATACCGGTTCGAAGACGCTGCACGCCCCTGAAACGACAGGATGGCCTTGTGCTTGTACGGGAGGGAGACGCCCGTCACCAGCCCCACCGTCATTGCCAGGTGGCCCATGGACAGATCTTCGTAGTTGACCACATTGATCGTGATTGCTGCTCCCGCGTACAACCCGCCGACGATCTGCTGGCGGTGCGCGTCGGTCTCGACCAGGATGGTGACCTCGAGGTTGCTGTTACCGCCGCCAACGACGTTCTGGATGGCGGAGCACTCGAACCCGCTTGCGGTGAGGAAGGTCTGCCCCTCGTACTCGATGTCCTCGTCGTGATCCGTGAAGTAGACGGGTGTCCCGGTCCGGGTGAGCAGGGTCATCAACCGTGCGAGGGTTGTGTGCTCTGCCTGGAGGTGCGCTTCAAGCTCTGCGGACGCGGTCCTCATCGGCGCAGCTCCACGATGTTGATCCCGCTGATCGCACCGTTCTGATAGGTGTTCAGCGAGACGGGAAGCTGGTCGATGTCGAAGCGGGCAGGGACGTCGAACTCGAACGTTGCCTTGACGTTCTCGCCGGGGTCCTCGGCAAAGGTGATGACACCGTTTGCACCAAGGGTCCAGCCGGTCTCCACTTCGATATTGTCGACGTAGACATGCAAGGTGTCCGTCACAGGGAGCACGATGGGGCGCACGTAGGGGCTCACCGTGTCGGTGTAGGTCTTCTGCAGGTTCCAGACGAGCGGGTCTGCGGTTGCACCCATGGCTTCACCGGTCACGGAGAAGTCCAGCCAGTCCTTGAAGCGGAACCCGCGAAGCATGCCCCGCCGGCCGTTGAAGAAGTTGACAACCGCCATCAGATCGTCGCGCTTGGTGATGCCGTATCCAATATCCCACTGACCCCGGGCTTTCGACCACTCGCCATTCCGCTGCTCCGCACCGTTGGACAGCGTGATGATGGTAGTCTTGAACCCGGGGCCACCAACGGCACCCCGCTCGATGGTATCGGGAAGGCGGATGTTGTCGACCATTTACCGAACGATCCTTGCGAAGTCGGACGCCACCTGCGACCGCGACCTGCGGAAGCTGTCTGCGTCGTTGGCGTAGACGTTGAAGTTGATCACCGTGCCACCGCCCTGAGGATTGTTCTGGTTGGCGGCACGCTGCTGAGCCTTCGTTTCGACCGTGACACGTTCACCCTTCGTAGCCATGAAGCCTACCGGGTTGGTGTCGCGACCGCTGCGGCCGGCCACCATAAACTGCCCACCCTTAGCATAGCCAGGGACACCCTTACCAGTGATGTTCTCAATGGAGGATTTCGAGCCCGTGTTGGTGCTGTTGGACATGGACAGGGTCTGGAACGAACCCGACGATCCGCCCTTGGCAGCAAGCGCCGCGTAGAGCTTCTTGGCCTGTGCTTCACCGTCCCGCATTTTCCAGATCAGCGTGTCGAGAGTGTTCACGATGCGCTTGATGTTGGTGACCGCTGCATCCGCTGCGGTCTTTGATGACGTGCCGATGCTAGCAAGGGCCTTGGAGGCATCTGCTGCGGGCTTGGTGATGCCCGGGCTAAGCGAGGTCTTCGCCTTCTCGATCGACTTGGTGAACTCGTTCGTTGCGTCAGTCGTGGTCTTCCCGAACGAGTCCATGATGGACTTGCCGTAATTGATCACGTTGACAGCGGAGTCCGCAAGCCAGTTGTTGAAGGCGTCCCCGTTGCCCGTGAGGTGCGCGATGATCTGCGCCAGGCTCACCGCCGCTGCAACCGCCAGCAGGATCGCCGCCACCCACAGACCGACGCTGATGATCGCTGCCGCGTTGGTAGCGATGAAGACCGTCATCGCCTTGACCATGTTGTAGAGGTCGAGGATTATCTGCACCAGCTTCACCAGCGCCCAGGCCGCTGCGAATCCAATCACCAGCGGGATTGCGATGTGCAGGTTGTCGGCGATCATGTAGATCACCTTCGCAAGCGTGTCACCCGCTGCGCTGCTCTGCATGAAGAAGTCGATTGCATTGTTGCGCAGCGTTGTGAAGGCGTTGTTGATCGTCGGCGTAGTACGAGCGAACAGCGCGTCGATCTCTTTGGCAGCACCGCCCAGGGCCTCGCGCAGGACGTCCCGGGTCAGCAGACCCTGCTCTGCCGTCTTACGAAGCTGCTCAACAGTCACGCCCGCAGCTTTGGCAAGCGCTTCCAGGATCTCGACAGGCATCTGCTCCATGATCGAGTTGAATTCTTCACCGCGGAGCACGCCGGACTGAAGCGCCTGGATGAACTGGCGGGTTGAACCAGCCGCTTCAGCCGCCGTACGCCCGCCCACCTGGAAGCCCTTGTTAAGGGTCTCCACCATGCGCAGGAGCTCTGTTTCCTCGATGCCGACGTTCTGCAGAACCTTGCTGAAGTTGACGTAGAGCTGAGTTGTCTGCTCGATACCCGTGCGGGTACGATTGGACAGGTCCATCAGCGTCGTCTGGAGCCGGTTGTATTCGGCCTGGGAATTGGTGATGGTGCGAAGCTGATTGCTTAGCTGCTGTGCAGCGTTCGCGGTGTCCAGGAAGGCCTGTGCGCCAACGTAGGCACCAAGCGCCCCGATTAGACCGCGCATGGCCCCGGTCGAGGTGTGGGCAGCGGTGCTGTTCTGCTTGAGCGCAGCCGTGTTGGCCTGGACCTTTGTGGTCGCAGTTGCAAAAGACCGACCCTGATGGTCGATCGCGGTGTTGAGCTTGCTGACGGCGCCATAGTAGCTGACGGACACCTGCGAAGCCGAGCGCAGGGTGTTCTTGAGCTTTTCGGCTTCGGAAGCGTCCTTCTGGAAGGCGCGGGTGTTCGACACGGAGGCTAGCGTTGCCTTGAGCTTGTCGACCTGGACGTCCGCCGCGCCAGCGTTCTTCTGGATCGCCTGAAGCTTCGTTGAGATCGAAGCGGCGATCTTGTCGTCAATCCTAATCTCGACGTCACTCATTGAGGTTCACCCGTCCGCGCTTGATGTCTTGAGCAAGGCGTTTGTTGAAGTTGTATTCCTTCGTCGCATACCGTGCAACGATGATCGAACCTTCGACCCACCCGGCAGGTGCTTGCGCCGAGTACCCCTCAGCAAGTCTACCGATGTAGGGAGCTTGGTTGATGATGGCCACAGTGCCGCCCGCGCGGGCTTTCTTCAGCGCCGCTTTGGCTGCTTCAATCGCAGCACGGCTGCTGGCGCTTTGAGTGCTACCCGCTTGCCCAACGAAGTAGGCAGGGATCTCTTCCGCACCGTAGCCGGAGCCGCCAACGGCGACTCGCCAGTTTGATAGGGCCTTGGAGGTATCGACCGGGGTCTGCGCGACTAGGTACTCGAGCATCCGCAGGGTGACGAACTTGGTAAGCTCAAGGGCGCGCAGCTTCACGGCGATTTCTGCCGTTCGAGCTATCTCCACGATCTTGAGCAGACTTCCCATTCGACTTCTTCCCGCGTTCGGTTAGCACCGCGTTGTCGATCTTGCGAATGACTACCCGCAAGATATCGAACTGACGAGCACTCAGTTCATAGTCGACCGCCCAGGCACGTATGGCGGAAGCTGGGACCGGTCCGCCAGAGAAGAAGCGCTCGCTGTCGAGCTCAAGGAACGCATTGTAGTAGAGGAGCAGTTCCTGAGGGACTTCGCGCTCTTCTACCAGCTTCTCCAAGCGCTCAACGGTGCGCTTGTCCTTGGCCAAGATGGCTTGACGCAACGCCGCCTTTTCGTGCTCCCTGTCCATCACGGCAGGGAGCACAGCGGCAATCAGTTTTTTGCGTCGTCCTCGACCTCGGCGTCACGGAAGTTGGACGCACGTTTGGCTTCGGTGTCCAGGATCTCGTAGAGGTCCGGGAGCTCGAGAAACAGCGCGTCGGCGTTACCGCGTGTGAAAGGGAAGTTGACGCCATCGTCCTCGAGCTGCACGTTGCGCCAGTCCAGCAGGACCGTGTCGAGGAAGAGCGCCATGTTGATCGACTTCGCTTCGTCGTTGGAGACGAGGTCGTTCTCGATCTTGCGCTTGAGCTTCTTGCCCACCTGCTCTGCCGCTTTGGCGAACTTGGGGTTGGACTGGCTTGCACGCGCAAGGAGAAATCCGGGTGTGGTGCCATCCTTGTTGATGACGCCTGTGTCCTCGAACCAGAAGCCGTCAACTTCCTTGTTCCGGTTCGTCTTAAACGCACTGCGCAGGCTCATGGGGTTTCTCCGAGCTAGGTTGGGGCACCAGCGACAAAGCCGGTGCCCCTACAGCTATGCGGCCTCAACCCGCTTTGTCAAGCGCTAGCCATGGCTGCGGCCGGTAGGTACCCGAACGTCGTGTAGGACAGGGTATAGCCCGCAGCGCACTCACCAGCCTGCATGTCGAGCGGGATGGTGATCGGGTTGTCCATCTCGATCTCCGGCATCCCGTTGCCCAGGCCGAGCAGCGGGATGTCGAACACGAAGCCCCGGTTCTCCTTGGCGAAGATCAGATCGACCGTCACGTCGGAGGACAGGCGGACCGTGCGCTGCGCCAGCACGCTGGAGAACAGTGCGGTGACCTCGCCGCCGACCGTGAAGTTACCGGTCGAGACGTCGATGCCGCCAGCAGCGCCCACCACCTTGGTAGGCGTGACGCCGTTCTCGATCGTCAGGTTGCCCTCTGTGATGTAGCCGAACAGCGTATCCGGGAAGCTGTTCCCCGGTTCGATGACCGACATGCGCACCCGCAGCACGTCCGAGGAGGTGTTGTAGAAGTCCTCGGCAGGTGCGGCGACGTGCATGCCGCCCTTTCGCCCCTCGGCACCAGTGCGGGTCTCCGCATCGGCAGCGATGAAGCCAAGGTCGACCGTCAGCTTGTCCGCGGTGTCAATGTTGAAGGTGAGTTCATTGGCAACCGCACCGACCACATACTCGGCCTGCACACCGTCGGCGTCCCGCCCGAGCGTGCGCTCGAACTGATAGTAGTGCGTCTCGACGTCGTCGCCGTCAGGCTCGTTCATCAGGAAGTCGCCCGTGAACACCTGGAGGCTGATGCCGGTGGCAGCTTCCGCTTCAACCACCCACGACGTCTTGTCCAGCACCAGGAGCTCGTCGGTGATCGAACCGATGCGGGCGTATCCCCGGTTGTTGGCGAAGAAGCTGCCAGCGGCGTCACCGCCGACGTAGATCCATTCGCCGACACGGACCTTGAGGGCGTTCCAGCTGTAGCCGGTACCACCGGCCGTCGCACCGTCCCAGGAACCTTCCGTCATGGTCTCGGCGACCGCAATGCCGTTGCCCACAAGGCCGGGCACGCGGGCGTCGATGTCCATGGTACCGTCGCCATTGCTGGTGGCGGTCACGGTCGGGTGCGCAACCGGGGTGAGCAGGTTGGTCCCGTTGATCGTTGCGGCAAGGTTGACCAGCGTCTGGAGACGCGAAGCACCGATGGTGACCTCGTAGGCTGCCGCCGCCGTTGCCTTGAAGGTATATTCGACACCGTCGATGGTAACGGTCTCGTCCGCGATCGCATTGTTGGTCGCGGTGATCTCGAGGGTTGCGTCCGCGGTGACAGGGGTCGCCGCCATCGTCAGCGTTGCAGTGTTGCCCGTGACCGCGACGGACACCGCCGCAGCGCCGAACACCATACCCACGACCGAGATCACAGCCGCATCGGTCAGCGTCTCGTCCGCAAGTGCTTCAGCGACGCCGATGTACTCGTCACCGATCTCGTCGACCACCTTCAGACCGTTGTTGGCAGCAACCGCAGCGCCGCTGACGTTGATCAGATGCCCGACACGGAAGCCCCGTTCGAAGGCGCCGTCACCGACGGTGTAGCGATCGTTCGAAGCTGCAACGGACACCGCGTCGATGCGGTCCCCGTGATAGGGGAGGGTGCTCGGCTTCTCGTGGTAGCTCGAGAAGAAGAAGCCCTCAAGGAGGCGATTGGTGTTGTTATGGGTGAAGTCCTGGTTCCACCCCGCCACCGCGTCGAAGTCGACCGGTGAGCCCTTGCTGTTCTGCCGGTTCGACTTGATCGGCTGACGCCGACCGAGGGTCACCGACACGCCGAAGTCGTCGTACTCGTTGGGCTCAAGCCCGTACCAAGTGGGATCGAACCCATCGTCAGCGAGGGTCGGAAGCTGCTTGGCGCACACCTCCTCAGCGAACGACAGACCGCTGACGTTGCTGTCGATTTTGTAACGAATGCAGTCGGCCATTTAAGGTCCCCTGAGTTGCTAGGCGATTTCGTCGTATTCCCATTCCATCACGACGTTCGTGCGGTGATAGGAGTCGAGGGGCTCCAGGTTCACGACGCGAACGTTGCGAAACAGGATGCAGCCATCGAAGGATTGACCGCGGAAGATGTTTCGCGCGGCCGTCGATAGGGTCCGCATGCGCTTGAGCACAAGCTCGTCACCATCACGCGGACCAAAGACTTGGATGAACAGGACGCCAGCACTCACGTAGCGCTGGTCTTCCCCGTTGCGGAAGGTACGCTGACGCTCGAGCACCCATTGCATCGAGAACCGGCAGAAGTACCCTTTGGGGATCGCTCCCTTTTCGCGACCGTCCCAGCGGATGGGCGGGGCAGCGATTGTGCCACCTGTGTAGTTGGCGGCACCCGCAGCCCAGTCGGTCTCGAAGCGACTCGTCGTCACCTCGTATGCTTCTTCAGGGGTCATGGGCATTAGCGCACCACCTGGAGCTTGTAGAGGAGCACGCTCTGCGTGCTATCGGGCCGAACCGCCTCGATACCGTTCTTGTCGGAGAGGCCCAGCTTCTCGCCGCTGGTGTCAGCGCTGCGATAGATGATGTCGTTGAGCTCGGGCGTGAAGCTGACCGGTCCCATCAGCGCGAACATCGCGCCGGAAGGAACCTCGGTACCGCCCAGCATGGTGAGCAGGGTACCAAGCGACATCTGCTTATTGTTGAGGAACACAATTGTGACCGTGTAGTCGGTGAAGGACTGGCCGGTCGGGTTGCGCTCGGGACCCGTTGTGGTCACCTTGCGCCAGAGGCAGGTCTGACCGAACTCTTCCAGGATCTCGGTAACGACCTCAGCGAGTTCGTTATAGTCAAACAGCGCCATGGCGTCCTCCTGTGTGAAAAGCTGCCGGAAGTGGCGTCATACACTCCCGGCAGAGAGTTAGCCCGTTAGGAGGCGACGAGCGGGAGGGTGACCCAATCGGTCGTCGTATCCGCGATGAACATCTGCGGCATGAGACCGGTCGTCATGGAGAAGGCGGCGTCGTCGGCCAGGGCGTTGATCTGCCCACCCGTCGAACCCGGCCAGACCTTCAGAACCGCGTTGGTCTTGCCCTTGATGATGACAACGTCACCGGGCTTGGTCTTGTTGGCGGGAGGGAGCTTCACGCCCTTGGTACCATCGGCACCAGTGACGTTCTGATAGCCACGCTTGAGGCGCGCGGCGTCCGCAGCGGTCGAACCGGTTGCGGCGACGGTACCAGCATGACGGATCGAATCCATCGCGCCGTACCGCTTGGCAGTTGACATGCTCATATCGACTTCCTTCGATACATGCCCCGAGGGGCACAAGCTACTCCGTCAGACCCGGAGCAGGTCCACCGACGCGCCCCAGCTCTTCGTCAGATGCGGGGCGAGCAGGTTTCCGATGATGGGGATGTCCGGGCGCATTGCCGCGGCGCCGATCCCTTGCGCGTAGCTGATGTCGATCGCGTCGACCTTCACCCGCGTCTTGATCTTGCCTACGGTCACATCGGGCTGCAAGCTGCCAGCGGAAGCTTTCTCGCGGCGCGCGCCTTCGATGATCGCGTACTTGACCTCGTCGGGAGCCGCGTCGTTGTCCCACTCTTCGGCCCAGAGGTGATTGTAGGTTGCGGCGATGTAGTCCTGCGACCGGTGGAGCGCCGCTGTACGGGCAGCATCGTCACCGGTGGCCCAGTCGGCCCACGCGCGAAGCGCAGCATAGGCGTCTGCTTCGGCCAGCGTCACAGCGAGTTCGGTGTAAGACAGCATCACGCCTCTCCGGTTGCAGTAAGGGGGCCCCTTTCGGAGCCCCCTTACTG
>Ga0209066_10007462_pt1 | contig 10823 bp, 8 predicted proteins | sample All_14_2_FD_187198 | JGI IMG/M metagenome (GOLD analysis project Ga0209066, IMG submission 187198) | Freshwater microbial communities in response to fracking from Pennsylvania, USA - Allegheny Zone_MetaG_DW_15 (SPAdes) (version 2) ... | reverse complement strand
AGAGCATCGCAGGCTGAGGTGGCTAACATGAAACTGCCCGACAAGGCATTTGCGATGGATGTTTGCGATAACACTATACTCGTAGCCACAGCTGATGGGTCGCTATCAACTTTTGATGTGAGGTCGGTGGATGCTGGTCCATACTTATCGAGACCTGCTACCATCGGTCATCAGATACGGTGCGCTCGAATGTTTGAAAATGGCGCTGCGGTTTTAATAGGTTCAATTGAAGGTCGAGTCTCAGTAGAGAATTTGGACGTGACCAGTCCTGTCGCCAAACGGTATGCCTTCAAATGCCATAGAATTGAAGACGCAGTATTTCCGGTGAACTCGATTGCGATTAGGCCAAGCCAAAGCGATCAAGACGTGGTTTTTGCGACTGGCGGGGCAGATGGCACCGTTGCCCTGTGGGATGCTAATCTCAAGAAGCGACTTCATCAGTTTCCGTCGTTCAATACTAGCTGCGCTTCCTTAGAATTTTCAAAAGACGGCTTAAGCTTGGCCCTGGCTGTCTCCTACACATTCGAAAGCGGGGATATCCCGCATGCTCCAGATACTCTAGTTGTCGCGGATGTGAATGCGGCGCTTTCCATATGATGTAACCTGTCGACTCGATAATACTCTCTTTGCTAAAATGAATGTCGTTACAGTTACTTCATCAACCAGTACAAACCTAGGAATAGACATACAATGAAAGTCACCAAGTAGCACATGTGCTTAGAACCACCTGTCGTAAGCATCTTATTCACATTGCCTAAGGTCCCCTTCATCAGTAAGGTAACTCGGTCAAAGCTCGATCCTGTCTGGTCGAGTAGCGCTTGGTCTTCCTGAATGGCGGCTTCGATATCGGTCGCCAGATTCTTCATGTACGCAACTTTTTCAGAGAGCGCGGCTATGTCGCGATTATTCTGCTCTTCCATGAGCATGCGGGCTTGCTCCGACATGCTCGACCCGGAAGCGTCTTTTCTATTGGTGTTCCTCATGGTTATCGACGAGCCTGCGGGGTTCGCGGAGTTTCCAAAGAGCAAAGCGCGCGAGTCTCCGGCAGCGGCGGCTTTGTTCGCAGTTGTGCCTACACGGTAATTCATTGAGCACGCTCACCAAGACCTAGTAACCTGTCGAAGTCCGCTACTTCATTGCCTGACCTCTTCTTCCACTTTCGTTGTTCGTCAAGACCAGTCCACACTGTTGTTGTTTAAGTGCACGTCGACTATACTATCATTTGAACAAGCCCTGACGCTTTGTTCCCTGTACAGCTTCCTCGGTGAGAGAGACAAAGCAGAATGAGTAAAGAATAATGATGTGGGTGGAGGTGGACATTGCTGATGATGATGAGTTGGCGAAAGAATAGATTAGCACAGACCACAGAGGGAACCGACGGAGCTAGTACCACTGGTAGATACCAACGGGTTGGTAGGTCAACCAAAACCAAGTCGAGTCATCATGCGCATGCGCAAAGGAAAAGGTTGTGTGCAAGGGTGAGTGAAATCTGTGCTCTTTCCGGCCAACCAAAGCCTCTCTCTCTCTTGCTCGTCGTATCCTCATCATCACGAGAGAACACATTATTAGTTTTAACATTCATTCTTTGACTGGTAAGTAGTTCGCACAGGCTCTTCTCGCTTCTCCCTTCCTCTGCTGCTGGAACATCCCCGCATATCCCCACCACCACCTTTCCACTCCAAAACAAGCATTGGTCACACTTTTTGCGCGGGATGACGACGGGGGAGGATAGCGCATTACTCGCCGGGTCATCGACAGAGATCATCATTCCTCGCGGAGATTGAACCCGTCACTGGGCCTTGACGCCATCGTCAGCGAGACGAAACCAGATCGATGCAGTGTACCTATGTAATGCATGCCCGCTGTTTTTCCTTTCCCCTTTCATGAAGCTGCTGTCAATTGATTGCCAGATATTTCAACATCCCCCCTCCCGCGTGATAAGGACTCTGGGCGAGTGCTTGGGTCCCCGAAGTGCGATGGTGCGATGGCAAGGTAGACAAGTATTATTATGTCTCTTCTCCTCTTGTCAAATGTTGTTAACGTACCGTTTTCCCACCCCATGGATGAGCGAGACTATCTAGGACAGTCTCGGCGTTTGGAGCCAAGAGCGTCTCCTTAATTATAAGGCGGCTTTTTTTGGTCCATCCGCGGCCGGCTCATATGGAGTCAGCGACGTTCACTTGGTTGTATATATCAACAAGGGATTTTTGGTCTTGACGATAGATACTGCTCGAGCCTGAGCAAGAAAGGCACGATGAGATCACGTCATCCACATTCCCCATCATCATTTGGCTTCAGATTGCACTGACATGTTGTCACCGGTAGGCTTTACTTGAAAATGGAGAAGGGACTCGCTTTGGGAGCCGCGTCTTACCTCGGCTTTCTAGCCCTGGACAAGCAGCTCAACCTTGTCGCTGATGTTGAGACCGTCTACCGTCTTCTTGGACTCAAGTTTGAGATCAGGAAGCACTGGGAAAATGGCTACAACACCACCATGATGTGGGACCACCGTCTGGCCCAGGGAGGAGACAAGAAGTGCTTCGTTATGATCGAGGATGACGGCAGGTACGTTTGCCGGGATTGAAGTGCTCGGAATTCATGATTAACTCTTTGGTAACTGTACAGCGTTCGCAACTTTACCTTCAAGGACATCGAGCGTGAGAGCAACAAGGTCTCGCACTTCCTGCTGAGCCAGGGACTGCAGCGAGGAGACACTGTCGCTCTCTTTATGGAGAACCGCCCGGAGTTCGTCATCTCCTGGTTGGGCATGACCAAGATCGGAGTCAAGGTTGCCATGATCAACACGTCCATCAAGGAGAAGGGACTCGTCCACTGCATCAAGATTTCTGGATGCAAGATGGTTCTCTTTGGGGCTGAACTCGCCGAGGCGATCGAGCATGTGTACCCGGCTCTCCACCAGGAGATTCCCAACGTCAAGTTCTTCAGCAAGGAGGGCACCGTGGGATTCTGCCCGAGCGCTGACCCTCTCATCGCCCAGGCCAAGTCTGAGCGTGCCCCGGCCTCGATGATCGCCGGTATCCGTATGGGAGATGTGTTTGGATACATTTACACCAGCGGTACCACTGGACTCCCCAAGGCGGCGCTCATCCTCCACCAGAAGATGTTCTCGTTCGGCGCCCTCATGGGCCGCTCCTTCTGCGTTAAGGAGACGGATGTCGTCTACACTGTTCTCCCGCTGTTCCACAGTGCCGGAGGAGGTCTCGGAGTGGGTATGATGATGTACTGCGGCTGCACCGTTGTCCTCCGCAAGAAGTTCAGCGCCAAGCAGTTCTTCCAGGACTGCCAGAAGCACAACGTCACCGTCGTGCAGTACATCGGCGAGCTCTGCCGCTACCTCCTCGCCACTCCCCCGGCGGCCTTTGACAAGAAGCACAAGGTGCGCATCGCCATTGGAAACGGACTCCGTCCCGAGATCTGGGACCAGTTCCAGACCCGCTTCAACATCCCCGAGATTGGCGAGTTCTACGGAGCCACCGAGGGCAACATGGCCCTGGTCAACCACTGCCGCACCAAGGATGCTCAGGGCGCGTGCGGTCGCCAGGGCTGGCTGGGTCGCAAGATCATGAAGAACCGCTTCGCGAGGTATGACGTTGAGAACGACCAGATTATCCGAGGACCGGATGGATTCTGCCAGGACTGCGCCGTCGGAGAGCCCGGAGAGCTCCTCTTCCCGATCATCGACACGGACCCTTCGACCACCTTTGCCGGTTATGAGGACCCCAAGGCCACCCAGAAGAAGATCATCCGCGACGCCTTTGTCAAAGGGGACAAGTACTTCATGACTGGCGATCTCCTCTCGATTGATGCCAAGGGATTCATCCGCTTCGTTGACCGCATCGGAGACACCTTCCGCTGGAAGGGAGAGAACTGCTCCACGACCGAGGTCAGCGAGGTCCTGAGCACCTTCCCGGGCATTCTTGAGCCCAACGTGTACGGAGTCCTCATCCCCAACAACCAGGACGGCCGCGCTCCTTGCGCCTCGATCATCCCCGTGGACGGCGACATCAAGAACATTGACTTTGCCAAGCTCGTCGCCCACCTGAAGAAGAACCTGCCCGCTTACGCCGTTCCCCTCTTCCTCCGTATCGCGCCGCAGATGGAGCTGACCGCTACCCTCAAGCAGACCAAGGGCCACCTCCGCTCCGAGGGTATCGACATCAACAAGGTCAAGGACCCTCTCTACTTCCTCGATGGTGAGAAGTACGTCCCTCTGACGAAGGAGGTCTTCGCCAGGATCACCACCCCTGGCGCCCGTCTCTAAACCAATTGATGTTCATTATCGATGAAAAGTCGAGAGTTTGGTCGCTACTACTACTGTTTTCTAATTTAAATACATGAATGAATGTCATCCAGTTGTATGGCATGTGATCTCATGAACTAGGTATGTACAGAGTACCGACTAAACTCGAGATCCCCACGATCATTGCTCAGGTTGTGAGGGCATGAGCTCGCTCATAGCTTTTGTCCAGGCAGTCTCCTGAGCCTTCGAAGCTACACATGATTTCCAGTTGGCTCGATCAGGACAGTTTAGCAGTCTGCAAACGATGCTCCTCCCGAACTGAAGTAGAGCTCCTCGTAGTCGCCCGTCCTCCGTGCTCGCCTTCTTTGCGCGATGGACAAAGCCTTTACCTCCCGGGAGCTGGATGAACAGATACTCTTCAAGGGTCTTGACGACTTCCAAGTTGTCTCGATTGGAGTCACCTGACGTGCCTCGGGTGATGGGTTCAAATTCGATGCCCTTTGCCTTGGCTTCTTCGTGGAAGACCTTCTCTATAGTCTCAATCTGGTTCAGAGGGACTGGTAAACATTCGAGGTACCCGTGCTGTTGGGGGGCTTTGCCAAACGTCAGACTTCTGTCCGTGTACATGACGGCATATCCGCCCCTAGCAAATGCTTGTTCCACGTTGGTCTGTAGAGAGGTAACTTCATTAAGAGCTTCCTCGTTTTGTATAAACTGCGCAAAACTGGTTTCATGGGAAATCGGGATGATGAGGAGATGCTCCTTACGGATCCCGCCCTTGGGTAGGGCGATGTACGACTCTTCCGCGATGGACGCGATGAGGTGCTGTTCGCAGGAGGAAGACGCGAGGCAAAACCAACAATCAAGCCGAGGAGGGACCCTCGTTGTCCTTTGCTTCTTGTCCGCAATCCGTTGCCGCTTGTTACTCGAAGCATTCGCAACGTCCGCCTCGGCAAAGAAGAACTGCTGACGACCGAGTCTGGACGAAGACGAAGCATTCACTGGCGCCTTCGAGGCCTCCGAGGTTTTCTTCAACGCATAAGGGTTGTCAGTAGTGCCATCGGGATCAACCGGTGAACCCGACTCGGGCACGATATTAAAGGCGTGGATCCACTTCTCCTTCCCTCCCACGCTTCCCAGAGCGATGAGCCTGGTCACGGAGCGTCCTCTTTCGTTCCTGTACGGGGCGCGGGAGAAATGGGTGTTCGACGACCCGCAAAAGTGGTATCGGGGCATCGTTGCGAGGGCCCATTCCGCGCTGGCCCGCTCAGCTATCTTGGGGGAAGGCACGCCGGATCCCTCGGGGACTGTTTCAGTGACTAGAATGTCCACCGGGGACGCAATCAACCCGGCGGGCGGAGTCTTGCCTTTGCTGACAATTTCAACGGACAAATGGTCGCCAAAGACGCCCGATTCGAGCGCCACTTGTATGGGAAAGTGCACATTCTCGGGCTTCTCGACGCCTCCTGCGCCTCCAAAGGGAACCACAATGAGCAGGTCAAAGGGACCGTGTTTCCCACCGTGGAGGTCAGCGACCCGGCCCCGTAGTTGTTCCCAGCCCGGCTCGCCGGACTCGACCGGACCGCTCACTAGAACCTTCATGCTTCACCTGACTCATATACACTTGGCTGCTTTGTTAAAGTCTATCCCTTAACCCGATAACAAACCTGTGCGACGCTTGCTAAGTAGATCTTTGTTTATTGAGAGTGGTGCAACTCTTTATCTCTCTGAAAAAGGCTTGCGAGGCAGTCAAATAATCCAATAAGCCCTCGATTAGCCACTACAGATAGACACACACAGCACAGCATTGATGTCATCTCATCGCGCTCCAAGTCCCCTATGTACTACTTACTGTACATACCAATGTACCGCGGTACATCGCGTTGACATTGTGACATCTTTCTATACTATCTCACAGACAGTTACTTGTGCATCATTGGGATGGGAGAGGCGGAGCGATACCTGCTCGCATGTGATGTTCAGGACGGCCACGGACGGCATTTATGTTGATTACCTCGCTGCTCCAAAGAGATGTCAAAAAAACTACAAGACAAGCAGGAGGATTACTACCTATCAGTCACGAAGTATTGGACGTGAAGAGGCGGTACGTGCTCTTCACGCGCCCGCACAGTCTCAGTTATTATTGTACAATCATCAGTTTTCGCTACGGATTAAAGCTGGTTTATCAAAGAGCGAGAGAGAATGAATGCACCGGGAGGAGGCGGTGGTGGTCGGAGAGACTTCCGAACGGCGGCGAACAAGGGCGCGGGGAAAAAGGGGTCCACCGGGCCGCCGGCTTACTTCCTTCCAGACGACCTGTACGAGAGCTTCAAGGTGAAGCCCGGCATACCGTTCTGGAGGCCTCGCAACCTCGAGAAACAGTACAAGACGACCCTCGGAGGTCTTGGCAAGTTTGTCAATATTCCTTCCACTGAAAAGTTCGAGGTTCCAAAGTTGAGGTTCCCGAAAGAGGAGGCGCGCGAAGACCGGATGGTCAAGCAACGGTGGGAGCTTAGGGATATGCAGAAGGAACGGGCCAGGGCCGAGTATGCAGAGAGGATACAGCGGCGGTTGGGCGCCTGGGACCCTCACGCGTACGACGAGAGAAAGACTCCAGATGGGTACCTAACGCTGTTCATTGGGAGACTGGCATCCAGCACAACCGAGGAACAGCTCAAGTCCTTTGTTGAGTCGAGCACAGGAGGCCAGGTGACATTCCTGAGAATGATTCGCGACTTGAAACACCCCAAACGATCCTATGCCTTCGTCCAGTTTTCAGAAGAGAAAAGTCTCCAGGAGGCTTTTCAGAAACTCGACGGGGTCCAATTCAATGGCACCCACATCGTCGTGGACGTCGAAAGGGGGAGAACAGTGCGAATGTGGATTCCTCAAAAGTACGGAGGTGGACTCGGAGGTCCTCCGAGGCAAAAGGGCTTCACCGTGAAACAAGGCCGCGGTCCGCCTGAGCCGCCTTCAAAGAAGCGACGCGCTGAACGCCCAGGACAGAACGATCGGTCCGTCCGCCCAAGGATGCAACAGTGATGAATCATTGGAAGCACTAGCTTCTGTTGTTACTTGATCGTAAGCTGTATGCACAGTGACACAGTAACTGAAATTGATTTAAAGTGTATGCGAACAAGCAAGCAAAAAGAGTCTTTATGTAACACATGGAAATAATGCAGTATGGCACAGTGTAACCTAACCACAAGTAGAATGGACGGGATGAATGGATGGACATTTACCCCCACGAAAGACCGTTCAAAAACTTGCTCCGCGAGCCCGACCCCCCGCTCTGCTCGTCTTTCTTCGACCCGCCTCGCTTGAACACCGAGGCGACGCGCTCGCCTAGACTGGACCTCCTCCTCTGCTGTGACGTTCCAGAGTCGTCATCAGCTCCCGGGGACGAGGAGGACGGAACTGGGGACGGGGGTTCCTCGCTGGCGGCTCGCTCTAGGTCCTCATAGCTGTACTCCTCGACCTTGATTTCATCGCCTTGACCGAAGCGGACTGATCGCCGCGATCCGTTCGAGTCGTTGCGTTGTAGAGACGGCCGTTCAGCGATTGGTTTTGGTTGCTGAACAACGACCGCGGGTTCTACCTTAGTCTCCTTCTTCTCTTCTTCGTCCCGCAGCTCGTAGGTCTCGTCGTCATCGTTATCCACGTTCTCTTCATCGTCGTCTTCCTCGTCACGGGTGTCTATGAATGAATCATCGTCCTCGTCCTCGTCCTCCTCGAAGTCGTCGTCCATGGGAGGAGAAGGAGGCGGCGGGGGAACATCAAGCTGCGGCTCGAAGGCCGCTATGGGAGGCGCCGGGACATCGCTGTTGGGGTGGTTGAGCCCCAACTCAATTTTGCTCTCTGCGTACTCAACGACCACAGGGGCTTCCGCGAATCGAATGGTCCTCCTACTCCCTGCCGTAACCAACGACGGCTTCTCTTCCGCCACTGCCGGCTTAGTTTCAGGCTCAGGCGGGGGCTTTGTCGATTCATCGTCTTCGGGAGGCGCTGACGGCCTTCTTGACGGAGGAATCACAGGCGGGGCGACCGCTGTGGGTTTCTCTGGCTCGGATTGTACCACGGATGCGAACGCAGCAGGTAGCGTCGTCGTGGCAGGGGAAGTCGAATCGGAGGAACTCGAGGTCGCAGGATCGGTAATGCTGGGTTTGCGCGATGGGGGTAAGGGGGGCACTTCTGCTGATGCTACCACTGGAATTGAGTTGGTACTGATGTCCTTGGCAGCCTCCGGAGTCAACGATGGCTTTCGCTCGAAAGCCACCGCAGCTGGAGTGAGTGAAGGCCTTCGCTCGCTTGCCGAGACGGGGGCTGGAGGTTGCTCGATCTTTGTTTCTATTGACGGAGCCACCTCGGCCTTTGGAGGAGTTTGCTCGGCGGACTTTTCCACTTCAATTGTTTTGGGTTCAGGGACGACCACCGGTTTCGCTTCTTCCTTCGTCTCAGGTTGAATCGGCGCGGGGGATGCTTCGATGATGACGACTGGCTCACTAGCAGCAGGTTTCTTCTCTTCCGGAGTCTCCGTCGGGGTGGTTGGTTTTGGAATGGTTTGGGAAAGGGTCACCTTGGGAACGTTATCGCTAGGAGGAGGGCTTGACTGGGGTGAAGTGGCTTTGAGGGCAGAAGGTTTGATCCCGCCTGCGTAGACTGGGGTCTGAGCCGGTCGGTTGACAGGAATGCTCGATGTCGCTGCGGGTTTGTTCCACGAGGTTGCCACCGGCTTCGCGGGGGCGACCTGCGTTGCACTTGGGGCGGGAGTTGATATTTCGGTGCTCTTTGCATCGCTCGCCGCCGTGGCGGGCTTCTGCCACTTGCTCCCGGTGCGTTGTATCGGGGGAGGCGCTGGCTCAGCCTTGTTCTTGGCGTTGAGCGCCGCGATTCTTTCCGCGACAGTGCTCATCTTCACTGAATGCTCGCTCTGAGGGACAAAAGCTTGCAATACAAGCAATTAGGAATGCGGATTCCTTCTTCGAGCTTTGATATCGACGTCTCACCAGCCCGTCTGTCTCGCGCCTGTACAATCACGAATAATATGACTGCTTCTCTCCAGTAATAATGGTAGTAGACGCGAAAAGGCGAATCCAACACACGTTCAAAGTCGATGAACTGCTTCTCTTCCAAACGGCTTCATGTGTCTACACGCTATAGTTCTGGCCTGGTTCTTTTCAGAGGGAGGGGCGATTCCTGCTAGCTAAACGAGAGCCAGCACGTCACCCAGTTCCTCTCACCCACAACGATGGGTCCGTGTCCATTGAAGTGAAGAAGGAGAGTTTGATATTTAAAAACGGCAAGCAACAACCCGAAGCGACGAACCGAGAGGAATCCGTACTCAACAACTCTCTCTCTCTCTCTCCCGCATACCAACATCAACGCAGTCCCACAGCAAAACAGCCTACTCCCTCGCTGAACCAGCGTGATGGCAAGTATGTAGTTAGGCGGGCAAGAAGACTAAAGAGAGTAGAGGAGGGAACAACCTAGAAGCGATGTCTAGAGGCACCTGGTTACTTCCTGTTATAAATTGTAATAACAGGTCACCTACTCAATACTGTAAGAACATCAATCAATCCATCAATCAATGAGAATGAGGGAGGAGGGAAAAGTGGCCGAACCGAAAGGTCGTTTCTCTCCCTCCTCACTTGTGGGCGTTTCGGTTGCATGCCATATGTAGGTACCATGGTACATACCACTCGGTAGACGTGGAGAATCACGCTCCAGTCTGCAGTGAACTACTTGACGAAGCTGGGTTCCTCAGTCATTCTAGAAAATATACGCGTACTCTTCACTGGACGCAATTCTCCAACTTCTGCGAGACATTACCTGCACAACACACATGATACAACGTCGTCGTTTCGTCATAGATCTCGTATCCAACATCATCGACGTCGTCATCACAGACGCAATATGCGACACCTCAGGCATCAATCTTCGTTCATCGTCCAAACATGTTCTTGAGCGCCTTCTTCAACATTGTGACAGACGATGCCTTTTCCAGTCCCAACAGCCCTTTCACTTCTGAGGAGCTCTCCTCCAACAAGCTCTCCAACGCAACTCGGTTGACGTAACCCTCTCGAACGAGACCATCCGCGATGCTCTTGTCTAACCCACGCTCTCCTCCCCTTCAGGGATCGCAAGAGCAGATGAGGAGGTTTCAGTCGGCGGCGCGGATGTCATCGGCGAAGCGCTTGGACTCGAGTTCATCTCCTTTTGAACCATAGCCGCCAACTCGGTCCCTCGCTTCTGAGGAATGGAAATATACGGACTCGGAGAATCATCTCGACAGTGAACCAGCACCTCACCCGCACATTAGAAAACCTCGGATTCACGCAGCTGAGGTATGACAAGCATGTGTTTGTGCATCGCTCGGGCCAAAAAGCAGACTGCATCGTCTGCGTGCACGTGGACGACTTGCTCGTAGTGGACATTAATGGGAATTTCAAGAAGAGGCTGGTTGAAGGACTTACAGCGAACTACGGCAAGATCACGACCGCAGAGGGAACGGACCTCACTTACCTAGGTGTCCAAATTCAAGTAGAGCCCGGAAGAATCCAGC
>Ga0209066_10007461_pt1 | contig 10824 bp, 13 predicted proteins | sample All_14_2_FD_187198 | JGI IMG/M metagenome (GOLD analysis project Ga0209066, IMG submission 187198) | Freshwater microbial communities in response to fracking from Pennsylvania, USA - Allegheny Zone_MetaG_DW_15 (SPAdes) (version 2) ... | reverse complement strand
ATCTTCGACACACCGGTCGAGGAGCGTTACGAAAAGGCCATGGCCTTGCTCGGCCTGCAGCCCTGGATGCTGTCGCCGGACGCAGGACACGCGTGACGATGACCGTGGAAGTGCCGCCCGCCTGCCAGACCTTTCTGGCCTTCGACTATGGTCTCAAACGCACCGGCGTGGCCAGCGGCAACCGGCTGACCGGCACCGCCACGCCACAGGGAACGATCAGCGCGGAAGGCGATGCGCGCTTTGCCCCCATCGCGGCGCGCCTGAAGGAGTGGCAGCCAGATGCCCTGGTGGTGGGCGTGCCCTTTCACCCTGACGGCGCGGCGCACGAAAACACCGTGCGGGCGCAGAAGTTCGCGCGCCAGTTGCGCGGGCGCTTCGGTCTGCCGGTGTTCGAGGTGGACGAGCGCTACAGCACCACCGAAGCCCACAGCCTGGGCGCCCGGGATGCCGATGCGGCTGCGGCCTGCATCATCCTGGAACAGTTTTTGAGGAGTCTGGATTGAGCCAACTGTCATTGGATGCGGAGGAGCTGTACCAGCAGCTGCTGCGCGGGGTGCGCGGCCTGCTGGCCACGCTGTCGCCACCGGTGCGCATCGCCGGGGTCACGTCCGGCGGCGCCTGGCTGGCCGAGCGCCTGCAGCGCGACCTGGGCCTGCCCGGTGCGTCGGGTGTGGTGTCCTCGTCCATGCACCGGGACGATTTCGGTCGTCGGGGGCTGGCCGTGACGGCACAGACGCAGCTGCCGTTCGATGTCACCGGTGCGCATGTGCTGCTGGTCGACGACGTGCTCTACACCGGCCGAACGCTGCGCGCGGTCATCAACGAGCTGTTCGACTACGGCCGGCCGGCCTGCGTGAAGCTGGCGGTGCTGGTGGACCGCGGCGGGCGTGAGCTGCCGATCCAGGCCGACGTCTGCGCCGCCACCGTGGCGCTGCCGGCGAACCAGTCGCTGGAACTGGCGCGCGCCGACGATGGCCGCCTGAGCTTCTTGGTCGAAACCCGCAAGGAGGCCTGAACCCATGGCCCGCAACCCGCAACTGAACAAGAACGGCGAGCTGATCCACCTGCTCTCCACCGAAGGCCTCTCGCGCGACATCCTCACCCAGATCCTGGACACCGCGACCAACTTCGTCAGCGTGAGCGACCGCGAGGTCAAGAAGGTGCCGCTGCTGCGTGGCAAGAGCGTGTTCAACCTGTTCTTCGAGAACAGCACGCGCACCCGCACCACCTTCGACATCGCGGCCACGCGACTGTCGGCCGACGTCTACACGCTGGACATCGCGCGCAGTTCCACCGCCAAGGGCGAATCGCTGCTCGACACCATCGCCAACCTGTCGGCCATGGCGGCCGACATCTTCGTGGTGCGCCACAGCGAATCGGGTGCGCCCTACCTGATCTCGCAGCACGTGGCGCCCCATGTGCACGTGGTCAATGCCGGTGACGGTCGCCACGCGCACCCCACGCAGGGCCTGCTGGATGCGTACACCATCCGGCACTACAAGAAGGACTTCAGCAACCTGTCGGTGGCCATCGTCGGCGACGTGCTGCATTCGCGCGTGGCGCGCTCGGACATCCATGCGCTGACCACGCTGGGCTGCCCCGACGTGCGCGTGGTCGGCCCGCGCACCCTGGTGCCCAGCGACCTCTCGCACCTGGGCGTGCGCGTGTGCCACACGCTGGAGGAGGGCATCAAGGGCTGCGACGTGGTGATCACCCTGCGGCTGCAGAACGAGCGCATGAGCGGCGCGCTGCTGCCGTCCAGCCAGGAGTACTTCAAGAGCTTCGGCCTGACCACCGAGCGCCTGCGCTGGGCCAAGCCCGACGCCATCGTGATGCACCCTGGCCCGATCAACCGTGGCGTGGAGATCGACTCCGCCGTGGCCGACGGGCCGCAGAGCGTGATCCTGCCGCAGGTGACCTTCGGCATTGCCGTGCGCATGGCCGTGTTGAGCATCGTCGCCAGCCACGACGCATGAACACGACCCCCACGCTCCGCCGCTGCGCGGGTCGCTGCCCCCCAAGGGGGCGCGCTTCGCCTTGGGGCGGCCCGGCGGCGAAACCACGCTTTTCAAGGTAGAGCTATGAAAATCCTGATCCAGAACGGCCGCGTCATGGACCCGGCCAGCGGCCGAGACGAGCTGGCCGACATCGCCATCGCGGCCGGCCGCATCATCGCCATCGGCAAGGTGGCGCCCGACTTCCATCCCAACCGCAGCATCGACGCCACCGGCCTGGTGGTGGCCCCGGGCCTGGTGGACCTGGCGGTGCGCCTGCGCGAGCCCGGTCAGGAGCACGCCGGCATGCTCGAGAGCGAGATGTCCGCGGCGGTGGCTGGCGGTGTGACCGCGCTGGTCTGCCCGCCCGACACCGAGCCGGTGCTCGACGAACCCGGCCTGGTGGACATGCTCAAGTTCCGCGCCGAGAAACTGCACCAGTCGCGCGTATTCCCGCTGGGCGCCCTGACGCGCGGCCTCAAGGGCGAGGTGCTGACCGAAATGGCCGAACTCACCGAGTCCGGCTGCATCGGCTTCGGCCAGGCCGAAGTCCCCATCGTCAACACGCAGGTGCTGCAGCGCGCGCTGCAGTACGCCGCCACCTTCGGCTACACCGTCTGGCTGCGGCCGCAGGACTTCTGGCTGGGCAAGGGCGTGGCCGCGAGCGGCCCGCTGGCCACGCGCATGGGCCTGGCTGGCGTGCCGGCTGCGGCCGAGACCATCGCGCTGCACACCCTGTTCGACCTGCTGCGCGGCGTGCATGGCGCGTCGCAGGCGGCGGGCGAGAAAGGCGTGCGCGTCCACCTGTGCCGCATCAGCAGCGCCGCCGGCCTTGAACTCGTGCGCCAGGCCAAGGCCGAGGGGTTGCCGGTGAGCTGCGACGTGAGCGTGCACAACCTGCACCTGACCGACGTCGACATCGGCTACTACGACAGCCGGGCCCGCCTGCAGCCACCGCTGCGCCAGCAGCGCGACCGCACCGCGCTGCGTGCCGGCCTGGCCGATGGCACCATCGACGCGCTGGTCTCCGACCACAACCCGGTGGACGCCGACGCCAAGGTGCTGCCCTTTGCCGAAGCCGAGCCCGGTGCCACCGCGGTGGAGCTGCTGCTGGGCCTGGCGGCCAAATGGGCGCAGCAGGACGGCCTGGGCCTGATGCAGGCGCTGACCGTGCTCACGAGCGGTCCGCAGTCGGTGCTGGGGGGCAGCCTGGGCACCCTGCAGCACAGCGTGGGTCAGCTGTCGGTCGGCGGGCAGGCGGACCTGTGCCTGTTCGATCCCAACGGCAGCTGGGCGGTCGAGCCGGCGCGCCTGCGCAGCCAGGGCAAGCACACGCCCTTTGAAGGGCACGAACTGCCGGTGCGGGTGCGCGCCACCCTGGTGGCCGGGCAGGTCGCCTACGAGGCGGCGGCCGGGCGGACGCCGGCGTGAGCCTGCGGCGCTCGCCCGTGGCGGCCGCCTGGCGCGCCCTGCGCGCGGTGGCCCATGTGCTGCGCGGGCTGTGGATCATCCGCAGCGAGTTCGGCCGGCTCCCGCCGGCCGCCTGTGCCCTGCTGGTGCGCGAGTGGTCGCGGCAGATGCTGGACATCCTGGGTGTGGCACTGGTGGTGCGCGGCGCGCCGCCCGGTCATGGGCCGTTGCTGCTGGTGGCCAACCACATCTCGTGGCTGGACATCCTGGTGATGGACGCGGCGCAACCGGCGCGCTTTGTCTCCAAGTCCGACGTCAAGGCCTGGCCCCTGCTGGGTTCGCTGGTGACCGGGGCCGGCACCCTCTACATCGAGCGCGAGAGCCGGCGCGACGCCATGCGCGTGGTGCACCAGATGGCCGACAGCCTGCGCGCGGGCGACATCCTGGCCGTGTTCCCGGAGGGCACCACCGGCGACGGGGTCGATCTGCTGCCCTTTCACGCCAACCTGATCCAGGCCGCCATTTCGGCCAACGCACCGGTGTTGCCGGTGGGCCTGAGCTTCGTCGACGGCGCCAGCGGCCGGCGCAGCGACGCCCCGACCTTCGTCGGCGAGACCACGCTGCTGCAGTCGATCTGGGCCACCCTGCGCGCCACGCAGCTGCAGGCGGTGGTGCACTTCGGCGAATCCGCCCGCGCCGAAGGCCGTGACCGACGCACCTGGGCGCAGGACCTGCGCAGCGCGGTGGCGGCGCTGCGCGAGGGCTGAACCGCGCCGCGAAGCGGCTCAGCGCTTCGCGCGCTGCAGCAGCAGGTCGGTGTTGCTCTTGCGGTCGGCGTTGACCTGCTGCACCGCCGGGCGCTCGCCCAGGCGCTTGAGGTAGTCGCGCAGCGGCAGGTCGGCCAGCACATCGCGGCCCAGGACCAGCTTGGTCGCGCTGCTGACCAGGGGCAGGTGCACCGCGGCCGCCACGTCGGCCAGCGTGAAGGTCTCGCCGCCGATGAAGGGCGAAAAACGCACCAGTTTCGAGAAGGCCGCCACGTTCTTCTCCAGTTGCTGGGCGATCTTCTCCCGGGCCGCCTCGCTCACCGTGCCGCCGAAGAAGGCCTGCGGGTAGAGCTTGCGCGCCTCCAGCTCCAGGTGCAGTTCGATGAAGCGCAGCAGTTCGCGCGCCTTGGCGGCGGCGAAAGGCTCGGCTGGCAGCAGCGGGTGCTGGGGGTACTTCGCCTCCAGGTACTCCAGGATCACGGTCGATTCGCAGAGGGTACCCTCGTCCGTCTTCAGGTAGGGCACCTTGCCCAGCGGGCTGGCGGCCGGATCGGTTTCACCGACCCAGACCAGTTCTTCCGCGAACGGCACGCCCTTTTCAAGCAGGGCGAGCTTGACCTTGTTGTAGTAGTTGCTGGCGGCAAAGCCACAGAGAGTGAGCATGGAAGTCTCCTTGTATGGGGGGAACGGGCCCCCGCATTCTGGAGCGCCATCCGGCCAGGGCGCGTCGCGGGGGCAACAGGGCATCGGCTTTCCGACATCAGCCTGCGCTGATAGACTCGGGACATGTCGCTCTCGCGCCTGCACCGCCGAATCACCGCCTGGCTGGCCTTGCTCGCCATGGTGGTGGGTGCGCTCGCGCCCACCGTGGCCCAGGCCATGGTGACCGCTGGTGACCGGGCCGAATGGCTGGAAGTGTGCAGCGTCAGCGGCATGGTCTGGGTCAAGGCCGACACCGGCGAAGTCAGCCAGCAGCAGCCCGATGGCAGCGGGCCCTCGGGCGCACCGAGCCCCCACTGCCCCTGGTGCACGCTGCACGGAGGTGCTGCCGGCCTGCCGCCAGCGGCTGTCATGCACGGAGAGCTTCCGGCACGCCTGACCGACCTGCCGCCGGCCTATTACCGCGCGCCCCTGGCCACCACCGTCTGGGCGCCGGCGCAATCGCGCGCCCCTCCGTTCGCCGCCTGAAAACCCACGCCGTCGTGGCGTGCCCCGTGCGGGGGTGCGCCCCCGTGTTCCATGTTTTCAGGAGGCGCCATGCCTCGGTCTCTCCCGTCTCTTGCACCTGTCCATTGCGCGTCCCGGCGCCGGGCGCTGGCCCTGCTGTGCGCTGGTGGCGCCCTGGCCCTGGCCGGGTGTGACCGGTCCGGTTCTCCCGGGCACGCCAGTGGCGCGCCCTTCAGAGGCATCGACGTCACCGGCGCCGAGTACGCCCGCGGCTTCCAGCTGACCGATTTCAACGGCCAGCCACGCACGCTGGCCGACTTCAGCGGCAAGGTCGTGATGCTGTACTTCGGCTTCGTGCAGTGTCCTGACGTCTGCCCGACCGCGCTCACCCGCGCGGCGGCCGTGATGCAGCAACTCGGAACCCAGGCAGCGGGTCTGCAGCTGATCTTCGTCACCGTGGACCCGGAGCGCGACACGCCCGAGCTGCTGCGCGAGTACATGGCGTCGTTCGATCCCTCGTTCCTGGCTCTGACCGGCAGCCTCGAACAGATCCGCAAGACCGCCGACGAATTCCGCGTGTACTTCAAGAAGGTGCCCACGGGCAGCAGCTACACCATGGACCACACCGCCCTGAGCTACCTGTTCGACCGCCAGGGGCGCATCCGCGTCGTGCTGCGCCACGAACAGACGGCCGACGACTGCGCCGCGGACGTGCGCACGCTGCTGGCCGAAACCACCGCCTGACACCACCCGCTTCCCACCTTTGTTTTCACCTCAGTTTCATCCACCAAGGAGCTTTCCCATGAAAAAACTGTTCGTCTCCAGCCTGCTGGCCCTGTCCTTCACCGCCTGGGCGCAGACCAGCGTCAAGGTCGAAGATGCCTGGGTGCGCGGCACCGTCGCCGCCCAGAAGGCCACCGGCGCCTTCATGCGCCTGACGCCCTCGGCCAATGCCCGCCTGGTGGCCGCGCAGTCACCGGTGGCTGGTGTGGTCGAGATCCACGAGATGGCGATGGAAAACGACATCATGAAGATGCGCCAGGTCCCCGGCCTGGACCTGGCCGCCGGCCGCACCCTGGAACTCAAGCCGGGCGGTTACCACGTGATGCTGATGGACCTCAAGCAGCCGCTCAAAGGGGGCGACAGCGTGCCCCTGACCCTGGTGTTCGAAGACGCTGCCAAGAAGCGCTTCACGCAGGAGATCAAGGTGCCGGTGACGGCCCTGGGTGGCGGCAATGCGCCGATGCCAATGAACCACGGCGAACACAAGCACTGAACATCCCAGCCAACAGGTTCCGGAGCTTCCCATGAACATGTCCTTCCAGTTTCCGCGCCGCGGTGCCCTGGCTCTCTCGATCCTGCTCTTTTCAGGGTGGGTGGCTGCCAAGTCGGTGCCCGGTGACGGTGCCATCCCGGTGGTTGAACTCATGCCGCTGACCATGCGCTACGAGGCCGACCTCAGGCTCAGCGCCGAACAGATCAGATCGCTCGACGAATACCGCAAGCAGGCCATGCCAGGCCGCGTGGCCGTGCAGAAAAAGATTCTTGACCTGCGCGGGCAATTGCGTCTGGCGATGCTTGAAAACAAGCCCCAGGCCGATCGCGAGGCGCTGATGAAGCAGATCGCCGACGCCGAGGTCGAGCACTTCCGTGGCCGCGACCGGTGTGTTGAGCACCTGCGCAAGACGCTGAGTGCCGAGCAGTTCGCTCAGCTGAGCAAGCTGTACCTCGACGGCCTGCGCTGATCCACACCCACCCATTCCGCCGCGACACCCTGCCCCCATGAGCCGCCTGCTGCACGCACCCGACGGACTGCGGCCCTGGGCACGCCGTCTGGCGGGCTGGATGCTGGCCGCGCTGTGGCTGGCCACGCTGGCGCCCGCGATCTCGCGCGCGCTGAGCGCAGGACCGCCGCTGGCCGGTGCTGCGGTGCATTGGGTGGAGCTGTGCACCAGCCAGGGCATGCAATGGGTGCGGGCCGATCCGGGCGGGGCACCGGGTGCCGAGACCCCGGTGCCCGAACCCGGGGCGCTCGACCGCTGCGGCCATTGCACGCTCGCGACCGAGCGCTTCGCTCCCCTCATTCCCCAACTGCCGGTGCTGCCGCCCGCGCAGGCGCCATGGGTGTCACCTTCCGCAGTACCTGCCGCCACCGTGGACGCTCCGGCGCGTGCCGCGGTCGCGCGTGGCCCGCCGCTCCCAGGCTGATCTGTGCATTCGCCGGCCGGTTTTCTGGCCGGCCTTCCCGGCGCCGGTGCGTGGTCTTCACGCACCCGGCTGCCATCCGATCAGCGCTGTTCAGGAGTCGTTCATGTCCTCCCCTTCCTTCGTGCCGGTGCGGGTTCCGGCCGGTCATTCGCCCATTTTTCGCGCCGGCCAGACCGGACCCGTCTGGCGCGTTCTCGACGGCGTGGTGCGGCTGGACCGCACCAGCGGTCCTTCGTCCCTGCCGGTGCAACTGGCCTTGCCGGGTGACCTCATCGGCATCGAGGCCCTGTGCGACCTGCCGTACCAGTTCACCGCCGAGGCCTTCACCGCCTGCGAGCTGGAGCCCGTCGCACTGTCCGCCCTGGGCGGTGCCGAAGCGGCCGCCGCACGCGAGGCCCTGCTGCGCCAGGTGCTGCTGCAGCAACAGGTCCGCAGCCACGACATGGCCACGCTGCGCACCGGCACGGTGATGCAGCGACTGGCCCACCTGCTGCGCCTGCTGGGGCTGCCATGGCAGGGCGCACAGGCGGCCGCCGGTGCTCAGGCTGACGCCATCCGCCAGGCCTTGCCCACGCTGCGCGAGGTGGCCGAACTGGTTGACGCCAAGACCGAGACGGTCTGCCGCGCGCTGGCCCAGCTGCTGCCTCCGCGCAGCCGCAAGAGCGGTCCGCCGCGCAGGTCCATCGCCCAGAGCCAGACCCTGGCGTGGGTGCCGCATGCCCTGGCCCAGGGCATGTAGTCGGTGTCCGCACCGTTCACAAAAACATCCTCAGACGAACCGACATGAGCCAACCGACAGCAAGACCGAACCCCGATCCGACCGCCTCGCTGGGGCGCTTTCACCTCCTGGCCTGGCGCTGGCACTTTTATGCAGGCCTGTACGTGGTGCCTTTCCTGCTGATGCTGGCGGTCACCGGTCTGGTGATGGTGTTCTTCACCGGTTTCCAGAACCGCCTGGGCATGACCATCCAGGTGACACCCCAGGCGCAGACGGCCACGATCACCGCCCAGGCGCAGGCGGTGCTGGCCAGACTGCCGGGGGCGCAACTCAAGGAATATGTGGCCCCCAAGAGCGCGCAAGTGCCGGCCTGGTTTGCCGTCAAGGTGGACGGGCGGGTGGCGTCCGTGGCGGTGAATCCGTACACCGCCGAAGTGCTCCGCACGGTGGACAAGGACAACACGGTGTTTGCCTGGGCCGAGAAGATCCACGGCACCCTGCTGATCGGCGACCTGGGCGACAGGCTGATCGAAATTGCCGCCGGGCTGGGCATCGTGCTCATCGTCACCGGGCTCTACATGGCCTGGCCGCGGGGGCAAACGGGCTGGCGCCAGGTGCTGTTGCCTGACCTGAAGGCCACCGGGCGGGCGTGGTGGAAGTCCCTGCACGTGAGCGTGGCGTTCTGGATGGGCCTGGTCCTGACCTTTTTCCTGGTCACCGGTCTGTCCTGGGCCGGGGTGTGGGGCGGGCAGTTCGTGCAGCCCTGGGGCAGCTTCCCGGCCAGCAAATGGGACGAGGTGCCCAAGTCCGATGCCACGCACGCGGCGCTGTCGACGCCGGGTCTCAAGGAAGTGCCCTGGGGTCTGGAACTCACCCCGCTGCCGGCATCGGGCTCATCGGCGGGCCGGCCCGGCATCGCAGCGGGTCAGCCGGTCAATCTGGAAACGGTCAACGCGTTCGCACGCAGCATCGGCTTTCGCGGCCAGTACCGGGTGGCGGTGCCGCAGGACGAGACGGGCGTGTACACCCTCAGCGCCGACAGCATGAGCGGTGACCTGACCGACCCGACCGGGGACCGCTACGTGCACATCGACCGGTACACCGGCCGCGTGCTGGCCGAAGTGGCGTTTGCCGACTATTCGCCCATGGCGAAGTTCATGGCCATCGGTATCGCGCTGCACCAGGGCGACATGGGGCTGTGGAGTGCCTGGTTGAACGTGGTGTTCTGCCTGGCCGTGGTGTTCCTGTGTGTCAGCGGCATCGTCATGTGGTGGCAGCGCCGGCCGGCCGGCGCCGGTCGCCTGGTGGCACCGCGGCCACCGGCCGACGCGGCCTTGTGGAAGACCGGCGCGCTGGTCATGCTGCTGGTGGCACTGGCGTTCCCGCTTTCCGGCGCCGTGCTGCTGGCGGTGCTGCTGATCGACGGTTTGCTGCTCGCCCGCCTGCCCGCGCTCAGGCACAAGCTGAGTTGACTCGGTTCGGTCTGCCCTGATCAGCCCACCGCCGCGCCGGTCCGGGCCATGGCCGCGCCGAGGCGGTCAGTGCCCCGTGCCGCGTGCTGCGGCGGGTGCCGGGGGCGTGTGTGCGGCAGCACCGCGTTCGAAGGTAACCACATGGTCCACCTGGGGGCGGATGCCGATCCATTCGCCCACCGCGTGGTTGTGGTGCGAGGGCACATGGGTCATCACCGTCTCGCCGCTGGCCAGGCGCAGGGTGTAGAGGAACTCGGAACCCCGAAAGGCCTTGCGCACGATCTGGGCCTTTACTGGCGCCAGGTCGTCGTGCACGATGTCGTCGGCGCGCAGCAGCACGTCGCACAGGCCGCCGTCGTAGGCGCCGGGCAGCGGGCACTCGTCCACGTCCAGCAGGGCGCCCAGCGGCGTCTGCACCACCACCTCGCCGCCCTGCTGGCGGATCTGGGCCGGCGCAAACACGCCGTGGCCGATGAATTCCGCCACGAAGCGCGTGGCCGGCCGGTGGTAGAGCGCGTAGGCGTCGTCCCACTGGTGCAGGTGGCCCTGGTGCATGACGCCGATCACGTCGCCGATGGCGAAGGCCTCCAGCTGGTCGTGGGTGACAAACAGCGCGGTCGCGCCGGCCGCCTTGAGGATGGCGCGCACCTCGTGCGCCAGCCGTTCTCGCAGGTCCACGTCGAGGTTGGAGAAGGGTTCGTCCAGCAGCAGCAGGCGCGGGTTGGGTGCCAGCGCTCGCGCCAGTGCCACGCGCTGCTGCTGGCCGCCCGAGAGTTCGTGCGGGTGCCGCTGCTGCAGGCCGTCCAGGCCAACCAGCGCCAGCACCTCGGCCACACGCTGCTCGCGCGCCGCACGGGGCAGCTGGCTGATGCCGAAGGCCACGTTGCGGCCCACGTCCAGGTGCGGGAAGAGGGCGTAGTCCTGGAACACCATGCCGATGCGCCGTTGCTCGGCCGGCACATGGCGTTGGCCGTCGCTGACCACCTCGCCCTGCAGGGTGATGCTGCCGCTGCTGGCCCGTTCCAGACCGGCCACGGCCCGCAGCAGCGTGGTCTTGCCGCAGCCCGAGGGGCCGATCAGCACGCCGA
>Ga0209066_10007459_pt1 | contig 10825 bp, 11 predicted proteins | sample All_14_2_FD_187198 | JGI IMG/M metagenome (GOLD analysis project Ga0209066, IMG submission 187198) | Freshwater microbial communities in response to fracking from Pennsylvania, USA - Allegheny Zone_MetaG_DW_15 (SPAdes) (version 2) ... | reverse complement strand
CTCTCTTTCTGCTGGTAGTGGAAGCCACCGCCGATCGCGTGATCGATGAAATCAAGCCCTGGCATCCGCGGGTTCTGCGCACCAATTTGTCTAAGGATCAGGAAGCAAAATTACGCGCCTCCTTCGGAGAAGCTGAGATGGAAGCTCACCTGCCCGCCAAGCAAGCTTAACCTGAATCGAAAGAGGATCCCGTTGAAAATTCAAGCTCTGGCCCTGGTCGTGGCGTTGGCCTTTACACCACTGGCTCAAGCCCAAGAAGACCCGCTACATTCCTGGAACGCGACCGGCCCCAAAGCGGCCGTGCGCAGCTTCGTGGAGCGCGTCACCAAGCCCGGTTCGCCGGATTTTGTGCCGGTGGCGGAGCGCATCGCCGTCTTTGACAACGATGGGACTCTGTGGGCCGAACAACCCATCTACTTCCAAGTGCAGTTTGCTCTGGACCGGGTCAAGGCGATGGCCCCGCAGCATCCGGAATGGAGGACGCAGGCCCCTTTCAGCTATCTTCTCAGCGGTGACATGAAGAGCTTCATGGAGGGTGGAGAGAAATCCCTGATGGCCGTGCTGGAGGCCTCTCACGCGGGAATGACCACCGAAGAATTCGACGCCAAGGTCAAGGAGTGGCTGCGCACCGCGCAACACCCCAAGACCGGTCGACCCTACACTCAGATGGTGTACGAGCCCATGGTGGAGTTACTCAAGTATCTCCGCGCCAATGGCTTCAAGACCTTCATCGTGTCGGGTGGCGGGGTGGAGTTCATGCGCGCCTTCACCGAGGAAGTCTATGGCATTCCGCCGGAGCAGGTCATCGGCAGTCAGGGCAAGCTCAAGTACGAATTGGTCCAGGGTAAGCCGGTTTTGATCAAGTTACCGGAAGTGCAGTTTGTGGACGACAAAACGGGCAAACCGATCGGCATCGAGTACGCCATCGGACGGCGTCCCCTGGCCGCGTTCGGCAATTCTGACGGCGATCGAGAGATGTTGGAATGGACTACGTCCGGCAAAGGCCCCCGTTTTGGCCTGCTGGTGCATCACACCGATGGCTTGCGGGAATGGGCTTATGATCGCAAGTCCCACATCGGCCAACTGGACAAGGCCTGGGATGAGGCCCTGACTAAGGGCTGGACGGTAGTGGACATGAAGGAAGACTGGAAGACTATTTTTCGCTGATGAAGAAGACCTTATTCTTGGTATTGCTGGCCCTGCCCGCCTCGGGCAAACCCGGGCCGGCCGGCATGGTCTGGATTCCCGGCGGAGAGTTCGCCATGGGTTGCGACCAATCGGGAGATGCCTTTTGCTCGTTGGATGGAGCCAGTGTGACCGCGGATGCGCTGCCCATCCATCAGGTCTTAGTGGACGGTTTCTGGATGGACTCCACCGAGGTGACCAACGAGCAGTTTGCCCGCTTTGTCAAAGCCACCGGCTATAAAACCGTAGCCGAAAAGGCGCCCACCGCCGCCGAATTTCCCACCGCCCCTCCCGAGAATCTGGTGGCCGGGTCGGTGGTCTTCAAGCCCACACCCAAAGCTGTAAATCTGGACAACCATTACCAATGGTGGAGCTATGTCCATGGGGCCGACTGGCGCCATCCCAGCGGGCCCAAGAGCAATTTGAACGGCAAGGAAAAATACCCGGTAGTCCAGGTTGCTTATGAAGATGCCGCCGCTTACGCCAGTTGGGCCGGCAAACGCCTGCCCACCGAAGCCGAGTGGGAATTCGCGGCTCGGGGCGGATTGAAAGGTAAGTTCTTCCCCTGGGGGGACGAATTGAAGCCGGGCGGCAAATGGATGGCCAACATTTACCAGGGAAAATTCCCTGTCAAGGACACCGGCCAGGACCGCTTCGCCGGACTGGCCCCGGTGGCCCAATTTCCCCCCAATGGATATGGACTCTACGACGTGGCCGGCAATGCCTGGGAATGGTGTCAGGACTGGTATCGCCCTGACACCTATGCCCGGGACAGGGCCGTTGCCAAGCTGACCCGCAATCCTAAAGGACCAGCCGCACCGTATGATCCTGCCGAGCCGGGCGAGAAAAAGCGCGTCCAAAGAGGCGGTTCTTTTCTCTGCACCGAGCAATACTGTACCCGCTACATGATCGGCACCCGGGGCAAAGGAGAAGTCAGAAGCGGTTCCGACCATGTCGGATTTCGCTGTGTAAAATCGCGGTAACTCCAGCAGACTTCAAATAAGAAACCGCCTGTCAACTCGGGCAAGTCTACGGTCGGGTTTTGACTGGAAGTCTGCTCAGAATTTGAGGAAATTCCTGCTCGGCGGCAGCCTCGAAAAGTGTCCTAGAGTGGACCAAATAACCGATTGCGCCCGGCAGGACTGCCTCACTTTTTACCAGAACAGAGGCGCCGTGTGGGGGCGACCGCGTCCCTGGACTGTCTCAAATAGGAGGTGTTATTTTGCGCTGGCTTGTGCTTTTTTTGACAGCCATTTGCCTGACCTTTGGAGCTTTCGCTCAGAGCTCAGGCTATTCCAGCAGCGAGTTGGATACTCTGGTCGGGCCCATCGCGCTCTATCCGGACCCGCTGCTCAATTCGATCGTCGCGGGAGCTGCCTATCCCGACCAAATTAAGGCGGCTGCTCAGGCCGGGGGCAAGAACCCTAAGAGTGACTGGGATACCGCCGTAATGGCCCTCTGCGACTATCCGGATGTTCTCACCATGATGAACAAAAATACTGATTGGACTCAGGCTATCGGCTGGGCCGGTGTTAACCAGGGTCAGGACCTGATGGACGCGGTGCAGCGCTTTCGTTTCCAGGCGCAAAGTGCGGGCAACCTGAAAACCGACGACAAGATGGAAGTGATCGAGGAAGGTTCGACCATTCGCATCGAACCCGCCAATCCGCAGATCGTCTACGTTCCCAGCTACCAGCCACAAACGGTCGTGATCCAGAACGACTATGACGACGATGTGGCCGCTGGCGTCATCGGCTTCGGCGTGGGCATCGCCACCTCGGCGTTGCTCTACAACAACTATTGGCACGGCGGCGCCTGGTATCACCCGCCCGGTGGTTGGTATGGCGGGGGGGGCTGGAATGGCGGCGCAGGCTGGAATGCCTACAGCCCCCGCACTAACATCAACCGTCCCGTCAACATCAACAACATCAACACCGGCAACATTAACATCGGCAACCGCAACAACATCGGCAACGGCAACCGCAACAACATCGGCAACGGGAACGGTATCAAGAATAACGGCAACCGTCCCAACAACGGTATCAACGGTGGCAACCGCCCCAACAATGGTATGGGCAATCGCCCTAACGGCGGCGCGAACCGACCGGCGGTGACCCCCAGTCAGCGCCCGACCGTGCGCCCCAACGTCCCCAGCCAGCGGCCCGCTTTTTCGTCGGCCCGGCCCAATTTCCAGGCGCCCAACATGGGCAACTACCAGCGTCCCAGTGGCGGTGGTGGCTTCAACAGCGGGAATTTCCAACGCCCCAGCGGCGGCGGTGGCTTCAACAGCGGCAACTTCCAGCGTTCCGGCGGCGGCAACTTCCAGCGTCCGCAGAACACCAATTTCAACCGTTCGGGTATGTCGGGCTATTCGCGGTCCGGTAGTGCCAATCGCGAAAGCTCTCGTGGCGCCCAGAGCCGTGGAACCCGCAGCTACAGCGGCGGCGGAGGTGGTCACCGCGGAGGCGGAGGAGGAGGTAGACGTCGATGAAAAAGCTATTTTTGTCCATTCTGTTGCCGTTGGCGTTCAGTGCCGGGGTTTCCGCCCAGACACACTTTGAAACGCCTGAGAAAGCCGTTCAAGGCTTTCGCGCGGCCCTGGCCCAAAAAGGTGACGGCGCGGTGCTGAAGCTATTTGGACCGGAAGGCGGCAAGTTGCTCGACCCGACTCCCGACGGGCGCAAGGAAACCAGCCGTCTGCTCCAGTTGCTTTTCAAAGAGCGCTGGATGCTGGCCAAGCTGGAAGGTGATGATCGGAAGTTGTTGCGCCTCGGGGATGAAGGCTGGCCCTTTCCCGTAACCCTGGCCAAAAATGACCAGGGATGGTATTTCGACGCGGCCGCGGGGGTGGAGGAGATCCTCAACCGCCGCATCGGCCGCAACGAATTACTGAACATCGAAACTTTGGGTCAGATCAAGCAGGCCGAAGATATCTTTCGTGCCAAGACTGGCCATTACACCAGCCAGGCCGGCAGCACCCCGGGAAAACATGACGGGCTCTATTGGACCGTTACCGGCAATGAGAAGCACAGTCCTTTGGAAGACACCCTGAAGGACTCCGCCAAATACGCCAAGGGCCGTGTCAAAGGCAGTCCCTGGTTCGGTTACCGCTATCACTTCCTCAAAAGCCAGGGGGCAGCGGCTCCGGGGGGAGCCCAAAACTATGTGATCAACGGCAAGCAGACCGGCGGTTGGGCCGTGATCGCTTATCCCGCCGCCTACGGCAAGACCGGCGTCATGAGTTTCATGTGCGGACCCAATGGGCGGATTTACGAACGCGATCTGGGAGCGGACACGGTTACGGCCGCAAAAGCCATCACCGTCTTCGATCCTGACTCCACTTGGAATAAGGTCGACCCGGAGTTCATTCGGCGCTAAGTTGCCTCAGCCGGCCAGATCTGGAAACCCAGATCTGGCCGGCCCATTTCTTCCTACGTGAGCATCAGCCGAAATCCCAAACCGCGCACCGTTTCCACGATGCCGGGTCCAATCTTGTGGCGCAGCCGTTTCACCGTGGAATCGATGAGACGATCGTCTTCCGAGTGGGCGTGACCCCATACGTGCTGCAGCAGCCAATCGCGCGTGAGCACTTGCTCGCGGTGCTGGTATAAGGCGCGCAGCAGTTCGAATTCGCGAGGCGTCAGCGAAACCGACTGGGCTCCGCGAAACACTTCGGCTCGCGCCCAGTCGATCAGCAGTCCCCCCAATTGCGTGCGCGGACTGGACCTTTGCGAACTCTGGAGTCGTGCCCGTAAGCGCACCACCAGTTCGTTGGCCGAGAAGGGCTTGCGCAGAAAATCATCCGCGCCCAGGGCAAAGGCGTTGGTGAAATGACTGTCTTCCAGACTGCCGGTGATCATGATAGCAGGGATGGAGGAGATGCGCCGAAGCCACTCGAGTACGGCAGTGCCGCTCAAGCGCGGCAACATGAGTTCGAGGACAACTGCCGACGGTAGCTGGGCGCCCAAGGAACGGAGGGCCTCCTGCCCGTCGCTGACAGACACGACCTGGAAGCCTTCTTCCTCTAACCGGGATGCCAGCAGTTCGCGGAGTTCAGGATCGTCTTCGGCCAGCAAGATAGTGCCGCCAAATTGACCTTTATTTGCCACAGAACTGAGGAATTTAGGCGATTCAGTTCTGGTAAGGTGTTCCCCGTGTTTACTTTCACTGATCCCCGATTGATCCGATTCGGGCAGTTTATCTTTCCACTGCGAGGTCATGTCGGCATCCCGTTTCTGTTGCTCGCCTTGTGTCTGTGCAAACCGAACGACCTGGCGGTCTGGCCTGGCTGGGCGCTGTTAGTGTGCGGTCTGGGCTTGAGGCTGTGGGGAGTTGCCGGGTGGGTGCCGACCCGACGGGCCGGAGATCGATCAGATCATCTCATTACCATTGATGGTCCTTACGTTTATACGCGCAATCCGCGCTATTTGGGCAACTTGCTGATGGGGTTGGGAGGTTGCGGCATTGCCGGCTTGACTTCGTGCTGGGGACCGTACCTCTTGTTCTGGGCGGCCCTGCACTTTCCCATCATCGCCTTCGAAGAACACGGTCTGGCCGCCCATTATGGACGGGAGTATCTCGACTACTGCCAGAGCGTACCGCGCTTTTGGGGATGGACCGGAAAGCCGCTGGCACCTCAGATACTGCCGCTGGACTGGAAGCTGGCGTTCTCCCTGGAAATGACCACGGAAGCAGGTTGGCTGACCCTGGGGCTGTTTTTCCAGGCCTGGCGTCGCGTAGCCCAGGGCGGAGCGCGGACCGAGTACGCGCTGGCCCTGGCGGGCGGCGTATTGGTTTGGCTCCTGCTGCTCAAGTTGCGCGCTCATTTTCATCGGACCAGGGTACCGCGTGAAAGGTGAAGATTTGGTTAAGGTCGCCAAACTGGAGTCTTTAGGACACCCGGGCTAGGTCTTCACCTCGGGGCCAGTGGTAACAGGATGTGAAACTGGCAGCCCTGGCCGAGCTGACTGGTAACGCTGAGTTGCCCGCGTTGGGCGACGACCATGCTATGAGCGATGGCCAGTCCCAGGCCGGCCCCGCCGGCGTTGCGATTGCGCGATAATTCGGCCCTCCAGAATGGCTCAAAGACCCGCCGGCAGGCTTCCGCCGACAGCCCGGGTCCCTGGTCGCTGACCACGATCTCCAACTGGCGAGCGCGGGCGGTCCAATGGATGCGCACCGGTGTTCCCGGATCGCCGTAGTGGTTGGCGTTCTCCAGCAGGTTGCGCAGCACTAATTGCAGATAGGGGCGATGAGCCAGCACCGACACAGGCTCCCCCTGGCTGATTACGTTGGCGCTTTTGACCTCATCGACCAGTTCCTGAATTGGAACCGGCTCGATGAGCACATGGGGGCGCCGGCGCGCCTGGGCCAGGGCCAGCAGATCGTTGACCAGCCGAGCCATGTCGCCGCTGGACTCGCTGAGCTCTTGCAACCCTTCGCGGACCTCACTCGAATCGAGGCTATCGTAGTGACGAAGCAGACTCTCGCACTGGGTCAGCATGGCTGTGAGGGGACTGCGCAGTTCGTGGGAGACCGAACCCGTGAAAAGGGACAGGTCCTGATAGGCCTTCTGCAGGGGCGCGAGCAGGCGGCCAGTCCACCACCAACCGACCACCGAGGTGAGCAGCAGGGTGATGGTCCCTGTCATTGCCAGCAGTCTCATCAACTCATCCAGGTGTTCATACAAAGACAGCAACGAAATGGTTACCCGCGAATATCCATAGATGACGCCGTGCTGAGAGGCCGACAGAGTGTAGCTGCAGGCGGTGGGGGAGTAGACAAAACTTTTGTCGACCAGGGCTTGCTTGGGCACGGCAATTTTGCCCCGGCTGGCCACGATTTTTCCCTTCGGGTCGATCCATTGAACGGTGGCCTCCTCCTGCGGTTTCACCCTGGTGGGCTTGTTCGAGAGGTAGAGCGACTCCCCAAAATAGATTCCCTGCCCTTCGTTTTCTACCGAGAAGGTCACTGCTCGAGCCATCCTGATCAGCTCTTCCCGCATACGCTGGTACCACTGGTGACGCAGCGTGGCATAGACACCAAGCCCACTGAGTAACAGCAGAAGCAACAGCCCGCCGATGTGGAGCAGCAACAATTGCAGGCGAGTTCTATGCAAAGACATGGCGATTGTCAGTTTAACGCATTTCGGTCTAGAAGTGATGAATTGTGCCCTTTAAGGGGTCAGCTCGAACTTCTCAAGGCGGCCAGGTCGTTTCGGGTGGCTGGCCGCGATCCCTGGAATTTCCGGTCTGGGTTTCTCCCATCACCCCGGCGTATTCCGCACGAGCCGCGGAATCTACAGGTCGGCTGTGGGCCCGGCACCAGATCACCAGTTCCTCTACCTTGATGTGGACGACGGTCGGCTTGACCGGTAGGTTCCGAAATGCCTTTTCTGCTCCACGGAGCCAATTCTGGTAGGTGTCCCGGATCTGTTCCCGATCGTCGGCGACCTTCAGCAAGCGAGCATATTGCTCGGGCGAATACCAGGCCACCCTGCGACCTGACGAAGGACCGTTTAAAAACGGTTGAAGCCTTTGAGCCAGGTCGGGTAATCTTTGCGGTCTTCGCGGGAGAGGTTGAGAAAAACGATTTTGGCGAGCATTCTGTGGCGTTTCATAGACGACCCTCATTTCTTCAGTTGACTATCCCAAGGTAACTCGGGGGAATTATTCCAGCCTGATTCTGAGGGGTCTCCTGTTGCCGGGATGTTAAAGAATTGAGCCAGGGGTTTCCCACCTTCTTGCTAATTCTAAAGGAGATGTTGTCCTGGTTTTTTGCAGGCTTGGCTTTGATGATCGGTTTGATAACGGTTCTGACCTATCTGACCAGACGTAGCCCCATGTTTGGTCGGGTCGGGGTACTGGTGAGCTTGGCCGTGATGTTGGTCAGCGGGGTCGGGCTATGGGCTGGCAGTGACAACGATCAGTTCCAGTTTAAGGTTGTTTGCGTCTTGGTGCTGTTGGTGGGCACCGTCGGTCTGATCAGCACTGCTGGCGGCTTACTCCTCAAGGACAAGGCTGAACCGTCCCCGCCTTTCGAAGGGATAGGAATTTCCCCGGACGCAACCATCTGATGGCCGGCAATCTCCGGAGCGCCTACCAATCTTTGCTGGGGCTCTCGGTAGGAGACGCTTTGGGAAATCTGCTTTCTTTCCAGGAGCGAGAGGTCTTGCTGAGGCGAGACCTTCCGGGTGGTCCCTGGAGCTATACGTTCGCCCTCCGCTACACGCCTCGCCGTGGTTACGGCACCGCCGCTCGCCAGTTGTTGGAGTCGATTGGAGGACAGCCTACCGGAACATGCGGGTCAGGCCAATTACAAAATCAAAGCCCGCGTTCCTTGCACTGGAACGGTTTGCAAATCCAGCATCCGACGTTCCACCTCGGCGCTGCTCATTCCGGGATTTTCCTGATGGATGCGCTGCATCACAGCCGCCACTCGGGGCGCCGCGAAAGAAGTTCCCGGCTGCCCATCCGGTGCGCGACCCCAGGCGAGAACTGCTACCTGATCTCCTCCCGAGGAATAGTCGGCCACCTTGGGAGAGTTGTCGGCGGCAAAACCTAGCGATCCTACACAGGTTGTCTCGACAGTGCCCAACGCTTTGTCGAAGAAGCCATCGGGAATGAGGATGTCTCGGCCGCCGTTATCGCCCTTCATCCTGGCCGGCAGCTCGCCCTCATTGCCCGCGCTGACCACCACGGAGTTGCCCAGGGCCTCGTATTGAATGACCTTTTGCGCATAGGCCGCTCGAAAGTCCTGTACGACTGAGGTTTGGTAGGCGCGAGTTGCGAACTCAACCAGCTGCTGCTGAAACCGGGCTCGCGCCGGTCCGCACACTTCCGGGTCGGGACTCACCAGGGCCTCCGGCGCGACCTCCAATGCCCGAGCCAGATTGCGCATCAGCTGGGGCACCCAGGCGGCGACCTTCGGGTCATCCGCCCCCGGCTGCCAGCCCAGGCGGGCTTGCTCATAGAGTAGATCGGTTGCGGTGGCCGGTCCCCCGCCGATAGAAATATTGGTGACGGAGCCGTGGGTGCCGGTCTGGCTTTGGGACTCCAACTCCGCGCCGGCCAGCAGCATGACCGCCATGGATTGGCTCTGCACATAGCGCTCCATCAACTGGCGCGCTCGCTCAGGCTCCAGGTCCAGGAGCTGGAGGTCCATTTCTGACTCCATCTGAAAATTGAGCAAAGGATTCCCACGAACCTGTATGCAGTTAACTCTGCCCTGAAAGCCTGCCCCCAGAGCTGCCCCGTGAACCTTCACTCCGTGCGGTGCCGGAATGAGGAAAGGATCGGTCGATCCCGGCGACATCCAGAACTCGTCGAGAATATTCAGCGCATCAGACCGCTCCAGGCGGCCTGAGGCGCGTGAAGTCGGCTGGGCTACTTGATTTCTGATTCCATTGATTGCATCCATAGGACAAGCCTACACAGAGGGGCACTACCGAAGCTCCACCAAAACAAGGGGAATCTGAACGCATTGTGAACCCGATAAGACCATCCAGACGGAGTGATTTCAACTTGCAGTATTTGCTTTTGCTTGAAGATGACGACGACTTTCGGGAACTGCTGGCGGACGTGCTTTCCGCTGAGGGATACATGGTCGTCGAAGCCAACAGCGCGGAAAAGGCCATTGAGCTCTGCCAGACTCGGCCCTTTCGATTGATTCTCAGCGACGTGCGTATGGCGGGCGAAATGGATGGCGTGGCCGCTATCGAGAAAATTCAGACGCTCTGCCCTGGCATTCGCAGTATCGTGATGACAGGTTTTGCCGATCTCGATGTGCCCCTGCGAGCGGCTCGTCTCAAGGCGGACGACTATCTCCTCAAGCCCTTTGAATTGAGGGAACTCTCGCGCTCGGTTGCCTCGGTGCTGCAGCGTCGCGACGAAATGCCCCCGCATCTGCTGGCCCGGGTGTTCCGCTCCGCTCGCAGCGCCGGCAAGTGGCTTTTCGACCGCAATCTCCAGGGGGTGCAGGAGCAACGGCGCACCTTTTATCAGCAATTCTTTCTGCTGATTCGCTCCAATCGAGCGTCCGTCGAGGAAACCTACCCCATCTTTGTGGCTCTGGAGCAGCTGGATACCTCTGGAAAGGCCAGTGAGCTGGCCTACATGGAATTGGGTGCCCAACTCATGGAAGTGTTGGTGGGGGGGCGCCTGCCCAAGCCCACCCGCACGGAAGGAATCGGCCTACCGGAATATCGCCGTCTCTTTAACCGGTTGCGAGGAGGAAAAGCCGAAGCCAGCCATTTCGAGAACGCCATCGCGCTTTATCACAATGTCGACCTGCGGCGCTCTGACTTACAAGCCTACGCAACCTACTGCTGGCTATGGGAAGAAGAGCCAAAAGTCCACCAGGTGGATCAGTTTCTCGGGCTTCACTTTGGAAAAATCACCATTGACCGCTGTTTACTGGGAGTCGGCGAGGTACGGCTTTATTCCGTGACCCGCGACGGGGAGCCGACGCCGGAACGGATCTTGTGCTTCCCGGCTGGTGAGGCCAATGAAAGCATGCGAGACGAACTCGCCTCCGGTCGGGCCGATTATCTCAAAGAAATCTCCGCCCATCACTTTCTATTCTACCCTGGTGATCCGGGGGTTAGTTCCATCACCCGGCTCTGCCCGAAAGGGACCCCCTG
>Ga0209066_10007458_pt1 | contig 10826 bp, 12 predicted proteins | sample All_14_2_FD_187198 | JGI IMG/M metagenome (GOLD analysis project Ga0209066, IMG submission 187198) | Freshwater microbial communities in response to fracking from Pennsylvania, USA - Allegheny Zone_MetaG_DW_15 (SPAdes) (version 2) ... | reverse complement strand
ATCTGCTGCTGAAGAACATGAACGAGGATGGCATCGACATTGCCGCACCGGGGAGTTGTCGGCGGGGTCGTTGCGGGGTGCCGGGGCGGCCGCTCGAAGAAAAGGCGGAGCAGATGCCGCAACTGGCGGCGGATGCGGACGATCAGGGCAAGCCGGGGACGTGAGGGGCCGGGTTCAAATTGGTTCGATTTTGCTTTCCGTGAACACGGAATACGAGTGTTCAGTCTGAGGCCTTCGATTTCATCGAGGAACTGAGTGGCGGCGGTTTTTGCCCGAATATTGCGGTCGACCGCAATATTCTGCCAATTACACGGACACTCAAGTTTTCGTCACCAGAGTGCCGACGATTTTCTGCGTAAATGGTGCAACCAGCATGACCGTTGGAAATGCGATCAGCCAAGCGGTAATCCAGGCTGACATCCAGAGTTCGAGAAGGCCATCAACCAGGCCAGCAGCACGCAGCGTGGCGATCCCGGAAACCAGGAGCGACATCATTCCGGAAAGAAGCAGGCTGAATAAAACAGGTCCATATTTTTTGGGAATCATGAGATTTTCTCCTGATCAGTTTTGCGTTTCGTTTGAAATGCGGTGCGCCGTCTCGGCAAAGTTGCGACCAAACATCCTGGCTGTCTTGATGTCGCCAGCAACAAAGGCGTCAGCTGCCGACGAATGTCCGGCCTGAGCCATCAAGCCGGACCATGAGCCCAGGCGGTTAGCGGCTTCGTCATAGGGAACACCGCGATGTTGCTCCGGGAGGATGGGATTGCCGCTCCACAGCATTCCGTGTTGCATGCAGAAGGTGAACAAGGAGATCAACGTCGACTGCTTGTCGCCGGCCGGAAGTGAAGAAACAGTAAAGCCGGCGGCTAGTTTCCCCTTGAGTTGCTGCGTGCGCCACAGCCCGCCAGTCGAATCCATGAAATTCTTGAAGGTCCCTGAAACACCGCCCAGATAGGTTGGTGAGCCGAGGAGCAAGCCATCGAACTCAAGCAGATTGTTGGGCTGCAAGGTCAGTTCCTCGGCCCTGACGAGATGAACTTCGGTATCAGGGATGTCTCGTGCTCCCTCGGCGATATGCTGGGCAATATGCTCGGTATGGCCATGGGCGCTGTGGTAGATGACGGCTAGTTTTTTCATTTCACTGACTCCGGAAAAATTGGATTTCTTCGTTGGGGAATAGGCATTCATCGAGAAATCCATTCGATGACGCAAGCCGACAGGAATAGGCCAAGGCCAAAAACACTGTGGTTGATCAGGCTTCTGATGCAGTTCTTGATGGGGCTGGGGGTCTTTGAAGCGGCCACCCCCAGCCCCATCGCTGGTTGCATGACCAGCAGCGGGAATGCCACTGTGCATACGCCCACCAGCAGCGCCATGCCGAGCGACGGCGCTCTGGTCCACGCAACACCGGAAATACTGATCAGCAGGAACGCGAAGGCAATGCCCACGGCGTAATGGGTGATCCAGCCAAGCGCGGTTTCATGGGCGATAGGCGATGCCTTGCCGATTGATGCATGCGCAATCCGGCCATGGAACAAATGCCCGACCCAACGCCCGATGAAGGCAAAATTCAGTGTCTGCACACCGATCCGCTTCAGGAACACCAGCCAGATATCCATGACCAAAGTGGCTCCACACCCGATGAGGACGATCCTCGTGATTTCTTCAATTGATGCCATGGCACACTCCTTTGAACGTTGACGAACAAGACTCTGGAGTGCACTCTAGAAGTTGAAGTCGACTTCAAGTCAAGGGGTGTTTGGATGGATATTTCTGAAGTCAGTAAACAGACGGGGATACCTTCATCGGCGCTGCGCTATTACGAACAAAAGGGACTCATTACCTCGGTTCGTGAAAAAGGGGAGCGGCGCCGCTACGCTCCAACCGTGCTTGATCAACTGGCCTTGATCGCCCTTGGTCAAGCTGCGGGGCTGGCGCTCGATGAAATTCGATCGATGCTGTCACCTTACGGACCGCCCAATATCGACAGGCAATTACTGGCAGCGAAGGCCGACGAAATTGATGCGCTGATCAAACGCTTGAGGGCAATGAGCAGCGGGCTGCGACATGCCGCAGCTTGCCCGGCGCCAAGCCATGTCGAGTGTCCGAGCTTTCAAAAGCTCTTGAAGGCGGCGGCAACGGGGGCGCTGGAAAAACGCTGGGGGAAAAAAATCTGCTGCTGAAGAACATGAACGAGGATGGCATCGACATTGCCGCGCCGGGGCGGTGTCGAGAAACCGCCGGAAGCAGTACGTATCGAGTGTTCAGTCTGAAGTCTTCGATTTCATCGAGGAACTGGGCGGCGGCGGTTTTTGCCCGAATATTGCGGTCGACCGCAATATTCGAGGGATTTTCATGTGGAAATATCGGCCTCGGGGCGAGAGCGCGGAGCATTTGAGCTCTTGTTTTCGGCCACTGCCGAACTTGCTTATCTCGCCGGAGCCGAGCCAGACAGATAATCAAGAAACACTGCGGCCGGGCCTTCCGGGACTGCATCGCTGGCAGTGCACAGCAGCAGCTTCCTGTTCGCCCACGGATCTTCAAGCGGCAACAGATCGATTTTCGGACTAGCCAAGCGCCTGGCCGTTGTCTCCGGAATAATCGCAATACCGACCTCATCGGCGACAAGGCTCACCACGGTATCCAGGCTGCGCACCCGCACCCGGTAGTGAATACCGCGCCCATATTGAATGGCCTGGTTTTGTATGAACCGGCTCAAGCCGCTTTCGGATGGCAGCCCCACAAAGGGATGCGTCAGGAGGTCGGCAAATTGTACGGATGTCGTTTGCCGAGGACGTCGAGCGGTAGGAAATACCGCTACCAGCCGATCCTCCCGAAAAAAACGCGTGCTCAGGCCTTCGGTCCTGACATAGTCAGCAACAATTCCGATGTCAGCCTGCTCTTGCCGCATCGCCGAGAGCACATCCTGACTTCCAAGCTCACGCAGATCGATATCAACCTCCTGGTGTTCGGCCAGGAAACGGCCGATCAGCGGCGGCAAATACTCCGTCATCGCGGCGGTATTGCACAGAACCCGGACCGTGCTTCGAATTCCGTGCGCAAAGGCCGCCATTTCAGCGTGCAGAATTTCCAGTTCGCGCTCAAGCCGGCCCGCATGCCTCAGCAAGGTCCGACCGGCATCCGTCAGCCTGACCCCGAGCTTTGATCGATGAAGCAACTCCGTGCCCAGGGCATGCTCCATCTTCTGCAAGCGCGTGCTGGCGGCAGCCAGCGAGAGATGCATGCTTTCTGCCCCGCGGGTGATTGACCCCGCCTCGGCGATAGCCGCAAAAACATGAAGGTCGTAAGTGGAAATGCGATGCGGCAAGAGGGATCGATTGAGGGGCACGGTCATCATCCTTCAAATTTGGCGAAGGATATCACCGCTAACATGTGATCGACAGATGGCACCCTCTCGATAATCATTCATGCATGAACACTGAAACATATTTGATCATAGCCGCCGTCTTTCTGGCCGCCGGGGCGGTCAAGGGGATCTCTGGACTGGGACTACCGACCATTTCAATGGCGCTGCTCAGCTTGCTGATGTCGCCGGCCAAAGCCGCAATGCTGATGGTCTTGCCTTCATTTGCGACCAATGTTGCGCAGTGTTTCGGTCCGCACTGGCGACGGCTGGTCAGAAAATTTTGGCCCATGTGGGCTTGCCTGGCTCTACTGACCCTCTTCAGCCCGCTTGCCAGCATTGAGGCGGAGGGAAGTCATGCCACTTCGATCCTGGGTTTTGTGCTGATTGCCTATGGAATCTGGGGCTTGTTGAAGCCGGGCCTTCCGGAAGCGCACAAACACGTCGGGTTGATCGGCGGAATCGTCGGTGCATTGTCCGGTGTGATTGCGGCAGCGACCGGCGTGTTCGTGATTCCGCTGGTTCCTTACATGCAGTCGCTGCGACTGGCCAAGGAGGAATTCATTCAAGGACTCGGCATCAGTTTCATGATTGCCACGGTCGCGTTGACCTTCCGGCTTGGAGCGAGCAACGCGGATGAACTGGTCGCCAATATTCCCGGCTGCACCACAGCGCTCGTTGCTGCCTTTGTCGGCCTCGGGATCGGTGCCCGACTGCGGGGCCGGATGAATCCGATCCAGTTTCAGCGCGCGCTTTATGGGGTCTTTGTCTTCCTTGGATTGATCATGACGGGGCGATCTTTGTGATGGTCCTCAAGGCTACGGATCAGGAGTCACCTGCGCACGCTCAAGGCCTGGAACGAGCGTACCGCATGGCGCTTGGCCTGGAAGCCGCCGCCCGCCAAAGGTTGGGCGATAGCGATCCACCTTTCATTGATTTGACGCAGTGGTTGCTTGCTTCGGAACTCCTGAGCGTCCTTGATGAGCTTCGGACCGGGCTTCTGCGCTAGCAACAGGGCCAGCGACGACCAACGGGACCCCGCCGGCCACGAACTGCGCCAATTGAACCGGAAAAACTGGCGCAGTTTTTAAAACTGCGCCAAAATCGCGCCATACGAACTTCGAACAGCGCCAATTCACCATGTCTTCCACCACAGACTTACTGAACAGCATCCAGGCTTCCGGGAATGGATTGACACTGACCGAACTCCTGATCGCGCACCCCGGCATCGCCAGGCGAACGGCACAGCGCTTGATCGCAAAACTGATAGCAGACCGCCAAATAAGCGCGCAGGGTGAAGGCAGGGCCCGTCGCTATTTTCGTCTGGACGCCCGCTCCGGCAGCGGAGCAGCGCTTACCGGAGCGGATGGTTTTCCGCCCTTCATCCCCCTGTCTGAAGACAGCCAGGACATCCTAGCCTATATCGATCAGCCTGTGGAAGCGCGCAAGCCAGTCGGCTACCAGCGTGACTTTCTCGATGCGTACCACCCCAATGAAACCTGCTACCTGGCGGAGTCGCTGCGCCGCCAATTACACAAGATGGGCCGAACCACTGGCATTGGCGAACCTGCGGGCACCTACAGCCGCGCCATTCTCAATCGATTACTGATCGATTTGTCATGGGCATCGAGCCACCTGGAAGGCAACACCTACTCCCGACTCGACACCCGCGAACTGATCGAGCACGGCAAGGCCGCACGCGGCAAGGCAGCCATCGAAACACAGATGATCCTGAACCATAAGACGGCGATCGAACTGCTCGTAGAAAATATCGACAGTGCGGAGTTCAACCGCTATACCCTGATGAACTTGCACAGCGCCTTGGCGGAAAACCTGCTTCCCAATCCAGCCGATGAAGGACGCATTCGCCAGCATGCCGTCGATATCGGCAAAAGCGTCTATCGCCCACTCGCCAGCGCACAGCAGGTCGAAGACATGCTGGATGTGCTTCTGGGCAAAGCCAATCAGATACGGGATCCGTTCGAGCAATCCTTTTTCATGATGGTGCACTTGCCCTATCTGCAGCCGTTTGCCGATATCAACAAGCGCACCTCGCGACTGGCCGCGAATCTGCCGTTGTTCCGGGCGAACCTTTGTCCGCTGACCTTTATCGATGTACCAGAGCAGGCCTATAGCCGCGCCACCCTCGGCGTGTACGAGATGACCCGCATAGAGTTGCTGCGTGACCTGTACGTCTGGGCCTACGAACGATCGACACAGGAATATCTGACCATCAAGAAAGACCTGACGGAGCCCGACCCCCTTCGCCTCACCTGGCGTGATTTGATCAAACAGACCATCCGCAACGTCATCACGGCCCCTCAATCTGAACCGCTTTCCTGCATTCAGCGAGCCGTCGCCGAGCATGTTCCCGAGAACGAGCAAGCAGACGTGCAGGCGCTGATTGTCGAAGAACTGAGGAGGCTGCACGAAGGCGTGCTGGCACGCTATGGCTTACGACCGTCCGAGCACGCTGCGTGGAAAGCCGTTCATCGGAACTGACGGAAGCGCATTGTTGTGCCCGGGAAACCCGGATAATGGCGGCCTTGCGTTGTAAAAACCCCGTTGCAAACGCCTTTTCTGGATCCCCGCATGGAAATCAAGGTCAATTTTCTCGACAAGCTTCGTCAGGAAGCCAAGTTCGACGACTTCACGGTCATCGCCGATCAGTCGATCCGCTACAAGGGCGACGGCTCTGCGCCGGGGCCGTTTGATTACTTTCTGGCGTCGTCGGCCTTGTGCGCGGCCTACTTCGTCAAGCTCTACTGCGACACGCGCAACATCCCGACCGAGCACATCCGCCTGTCGCAGAACAACATCGTCGATCCGGAAAACCGCTACAAACAGACCTTCAAGATCCAGGTCGAACTGCCGCCGGACATTTCGGCGAAGGACCGGCTGGGCATTTTGCGTTCGATCGAGCGGTGTACCGTAAAGAAGGTGGTGCAGACCGGCCCCGAGTTCGTCATCGAGGAAGTCGAGAACCTCGACGCCGACGCGCAGGCGCTGCTGACCATCAATCCGGATGCCGGCACGCAGACCTACATCGCCGGCAAGGACCTGCCGCTGGAGCAGACCATCGCCAACATGTCGGCCCTGCTTGCCGGGCTGGGCATCAAGATCGAGATCGCCTCCTGGCGCAACCTGGTGCCCAATGTCTGGTCGCTGCACATCCGCGACGCGCATTCGCCGATGTGCTTCACCAACGGCAAGGGCGCAAGCAAGGAAAGCGCGCTGGCTTCCGCCTTGGGCGAATACATCGAGCGCCTGAGCTGCAACCATTTCTACAACGACCAGTTCTGGGGTGAGGAATTCGCCAACGCACCCTTCGTCCATTACCCGAACGAGCGCTGGTTCAAGCCGGGTAAAAAAGACGCGCTGCCCAAGGGCCTGCTCGACGATTACTGCCTGGCAATCTACAACCCGGACGGCGAGCTGCGCGCCTCGCACCTGTTCGACACCAATTCCGGCAACACCGAACGCGGCGTCTGCGCGCTGCCCTACGTGCGCCAGTCGGACGGCGAGACGGTGTATTTCCCGACCAACCTGATCGACAACCTCTACCTGAGCAACGGCATGAGCGCCGGCAACACGCTGTTTGAAGCGCAGGTGCAGTGCCTGTCGGAAATCTTTGAGCGGGCGGTCAAGCGCGAAATCCTCGAAGGCGAACTCGCGCTGCCCGACGTGCCGGCCGAGGTGCTCGCCAAATACCCGGGCATTCTGGCCGGCATTGCCGAGCTGGAAAACCAGGGCTTCCCGGTGCTGGTCAAGGACGCCTCGCTCGGCGGCCAGTTCCCGGTGATGTGCGTGACGCTGATGAACCCGCGCACCGGCGGCGTCTTCGCCTCCTTCGGCGCGCATCCGAGCCTGGAAGTGGCGCTCGAACGCAGCCTCACCGAACTGCTGCAGGGCCGCAGCTTCGAAGGCCTCAACGACCTGCCGCGGCCGACTTTCGAGAGCAACGCCGTCACCGAGCCGAACAACTTCGTCGAGCACTTCATCGATTCGAGCGGCGTCGTCTCCTGGCGCTTCTTCAGCGCCCGGGCCGATTACGACTTCGTCGAATGGGATTTCTCCGGTCACGGCGAGAATTCCAACGCCGACGAAGCGGCCACGCTGTTCGGCATTCTCGAAGCCATGGGCAAGGAAGTGTACATGGCGGTCTACGACCAGCTCGGCGCCAACGCCTGCCGCATCCTGGTGCCCGGCTACTCGGAAATCTACCCGGTCGACGACCTGATCTGGGACAACACCAACAAGGCACTAGCCTTCCGCGCCGACATCCTCAACCTGCACAGCCTCGACGACGCCGGCCTGGAAGCCTTGCTGGAGCGACTGGAAGAGAGCGAACTCGACGACTACACCGACATCATCACGCTGATCGGCGTCGAATTCGACGAGAACACCGACTGGGGCCAGCTGACCATCCTCGAACTAAAGCTCCTGATCAACCTCGCGCTGCAGGATTTCGAGGCGGCCAAGGAACAGGTCGAAGCCTACCTGCAGTACAACGAAAACACCGCCGAGCGCGGCCTGTTCTACCAGGCGGTCAACGTGGTGCTGGAAGTGCTGCTCGACGACGAACTGGAGCAGGACGATTACGAAGCCAACTTCCGCCGCATGTTCGGCAACGAACGCATGGACGCCGTACTCGGCTCGGTCGACGGCAGCGTGCGCTTCCACGGCCTGACACCGACCAGCATGAAACTGGAAGGGCTGGACCGCCACCAGCGGCTGATCGACAGTTACCGCAAGGCGCACGCGGCGCGGGCGAAGGCAGGTGGCAGCGAGTGCGGCGGAAAATCCTGAAAAAGTCAGCGCAACCATCCTGCGGCCAGCCCTGCTTTCTCCGGCCGCCCGGGCTGCCTTTCGTCGAGGCACGCAGCGCCGCCGACTCGCAGGCCTGCTACCGGCCGCACGCCCATGCCGAATGGTCGATTGGTACGGTCGACGCCGGTCACAGCCGGTTTTCCGTCGCCGGCGCCGAGTACCGCCTGGGCCCCGGCGACCTCGTGCTGCTGCCGCCCGGGCTGGTCCATGCCTGCAACCCGGAGGAGCGCGCCGCCTGGAGCTACTGCATGCTCTACCTTGACGCCGCCTGGATGCACGATTTCCTCGCCGGCTCGCCAGCCGCTGCGGCGCTGGCCGAACAGCCCTGGCGCATCGTCAGCGACGCAGTGGCCTATCACCGTTTCGGCGACACCTTCGCGGCAGTCAGCGAGACGACGTCGGCAAATCATTTTGCCGACTGCCTTGGCCAACTGCTCACCGCGCTCGCCGGTCAGACACTGAAAACACCAGGCGCGGCAAGCGTCCCCGCCGGCATCGCCGCTGTCCGCGACTGGCTCGATGCGCATTGCGACGAGACGATCCCGTTGGCCGAACTCGCCGCCATCGCCGGGCTCAGCCGTTACCAGTTGATCCGCCGCTTCGTCCGCCACACCGGCATGACACCGCATGCCTACCAGCTTGACCGCCGCATCCAGCATGCCCGCCGGCTACTGGCCGCCGGTGCGCCGATTTGCGATACCGCGCTGGCGGTGGGTTTTGCCGACCAGAGCCACTTTCACCGCAGTTTCCGCGAACGCGTCGCGGCCACCCCGGGGCAGTACGGCAGCCGCCGCTGAGCGGCGCAATTTCGTCCAATACCGGCCGACGCCGGCTGGCGATACTCCGCCCATTTGCGGAAGCCGCCATGTCCTTCGACTTCACCCAGTTCGGCCTCGTCGCCGCTGCCCACTTCGTCGCCCTGCTTAGCCCCGGGCCGGATTTCTTCCTGATCATGCGTACGCGCATCGTGCATGGCCTGCGCCCGGCGCTCGCGACCAGCCTCGGCATTGCCCTCGCCAACGCCGCCTACATCGCGCTGGCGCTGACCGGCGTGTCGCTGCTGGCGCGTTTTCCGCTGCTTTTCGCGGCCCTCAAGTGGGCCGGCTGTCTCTACCTGCTCTGGCTCGGCCTGCTTTTCCTGCGCAGCGACGGCCAGTTGATGGTTCCGTCAGCGCCGGGAACGCCACGGGAAAGGCTTGCCCCGAATTTCGTCCAGGGTTTCCTCTCCGGCATCCTCAACCCGAAAAACTCGTTGTTCTACACGCTGCTCTTCGGCGCCATCGTCGCGCCAGCCACGCCGGCCGGCGAGCAGGCGCTCTACGGGTTGTGGATGGTCGGCGCAGTCTTCGCCTGGGACGCCGCGATCGCCCGCGGCGTCGGCCAGCCCCGGCTGCTGGCCTGGTTCCGGCGCCATCTGCGGTACATCGAACGCGGCTCCGGCGTGGTCATGATCGCCCTCGCCGCCGCCATCGCCTGGCGCTGAAACAAATGGAACACATACAGGCGACAAACAATACCAAATGCGTTTTCGGGAGCGGCATGGACTGACCCCGAACGACACAACACAGTTGCCAGAAAAATATAAAATCGATCAATAACACAACAATAACAAAAAACACAATCAAAGCTCTTGCAATCAGAAAACTCCTTCTCCGATGAGCCCTGCATAAAATAAAAAATTGGCAACAATCCAATAATAAACAGTGGCATAGATTGATCTATCCACTCTAATTCTCACTTGAAAAACTCGACAAGAACCTGATCACCAGAACACATTTTCAATTTCACGTCATTATTTACAAAGTCATAACAACATTAACAGTTTTAAGAAATAGAATCCCCTCCTAGCTATCAGGGAGATGCAGACAAACCTCCCGTCATCAAGTACCAGAGCAAGTTTTTGTCTTAGGCAAAACTACGAACAAGCTGTACCAAGGGGGGATTCATGAGCAATTTTGGCAAAATCGTCGGTAAAGTCGTTTTCATTGAAGGCGAAGCAATTGCGGTTGACAAGTCAGGCAAGCAGCGAGTGCTCAAGATCGGAGACACCGTTCACGAAGGAGAGGTAATTCACACCTCAGGCAGCAGCCGCGTTGAAATCGAATCCGAAGGTGGTGGCCTTTACTTCATCCGCGAAAGTGAATCCGTAGAAACCCAGGACTTTCGCTTCACGGGCAAAGAAGGCGACAGAAGGGATTCCCTGAAGCGCGATTTCAAACGTATTGTCAATGAGATCGATCTCAGCGAAGCCTCCGATGGGGGCTCCAGCGGTACGCCGAGCACCAGTGAAGACGAAGGCAATACTTTCATTGCTTTCGATCGCATTGTGGAAACTGTCACGCCAATCAGCCGCGAGTTCGAAACTGCCCAAACCTCAACTCAGGATACTCCTTTGAGTCCAGCGCCAGCTGCAACAAATGGACAACCTGCAAACAGTAACTACGCCGTCTCCACCCCGGAGGACACCCCGGTCTCCGGCCAGGTTGTCGGCACCGATCCCGATGGCGATGCGCTGACCTACAGCAAGGGCAGTGACCCCAGCAACGGCACTGTCAGCGTCGATCCCGACGGCAACTGGACCTACACCCCGAACCCCGACTACAACGGCCCGGACAGCTTTACCGTCGTCGAT
>Ga0209066_10007457_pt1 | contig 10827 bp, 11 predicted proteins | sample All_14_2_FD_187198 | JGI IMG/M metagenome (GOLD analysis project Ga0209066, IMG submission 187198) | Freshwater microbial communities in response to fracking from Pennsylvania, USA - Allegheny Zone_MetaG_DW_15 (SPAdes) (version 2) ... | reverse complement strand
ACCGTGGCGGCGGCGGCAACCGAGGCAATCAGCCTCATTGACAGGCAAATTGAGCAGAGCCGGGAGGCGGCCAGCGCTGCCCGCGATGTGGCCCGCGCCTACCGCGATGCGGCGGCAGACCTGAGCGCGACCATGCGCAGCCTGATATTTGACACCCACGCCGACCAGGGCGCAGGCATGGCCTACGCCAGCGCACTCAGTGCGGCACGTGGCGGCGATGTGGAGGCCATGCGCGCCCTGCCAAATCTGGCGAGAGCCTACGCTGCGCAGGCAACCGAGATGGCGACTAGCCGCGCACAGGCGACGCTCATCAGCGCGCAGATTGCGGCCCAGCTCGGGCAGGTGGCAGCCGTGGCCGAGGTTATGGGCCTAGGCGCAGACTATCAGGCCATGCTCTACGATGTAAACACCGCCATCCTAGACGTGCTGCGCACCGACCTCCAAACCGGCGACCTAACAGTTAGCCGCTTGACCGAGATTCGAGACGCGCTCGGAGTCGTCGGCGGCCTAATATCGAGCAGCGGCAGCCTGACCGTGGCCGCAGTGCAGACAATGGACGGGCGCACCGTCGGCGCGCTGGTAGACACATCGGGCAGAGTTGTTGCGCAGGTTAGCAACAGCACCGTGCAAACGTTGGCGGGCCTGACAAGCCACGGCGCAAGCCTGGGCGGTGGGTTTGCAACCAGCATCAGCGGCCAGACGGCCCAATTTGGGCAGTTCACAAATCAGCAAATCGCGGAGCTTGCGAGCATTGACGGCGGCGTGTCGGAGACCGTCACGCTCACTGACCTCGTGGCCCAAACGAGCGGCACAAATTCGCGTTTGAGCGAGGCGATCCTGCGCCAACTGCAAACGCCAGATGCAGGGTCTAGGCATTTGAGCGACATTATCGCCGCTGGCAACACCCTGCTCGCCGGGCGCGTTGAGGGTGTCATTGCGGCAATCAACCAGCAATCGGCGGCGCAGCAGGCAGAGTTGAAGCGGCAGCAGGATCTGGCGCGGGCGCAGAGTGAGCTAGAGTCGTATGCTGGGTTTGCGTCTAGCCGCCACGCCGTTATCCGGGCCGCAGCGCCAACTCACGACACACCGGGCGGCACCAATGACGCGGCATGGGAAGACATCGTTCGGCGGGAGTGGAACGCCCACGTGGCGCGGTTTGGCGTAGGTTGGAACACGTGGCGTACTGCGCCACACGAACGCGCTGCAAATCTGGCTAACATGCAGAACCAATGGGCAGCGCACAGAATGGCGCAAGAACAATCCGCCATAAATCAGCAAATAGAGCTGCTGCGCCAGCGCGTGCGCGACCTCGGCGGCGTGCCCGCATTTGCAACCGGCGGCCTGCACTCGGGCGGGCTGCGCATCGTAGGCGAGCACGGCCCCGAGCTAGAGGCTACCGGCCCCAGCCGCATCTATAGCGCCAGCCAGACCGCTGCCATACTAGGCGGTGGCGGCGACGTCGCCCAAGAAGTGCGCGCCCTGCGCGAAGAACTCGGGCTGCTGCGCGCCGAAGCCCGCGCCACGGCCAGCAACACCGGCAAAACCAAGCGGCTGCTCGAGCGCGTCACGCGCGACGGCGAAGCCATGCAAACTGTAGGGGCCGCGCCATGAAGGTGATCAGCCCCACCCAATTCAATGCCGCCGCCCACCTGGTCAGCAGCAACGCGGTTGACTCGCACCCTGTTTGGGACGCGGCCACGACCTATGGCCTAAACGCCGTCGTGAACTTCGGCCACAACCTGTATCAAAGCCTCGTCAACAACAACATCGGCCATCAGCCCAGCACCAGCCCCAGTTTCTGGGTGCTGATCGGGCCCGACAACACCCGCGCCATGTTTGATGACCAAGTGAGCACCTCCACCACCAGCGCCGTGCCGCTCACCGTGGTGCTCTCGCCCGGCTACATGAACAGCTTAGCCCTGCTTGGCCTAGTGGGCGACCAAGTCGTCATCAGCGTGACCGACGGCGCTGGCGGCCCCAGCGTGTACAGCCGGACCATCAGTCTCGATGGCACTTTCATCTACGACTGGTACATGTACTTTTTCGAGCCCTACGTGCAGATCGGCGAAGTGGTGCTGACCGACATACCGCCCTACGTCAACGCGCGCCTGAGCATGACGCTCAGCCGCGCAGTCGGCGCCGTATCCATCGGCCAGATGATGTTCGGCACCTTCTACGACTTGGGCGACACGGAATACGGCGGCGCCACCGCCGGCATCATCGACTACAGCCGCAAAGAAACCGACGATTTCGGCATCACCACCTTTGTGCGCCGCGCCTTTTCCAAGCGCATGAGCTTGCGCATGATGCTCGACACCGCCCAGATCAACAAGGTGCAGCGCGTGCTGAGCGACCTGCGCGCCACCCCTGCGGTATGGATCGGCGCCGATGGCGATGAGTACCTGCCGCTGGTGGTGTACGGCTTTTACCGCGACTTTTCCATCGACGTGGCCTACCCCGCCAAGTCATACTGCTCCTTGGAGATTGAAGGACTCACGTAATGCCCATTCCCGCACTGCCCACGCCGCCCAGCCGGCAAGACCCGGCGAACTTCGCAATCCGCGCCGACGCTTTCTTGAGCGCGCTGCCCGCCTTCGCAGAACAAGCCAATGCTCTGCAAGCCAACGTCAACGCCCGGCAGATCGCCGCCGCCGCCAGCGCCAACGCTGCGCAATCCGATCGGCTGCTATGTCAAGCCGCCGCCACCGCCGTGGCCGCGCAAAGCCCGGTGGCCAATGCTGCCGCCGCAGCCGCCAGCGCCGCTCAGGCCGCCGTGTACGCCAGCCAGGCCCAAGCCACCAACCCCGATAGCCCGATACGCCTGAACTCCCGCACCGTCACAGCCGACTTCACCGTGCCCAGCGCCTACAACGCCGCGTCGGTGGGGCCGCTGGCCATAGGCGAGGGCGTCACCGTCACCGTGCAAGACAACGCCACCTGGTCCATCCACTGAACACCCCCCCCATCTGAAAGGAACCCGAAATGAGCACCCTTAGCGTTCGACAGGTCACCACCCCCGACGGCTCGCCCGTCGCCTTCCCGTTTGGCATTCGCATTGGCAGCAACGGCGGTGCCGGGCTGGTGAACAACATTGGCGTGCCGGGCCAGCAAGGCTTCGGCGTGGGCATTGCACCCGAACTGCCGGCAGGCTTTGCCAAGCTGCACGGCACCGATGACCCGGCCAGCGACAACTACGGCAACTACAGATTCACCGATGGGTCGGTGATGGTTTACATCCCGGCGTTTTACTACCTCTACGGCACTGGCAGCAATGGCCGACCCATCAACGACGTGGACATTCGGCCTTTTGACGCATACCCCAACGTGGCCGCCGCCAACGCCGAAGGCTACGCGCTGCACCGCGCATTTTTTGATGGCGGCAGCATTCGCCCCGGCGTTTTCGTGGACAAATACCTGTGCAGCAACAACGGCGGTATTGCATCGTCCATCAAAAACGGCAACCCGCTGTCGAGCGCCGCTGCCAACAACCCGTTTAGCGGCCTCACGGGCGCACCGGCCAACAACTACGCCGGCGCCATTGCCGCTGCCAAAACGCGCGGCAGCAGCTTCTTCTGCAGCAGCCTGTTCATCAACAAGGCGTTAGCCCTGCTGGCCAACGCCCACGGCCGCGCCAGCACCGGCACGGCATTCAATGCCTGGTACAGCGCCGGAGCAACCAACTTCCCCAAGGGCTGCAACAACAACGCCCTGGGCGACGTGAACGACTCCACTCTGTCTTTCGTGGGCACCGGCCACTCCAACGCCGCCAAAACCGGCAGTGCCAACTTCTTGGCCCGCACCGCGCACAACGGCCAGAACAACGGCGTGGTGGATTTGAATGGCAATATGTGGGAAGTCTGCCCCGGCCTAACTCAAAACAGCGCCGACCCAACCGTGGGCCGGTTCTACGTGCTGCGCACCAGCGCCAGCATGGCCAGCGTGACCGGCGGCACTACCTCGGACACCGACCTGTGGGGCGCAAACGGCTTGGCCGCGCTGTACGACGACCTGGGCGTGATGAACAGCTTTACCGGCTACGCCGTCAACTTCAGCGACCGCACCTTGACCATGGGCAGCGCCAGCCAAGTGTTGAGCGCGGCCACTAGCGGTACGCCTTGGCAAATGACGGCAGCTGGGGTGCCATTGGTGGCTGGCGGTTCCAATGCATTTGGCAACGACGGGTTGTGGGACTGGTCGACGGCGGACATGTGCCCGCTTTGCGGTGGTGACTGGGTCAGCGGCTCGTTTGCCGGTGTCTGGGCCTCGAATTGGTTCGCTTCGCGGGCGGACTCGAGCGCTCATGTCGGGTTCCGCTCGGCCTTGTATCTTTGATGGCCCGAGCGATAGCGATGGGCCTGCACGATGAAGCCAAACTTGACCGGAAGTTCACGGAGTTTGCTAAGCAAATGAACCTATATCTCAACCACTTTCCCAAGCACGAAAAGTACGGGCTTGCGCAGGAAATCCGGCGCAAAGCCTATGAGTGCTACGGCCTTATCGTGGAGGCGCAAAAGCGATACCACAAAAAAACCACGCTCAGCAACCTTGATATTGCGCACGAACAGTTGCGCATGTTGATGCGGCTGGCGTTTGAGCTGGGTTACTTCAGCTTCAAAGACGGCGCCCCGCTGGCCAAAAGCCCGCTGGGTACTGCCGAGCACCGCTACCTAGCCATCAGCCGGATGGTGGATGAACTCGGACGGATGATTGGCGGCTGGATGGCCAACGAAAAAGCCCAACAAAGGGAGGCGTCTTAACATGTGCCCGATTTGCGGTGGTAACTGGGACAACGGCTCGTTTGCCGGTGTCTGGGCCTCGAATTGGTTCAATTCGCGGGCGAACTCGAACGATAATGTCGGGTTCCGCTCGGACTCGGATTCACCTCGCACTGCGCAGGCAGATGGTGGAGCCAAGGGAGACGTTTTCCTGCGCCGGGGGCGACCCCGCGCGAAATCTGCCGCACACCTCTCTACTGGTAGGCGCCGCATGGCGTTCGAAGGCCTGGGGGTGGTACCATGAAGCGCCATGGCTTTTTGTTTGATAAGGCATTCAGCCGCGAATCGCTGTACCAGGCATGGCTCGACGCTAGCCGGGGCAAGCACAAAAAGCGCGCATGCCTCGAGTTTTCTCGCCATCTGGCAAGCAACCTCGATGCGCTGCACGTCGAAATCCACGCAGGCACCTACAAGCCGCAGCCGTACATCGCCTTCCAAGTTTACGAGCCCAAAGAGCGCACCATTTACGCTCCAGCCTTCCGCGACTTAGTGGTGCAGCACGCCATTTACCGTCTGGTTTACCCCATATTCGACGCCGGTTTTCTTCCGCAGTCTTTTGCGTGCCGCGTCGGCAAGGGAACCCACCGCGCCGCCGACTATGCCCAGGCCGCCTTGCGCGCAGCACCCGCTGGCAGCTACACGCTCAAGATGGATATTCGCAAATTCTTCTACCGCATTGACCGCGCCATTTTGCAGCGCCTGCTGGCCCGCAAGATCAAAGACGCTAGGCTGTTGCGCGTCATGATGCAGTTTGCCGACTACGGTCAGCCTGTGGGCATCCCAATTGGCAATTTGTTAAGTCAGCTTTACGCCTTGGTTTACCTTGATCCGCTTGATCAGTTCATCAAGCGCACCTTGGGCGCGCGGCGCTACTGCCGCTACGTCGACGACTTCGTGGTGTTCGGCTGGAGCAGGCAGCAGTGCGATGACGCCTTGGCCCGCGTGCGTGTGTTTTTGGCGCAACACCTCAACCTCGAACTGTCGCGCACCACCATACAGCCGCTGGCGCGCGGCATCAACTTCGTGGGCTACCGCACGTGGCGCAGCACACGATTCATCCGCAAGCACAGCCTGCGCAGCTTCACACGTTCCGCTCGGCGTGGCCGCATCGCCAGCGTCGTTTCCATTCTGGGCCACGCGCGCCACACCGGCAGCTTGCGCCACTTGTTGACCACCCTCAAGGAGCATTCCCATGACCTCTCTGTTCGCTTACCGCAAACATATCGACGCCATTCACACTCGAGAGCTGCGGCTGCCTGATGCCCACCAAGGCCAGCAGTCCGGTCTAGAGCTGTGCACGCTGGCCGATGGCCGCACCGTAGTCGCCATGTTTGATGGCTTCACACTGCCAGCAGAACAGCACGTTGAAATTGCGCCCAGCATCGAGCCATTGACGCTAACCAATGCGCTGCGCGAAGAAATCAAAGCTGCCAGCCCGCATGTGCGGCTTATCGGGCAGCGTATGCAAGAGCAGATTCGATCTAAGTACAGCACCGAGGACGAGATGTATTTTGCGCGCATTGGCGTTGGCTCTGCGCTTGGCGTCTACGTGTTTGAGACCGGCGAGGCCGAAGCGCTTGCTGCCTATAGCGCACATGTAGAAGCAGTACGCCAGTGGGGCCGCGCCGAAAGAGCCAAGCTTGGGCTTGCAGATGCCACGCCTGCTGCGCACGTTTCGCAGGGATAAGCACAAGTGGACACCACGCCGCGCATCATCAAGATCGGCGATGCCCTGAGCCAGCTCATCAACGTGGCGCTGCTGCCGGGGCACCGGCAAACCACGGCCAACGAAAGCGTATCGGGCCGGGCGCATCGCATGGGCTGGCGGCGCATCGAGCGCGTTATCGACGCGGTCTTTTCGCCGTTCGAACGCGACCACTGCCGTAAGGCGCACGAGGCAGATGTGGCGCGGTCAATGAAACTTTTGGGATTGGAGGAGTAAACATGGACGACGAATACGACGGCGCAGACCGCAGACGCGAGCCCGAGGGCTGGCACCTCGATAAGCGCATCCCCATTGCGACGCTTGTGGCGATTCTGACTCTGGCGCTTGGTGGCATCCTGCACATCACGCAGATCCGCACCGATCTGGAGATTTTGCGCCAGCAGCAGGCCGCCCTTTCGCAGCGCGTGGAGCGCTCTGAGATTGCGAACCGCGAGTACCTGCAAAAGATCGACCGCAGCCTAGAGCGTTTGAACGACAAGCTCGACCGGGCCATTTCGGACGGCGCGGTAAGGGGCAGACCATGACGCCGCTGTTTTTCCTGCTGGTGCCGATGCTGTGGCTGTGGGTTTTGTTCGGAGGATAGGCCATGAGAACTTCACAGCGCGGGGTCAACCTAATCAAGGAGTTCGAGGGCCTGAAGCTCACGGCATACGCGTGCCCCGCTGGTGTGGCCACAATCGGCTTCGGCAATACGGGCAGCGTGACAATGGCCGATGTGCGCGCCCAGAAGCGCATCACGCTTGAGGAAGCCGAGCGCCTGTTGGCCGACGACTTGCAAACCTTCGAGCGCGGCGTGTTGCGCGGCTGCACGGTGCCACCCAATCAAAACCAGTTCGACGCTTTCGTGAGCTTGGCGTACAACATCGGCCTTGGGGCCTTTGCGCGGTCAACCGCGCTGCGCCGGCACAACGCTGGGGATTTTGACGCTGCGGCCGGGGCAATTGAAATGTGGAACAAGGCCACCGTCAACGGCCGGCGCAAAGTGCTACGCGGCCTTGCCCGCCGACGCGCCGCAGAGAAAGCGCTGTACCTGCTACCAGTTGAGCCCGCCGAGGTTGATGAAATGGTGCAGGCCGTGGCCGACGAATCGACGCTGGCCAGCTCGCGCACGATTCAAGGCGGTGCTGTGGCGGGCGGCGCGACTGTCGCCGCTGTGATCGCAGACACGACCGAACAGGTGCGGCTGCTGACATTCCTGCCGCCCGATACCTTGCAATACCTGCTGGCCGGGCTGGCCTTGATGGGCATCGGCGCTGTGCTGTACGCACGCTGGGACGACTGGCGCAAGGGGCGGCGATGATCTGGAGCCTGCTCGCACGCCGCTGGCTGCTGGGCGGCCTAGTGGCTGCCGTGGTGGCCGCAGGCGGGGCTTGGATGTCCTACAGCGCCGGCTATGAGGCCGGTGCTACCCGCGTGCAGACCGCATGGGACAAGCAAGCCGCCGCGACTGCGCAGGCGCACATCGCTGAACTGCACCGCGCTGCTGCCCGAACGGGCGAACTGGCAGCTAAGGTCGAACAGCTACAAAGGAGCCATCGAAATGAAATCCGTCGCATTGAGCGCACTCATGCTGATATTGTTGACAGCTTGCGCTACCGCCCCGAAGCCCGCGCCGGTGCTGGAAATGTGCCCACGGATACCGCCGCTGGTGCTGCCGGATGCACCGGAGCGGGATTGGCTAGGCCAGATGCAGCTTTTCTTGCAGGGGAAGCTGCCCGAGCGGAGGTGATCCGCCTGGAGTTGGCGGAATGCCGGGCGATGTTTGATGCGGCTGTGGCGTTGGGCGGAGGCGATGCCGGTACCGGTGCCCATGAGCCCGAGAACCCTGATTGACACGGCACGGTTGAACCACCAGAGGGGGCCAAGTGCCCCCCTTTTTTTGCCCGCATCGGCCCTTGATGATGGGCCATGCCCAAGGATTGGTCGGCTGCGCTTTCGCTTGTCAATTTCCGGTGCGCTGAGTGCCGCACCTCGTTTTCGGCCGTCCCTGATTTGGTGGAGCCGGACCCGGAATCGGAGCACCACCCCTGGCGCTATTTCGCGCACTGCACGCGATGCGCCGCACAGCACCAGGCGCAGGCGAGCTGGGAGCGCGCGCTGCTGAAGGCGCACCAGCGGGCGACCGGGCCGAAGTCGCCCGAGGGCAAGGCGGCCACGGCCCGCAACCTGGACGGGCACCCGACTTCTGAGGAGGCTTTGCGCACGCGCTTCAACGCGATGAAGCACGGCATGGCCGCGCGCACGGCGAACTATTTCCCGGCGAAGCCGGACCGCTATGCGTTCTGCGCGCGGTGTGACGTGGACCGGCTGTGGTGTTCCCAGCAGGCGGCCTGTGTGAAGCAGACCGAGATTTTCATGCTGCACCACGCGGCGTTTGACCAGCGGGACCCGAAGGTGCTGGCGGGGCTGCATGCGGACTTGCAGGCTTCGCTGACGGCCATGCTGCAGATGGCGATTCAGGAGGTGCTGGGCGAGGGCATCACGATCGTGCAGCCGCGGGTGGAGCTGGACCGGGAGGGCACGCCGGTGACGCTGACCTACCTGGATGAGCAGGGCACCCGGAAGTACATCATGAACCGGCAGAGCAACCCGGCGATCAAGGCCGTGACGGAGCTGGTGACGCGCCTGGGCCTGAGCATGAGCGACCTGGGCATGACGGTGCGCGCGTCGGAGGCCGAGGGCGATGGCCTGCGCGGGCAGCTGCAGCTGGACGATGACAAGCGCGAGAGCATGGCGCTGTTTGGCGAGCGGATGCTGTTGGCCACGGAGCAGGCGAAGCAGCAGATCGCCACGGCGCAGCAGAAGAAGAAGGTGGACCCGGTGCTGGTGGAGTTTCAGGCGCGGGGGTCCACATGAGGACGAGCGCGGCGGAACGGCAGAAGAGCTCGATCGTGGCGGAGCGGGAGATCATGCGCTTCGCGCTGCCTGACCCGACCACGAAGATCAAGCCGCACGCGCTGTGGCACAAGTACGTGCACAACGTTGAGCTCGACCCGATCCAGCTGCTGAAGATGCAGGAGATGGACGAGCACCGGAACACGGTGGACTTCAGCAGCCGGCGCACGGGCAAGACGGCGGTGAAGGAGATGTACCACCTGGAGGAGCTGGCCACCGAGCCGTTTCAGGAGCTGGGCATCGTGGCGCCGCGGATGCAGCAGAGCCAGAACAACCTGAACTACCTGATTGACGGCATCCGGCGCAGCGAGATGCTGAGCGCGTTCATCGCCCACAAGCAGGGGCGCCCGCAGCTGAAAGACACCTCGTTTGCGTTCGTGAACGGGTCGAAGGCGAGCGCCTACGGGATCATGAGCCAGATCGACGGCGACTCGATCACGAAGGCCAGCCTCGAGGAGACCGACGACATGCCGCAGGAGCGGCTGATGAGCCGTTTCCTGCCGATGCTGGGCGCGGCGCGGCGCCTTGGGGTGGACCGCAGGACCACAGAGTTCAAGCCTTCGATCCGGATCAGCGGTGTGTACAAGGGCGCGGACGTGTTGCAGCGGCTGATTGACACCGGGGAATACCACACGCTGCCGGCGGTGGACGTGCACCTGGGGGTGGAGCTGGGCATGGTGGACGCGGCGTGGGCCGAGAGCATGCGCATCCAGCTGCCGCCTGAGGAGTACATCCGCCAGTTCCTGTGCATGAACATCAAGGCGCGCAACTGGATCTGGGAAGAACACATTCGGCGCGCGAGCGCGCTGGGCCTGGAGGCCGGGCTGGAGCGGGCGGGCCCGGTGCCCGGGCAGCGCTACAAACGGCGCGGCCTGCTGAGCTTTGGCTACGACCACACGGGCCACGGCGAGGACCCGAGCGCTTCAAAGAGCGCGCTGGTGGTGTGCGAGCAGCTGGGGAACTGGGTGACGTTTCCGTTTGTGAAGCTGTGGGCGCCGGGGGTGGATGACCGGGTGCTGGCCCGGGACCTGGTGGCGCTGTGGGACTACTTCCGGCCGGACTACGCCATTGGCGACGCCTACGGCGTGGGCATGTTGACGGCGGTGAACGACACGCTGTTTTCGCAGGGCCTGACGCCGGTGAACCGCGAGACGGTGGCGGACGGCCAGAGCACGGGCAGCGCCTGGGCGGGCTGGGCGTTTGCGCCGATGCGGTTTGAGGGGATGGTGAAGCACGTGATGGCCAGCGCGCTGCGCGAGGCCTTCCACCACAACCGGGCGGCGTTCCCCTATGTGGACACGGCCAACGATCGCGAGCCCGAGGAGTGGCTGGCGTTCGTGCGGCAGATGGGGAACATGAAGGCGCAGCCGACCCAGGCGAGTTACAGCAGTTTCAAGATGGTCGACACCAAGATCGGCGACGACTTGTTTG
>Ga0209066_10007454_pt1 | contig 10830 bp, 11 predicted proteins | sample All_14_2_FD_187198 | JGI IMG/M metagenome (GOLD analysis project Ga0209066, IMG submission 187198) | Freshwater microbial communities in response to fracking from Pennsylvania, USA - Allegheny Zone_MetaG_DW_15 (SPAdes) (version 2) ... | reverse complement strand
CATCTACGCCGCCTTCGCTCGATGGCGGCTGCTGCTGATCCACAGCTTCGCCGCTCGCGTCCTCGGATGCAACACCCATCCCTGCAGTCTGAGCCGACTTGTTGCGCGAGCTGAGGTCCAGGACGATGTCAGATTTGTTGTTTGAGGGGAGAGGAACGTCTTCTTGCTGTCGCGACTTTTGAGCGGCAGACACCGCAGACTCTTGCGCCTTCTCTAGCCGGATGCGGACTTCATTGAGGAAGCCATTGACCTTTTCGCGCAAGATCTTGTCGACCTTGAGCATGTCAACCGTAACCGGGGAGTGCTGACAGAGTGGGCAGGCCATACCATTCGAGAGAAGTGCCTTACTAATCTTGTCAAAGCTACACGGGAGCTGGCAACAGGGAAGCCTCACTGCTTCTTTCAACAGCTCCTTAGACAAAGTGCATTGAAGCTCATCAGGAATGTATATACTATCGTCCCCCGCTATGCGACTTCTAACTTCTTCAGGGGACATTGTCTTAACACCTTGCGTCTTCACCTTCTGACCAAAGTTCTCGTCTGGACGCACCTGGATGCGGCTCTGCTCACCAGAATCACTGGGGGCGGCCAGAAGCTCTTTCGGTATCCCGATTGCCTTTTTCGGTCGCACCGGTACAGCTTGGGCCCCCGGTTCAGCCTTAGTCGCAAATCGAGCGAAACCGCCGCTTTTGAGTTGAGACCCTTGTGCCGTTGCGACACCGACGACGTTCTGGGAAGGCGCCTGGGTTCTTGCAGGGTCGAGTGCACTCTCGCTCGGCGCGGCGCGATGAGAGTCTTCTCCTCCAGCTAAAGACGCCGTCTTCGTTCCAAAAACATCATTGAAGTCTTCAGAAGCTCTCGGGCTTCCCGTCGCGCCCTCTCCAGGTCTGGCCTGCACCGCGGGTCGAGGTGCCCCAGGGACGAACGGCCTCCGGGCATACGGATTCACGATTGGGACACGACGAATGAGCACCGTGGCGTTCTTGGGGACAAGCTGTTCGTCTGAGTAAACCTTTTGGCGTTCCGAGTCGGTGATCTCCAGGTCAAACTCCACGGTCTCGGTGTGTCCATCGGCAAGCTGTTCAATTAGCTGGCGCTTTAGCTCGGAGAGCCTGAGCGTCTGTCCTGTAAAGGCCACTTCGCCGATCGGCCCGACCTCTTGCGAGGAGATCTTGTAGTAAATCTTGGACGACATCTTCGTAGCCGGCCCTGTTATAGCTCACGATACTCTTAAAACTCCAGCGCCTCCTCCTCCTTTTCCTGATGGACTCCTCCAAGGGTTTTCACTTTCATTCGCGCAACCTGAAGGAATTTTCTCGAAGAACAGAGGGATTATTGAGAGGGAAAACAAGAGCCCTCCTAATGACGACACAACGGAGCGGGCTAGAAGCTACTCGCGCTCGTCTGGGCTATTTCAAACGCGAGGGAGATTGTAGGGAGTGACAACGAACTCTGCCGGTACCGCGGTAGATGCTTCTCCCAACCAGTACCACGGTACCTCTTTCCGATGTTGAGGAATCGATCGATGCTGGATGCTCCACTCTTTTGATGTCTTTGAGCGAGACAGCGGTGTTCAGGATCGGTATTAGACGATTGGAGGATATTATGTCATCATCGACATCTGCGCGGTCCGAGGTTGAGGGAATCCTTGAAACCCTTGACAACTCCCAAGATGGAATCAAGGCGTTCACCCGCGCGGCTCTGAGCTCGGACCCCTCCCAGGTTGTTCAAGCATGGCGGGGCGAGCTCTCCAGACGACTCGTCATCGCCCAGGACCCGCTTCCGCTCGTGTACGCGTGCAACGATGTCTTACAGGAATCTAAAGGCGCGAAGCACGAGGAGTACCGCCAAAAGTTTGCAGAGATCCTTGGCGAGGATTTCAAGGCCGTGTTGGAAGAGAAGCCGGCACTTCGCAAACAAGTGGATAAAGTGATTTCAATCTGGGCAGCGAGACATGTTTTTGAAAAGTCTTTCTTACGGAAATTAAGAGCGACAGTGTTTCAAGAAGACGATGTGGAGTAAGTGGGATGCAAAGTCCGTAATTGACGGTAGCGTAACTAACTAACGTGGGCCTTAAACATAGATCGAGTGATTCGCGGGATGGATCAAGGAGCGGGGATCGCGACGATGAGCAGAAGGGCGATTCAAACGATCTGGTTTCATCACAAAAAGTCGTGGACCCGTTTGAACTTCAGCGAAACGCGCTAAATGCACTCTCTGCAGCCAAGTTGATTGCTTTAGGCGAGTGGGTGAAAAACGAGATCAAATCATCCTCCTCCATTTCCCCCGCAAAGTTTGAGGGAGCTTCGAAGAAAGCAAGGCGGGCACTGGACTCCTCACAAGATACCCAGGCCCTGCATGAAGCGAGTGTTGAGCTTAAGCAGGTTTTAGAGGAGATGAAGGCTCGGCGGAGGTGTTTACAGGCAAGCGCCCCGGTCCACGATGCAACTAAAGTAGCTCTCGAGAACCTCGCTCGCCGCGTTGAAGAGTCCATGCAGCGAGGTATGGAGGATACAAATCAATGCGATTTGGTCGGAGACGTTCTCGAGTCATTGCTTTCTGCTACTCCGGGTTCCGACACCCTGGAGACGAGGTATAAATCCATTCATCTGATGCCGAAGAGAGAAAAGGTCAAAGTGCAGATTGCTCAAGGACCCGAGCTATCGAATCAGAAGGAGCGCTTGTTAAGGGAAGGATTGACTGCGGAAGCTGCTGCGCAGTCGGAGAGACCTCTTGTTTACCACAAAGGACTTCAAAAATGGATTCCGCTACCGAGCGGAGAAGATTCAGACAACTGGCGGGATTAGAAATGATATGTAGACTCGGCCTATTAGATAGCAGGATATAACTTTGTACATGTTCTTGTTCCCTAATACGCTGAACATCAGCATTCCTGATAGCACCCATCGTGTCTACCATTCAAGTTTCCAAAGTGTCGTCTTGTCTCAGGCAAGAAGCCACGGTAAACCCGATATCGATGGTTGATATTCGGTAGCGAATGCAGTCTTACTACAGACCCCAGTGCGCCCCGCTTGTCGTTCGGCACGTCCCAGAAGACTCTCCGTACTCGACTGTGAAGTAACGCCATCGCGCACATGCAGCACGGCTCATGGGTAAGGTAAACATCAAACCCTGTGCACAGATAGGTCTCGTCACTTCCCAGTATCGATGGTTCTTCCGGTGACGTCTTGGCCCTCTGAATACGATGTGCAGCTTCTGTGATGGCCATCATAGCGGAATGCTTTAGCTTGGTGCTTTTGGATAAGCTCATCGCAACGCATTCTTGGTTCCGAGGATCTACGATGACCGCGGCGGTGCAACGATCGCCACCGCGATCCGCCTCCTCCCATGCCAGCCGCATCCATTTCTGCAAGATCTCCTGTTCGTCTCGAGCAAATTGTGGAACTGGACTGAGCTGGGCGCCGAGTCCCTTGGACACAGGCCAGTACTTGGCCGACCAAGCTTTGACCTGTTCAGGTAACAACGGTGCCACAGCCGGCACTTTTACGTCGCGAACCGCTAAACCGCTAGCTCCATCCACATCGTCGTCGCTAATTAGGACCAGGGTCTCGGCCTCTGAAACGTGACGCACGCGCTTTAGATGTTCCGGTAAGGGTTTGAGTCTTCGAAGAACGTCCCCTATGCTTTTCCGATCTGCGACAACGGCGGCGCGCATGACGCAGAGCGGCGGTTCGTCGCCAGGGCCGAGACGGAGGAGTCGCTCGACCTCGAAGGCGAAGATCTCCTCCATTCGATTACGTATGAAAACAGTAGTCTCGTCTAATGACGTTCAGACAGCTCCACGTTTTCCGATCGTAACCTCCATCTATGTCCCAACACAACAAGGAATGGAGCGCGAACGATTGTCTTTTAGTGTAGCTCCGACGTAGATCTCTATACGAGAAAAGGCACACTGCAGAGTGCATAGATAACTCTGTGCTGCAGGGTTCCTATTACTCGTCATGTAGATCAGGTCAAGAGCGTCGTATGCGTCGCTTGATGTCCCTTGGCGAAGTCTCAACTGTACTCGCTTCCTCCTTGTCGATGACGATGTACTTCTATGTACTATGAATGTCACTCGCCTCTAAGTGAAAGCTTCCTCTTTGTGCTATTGCATAGAGAGCCTTACGAAAGATTTTAAAATACATACCTTTAGTGTGGTTGGATTGGAGGGGGGAGTCAAGTGACATAAATATGTCCACGTTTTTACTTAGTCATCTTTGTTGTAAAACACAGTGAGAGTACAGTGATCCCCTACCGCTCGTCTTGTCCTCTTAAAGGAAGTTGCGGGACCGGAACGAGCCGGGCGCCAGGTCTCTCGTCTTGTAACTTGGGTTGGAAGGATTATCGTCACATTACTCCAAGGCGGATTTCACTCACAATCACAGTAGGTCGCAGACATCAACTCGCTAGAGGAAGGAAATACGAAGCATTGTAGGTATGGTATGGCGGATTGTGCACTCTCGATAGACCCGACTCTCTCGTGGCATACTTTCGTCTCCTACTGGGAACATTACTCAACGTGACCGAAAACATCCATTTGTGGCAACCAATACGAGCTCTTGAACGAGATAGAACGCATTGATTGTCAACTCGTAGTCAGGGTCAGTCTGAATCGTTAATCATACCTTAGGGAATAGAACGGCCGCGCATCCATTTTTGGGAGCATCTCAACGGCGTCGTTAAAAAGGCCCTCGAAAAAGACAAAATGAGCAAAGATCGCGAGGCGTTTATCGCGCTCGAGTTTGAGTCTCGGAGGATTACTTCGGCCCTAACTGACTTGGCTCACCGCCGTACTGCTGTTTTGAAACATTCAAAGAACCTGGTGATTGGACAGTTTGAAACCTTAACCACTGACTTTGAGACTTGGACCATCTCCAAAAGTGAGGAGCTCATGGTCCAGCTCAGGGACGTGGTCCTAGAGATGTCAGTCCTGCGCAGAAAAGTATCAGATAAGTCACCCGACTCGGAGCTGGCGTTCCAAATGGAGCAAGAGTATCATCGCAAGCTCCAGCTGCTTGAAACCCTGAAGAGCTTAGCAGAATTCGATCCAGGAGAGGATATGGAGTTTTTCGAAAGCTTTCAGGCTGCGTGGAAGTGTGACTCGCAATATGGATGCTTGACCATTCAGGATGGGCGCTAGCCACGTGCCTTGGATACATGAACGGTTCCCGATGCCGCTCCACCTCGTGTCTTGGGCACCGGGATGAGTCAGCTAAAAGAATGATAAACCCGAGCTAGACTGGACTCTTCCGTGGGCTAGAATAGAAGGTTTTCGGTGTAATCTCGCCCTTACCAGCGCCCCGATGGGAAAGGGAACAGGGAGTGTGATCCACTTTCCACTGGTAGAGTGCATGCAGTTCTTTGTGATCCTTGATCTCGATACTCTCCTGGCTCTCAGTACTCGAGCAATCTCGAGTGCGAGCGTACTTCACGTACAGCGCATTACCGGTATGACTTTCCAGTGAATGGATAAAGGCTTCCGCTTCTCCTGTCGGTCCCCGCAGTTTAGGTGTTCCGCCTGAATCAATTTGGGGGCTACCGCGGTACATTTCTATCGCCTCTTAGCGTCCTACCAAGAAAGGAATTCTTCCAAAGGAGAGCCGATACAACAAAGGGAGCGGAGCGAAGAAGACTGCATCACTCAGTTCAGGAAACAATTTATCACCCCAAACAATCAATAACTCTGTTACCGTCATCACCGTGCTCTCCGGGTGTTCTTTGTCGCTTTTAAAAAGCAGAAAATAACTTTCGGCTGAAAAGGAGAAACAGGGAGAGAGTTTGTCAGTTGAATAATCGTACTTGCTGGCAACAATCAGAAAACCCATTTTGGTTGCGGGAAGCATCATACGGCTCGGCATTGTCGCCACGGAATAGCGTGGCGCCTTGAAAACGAAGGCGCTTAAATATCGCACTTGGTCAAGTTGATGAGAAAAGGCGAAAACATGACCTCTGCGGTGGGGAAGGCCGACGTCTCGGCGCCCGTCTTGGTTTACGAGCGGCCGCGCTTCACCGAGCCCATGTTTTTGAAGGCCAGGGACTCTCCTTTGAAGCCGAAAAAGGACCAGGATATTCCAAGTGAGCCCTCGAGTTCCCCGGCAAGGGGATTACCGCCGACTGGTTCTCCGCGGAAACCAGTAGCGGAGTCAGAAGCGGGGAAAGTGGGGGACGGCAGAAAGGAAGGTATTGTAAGGAGACTAAGCGCTCGAGCGAGAAGTTTCTCGTCTTTCCGACGCGACTCAACACGGTCTGAGGGTGCTTCTGCTCTTCCGAGAAGTCAGTCGTTCAGCGCTCGGATGTCTCGGCGCCTTTCTGGGTTATTCAGACACAACTCATTTTCGACGTCGTCCTCATCATCGGGGACAGACAAAGGATCGGGCGCAAAGGATGAGTTGATTGTATATGTAGAGGAGGGTCGTGTTTAAAAGGACCATTCCATGTTGAGGGAATTTTCGAAGCGTGTTTGATGACCGATAATGACTATTACTTACTTACCGCTTATTGATTGGTCGAGGTTGCCAAGTGAATAGCCTTTATTCCTGTATAGTATGAAATACATAAAAAATTGAAAGAGCAAGCTACTCCGAGCACTCTTGATGTTACACAAGCGAACACTTTCCACGAACCATTCCTTCAGATGATCAGGTTCACGGTCTAATTCCTTCTACCTCTTACTTGCGGAGGCGGCATGGGGCCTGCCGGCGCGTTCATGGGCTCGCCTCGCCTGCGAGTTCGAAGGTGGGACAGGTACAGAAAACTGAGAGCGTGCATGTTGGCGTTGTAATTCTCAGGTCTGCTTGCTGCATAGGCAACGCCGAAACGCAGCATCCGCTCTGTGTCGGCTGCAGTAAAAGAATGCCAGAGGAATAGACCAAAGAAGTTCGTGAGTTTGTATGGTCTTGGTTGCATAATAAAGAAACAAGCTGGTCCACTTACGATCCATTTTGGAGTTCCTTAATCGGGACTCTTTCACTGGGAGCAGGACGACGATCTACCAAGAGCTAGCAGTGCGAATTCACAATCGAACCGAGGGAAGTCTACCAGTGCTCTCGATCTACCAGCAACGAATCGATTATGAAAAGAGTTTCTGTAAACGATTGTTTTTTGTAGAGTGAGTCCTGATTGAAAGTGAAACGTGGGTGGAAAAAGAACCGTCTACCCAGGTAGCACAGAGGTATCTACCCGGGTATCTGAGGCTTTCCCTTGACATCGGGGATGAAATCATGATCGACGTCATCAAACATTAAACGAGGAATAAGGAATTGAAGCGTTCTTTCTGAAGCGTTGTGCGGACGGCAGGCGCTTCCCCACCAATTGAACCATCTCAGCTGATCATTCGTTCCTTTTTACTGTTGCCGGTGACCTTGGTGCTACGTTTGTAAGCACTTGCACGTATTGCAACAATAGTAGAGAAACAACCGGTTCATCTGCGGTCCTTCCGCAGGGTACCGCGTGGGACTCTCCCCGCCTGTATCCGATCTTTCTTCTGTTGAGAAAGAAGGTTGACGGCGACAGAAAAGACGGCACTCGCGCAGAAGAATCAAACATAATCGGTGATCACCGGACGACGAAGAAAGGGCTATTGGGAATCTAGATCAGAGAGATCTCATATGGCACCGATTATAGACTACCTTTATAGTGCTGAAAGTGTACCGATTGCGCAAGAACCGACCGAACGAGAGATGCGCGTTTTCCCTACACGCGCCCGGGAAATGTGCTCGACCATGGATGAGGTGTTCCAGCTGACGATCCAGGCGCAGACGCGCGCGCTGGCCAGAGCAGCCAAAGGATCGTCAACAAAGGAATCCATTCGGGAGACCATGCGAGCAGACTGCGCTAAGTTAGGGATACTCGACCTGGACCGGGATCTACCTCCAGTTGTACACGTCGCGGGAACAAAAGGTGCGTTCGAATACAACTCAGCTTCAAGAGGAAGGTTGCTATGCTAGGACTGACACTCTCACACAGGGAAGGGGAGCACCTGTGCTCTATTGGAGTCTATACTACGACAGGGCAAGCTGAGGACAGGGCTTTTTACCTCTCCGCACCTCGTGGATGTTCGGGAGAGGATTCGCGTGAATGGGAAGCTATTAGCCAAGACTACGTTTGAGGAACACGTCATGGAAACGTACCGCTTACTCGGTCCGGAACGCATGTCCACGATTGGCTTCTTTCAGTTTATGACCCTGATGACGTTTAGGCTGTTTTCGCGAACAACAGTAACGAAGGAGGATATTGACGTCCTCATCTTGGAGACTGGAATCGGAGGAAGACTTGATTTCACTAATGCTCTAGATCGACCGTTATGCACAGCCATCACTCGATTGGACTATGACCACATGGACCTTCTGGGTTCAACGATCACCTCAATCGCGGGGGAGAAGGCGGGAATCACCAAGCCGGGCGTGCAGATGTTCACATCGTCCTCCCAGGTCCCCGAAGGCCTCGTCGTGATCCGGGATGTCTGCCAGAAACTGAACTCTCCGCTGCAGCTGGTGCCACCATTCGTGGACAAGGGAGACGGCTCTCTAAAGGTAGGGATTGGTGGCGGAGCACACCAGTTTGAGAACGCCGCCCTTGCTTGGGCGATGGCTGACTACGTTTTCCGCGCGGTGAAACCCCAAGGAGAGACGGTTCCTCGTCAAGTGTTCGAGGCCGGCCTTGAGCTTTGCCGATTCCCGGGACGCGCGCAGATCGAGAAAAGCGCGGGGAACGGGATGGTCTTTTATTTGGACGGGGCCCATACGCCTTATAGCATGGAGTGCGCCTCAAGGTGGCTAAGCCAGACGGTCCCTGGGAACGAGAAAGCCGCGTTGGTGTTTCACTGCTCCCCCGATCGAGACGCTGCGACAATGCTACAGCTCTTTCGTGAGATGAATCCCGAGATAAAGTTGGCGTTCTTTGTCCCTCCGTCCACGGGCATCAATGCTGGGTCCAAGACGTACCACGACGAGCTAGCGGCGCTTTGGAACACTTTTGGGGACGGCCGTCAAGGCGTTTGCTTCAGGTCGGGACCAATCGAGTTCAAGAAGCATCTGGCGCGTCTCCACTCGGAGGAGGGGTTGAAACATGTATGCGTGACTGGGTCATTCTACATTGTCGGCGACGCGCTCAAGTACTGGGTCGATGGCTGGAATGTCGACGAGGCTTTCAGTTAGTAACGAGAGACTTCTCGAATCAAAGAGATCTTGGATAGCCCTCTGTATGTAAATACTCTATGCATATTCTATATCGGTTGCCTTCTCTTGTCTAGACTAATATTGTTATCGATGGTCATGAGAGCATCAATGACTGCCTCCTGTACGGATCATGTAGGAGACCTTCTCGCTGGCATCGTCAACCCTGGAGCCCTTACCATCGGTCACTAGGCACTCGCGAAGGAACAAGAAAGGCGATATGGTGACCCCGCGTGGTCGAATGAGCCGAGAGAAATGCACATGTCCGCCAGCATTCGCGTGTGGCCATCGCTTTATTGTGTATCATCTCCACTTGGACAGGCAGCGACAGGGAGTTGGCAAAGGATCCCAGGGGTCCATCCTAAGCACATCGTTCTGGGACATCTTGCACTTTCCTACGACCACGGCTACTTTGATGGATTTTAGTGCACGCGCAGTTCATAACCAGGTTCGCCCTGAAAAGGGAGTGCGTATGTCACAGACATGATAGCATCCAAATTAGTTCATGATGATTCGGCCGTCCCGGCCTCTGACGATCGCGACTGATTGCTTAGTAGGAATTTGAGAGCTTTTTGTTAGGGTCTGGGCGACATCGCGAAGTGATCACACTGGAGAAATGACACCTCTCTGGACTCTGGAGGGTATGCTCGCAGGGTCGAGCTTATGGTTCTTGCCATTTAACTTGGCAGCGACGAGTCATTTGACTATTGACGACTCAATCGGATGGACTTTTCAAACGTGCCGATTCCGAAGGAGGAGGACACCTGGATGGGGAAACCGGGATGCCCTTGCAAGAGAGCGACGCGACGCACGCATCCGAAGATGAGACGTGGAGACGACAGCCCCTCTTGACGATAATGACGACCAGTTGAACAGCAAGGATGACTCACCCGATGAGTTGAGAATTGAACAGACCCATCCGAGTGAAGAGAGTCACGGTTGTCCTCGGGGAAAGAGAGACATCAGAAGGAGAACGCGGGTGACTCACCCGATGGCTAAACGATGGAGCTGGCCTCTTAGGGCGAGGATAAATGGTCGTCGTCGACGTCAGTGGAGTCGGCGAGCGATGAGAATCGCGGTTCGACAACGCAGAAAGACCAGGGACATAGACACATGTACCATAGATGACGTGGCCAGGACCGAGCCGGGGATGATGTTTACGAGGTACTCAAATTAAGCATTGGTAACGTCGGATATAGATGTATAAGAATACAATATCTTGTGGCCTGTCTCGACTATATTGCCTAATATGTATCACAGAGCGGCGCATCTGTCAGGAGGCACGGATGACTTCAGCCTCGACCATCAGCAGACGACTCCAGGGCTTAAGCCCGCGTGTGTGCCCCAATAAGGAGCGGGAAAGGTGAGGGTCTCCGGTCTCCAGGGCCTGAGCTCGAAGGGCGAGGACTCAAGCGGACGTCCACCAGGGCTTGGTCTCGACCCTAATGACCTCCCGTGGGTTGTCAATGGGCTCGACAAGAGTCGACCCCGCGTCTCCTTGAGGAACTCGCGGGTGGAAACCAAGTAGTAGACGTCATCCAGTCTCCAGGGCTTGAGCTCGAAGGGCGAGGACTCAGGCGGACGTCCACCAAGGCTTGGTCTCGACCCTAATGACCTCCCGTGGGTTGTCAAAGGGCTCGACAAGAGTCGATCC
>Ga0209066_10007453_pt1 | contig 10831 bp, 10 predicted proteins | sample All_14_2_FD_187198 | JGI IMG/M metagenome (GOLD analysis project Ga0209066, IMG submission 187198) | Freshwater microbial communities in response to fracking from Pennsylvania, USA - Allegheny Zone_MetaG_DW_15 (SPAdes) (version 2) ... | reverse complement strand
ATTAAAAAATATGCAAACGAAAGAACAAACAATTGAGGCCGTAGTTATAAAAATTGAAGCTTACGTTAAAACCAATTTAGAATTGGTTAAACTTCATGCAGTGGACAAAACGGCTGATATCACTTCTAAACTGATTTCGAGAACATTATTCTTCATCGCATTTTCATTTTTCGCTTTATTCATCAATATTGGATTATCATTTTGGTTGGGTGAAATACTTGGGAAAGACTATTACGGATTCGCAATCGTAGCTGGATTCTATTTGCTTTTGAGTATCGTTTTAATGATTTCACATCGATCCATCATTTACAAAATCAAAAATTACTTCATCAACCAACTACTAAAATAATCACATGGAACATTTAAACCCATCTCTCGAGCTTCAAGCACGTATTACTTTGCTGCAAGCTCAAGCACTTGAAGAAAGACTAGCGCTAAAACAAGAAATCACAGAAATTGTCACAAATATCAATCCGATAAAACTTATCACTCACGGATTAAAAGAAATTATTACTTCCGAAGAAATGAAGGAAGGACTTTTTAGTCTAACAATGGGAATGAGTGCAGGATACGTAGCGAAAAAAATCGTTATTGGAAACTCCGAAAATGCCATTCAACATATTGCAGGAAATGTGGTTGGAATGGTTGTTTCAAAAAATGTGGCGATGCATTCCGATCAAATTCGATCAGCCGGATTATTAATTCTAAAAGGTATTTTCTCATCCAGAACAAATAATTCAGCAGAAGAATGATAGCAAAAACAATCGAAAAATACCCGTTCTACGCTAAAATTGCCTTTGTTTTTATTGGGCTTTTCATTTTAGTTTATACCATTTCACTTGCCCAGAGCATACTCATTCCAATTGTTTACGCAACGATTTTAGCCATTTTGCTAAATCCAGTGGTTAACTTTTTTATGAAACACAAAACACCAAAGATCCTTGCAATCGGAATTTCAGTTCTGCTCGCTTTTCTGGTGATTGGTTCCATTATATTTCTACTGGTGTCTCAAGGATTAAATTTCAGTGAATCTTTACCTGGAATCAAATTGAAATTCAACGAAATTAGTGCTCAACTGCTTCAATGGTTTTCAAGTAAAACACATATTCATGAATCAAAAATTAATGAGTGGATATTAACCAATCAAGGCAAACAACTCGATAATTTCGCCTTTGGTGAAAACTTATCGATGTTGGGTCAATATGCTGCCACTACTCTACTTTTACCCGTATATCTATGCATGATTCTTTATTACAAACCGCTTTTTATCGAATTTATTCGACGCCTTTTTAATGTACGTTTTCATACTGCAGTTGAAGAAGTATTGTTTAGTACTAAAAAAATAATTCAAAGCTATTTAATTGGATTATTTTTTGAATTGATCATCGTTGCTGCATTAAATTCTGCCGGATTATTTATCCTCGGAATTGAATATGCCATTCTACTTGGTGTACTTGGAGCTGTATTAAATTTAATACCTTATTTAGGTGGAATAATTGGCGTTGCCATTTTTATGGCCATTGCTTTAGTCACTAAAACACCTGTTTACATGCTTTATGTGTTGATGATGTATTCTTTTATTCAATTCGTTGACAATAATTTGATCATTCCAAGAGTAGTTGCTTCTCGTGTTCAAATAAATGCCTTTGTATCAATTATTGTAGTGCTTATTGGAGGTGCAATTTGGGGAATTCCTGGAATGTTCTTGTCGATACCAATTACGGCGATAATCAAGGTGATATTCGATCATATAGAGAGCTTAAAACCATGGGGATACTTATTAGGTGATATCGTTCCAACAAAACAATCGAGCATACTAGATCCAGCTATAAAGCTACTTTCAAAAATTGGTAAACCAAAGTAGGTTCGGAATTCATGTCTTAACCACAGAGACACCAAGAACACGGAGGTTTTTTAACACAAAGGAAACAAAGGTGAAAAAACCTGTCATAGAATAAGAAAGTGCACAGAAACACCTGTGGTGTAGAAGTTCATAATTTATTTTCTTTTGGTCATTGAATCCTTCGGGATTCGGAAACAAAAAAATGGGAAGTGATATTATAATCACTTCCCATTTTTTTGTTTGAAAAACTATTATTGTTTCACAATCGTATTCCCAGCCATGGTAACGTTTCCGTTTCTAGCCATTGCACGACCATCAAGTGTTGCTCCAGTGTTGAAAGTAATCGATTGCATTGCCATAATATTTCCTTTAAAAACAGTTGTTGTTCCAAATGTAGCAGAACTACCAACTTGCCAGAAAATATTAGAAGCCTTAGCACCACCGCTTAAAATCATTTTACGTCCTGATGTTGTTGTCAAAGAAGATGCAATTTGAATGATAAAAACAGCATCTGCATTACCTTTCGCATCGAATGTTAAATTACCTGATGAAAGACTCAAAGATGAAGTTGACTTATAAAGTCCTGGTGTAAGTGTTAACCCACCTAAATTACCAGATACGGTTACCATATCAGTTGCCGTTCTTCCAGCCGCATTGTTATAAGCAGCTACTAAATCTAATTTTGCTTGATTTGCAATTGCGTCATTGATGTGTATGGTTCCATTTAAAATTCCAGGAGGGAAACCACCAATAGAAGTTCCAGGACTTAAACCCATATCCCCAGTAATATTAGTCGCACCAGTATTTGTAATTGAAGCACCTGCTAATACCGCTAGATTTGAGAGTCCAGCTAAAGGCACTGTTGCTTGAACCGTTGTTTGTGATGGTATTCCGGTTGAATTTGTATCATCTTTTTTACAAGCTCCAAATAAAACGATCATTCCGAACGCCAATGGAGTAATTAATTTTAATTTTTTCATTTATCTTATTTTATGACCACGAAATAAACTTCATGTCAAGACAAATTTCAGTTATTTAACTACTAAAACTATTATATGAATAGCATTCAATAGTTGCAAATATCACACATCGACTACTATTCATAAGAAAACGTAAAAAGTAAGGCATAAAAAAACACGCTGTTCAAAGCGTGTTTTTTTCTATTAATGGTGTTTTTTACCTGGATGACCTTTGCTCTTTTTTGTTTGACCTGGAGGTCCACCATGAGGATGTGGCTTCTTGTGTTTTACAATAATCACAGGTGCTGATTTTTTTTGAGAAGGTTCGCTTCTAAGCACAACGCAAGATGACAAACTAAGTGTCAAGCCAGCAATGACTGTCATTAAGCCTAATTTTATTAATTGAAAATTCATTATTAAATTGTTTTAGGAAATGTGTTTTAAAATCTCTTCTTTTGATCGACCAAGCTTTTGTTGTATTCGATCTAAAAGTTCTTCTTGTGCACCATCCAATACTATTAAGCGATTAACCGACATCTCTGCGAATTGATGCTTGAGCTTCCCTTTGATTTCGTTCCAATCACCTTTTAATTGTGGTGTATTCTTCATTTATACTTGTATTTATTAACTTATTCAAAGATGACGTAAATCACCTTTAAAAGCCTTATACACAAATTGATTTAAGTTGTATAATTAAATAGTGAATTTGCTATAAGGATAAAAAAAGAATCTATTGCCAATTGACAATAGATTCCAATTATTTAGTTTATATGATTGCTTAATTTGCCATCAATTTTCCTGACTGTATTGTTTGATTGTTTTCAATCACTTTGTAAAAGTAAACACCTGATGGAATCGTTGCCGTTTCAATTGTTGTTGAAGAAACAATTAAATCAGTTCTCATGATTTCTTGTCCTAAAACAGAGTAAAGCACAAATGCACTATTTTCTACTACAACATCATTGTTCATCTGAATAGTAAGTGAATTCTCAAATGGATTTGGATAAACAGTAATTGCATCCTCGCCATCGATCATGTCAATGCCAGAAGTACCACAATCAGCATCTGAAATAGCTGTAATTGCTGAAGTATGAAAATCTCCCACTGTTGCTAAAACTCTTCCTTCAATGTTCACACCTGTAGCAATATTTACTGCTCCACCGTTTACGATCATCGTACCTTTGAAAATAGAATAATCATTGATCTCCAATGCTCCATCAATTTTCCAGTAAACGTTTTTCGCTTGTGCTCCATTAATCAAAATCACCTTTGAATATGTACTTGTACTCATTGCACCTGCATTCGTTTTGATTACAAAAACAGCGTCTGCATTGTCTTGAGCATTCAAATACAAGGTATCTGTAAACGTCACTGCTCCGTTCATTACATATGTATGCGGAGTCAATACCAAGTTGTTTCCAAATTGTGCTGGATACAATAATTCAATATCTGACGACATCGTATTCATATACGTATATGCAACTAATAAATCACTTGCACATGCATCTGTAACTGTATTGGGAATTGGATGTACCGTTCCTGTAACTGTTAATGGATCAAATCCTGTTGTTAAACCAACATTTGTTCCTACATCACCTGTTACGGTTGTAACACCTGTATTTAACATTTCCCCTGACGCTGTAAACAAAGCAAAACAAGATGTTGAACCCAATGTTGGCGCAGTTGGACCTGTTAGCACAGCACTTCCACAACCAATTGGTTTGTAAGCAAACAATCCATCCAAATAAATAGCGCCATTCAATGAAAGTGCTCTACCTTCTAATGTGTCGCCTGCATTCATTGTAATAGCTGCTTGGTTCGCAAGAACAGTTCCTCTCATAGTTGTTCCGGCAGCCATCGTAACTTCACCTTCAACTTTCCAATACACATTGCACGCTTCAGCGCCATTGATTAGTTTGATTTTTGAATTTGGTCCACAAGCTAACATTCCATCAATTTGAATGATAAACTTCGGATTAGCTAAGTTCTGACCATCCAGAATTAATTCCAATTCCAAAGAAGCCGCTTGACTGATATAATGTACACCAGGTGTCAATGTCAAACCATTCCCTAAAAGAGGTGCAGGAAAAAGTGTTGCTGTAGCATTGTCTAATTGTCCATAAAGTACATTCAAATCTGCCATTGCTAGCGCAGAAGCACCATCTTGATCGTGCATTATACCATCAACGTTTCCGAAACCTGTGCTGCTTCCAGCATTTGTTCCAACGTGACCTGTTAGATGAGATGCGCCTGTATTTGTAATTGCTCCGTTAGAAGAAAATAGAACGAAATCTGCTGTTGTTCCCATTGTGATAACTTGTGCTCCTGCTTCTTTCGAAGAGAACAAACACGTTGCTGAGACTAGTAATAAAGGAAATAATCGATTCATAATAATCATTTACTAAGTGAAAGAATTTCCACTTTCGTCAAAGATCATAAAAGAACATGGCAGACGCATTACACATTTAATGTGCATTGTTACACATTAAAACTAGTTTCAGATTTTCATGCATTTTGAAGTGAACTTAATTGTGAATGGAATAAGAATCGAAAGTCGTTAAAAACTTAGTCTTCTCAATAAGATAACTTTTCGCTAATTCAGTTAAATTTGCACTCTATTGATTAATTGAAAAACGGACAAGCATCCATGAAAGTTTCTGAAATACGCGAACAATTTTTTACATTTTTTGCATCAAAGGGTCACGAAATTGTACCTTCTGCACCAATGGTCGTGAAAAACGATCCAACCTTGATGTTTACCAATGCTGGAATGAATCAATTCAAAGATTATTTCTTAGGTAACGCAGTACCAAAAAATCCACGTGTTGCCAATTCCCAAAAATGCCTTCGCGTTTCTGGAAAACACAACGATTTAGAGGAAGTTGGTGTAGATACTTACCACCATACGATGTTCGAAATGCTTGGAAACTGGTCATTCGGTGACTATTTCAAGGAAGAAGCAATCGGTTGGGCTTGGGAACTGTTGACAGAAGTTTATAAGATTCCGAAAGATAAATTGTACGTGACTGTTTTTGAAGGTGACGAGAAAGATGGCGTTCCTCAAGACAGTGAAAGTTTTGCTATTTGGAAAAAATACATTGCAGAAGATCGTATTATCCTTGCTTCTAAGAAAGATAATTTTTGGGAAATGGGCGATACGGGTCCTTGTGGCCCGTGTACAGAAATCCACGTTGATTTACGTTCGAAAAAAGAACGCGACATCGTTGATGGTAGAGATTTAGTGAATTTCGATCACCCACAAGTGATTGAAATTTGGAACAATGTCTTCATGCAATTTAACCGTAAAGCAGATGGAAGTCTTGAACCACTTCCTGCAACGCACGTTGATACAGGAATGGGATTGGAGCGTCTTGCGATGGCTTTGCAAGGAAAAACGTCGAACTACGATACAGATTTATTTCAAACATTGATTCAACACATGGAACGCGTTTCGGGTGTTCAATATGGTGTGAAAGAAGAAACAGATATTGCTTTGCGTGTTATTGCCGATCACGTTAGAGCGATTGCCTTTTCGATTGCTGACGGACAATTGCCATCTAACACAGGTGCAGGTTATGTGATTCGTCGAATTTTGCGTCGTGCAATTCGCTATGGATACCAAACATTAGGTTTGAAAGAACCTTTCATGTGTGATTTATCGATTATTCTGAGTGAAATCATGGGTGATCCATTCGTTGAGTTAATCAACCAACGTGAATTGGTACAACAAGTAATTCGTGAAGAAGAAATCAGTTTCTTTAGAACCTTGGAGCAAGGATTGAAACGTATCGATACAATTATCAAATCCACGAAGAAAGCAGGAGAAATTGTGATTGATGGTACCGCAGTTTTTGAATTGTATGATACTTACGGTTTCCCAGTTGATTTAACTTCTCTCATCGCCAGAGAAAATGATTTGACTATTGACGAAGAAGCATTTGATGCAGAATTGCAAAAACAAAAAGATCGTTCTCGTGCTGCAACCGCAGTTGAAACGGATGATTGGGTTCAAGTAAGAAAAGATGCAGGTGTTGAATTTATTGGTTATGACCACTTAAGTTCTACTGTAGAACTAGTAAAATATAGAAAAGTAAGCCAGAAGCAGAAATCATTCTATCAATTGGTTTTCAATCAAACGCCGTTCTATCCAGAAGGTGGTGGACAAGTGGGTGACAAAGGAACGATTGAAGCGAATGGTGAAAAAATCAGCATTTTCGACACGAAGAAGGAAAACAATTTGATTATTCATTTGAGTGAAAAAATTCCTTCTGATGTCAATGCCACTTTTACGGCTGTTGTGAACGAAGCTAATCGCATGGCTTCTGCATCTAATCACTCTGCTACTCACCTACTCCACCATGCTTTGCGCACTGTTTTAGGAACACATGTGGAGCAAAAAGGATCGTTGGTGACACCAGAATATTTACGTTTTGACTTTTCGCATTTTTCGAAAGTAACTGACGAACAATTAGCGCAAGTTGAACAAATGGTCATTGATGGAATTCACGCCAACATTGCGTTGGATGAACGCAGAGATACGCCAATTGAAACTGCGAAATCGATGGGTGCAATGGCCTTGTTCGGTGAAAAATACGGTGATGCTGTGCGTGTGATAAAATTTGGTGAATCGGTTGAATTGTGCGGAGGAACACATGTTTCTTCAACGAGTAAAATTGGTTTGTTCAAAATAACAAGTGAATCTGCCGTAGCTGCTGGAATTCGTCGTATTGAAGCAATTACTTCTGCGACAGCCGAACGTTATTTCCGTGAAAAAGCAGACATGTTAGATACAATTGCTTTTGGTTTAAAGAATCCGAAGGATTTAGTAAAAGCAGTTGAAGATTTACAAACGAAGAACAATCAACTTACCAAAGAGATTGAGCAGTTGTTGAAAGAAAAAGCACTTTCGGTAAAAGGCGATTTAAAAGCACAAATTGAAAACATAAATGGCGTTAATTTCCTAGGAACAGTTATTCCATTGGACGGTGGCTCTATTAAAGATATCCTTTTCCAATTGAAAGGTGAAGTGGACAATTTCTTTGGTGTAATTGGAGGAAATGAAGGTGATAAATGCACCATTAGTATCATTGCTGCTGATAGTTTGATTGCTGATAAAGGAATCAATGCTGGAAATATTGTACGCGAAGTGTCGAAACACATCCAAGGTGGTGGTGGTGGACAAGCATTCTTTGCAACTGCTGGAGGTAAAAATCCAAACGGACTGAAGGATGCAATTGCTGAAGTAAAAGCTAAAATAACGAACTGATTGGAAAAGGAACGCAGTGCATTGTTGATTACTTACTACTGGCCTCCGGCTGGTGGTGCTGGTGTTCATCGATGGTTGCGAATGTCACGTTATTTCAAGGAAAATAAGGTCAATTTACATGTTTATTGTCCGCAAGACGCTGCTTGGCCTATAATTGATTTGGCCTTGAATGAAGAGGTCAGCCCTGATTTAACGATTGTTCGAAGAAAAATTTTCGAACCTCATCGTTACCTTGGAAGCAAAAACAATCCGAACAAAGGCGCTGGAATTACACAAAACAAAAAAGCTGGTCTTGTCCAACGCTTCATTATTTGGGTGCGTGGCAATTTGTTTATACCAGATGCGCGCGTTTGCTGGATTCGTCCAAGTGCTCGTTTTTTAAAAAATTACTTGAAGGAACATCCTGAGATTGATACCATCATTTCGACAGGTCCGCCACACAGTATGCATTTAATTGCGCGCCGACTCAAACACAAATTTCCAACACTCAACTGGGTAGCAGATTTCAGAGATCCATGGACCGAAATCGATTTCTACCAAGAATTATTACCTGGAAAATGGGCAGATTCCCGTCACAAGCGACTTGAAAAAGCCGTTTTAAGCGAGGCGAACACCATTGTAACCGTAAGTGCAGCCTGTGCAGAAGGACTTTCAAGCATTGTAGGACGAAAAGTTGAAGTGGTGACAAATGGTTTCATCTTTCCCGATTTTGACGAGAAGCAAGTTGAATTGGATAAAAAATTCACCATTGCCCATTTCGGTTCTATGCCCTACTCTCGCAATCCAACTGCTTTGTGGATTGCTTTAGAAAATCTACTGTTCAGACTTCCTGCACTTCGTGAACACTTAGAAATAAAATTGGTTGGATCAGTTGATTTTAAAATTCATGAAATCCTTGAAGAAAAGGGCTTAGCTCCATATGTCAATTCCATTTCATCGGTATCACATGCCGAAAGTTTACAATTGCAGCGTCAAACACAGCTCTTGTTGCTCATTGCGAATAACTCAGGCAATACCAAAGGAATTCTCACGGGTAAGTTCTTCGAGTACCTAGGTGCCAAGCGACCAATACTTGCCATTGGTGAAAAAGAAAGCGATTTAGCGCAAGCCATGCACAACACCCAAGCTGGACTTTTTGCCGATTTCTGGGAAGCAGAGGAAATTGGTGCTTACCTAGAAGCTTGTTACACTAAATTCCTCCAAGGAGAAAATTACCACAAGGCAATCAATTTAGATCCGTATTCGACGAAAGAATTGACGAAGCAGTTTATTGGGCTTTTGAAGTAGTTTGGTCTTTTAGAAAAACAATCCTTCATCGTTTTGTTCATTATAAAAAATCGTAAATTCGGTGAAATAAGTTTCCTTGATTATGAGATCTATCCAACAAGCGTGTGTTAGATATGGATCATAAAGTGGGACTGATAGGTAAATAAGTACATTCAAATATTAATGAATAAAAATAAAGTGAGATTAATCAAATTCTCAAGTGCTATAATCTTGTCAATTCTGTTTTTGTTGCAGTCCTGTAAGTCAAATGATTTCTCAGAAGCTGAAAACGTTATTAAACACATTGAAAAACATAAAAGGATTCACTCTGAATATCCTATTAGTTTAGAAGAAATTGAAATGAATAATTTTTCTGGACTGGTGTATTATGATAGATTAAATGACTATCACTATCAAATGTTTTACAAAGATAATTCTGGAGATTTTTGGAAATACAGTACATTACTAAAGGAATGGAAATATTGTTCTGAATGCCCTTCTATGTTCGAAAACCAAAAATTAAAAAATCAACTATAACACGGGGTTGGCTTCATGCCTTAAATCTTGCTTCGAAAAACGCTTTTTATGAATGAAAAGAATCTAACTTCGAGCTTAAGTTTACTTTAAAAAGTCGGCACGCCACCAAGCAAAAAACCGTTACCTGCCATTATAAGTACGCCCGAAAAAAGACAAAATGAACAGATTTTTAACAATCTTGATACTTACAATTTTAATTTCTTGTAAAGACAAGAAATCAAATAATGTTGTAGTTCAGGTCACAGACACACTTGCAACAAAGAACGATAGAATAGATATCGAAAATATTGACGACAAACTAAACAGACACTTTGATTTATACAGGTTAAAACCGTCAATTGAAATAAAAAATATAGAAGGTAATCAAACTGACATTCGAATTGGAAAGCATAAAATAAAATGGTTTGACACGGACGTAGAAACTAAAATTAAAATAAACAATGACCTTTTCACCTTAAAAGATAAGGTTACGTTAAACATTGTATGGGATAACAAAGACAGTGTTGACTTTGCTAATAACTGGAATGAAATAAAACTCTACAAACATAACGGTAAAGAATATATTGGAATACGAATGACATTTGCTCCTTGCAACGGCTTAGGATGTAGTGTGCAGTATTTTCTAATTTATGACATTACAACAAAATCAAAAAATTTCTTTGGAACGTTTAGAACTGATGACAATCTAGAACTTTTCGACTTTTCAAATGATGACAAAATTGATTATGTCTCGAAATCTTTTAACGGAGATGCTCATGGCTCAACGCCAATTGAATTTATTTACGAACTATATTCTTTAGACGCAAACGGACAATTTAAAGAGCAAAGAGACAAAAGTGGTTTGATATATCAAATCAAGAGAATGACCTTTCCAAATGACTCTAAAAAAGGAGACGAACTATCTGATCATTGGATAACGAAAATAAAATAGCATCAGGTTACACGGGTTTAGCCTCATAC
>Ga0209066_10007452_pt1 | contig 10831 bp, 13 predicted proteins | sample All_14_2_FD_187198 | JGI IMG/M metagenome (GOLD analysis project Ga0209066, IMG submission 187198) | Freshwater microbial communities in response to fracking from Pennsylvania, USA - Allegheny Zone_MetaG_DW_15 (SPAdes) (version 2) ... | reverse complement strand
CCGCCGCTCCGGCCCCGAAAATACCGTCACCTGACCCATCGACCACTCCTAAGCGCGCTCAAAAGAGCACGCTAAAGAGCGCTCGCTACCTACCCGCGCAAGGCGGCCCCCGCCGGATGGATACCCGGAACATAGTGGAAGAACAGCAGATTGCAGAACCCGCCGGGGATGATGGGATCGCGGTAGTGCCACCGCGAACTGCCATTGAACAGCAGCGCCTGATTGGGGCGCAGCGTGTACGAAGTGAATTCGAGCTCAGGGTTATGCTGGATCGTTGCAAGGTCGAGCGAGTCGACGGTCTCGCGGGTCGGCCAGTCGACCGCCTTGCTGAAATAGATCGGCCATTCGTGACTCTGCTCGATGCAATAGTCGAAGGTGAACATCGAATCGGGGTGGTCCATATGCGGCGCGCAGACCCCGGCCCCGTGATAGCGGCTGAGGAAGTTGTAACTCGACTCCAGTTCGCAACCGGTCAATTGCTCGAGCAGAGGCCGGACCTGTTCCTGTAACTGGCAGAAAAACGGCTCATCCCACACCACATCCCGCCCAAACTGGCTGTTCTCGAAGGCCTGGAATGCGTGATCGGAAGGAGCGGTCGCAGCACTGGTCTCGATGATCCGCGCCATCGTGGCAGCGTCGACACATCGTCGAGAACATGAACCGGAAGGCCGGGATCCGGCCGCAGCGGCGCGAACCCTTCCATGAAGGCTGCAAGCTTTTCGGGACTGACTTTGGCAAGAAAGGACTTGGCGATCTCGTAGCGGCGCAAGAATTGCGAATCATACCAATCGAACCGGGAAACCTCGCGGATCGCCATCGCAGCCTGCAGATGCAAAGCGAAATAGTCGGGGTTACGCAACTTGGCCTTGGTCGCGGGATCGAGGATGGTTGCAGTCATTGCCCGCGTTCATCGCCGCATCCCGAGGCAGTGACAAGTGCCATTCATTTACCATTTTTGGCTATCCGGCTGTTGCCAAGCATGCTGCATTGCACTAGGTATTTTCCCGAAGAAAGCTTCAAGAGGACTGAACGATGATGAAGACTGCCACCCGCATGATCATGGCCGCTGCTGTGGCGAGCATGGCCGTGCTGCCTGTTGCCGCTCAGGCCAACACGCGCGCCGGTGACAGTGGCACTGTCTATTCGTCGGCCCAGCCCGGCCTCGGACGTGCCGCCGAAGGTGAATCGGTCGCCAGCGGCCTCAGCATCATCATCGCTCTGTTTTCCAGCGCGCTGATCATCGGCGGCATCGTTTTCGCCACCGAATCGGACGATGAAGGCCAGTCGCCCGGCACCTGAAGTCGTTCGACATTACGGAGCTTCAGGCTTCTTCATGAAATGAGCCCGGTACCCTGTGCCGGGCTTTTTTCTTGCCGGTCTGACCACCGGCCTTTCGGTCGCACAACTCCATCGGGACGATAGAAGTTGAACACCAGTGTGACACGACAGGTTTCCTTTTTCGGCTTGATCGCGCTGCTGGTACTGGCCTTTGCCGTGGGTGGTGGCGGCAGCCGCGCAGGGCTGGCCAATCTGCTGGTCCAGCTCGGGGCGATCGCTGTGCTCATGCTGCACCGCGACGCATTCGTGCGGTTTTGGTTCGAATCGCCGCTCGCACTACGGACACTGATCGGCGTTTCCCTGCTGCTTCCGGTGATCCAGATCATCCCGCTGCCGCCGGCGGTCTGGAGCGCGCTTCCGGGCCGGGAGTTGGTGACGCGCTCGCTCGAAACGGTCGGCGCGGGGAGCAGCTGGATGGCGTTCAGCCTCTACCCGCAACGCTCGCTGCTGGCTTCGACCGCGCTTGTTACTCCGCTCGCCGTGCTGATCGCGGGCTGGACGCTGCCGCGCCACAAACTGCTCGATATTGGCTGGGTGGTTGTCGGGCTCGGGCTGGTGACGACGCTGCTCGGCCTCGCTCAGCTTGGCGCGACCGGGGATGACGGCACGCTGTTCGGCGCGCGCAATCCGGGCACGATCCTGCTCGGCACATTTGCAAACCGCAACTCGACGGGGCTGTTCCTCGGCTTTGCGCTCGCGTTGGCGGCGCTGCTGCCAGCCCCTAAGCCCCATCCCGCCATGCTGCTGATACGATTAGCCGTGTGCGGCGTGCTGCTGATCACGATCGTCCTTACAAAGTCGCGGACAGCCATGGCGCTGGCGATGCTCCCGGTCGCGCTTGCGGGGATCAAGTTGTTGTGGTGGGGCCTGCGCAGTCGCATCGAAGCTGGCGGCGCTGCGAAGCGGCCATTTGCGGTCGCGCTTGGTGCCATGGCGCTGCTCGCTGTTGGCGGGAGTGCGCTGATTGTCGCTGCTCCGGGTCCGATCGGGGAGGCGCTCGCGCGGTTCGACGCCAAGGACGATCCGCGCCGCTACATCTGGGACGACGCGGCCTACACGGCGACGCGTTACTGGCCTTTGGGCGCTGGCATGGGCACGTTCGACGAAGTTTTCCAGGTCGACGAATCGCTTGAAAATCTCACCAAGCGCACCGCCGGACGGGCGCATAACGACTGGCTCGAACTGGCAATCGAAGCGGGACTGCCGGGTCTCACGCTCGCCGTGCTGTGGGTGGGACTGATCGGCTGGCTGACCTGGCGCGCACGCCAATCCTCCCAGCGCTGGGTCGCATGGAGTGGGAGCGCGTTCCTGCTGGCCATCGCGCTGCAATCGATCACCGACTATCCGCTCCGCAACCAGACGATCCTCGCCTTTGCCGGATTTGCCCTGCTGCTGCTGACCCGCATCGCCTCGGAGCAGGGGAGAGCGCGGTCATGATCGGTCGGATCGTCTGGCTGGCCAGCCTGTCGGCGCTGGCGCTCCTGATCACCTTACTCCAGCTTGATCGCCAGTCGGCCGCCAACCCTGCGCTTGCCAACATGGTACCCGGGCCGCTGCGAGGCTATGCCCAGACTGCGATTGCCGGCACAGCCACCGAAGGCGATGATGCGGCACTGGCTCTTGCAGAAACGCAGCGACTGGTTCGCCGCCGCCCGGTTCCGGCAGAGCATCTCACTCTGCTCGCAATTGCGCAGGCGAAAGCCGGTGCAGCCGAGCAGGCCAGCCTGACGATCCAGTTCGCCGGCCAGCGCGGCTGGCGCGAGCCGCTCGCGCAGGAAGCGGTGTTGCGCCTGGCACTCGCTGCCGGGGACAAGCCCGAGGCTGCGCGACGCTTTGCTGCACTGTTCCTGCGTGCCTCCACCTCGGACGAGTTGCTGCGCGAACTCGCGCCTGCCGTGCTCGGCGAAGCCGACGGGGCAGGACGTCGCACTCTTGTCGACATCATCAGCACGACCGACCGCTGGAACGATGCCTTTCTGCGGCGCGGGGTGCAGGTGATGCCGCCCGCGGCCTTCGCCGAGATTGCGGGAGCCAGCATGGAACGCGGAACGCAGTTCGACTGCAACGTCCTCGCGCAGGTGCTCAAGGCATTGAAGCAGCGTGACGCAGTGGCGGCCGAAAGGCTGCAAGCTTCGGCGCACAGCCAATGCCCGCAAGCGATCGGCTGAGCGCGGTCTGCCTGATCAAAGCGTGCGGATGATACCCGAGAAATCGGTCGCCGCGTTGTCCTTGGCGAAGGCTTCGTAGATTGCGCGGGCGTGTTCGCCCAGCTCGACCTTGGCCCCCGCCCCGGCAGCAGCCTCCATCGCCAGGCGCAGATCCTTGAGCATCAGCCCGGCCGCAAAGCCGCCTTGATAGTCATTGTCCGCCGGGGTGACCGGGCCGACGCCGGGGACCGGGCAATAGGAAGTCATCGACCAGTTCTGCCCCGAAGAGACGCTGGAAATGTCGTAAAAGGTCTGCGGATCAAGGCCGAGCTTCTGCGCCATCGCAAAGGCCTCGCAAGTCCCGATCATGTGGATCGCCAGCAGCATGTTGTTGCAGATCTTCGCCGCCTGTCCGGTGCCGGGTCCGCCGGCATGAATCACCGCCTTGCCCATCGCATCGAGGATCGGCTTGGCACGGGCAAAGGCTTCATCCGATCCGCCGACCATGAAGGTGAGCGTGCCGCCCGCTGCAGCCGCAATCCCGCCCGAGACCGGAGCATCGACCATCTGGTACCCGTGCTGCTCTGTGACCGAAATCACCTCGCGCGCGGTGGCGACGTCAATGGTCGAGCAATCGAGCAGGATCGCGCCTTCAGGCGCATGGCCGATCACATCGTCCCAATAGACTTGGCGAACGATCGCGCCATTGGGAAGCATCGAGACGACCGCCTCGGCGCCCGCGCAGGCTTCCTTTGCGGTTGCGAAGGTGGTGCATCCGGCCTCACGCGCCGCGGCCAGTGCGGGTTCGCTGAGATCGAAGGCGCGAACCTCGTGGCCAGCCTTGACCAGATTGGCAGCCATCCCGCCGCCCATGTTGCCGAGGCCGATAAAGGCGATTTTCATGTCACTCTCCGTGTCAGCTCGCTGCATTCACAAGGCCGAACATAAGGAAACCAAGCGCGCCGATCGCACACATCCCGAAGGTGCCATGGGTCGCCAACCGCACCCAAAGATCCGGGCGATCTGGAGTCGTTGGTCTCGCTTTGGCCCAAGTTCGCCAAGACCTAAGAACGTAGATCAAAGCAATCAGGCCGATCACTGCCCAAATTGCGGGGATCACCGCCCCTTCCACTGCCCTTCGCGCTTCTCGATGAAGGCGGCCATGCCTTCGGCCTTGTCCTCACTCGCGGTGAGAATCTGGAAGATCCGGCGCTCGACGATCAGCCCCTGATCGAGCGTCATTTCGAAGGCCGAGTTCACCATCTCCTTGTTGGCGATGGTCGCCATTGGCGGCATGGCGGCGATGGTCGCAGCAGTCTTGAGGCACTCGGCGATCAGGTCCTCATGCGGCACCACGCGGGCGACAAGGTTGCTGCGCTCGGCCTCGACCGCGTCCATCATCCGGCCGGTGAGACACATTTCCATCGACTTCGACTTGCCGATCGCGCGGGTCAGGCGCTGCGAGCCGCCCATGCCGGGGGCAACGCCAAGCTTGATTTCGGGCTGCCCGAACTTCGCCTTGTCCGATGCGATGATGAAGTCCGCCATCATCGCCAGCTCGCACCCGCCGCCCAACGCAAAGCCGTTGACGGCGGCGATCCACGGCTTGCGGGTCTTCTTGACGATCTCGCTAGTCCACGGCCCGAAGAAATCGTCGAGATAGAAATCGGCCGCCGGCTTGTCGGCCATCTCCTTGATGTCGGCGCCGGCCGCAAAGGCCTTGTCGCCGCTGCCGGTGAGGATTGCGCAGAGCTGCGAGCTATCAGCCTGATAGGCGGCGAAAGCGTCGATCAGCTCGGCCAGCACCTGCGAATTGAGCGCGTTGAGCGCCTGCGGGCGGTTGATGGTGAGCAGCGTGACGCCTTTGGTGCCGCGGGCATCGGTTTCGACGGTGATGGTTTCGTATGTGGCCATTGGCCTTCCTCCGTTTCGTCACCCTGGACTGGTTCCAGGGTCCATTCCTCGATCCGCACCGGTTTCGCTATTGTCGAAATGGATGCTTACACGCATTCAGCATGACGGTGCGGGAAAAGTCAGGCGAGCGGCGCCCACTCCTCGCCTTCCGGCAGAGGCGCGAAGATCGCGTCGAGCAGTTCGTCGGTCACGCCTTCGGGGGTCGCGGGGTTCCACTTGGGATCGTTGGTCTTGTCGACGATCACGGCGCGCACCCCTTCGGCAAAGTCGGGGCGGGTCAGCACGCGCGACGCGATGCGGTATTCCATCCGCATGTTATCGGCGAAATCGGAAAGCGCCGCGCTTTCCGCCAGCTGGCGCAGGGCGACCTTGCAAGTCTGCGGGCTCTTGGTGCCGAGCGTGTCGCGCTCCTTCATCGCCCAGTCGTCGCCGGCATCGGCCGCAGCTTCGAGGCTGGCGAGGATATCCTCGTAGGCGTCGGAGGCGAAATGCTTTGCAATCTTGTCGGCGTTGGCTTCGATCCGCGCCTTGGGCGGGGTGCCGACCGGCTCGCTGAGGATGCCCGCGATCCGGTCAGGATGATCGTGGATGCGGGCCTTCAGATCCTCGAGCATTTCATGCGGCACATAATGCGTGGCGAGGCCTGTCCACAGGCACTCCGCTCCATCAAGCCGGGCGCCCGTCAGCGCGAGGAACTGGCCCAGCCTGCGGCCCAGCCGGGAAAGATACCAGCCGCCGCCGACATCGGGGAACAGGCCGATACCGGTTTCGGGCATGGCGAAACGGGTATTCTCGGTCGCGACGCGATACTTGGCGGGCTGACTGATGCCGACGCCGCCGCCCATGGTGATGCCGTCCATGAAAGCCACGATCGGCTTGCTGTAGGTGAACATCTGGTGGTTCAACTGGTATTCGTCGTGGAAGAACTTGCGCCCGCTCGCGCCGCCATCGTTCAGCGCCGAATTGCGCAGGAAGGCGATGTCCCCGCCCGCACAGAACCCGCGCCCTTCGGCATGATCGAGGATCACCGCCTTGATGCTGTCATCTGCCGCCCACTCGGTCAGCGCCGCGCTCATGGCGTGGCACATCTCCAGCGTCAGGGCGTGGAGCGCCTTAGGACGGTTGAGGCTGATATGGCCGATCGGGCCATTGGTACGGATCAGGACGTCGTCGGTCATTGGTTTCAGACTTTCGGTTCGATCAGGTCCCAGCGATTGCCGAACGGATCGCTGAAAACCGCAACCGTGCCAAAGCTTTCGTGGCGCGGCTGCTCGTGAAACATCACCCCTGCGTCAACAAGTCGCGCATGGGTATCTGCAAAATCATCGGTGTGGACAAAGAAGCCGACGCGCCCGCCGGTCTGGTTGCCGATCGCGACGGTCTGCGCATCAGTGGCCGCTTTGGCGATCAGCAGCCTTCCGCCATCTTTGCCGCCAACCACCACCCAGCGCTTGCCGCCGCCGATATCGGTGTCCTCAACAAGATCAAAGCCCAGGGCATCGACGCAGAAAGCGATGCCCGCCTCATATTCGGGCACCACCAGCGTCGTCATGGCAAGCCGCGTGGCCATCACTGCACCCGTTTCATTGGCGCAACAGATCCCGGCCCACCACCATGCGCATGATCTGGTTTGTCCCCTCCAGGATCGAGTGCACCCTGAGATCGCGCCAGAAGCGTTCGATGGGATAGTCCTGCAAATAGCCATAGCCGCCGAACAATTGCAGCGCCCGGTCCACCACCGCGCTGCCATTGTCGGTGGCAAGGCGCTTGGCCATGGCCGAAAAGCGGGTCTTGTCCGGCGCATTGTCGGTCACCTTGGCGGCGGCAAGATAAAGCAGCGCACGCGCGGCCTCGAGATCGGTCGCCATGTCGGCGAGCATGAACTGGGTGTTCTGGAACTCGGCGATCGCCTGGCCGAACTGGCTGCGCTCGCGGGTGTAGCGGATCGCCTCGTCAAGGCAGCGCTGCGCCCCGCCGAGCGAACAGGCACCGATATTGAGCCGCCCGCCATCCAGCCCCATCATCGCGATGCGAAAGCCCTCGCCCTCCGCGCCGACGAGGTTTTCGACCGGCACCCGCACCTCCTCGAGGATGAGCTGCGCGGTCGGCTGCGAATGCCAGCCGAGCTTCTTTTCCTGCGCGCCGAAGCTCACGCCCGGCATGTCCTTTTCGATCACCAGGCAGGAGATGCCCTTCGCCCCCTCGCCACCGGTGCGCACCATGGTGACATAGACATCATTCGCCCCCGCGCCCGAGATGAACTGCTTGGTGCCAGTGACGATGAAGCAATCCCCATCGCGGCGCGCAGTGGTCTTGAGCGCGGCGGCGTCCGAGCCGCTCGACGGCTCGGTCAGGCAATAGCTCGCCATCTTCTCCATGGTGACGAGATCGGGCAGATACTTCGCCTTGAGCGCGGCGCTGCCGAAGCGATCGATCATCCACGCGGCCATGTTGTGGATCGAGATGAAGGCGGATGTGGAGGGGCAGCCATAGGCCATGGCCTCCATGATCAGCGCCGCCTCGAGCCGCCCGAGGCCGATGCCGCCCGATTCTTCCGAGACATAGATCGCGCCAAAGCCAAGCTCGGCGCTTTCCTTGATGATCTCGCGCGGAAAGATGTGCTTGGCATCCCATTCGGCGGCATGGGGGGTGATGCGATCGGCGGTGAAGCGCTGGGCAACCTCGCGGATCGCAAGCTGATCTTCGGTGAGCTGGAACTGTCCGTGCATGGCAGGGGCTCTAACGGGGTTTGCCGGGTTGGAAAAGGCTGGCGCGCGCCGCGGCCTTGCCGAAATTTGCTAGGCCGCGCCTGCTGGGGCGGCGATCCGGTCACGCCATTCGAGCCGGCAGCGATCCACCTTGCCCGCAGTGGTTGCGGCGGCGAAGCGTTCCGCATCGGGCGCAAGGCGGCGGATCAGGATCACGCCCTTGGCGGTGGGGCTCACGATTGCCCCCTCTTCCGCCGCGCTTCCGGGGGGAAGCAGCCGCACCGCAACCGCGCGCCCGCTGCCGCGGATGGTTGCGAAATTGTCGGTCCGGGCGTCGAAGAACGACAGCGACTGGTAGTCCGGCCAGCTGCCCATCCGCACGCTCACCTGCGTCCCCGGATTGCTCAGATCATAGCGGCACAATGCGTAGTAGAGATCGGGCGAAGACCGCACGACACTCTGGGTCTGCGGTGTCACGCGCTCGGGAGTGGTGAAGCGGTGGAGCGCAACGCCTCGCGCCGCCAGCATATCCAACGCCCGCGCCATGATCACGCCGGGTGCGAGATGCAGCGCGGCGACATGGGCTGCCGCCGCGACGAAGATCAGCACACCAAGCGGGCCGAGCCAGCGCTTCATCCATGCTCTCCGCAAGAAAGCCGTTCGATGCGCGGGGGCACCAGCGCTGCCTCCGGCTCGGACAGCAGGGCCGGATCGGGCATGTAGAGGCGCAAGGTGAGGTCGAAGGCCCCGGCATTGCGGCTGGAAATCCAGTGCTTTGTATCCGCGGGCGCGGCGGCGGCGATGATCGCCTCCCACGCGCCGCTTCCCGCCCGTCCGGCATCGATGCTCAGCGCGTTATCGGTGTTGGCAGGCAGCATGCTCGCCTGATCGTACAGCGTCACCGACCACCAGCCCGCCGGCATCGCCCCACCCGACAGGCGATAGGTGCAGGCCGAGCTCAGGGACCGGCCGTCATCGTCGGTGTTGCGGGTGAAATAGACTGCCTCGCTCTTGGCGAGCGCCAGCAATCCGTGATGAGCGACCCGGGCGCGGGTATAGGGATCGGCGGCCTCCGAACCGATCGCAAAGTCGCTGCGCCAGCCGTCCACATCGACATTGCCGAAGGCCACGTTGTTGGTGCCGGGCAGCAGACCCGCCAGCCACAAGGCGCTGCCGAGCCCGATAGCAGCCCCCGTAACAATGGCGGCGAGATAGGCCAGAACCCGCTGCATCAGTCGGCGATCACCGCTTCCGCCTCGATCTCGACCCGCCATTCCGGGCGGCATAGCCATGCCACGCCGGCCATGGTCGCTGCCGGGCAGGCCGTCCCGAAGAAGCGCGCATGGACTGCACCGACCGCGTCCTGATCCTCCGGGTGGGTGAGCAGCATCCGGGTGCGCACCACATCGGCGGCGCTGCCGCCTAGCTCCTCGATCGCAGCAAGGATGATCGCGCAGCAGCGCTCGGCCTGCGCGGCAACGCCGCCCGGGGTGGTCGACCCATCGGGCTCGACCGGGCCAGTGCCGGCCACGATGATGCGCTGGCCCACCCGCACCGCGCGGGCAAAGCCGAAGGCCGCTTCATAGGGCGAGCCCGAGCTCGCCCGCGCCCGCCCGCTCATCCGCAGGTGATCCCGGTGATCACCATACCCTCGTCATAGCGCACGTTCACCCGGTCCTGGCGATAATCCATCGTCCAGGCCCCGCGCGGCGGGCCCCAGCGCAGCATGCGCGCGCCGCTGTCCTTGAGGATCGCCGCGCCCACCTCTGGCAAAGCGGTCTTGCCGACATGGGCCTGCGCCGCCTCGGCATTGCAGGCCATCGGCGCCGGCGCCGCGTCGTCCGCTGCATCGGTGGTGGCGCAGCCCGCCACAAGGCCCGCCGCGGCCAAGATCATCAAGCCTCGCATCATGCGCTCCTCCCTGCCGAGCGGCGAGGCTATCAGGCGGCAGCGGCGATGGGAAGGCCGGCGCGCTCTGCGGCAGCGTCGGGCGCTGTCACCAGCGCCACCAGTTCGGCAGGCGGCAGGGGCCGACCGATGAAGTAGCCCTGGGCATGATCGCAGCCGATCTCCTCGAGAAAGGCAAGGCAGGCGGCATCCTCCACCCCCTCGGCCACCACCTTGAGGCCGAGCTCGTGCGCCAGATCAACCGTGGATCGCACCAGCAGTCCATCGCCGCGATCAAGATGGGCGCTCGCCACGAACATGCGGTCGATCTTGAGTTCCGACAGGGGCAGCGTCTTCAAATAGTTGAGCGTGGATTGCCCGGTGCCGTAATCGTCCATGGCGATGCGGATGCCGCGGGCGCGGAAGCGCTCGAGCGTGGCGGTCGCGGCCTCGGCATCGGCAAATTCGGCGCTTTCGGTGACCTCGAAGGTGAGCAGCCCCGTGGGCACCCCGCTCGCATCGACCAGCGCCAGCGCGCGCTCGGCAAAGCCGCGCGAGCCAAGTACCGCGGCCGAGACATTGACCGCAACGCCAATCGCCAGCGACTGCGCCAGCCAGCCGCGCATGTCGATCAGCGTGCGCCGCAGCACCGCCAGCGTCAGCTCGTCGATCCGCCCTGCCTCCTCGAACAGCGGGACGAAACAATCGGGCGGCAGCAGGCCGCGCTCGGGGTGCTGCCAGCGCACCAGCGCCTCGGCCGAATCGATCACGCCGCTCGCAAGGTTGCGCTTGGGCTGGTAGAAGGCGACGATCTGGCCGCTTGCGAGCGCGCCCTCA
>Ga0209066_10007449_pt1 | contig 10834 bp, 9 predicted proteins | sample All_14_2_FD_187198 | JGI IMG/M metagenome (GOLD analysis project Ga0209066, IMG submission 187198) | Freshwater microbial communities in response to fracking from Pennsylvania, USA - Allegheny Zone_MetaG_DW_15 (SPAdes) (version 2) ... | reverse complement strand
CGCCCAGACGATGCGTGGTCTCGTCGCGCATCGCGCTCACACCAGCCCGAGCCGCTTCGCCTTGTGCGCGAGCGTTCGACGCGGAATGCGCAGCACACGCGCGGCTTCGCTCTGGTTGCCGCCCGTCTGCTCGAGCACCTCGCCGAGAATCTGCCGTTCGAACGCCTCCACGCGATCCGCGAGCGAGCGCGCCTCTTCGGCGCGCACGACGGTCGTTTCCGGTCGCGCCGCGCGCGCGAGGTCGGGCGGCAGATCCGCGAGCGTGATCCGAGCACCGAGCGCCATCGCGGCCGCGCGCTCCACCACGTTCTTGAGCTGCCGAACGTTGCCCGGCCAATCGTGGGCGCAGAGCGCGTCGAGCGCGGCGTCGTCGAAGTCGATCGCGCTCGTCTCCCACTGCGTGCGCGCGCGCGACAAGAACGTGCGCGCGAGCGGAACCACGTCCTCCACGCGCTCACGCAGCGCGGGCACCTCGAGCGTGAGCGCGTCGAGGCGGTAGAGCAGGTCCGCGCGAAACGTCCCTGCCTCCACCATCGCCTCGAGGTCCCGGTGCGTCGCCGCCACCACCCGCACGTCGACCTCGAGCTCCTTCGTGCCGCCGACCCGCACGAGCTTCTTCGTCTCGAGCACCCGCAGGAGCGCCGCCTGTGCCGGCAGCGGCAGCTCGCCGATCTCGTCGAGGAACACCGTCCCCCCATCGGCCTGCTCGAAGAGCCCGCTCGCGCGTTCCGTCGCGCCCGTGAACGCGCCCTTCTCGTGGCCAAAGAGCGTGCTCTCCAGGAGCGTCGCGGGCAGCGCGGCGCAGTTGACGGCTTTGAATGGACCACTCGCGCGAGGGCTCCGCGCGTGCAGCGCATGCGCGACGTGCTCCTTCCCGGCTCCCGTCTCGCCGAGGATCAACACCGGCAGCTTCGTACGCGCGACGCGCTCCACCGTCGCGTGGAGCGCGCGCATGGGCGGGCTCGCGATCACGATCTCACGCGGACCTTGTTGGTCGGCCGGGTCAGCGGCCGACGAAGCTTCTCGGTCGGCCGGGCCAGCGGCCGACGAAGCGTCCTCCACGTTCCCTCGGCGCGCCGCGCGCACTCGCACACGCGGCGCGAATGCGACCTCGCGCAACGAGGCACGTCGAAGCGCTCCCAGCGCCGCCTGCACCAACGCGCTCGCGTCATCGCCGTGCACGGGCGCGACCGCCGCCCCGAACAAGAGCGGCGCTGGCCCGACCGACGCGCGCGCCCGCGCGACCCACGTCGCCAAAGCGAGCTCGTCGACCTCAGCGAGCAACACGAGCCCGACCGAGCGCGCGTAGGGCGCGACCCGATCCACCGGCCGCAGCGCCGCGCCGATCCGCCGCAGCCACTCCACCTCACCCGAGGCCCGCACCTCGTCCGACGCATGTCGCACCGCGAGCACCACGGTCGGGCGACCAAATACCCTGCCCCGCGCGAGCTCCGCCGCCACCGCCGCCTCGAAGTCCTCCGTCGCCCGATCGCCGCTCGCGCTCGGCACGAACCGCGACACGTGAACCCGCACCTCCACGCCCCCGAGCGAGAGCGACTGCGAAGGCGCGACCATCGCCTGCACCACCCGCTCCCCATCCACGAGTGTCCCGTTCGTCGACCCGAGATCCTCGACGAAGAGCCCGTCGCCCCGCCACGTGAGCCGCGCATGACGCCGAGAGAGCGCGCGATCTTCGAGCACGACATCGGAAGGGCTCGCGCGCCCTACGACGACTGAATGCCCCTCACGGAGTGCAACTCCGACCGAGGACGACTCGCCAATCACCAACACGGACGCCCGCCGTGGAGCCACCTCCGTGCGAACGATCGTCGACTGAAAGGTCGTGGTGACTCCGCTCGACATCCGCGCTCACGCCCTGTCGTGACGAGGGCACGGTGGTCGATCGAGGACTGTGGATCAAGGGCTCGCGCGGACGGGATCTGGGCGGTTTCCGGGTGGATGCAGAGATGCGCTCTCACAGGAACCAACCAGAGCTACTCCACTCGCCTACGGCAGACGTACATCGGTTCCGGAACCAACCCGTACCGAACCTGCTCTTCGGGCGAAAACTGCTCGTTGTAGTAGTTGACTTGGCATGCAAGCCCCGACTCTTCGAGTCGATCGATGAAATCACGTCCGTAAGCCCGCAGGTGATCCTCCTGCCCGAAATGCTTTCTACGCTCCTCTGGAGCAACGATGGTTTCGTCCTCGTGAGTGATGTCGGCCGCTCGGGTCGGCACCAGAATGAGAGCCACACCTCGGGGTGAGAGAACGCGCGCAAGCTCCCTCATGGCACGCCGGTCGTCAGGCACGTGCTCGAGCACGTGGCTGCAATAGACCACGTCGAAAGACGCGTCGTCATACGGCATCCGCTGAATGTCCACGCCCTCATCCGGCTTCGCGGGGTCGTAGCTGGCTCCCACATGGGTCACCGTCGGATACCGCCGAATCTTCTCGACGAGGCATCGCTCGGGCGCGAAGTGAAGCATTCGAACGCGACGCTGGAGCAACTCGGTCTCACGCCGGAGGAACAACCAGCTCGCACGGTGCCGCTCCACGCTTCCGCAGTTCGGACACCGCGCATGCTTCCGACGGTTGTACGAGGCGTACTCGCTGAACTCGGCGAGACATATCGGACAAAGACGCTCGTACTTCGGAGCGTGACCGTCTGGCGCCGTCCTTTGTGGAGCGCGGGGACTTTCGTCGCCCCGTCCTGGACGCCCGCGTCCGATGACACGTGCAAGCCACGACCTCGTCTCGATCTTCTCGGTCCGCATTCGACACGGAGTACACGAATCGCGGGCCGCGTGCACACCAACGCACACGTCAGAGGCAGACTACGTTCGCGTCCGTCGCAGCAGCTTCTTCAGCCAAGGCGACCTCGAGTCCCGAACGAACCCCTCGGGATCCCGAACGAGCTTCCGAAGCTTCTTCAACGAACGCGGCGCCGGCCTCGATGGTGCCACGTGGGGCTTGGCCCGTGACTCGAGAGGTTTCGTTCGTGGGGGCGCCTTCGGTCGCTCGGGCTCCCTTACAGGCACCGACACCAGCCGAGACTCGATGCGGTGGAGCGCCCGCGTGAGCTCGTCCTGCAGCTCCTGCTCCCGAAGCTGCGCTGCGACGACCGCAGCTCGAAGCTCGTCGAGCTGAGAGTCGAGCCGATGGATGTTTTCGAGTGCGCGGGCAAGCCCTTGACGCTCCACCTGAGCGCTGCGTTCGCTTGCAACGATGGAGTCCCGAGTGCGACTTGCGTACCTGACGATCTCGGCGCGAATCCCCTGAGCAAGGATCGCGGCCCGCGAACTCTCGGGGAGAGCTTCGTCGACGTGCACACAGTAGAAGGTCGGGGTCGAACCGAACTGCGCAACCAATGCGTAGTTCGAGATGGCGAGCTCGCGAGCCACCGCTAGGCTGCTCGTCACATCAGCTGCCTCCACGAAGAGAGCGGGCCGGTCTCGTGCAATCAGACGACGAGCTCCGCGCAGCACGTCCAGCTCTCCGCCTTGAACGTCGATCTTGACTAGCCGCGTCGGCGGCAAGTCGAGGTCGTCGAGCGCCACGAGCTCTACGGCTCCAGAATCGTCCTTCGTGAAGCGGGTATCGCCCAGGTTGTGATCTTCGGGTGTTTCGATCCGACCGCGTCCCGATCGATCGCCGGCAGCAGCCTCGACCACTCGAACACGGGGATCGATCCCGTTGAGCTCGACGTTGCGCCGGAGGATGAGTCGAGAGCGAGGATTCGGCTCGACGCTCGTCACGCTCGCTCCGCAGATGGCGCCAAAGAACACCGTGTGAGTTCCGATGTACGCGCCAACATCAACCACGTGATCGCCACGAGACAGCAAGGTCGATGCAAATCGCAGCAGGTCAGCTTCGTACAGCTCACGTGACTGAAACACCCGAGCCTGAACGTGGTCCGAAGCGCGATCGGGCAGATACAGCCGCAACTCGGTTCCCATCACCGCAATCGAGATCTCGTCATCTTTCATGAGAGCCATCTCCGAACGACGCCCAAAGTTCGCGTAGCTTGTTGGTGACTTGGTCGAGCATGTACGTGCGCAACACGTGCTCGCGAGCTCGCTCACCCATCGCGCGACACGTCTCTGGTGACACGGCGAGCTTCCGGATGGCAACGAAGAGAGACTCGTAGTCGTCGGGCGGAACGAGAAGGCCGGTCGCACCGTCGAGAATGCTCTCGCGCAATCCCCCAACCGAGAAACTCACCACAGGACGCCGCGCCATGCCTGCCTCTAGTGGGACACGACCGAACGGCTCGGGCCACAGCGTCGGGAGAACCACGATCTGACAGCGGCGATAGAGGGCGTAGAGCGTCGGACGATCTACGTGTCCGTGGAACGTCACCCGATGGGAAAGGCCTTGTCGCTCCAGCAACTCGCGAAGCTTGGACTCCAGCCTCGGTCCCCGCCCCGCCAAGTGAAGATGCACGTCTGGAACCATACCGACGAGGTCGGTCAACCCTCGAACGAGACCCAACTGGCCCTTGTTCTCGTTGATCATTCCGACCACCAAGAGATTCATCCCTGGCAGTTCGGGTACCCCCATCATCCACTCATCGGCCGAACCAGCGTCATCGGGTGTATTCGGGATGCGTACCACCCGATCCCCCGGGACGATCCTCGACAGTTGCTCCTCGAGGTACGCGCTGGTAACGACGGTCTTGTCGAGCGATCGAATCGCGTCCTGCCGAACGCGCGTCGTGACCTGAAGCAGTCGGCGTTGCCGCTCTGGGGACTCCGGGTCGTCCTCGGAAGCGCACGCAAAGTCGCAACCTGCGCAGAAGCCTCGAACCGTGCGAACGGACTGATCGTAACGCGCGCAGTGAAAGCGATTGTCGCGAACGACTCCGACAGTATGCACCCCTAGCCCGCGTGACGCATGAGCCGTGACCACGATGCTTCGATAGTTGTCGGCGTGGACAACTTGCGGCCGGAGAGACTGAAGAACCTTACGAAGGTCGCGCGCCATCAAACCGTCTTCCCACTCGACGGCATCGAGCGGGACGCCTCCGCGGGGGGAAGCGTTCGACCGAACGGCTTGCGCAACGACGGCGGATTCGCCGATGGCACCGGGTCGGGTGGCGAAAGTCTCGACCACGCGACCGAGCACTCGTTTCGCGAACGGGTTGTTGCCGAGTCGAGCCTCAAGGCCGTGGGGGATCTGGTGACGCGGCCACCGTGCCTGCCGAGGAAGCTCGAGCACATCGACGCCTTCATGGCAGTACACCCTCGCCGTCAGGTTCTTGTCGCCGAAGGTGACGACGAGCACTTCAGTGCCCATGGAGAGTGCGCGAAGGACGATGTGGAGGCTCACCTCCGCCCCGCCGACGGAGTGCGGTGGATACCTGTCGGTGACGACGACGACCCGCCGCGCGTGTCGGCCGACCTGGCGCAGCGCTAGCGCGAGACCCGGCGTCGTCACTGCCACCCTCCGACGATTCGCTCCGCTACGCGTGGCCAGGTAAACCGCTCTGCGATCCGCAAACGCGCCGTCGCGACGAGGCGCGTCATGTGAACCGGGTCTTCCAGCAAGCGCGACAGGGACGACCCTCCGTCGGCTTCACCGAGGATGAGGCCGGTCACGTCGTGGTCGATTACGTCGGTCATTCCTCCGGTTCCGGACGACAGCGGCACCGCACCAGCGCAGGCGCCCTCGAGCAACGCAATACCGAAGCCCTCCACCTGTCCACCGGCGTCGTCGGGTCGGGAGAGCAGCGCCAGGAAGTCCGACGCGCGAAGCAGTCGCCACTTCGTGGGTTCATCGGTTGGGCCATGAAACGACACCCTGTCGGCGACTCCCAACTCGACGGCGAGCAGTCGCAAACGTCGCTCGTCTGGACCCGTTCCGACGATGAGCACCTGCAGGGCAGGCGTTGCAGCACACAATCGCAGCAGTTGGTCGACTCCCTTCGTCGGCACGAGACGACCGACAAAGATCGCGCATGGTGCCGCCCCGAGGCCAAGAGCCCGCCGACGGCGCCGCTTCAGCTCGGGATCGTAGGCTGGCGTGAGGTCGCATTCGCGTTCGAAGTCCGCGAGCGGTACTCCGCATCCGGTCACACGCAGAGGAGGCACGACGCCGAATGGACGAACGAGCGATTCGGTGTAGCGACTGTTCACCAGAATCTCGTCGGCAGCCCCGACGGTGTAGAACACCCTCTCCTTCAAGCTCGAGATCCGCCGCTTCTGGACCAACTTCACGAGGTCACGCGGGTACCCTTGGAGAAGCTGACTTCGAAGCTCGAAACCATGGAAGTACACCGAAACGGGGACTCCGAGCCGCCGACACGCGTCGATGCCGCCGACCGCGTAGTAGAAGGGATGCAGTAGCAGCAATCGCTCGAACGGAGCGTGCGCGTACAGGCGCTCGAACAAGCGCTGGACCCTCGCGTCCTCCACCAGACCGTCCTGACCCGACCGCTTCTTGGGTTGTGCGTCCACGTCCTCGAGCAACGAGTAAGTGCGCACCAGGTCGCGTGGAACAAACGCCCCGCGCGGTGCGACGAAGGTCACGTCACCGAACACCGTGAGCGCGTTCGCTAGGTGGTGCCCCATGAGAGAGATGCCTCCGACATGAGGGAGAGCATCGACGCTGGCGATCGCGGTATGCACGAGTCGAGGGTGTTCCTTAGGGACGACGGAGCCTGTCACGACAGTGTGGACAGCGCACGCTCGGCGGCTGTCAACGCCGAAGCTTCGCGAGGCAACGCTCGCGAAGAAGGGCAAGGTTGCTGGCGCTGGTGCCCGGCTCACCTGCGGCGGACTCTAGCTCCGAAAGTGCCTCCGCCGGGCGCCCCGACTCGAGGAGCAGTCGCGCGCAGAGGAAGTGAAACTGCTTTGGCCGGGACGGGAGAGCGGCGCGCCAAGAGCGCGCCGCTCGCAACACCAAGACCGGGTGTCGCCGCGTGACCGACCGATTCGTCAGCATGGCGAACAGCGCGTGCGATGACGCCGCACGGGACCCACGAAACGCTCGCTCGATCTCGCGCGGCTCGAGCTCTCCCGCCAACCCGTCGCGCACGATGCGATCGAGCAGCCGACACTCTTGAAGTGCTGCGGTGGCAGGATGGCCCGAGAGTGGCAGGGCGATTCGAGTGACTTTCGCGCCGCGGAGCGCAGCGTCTCGTTCGATCATGTCCACGTGTCGTCGGTCGAGCTCGTACAACGGATCGAAGATCAGGTAGCTACGCACTGCGGGAGACAAGCGTCGTCCGACCGGCCCCAATCGAAACGTCGTCGCTGCTGCCTCCTCGGCCCACCGCGTCTCCCACGGCACGAAGCGGCGATCGATGCTTGCTTGCGGAGACACCGCGAGCACCGACTCACAGCCCAACCGGTCCGCGAAGGCGAGCGCGCCGAACGCACCCATGCTCGACCCATAGGCCACGCGTCGGCGGTGTCGCGGAAGCGTCGAGACGAGCCGCTCGACCAACGATTCCAGCGCTTCTGCCTCCCACCACCCGTTGTGCTTCGCACGGAAGAAGACCGCGTCGACGCCGAGCTTCTGGTGGTAGCCAGCGGCAAACCCCAACGCCGGTGGCGCACTGCTCCAAGGCGTGAACGTGACGAGACAGCGGTCGTGCCCGCGCAGGTCGAACTCGACGATCGCGTCCTGGGTTTCGATGGGCGTCATGCTGCAGCGCGAGCAGAGCTAACCCGAACGCGACTCCTGCGCTACGAACGGCCGGTGCAGAACTGGGAGGTCGTTCTCGACGTGACGCGGCTCCTCGCGCGGGCGCATCTTCGGGTGCCTCGTGGCATCGACCGCGTCGAGCTGACGTATGCGCAACGGATTCTTCGAGGCTCGACGCCCTTCAACCGATTCCGCCACCGCTCCTTCGTGGCCTCCGTGGACGGCGACGTCCACGCGCTTCCGCACCCTCTCGTCGCTCTTCTCACGACGACGCTCTCTCGACGGTGGAGTCACGGCAGTCGCGCGGGGACGCGGCAAGCGCGATGGCTTCGCGGCCTGTTTCGCGGCCTCGTGGGTCGACTGCCGCATCCGAGGTTCGAGCGACGGACAGTGTACTTCGATGTCGGGCACAAGGGTTCCCTCGCCATCAGACCGTTTGCTGCGAAGGCACCCGAGTGGCGTTCGATTGTCCTCGTACATGACGCTATGCCCCTCACGCACGAAGAGTTCTTCACGAAGGAGCTGCGGGACAGCTTCTCAGTTTGGCTGCGCGCGGTCGCCGACTCCGATGCGCTACTGACTACTTCGCACACCGCGATGCGAGAAATCGAAGATGCGTGCAAGCAGTTCGGTTCTCACCCGACGTTTCACTGCGCCCCGTTGGGCATCGGTCAGATGCAGAAGTCATCACGAGCACACCGACCGCGCGCACCGTATTTCGTCGCGCTGGGCGCCGTCGAACCGAGGAAGAACGTCGACCTTCTGCTCGCGACTTGGGCTACGTTCGATACACCGCCGACGTTGTACCTGATCGGGGCAGTCGATTCGGCGCTCCGAGATCGCACGCTTCCCACCGGTGTCGTCGTTCGGAGCGACGTGGCGGACGACGAGCTCGCGGCGCTTCTGAGCGGAGCGCGAGCGCTGCTCTTTCCATCGCTCGCCGAGGGATACGGGCTTCCCCTCTTGGAGGCATTGGCCGCAGGCGTTCCGGTCATCGGCTCCGAGCTGCCCGTGTTCCGCGAGTTGGGCGCTAACATCCCGGAGCTGCTCCCGCCGCGGGATGTTGTGGCGTGGCGACGCATGGTTCTGGCCTACCTGCAAGACGATGGCCCGAGACGTGCGCAGCTCGACCGCATGCTCGGCTGGTCCGCCCCGACATGGGAGCATCACTTTCGGGCGGTGGGCGCTGCGCTCGACGACATGATGAAGAGGTCGTCGAAGCAGACGCGGTGAAGACGAGGTTGCTGCGTACGGTAGATTCCGAGCCCAACCTCGAGCACCGGATTCGGCGTTCGTTGCGTTCCGACGTACCCCGCGTGCCCGGTTGGCTCGAATCCGACGAACACGTCGTCGACGGTGCGGTCTCCGTCGATTACCACCTCGACGCGTCCGGGGTGTTCCATCGCGACGTGACGCGGCGTGACGACGAGGATGACCTCGTGCCATCGTCCGAGCTGCACCGGCCGTTGACGAACGAGGGAGATTGGCCCGGTGAGTCGCGAGTCCGATGCCGCACAACTCGGATTGCTCGCACACGGTCCGGAGCCAGTAACGTCGTTCAATACATAGACCGCGAGCGTTCCATCGGGTTCGAGCTCGACACGCAGGGGAGGGCCAAAGGGAGCACCTTGCCAGAGCTGAAAAAGGAGGAATCGTCCACCAGGGGCTGGAAGCTCAGAGTCGAGTGCCAATCGGAACGCGAAGCGGATCTCATGCGTTTGACCGAACTCGAGCATCGACCGAGGTCGCTCGTAGCGGCCCAAAAGATCGATGATGACCTTGTCCATCCCCGTGGGGGAGAAGTCCGAGGGCGGCACGACGACCTCGAGCCCGCGCCCGACTCGCCCTTCACAACTCGCGAATGCCGCCGATGACGTTCCTTTGCGCGCGACGTTGAACCAGCCACCGTCGACCGCGATCGCCCATCGATCTTCCGAGAGGCAACTCAGGTCGAGCTCTTCGAACTCGAGGATCAGAGGTCTTCGAGTCGCGCGGTCATGAGGCAACGATTCGCCGCACCGAAGAGAAACCGGCGCGAGCGACGAAACCGTTCTGTTGGACGGCTGACCTGAGCTCACGTTGCTCGGAGAACATCCCAGCCACAACGAGAGGCCGAGCATGGTTCCTCGGGCCAAGCCAACGACGCTCCTCAAATCCCCCCGAACCACCGGATCCCCGTCGGCCCGGCTTCTCGGTCGGCGCGGACGTAGAAGTTGCCGTTGGCTTGGCTGGCGTGGAGGAGGTAGCGGCGGAAGGCGTCGTAGAGGTCGGCGTCGAAGGTGCCGGGGTCGCGGAAGAAGGACTCCAGCGTGCCTTGGTGGGTGAGGCCCGGGAGGTCGTAGACCGCGCGGCCGGCGCAGTGGACGGGGCACGCGTGGTGGAGGGCCTGGAGGCCGGTGGTGCTGTTGATGGTGATGCAGCCGCGGGCGTGTTTGAGCAGCGTCGGAAGGTGGAGGTCGTGGCAGTAGAGGAGGCGACCTTCGAGGCCGTGCTCTTTCGCGAGCTGCTTCACGAGGTCGCCGTACTCGCTGAAGGGGCGATCCATCGGGTGGTGCTTGAGGACCAGCGCTTGGTCGGCGGGGGCGCTGCGGGCGAAGCGAGCCACGACCTCGCGGAGGAACTCCTCCACGTCGCGGAAGCGGGAGTGGCGGATCTGGAAGTCGCAGTAGACCTGGAGCGGAACGAGGAAGAAGCGTTTGCTCCACTTCGTGGTGAGCTCTTCGAGGAGGCCGCGCTCTTCGAAGGCGAATCGCTTCTTGCGCACGAAACCTCGAACCCACGTGCTCGCGTGGAACCAGGCGTTGAGGTTCCGGTGGTGCTCGTAGAACGGGAAACCCTGGTTCGCGTGCGTGAACGTGAGCGCGTTGAGGGTCGAGTACCAAGCCGACATGCCGAAGCTCGGCGGGACCGACGTGGCTTGGTTGGGCTCCGGGAGATCGAGGTGACGGTAGACGTCGGGGTCGCGCGGCATCGGGGAGTGGCCGTTGACGCCGTCTTGTTCGAGCGTGATCCAGTCGGGGCGCAGGTAGCCCTCTTCGAAGACCCAGACCGCGACGCGGAGCTCGCGCGCGACCTCGATCGCGGCGCGGTGGTGCTCGCGTTGGTCGCCGAAGAGGAAGATCGCGTCGACGTTGCGCTCGCGGATGACCTGCTTGACGAAGCCGGGCCACTGCGCGCGGGTGCC
>Ga0209066_10007448_pt1 | contig 10835 bp, 7 predicted proteins | sample All_14_2_FD_187198 | JGI IMG/M metagenome (GOLD analysis project Ga0209066, IMG submission 187198) | Freshwater microbial communities in response to fracking from Pennsylvania, USA - Allegheny Zone_MetaG_DW_15 (SPAdes) (version 2) ... | reverse complement strand
CGGCAACCCCGGCACAGCGCAGCACGGCGAAAACGTGCCCATTGACCCCGAAAACAATGCCGCCGTGGCGGATTTCGTGGAGGAAAAAGGCATTGACATGGTCGTCGTGGGGCCGGAAGCGCCGCTCGTGAACGGCGTCTGGAACTACCTGCGGCGCTACCCCAGCACGGCACATGTGGCCGTCATCGGGCCGAGCATGCAGGGGGCAAAACTGGAGGGCAGCAAAGCCTACGCCAAGAAATTCATGCAGGATTTCAAAATCCCGACGGCAGGATACCGGGAGTTTTTCGCTACTCGTTCTGAGCTGGCGCTCAATTTTTTGCGTAAAAAAGCGACCCTGCCCATCGTGCTCAAGGCCGATGGATTGGCCGCCGGAAAAGGCGTCGTCATCTGCCAGGAGCGGGATGAAGCCGTGGCCGAAATGACGGAAATGCTCAGTGGCAAATTCGGAACGGCCAGCCGCAAGGTGGTCGTCGAGGAGTTCCTGAGTGGCATCGAGTTCAGCGTTTTCGTGCTGACGGATGGCGATTCCTACAAAATCCTGCCCGTGGCCAAGGACTACAAGCGCATCGGCGAAGGCGACACAGGGCCGAACACCGGCGGCATGGGTGCCGTTTCCCCACCGCCTTTCGTTGACGAAGTTTTGATGAAAAAAGTGGAGGAACGCATCGTGAAGCCGACCATCGCTGGGCTGAAATTCCGCAAAATCGAATACCAAGGCTTTATTTTCATCGGACTGATAAAAGTCGGCGATGAGCCTTTTGTGATTGAATACAACGTGCGGATGGGCGACCCCGAAACAGAAGTCGTGCTGCCCCGCCTGAAAAACGACCTCGTGGAGCTGTTCATGGCCGTACACAACCGCCAACTCGCCAATGTGAAAATCGAGGTGGACGAGCAGGCAGCCACCACCATCATCCTCGCCAGCGGCGGCTATCCCGGCGATTATCCCAAAGGGAAAGCCATCACTGGGCTAGACAAAACGGAGGGCAGCATTGTCTTCCACGCTGGCACAAAAACCGTTGATGGTCAATTGGTTACAAGCGGCGGCAGGGTAATGGCGGTGACTTCACTGGGCAAAAATTTCCGGGAAGCGCTGGCCGTTTCCAACAAAAATGCCAAGGCGATTGAGTTTGATGGGAAGTATTTTAGGGGAGATATTGGGTTTGATTTATGACACACTTCCACGCCCATGGCAAACTGCTCCTCACCGCCGAGTACTTCGTACTGGACGGGGCGATGGCGCTGGCGTTGCCTGTGCGCTTAGGGCAAAGTTTGGATTTACGCTTGGGGGGCACGAAGACATTGCACTGGCGTAGCTTGGACGAGCAGGGAGCGTGCTGGTTTGAGGCAAAATTTGACCCTGAAAACTTCAACTTCTTCGAGGCCACCGACCCCGTCATTGCGGAGCGCCTCCAAAAAATCCTGCAAGAAGCCCGAGCCCTCAACCCTGCATTTTTGCACGGCCCCGACTGTGGATTGTGGACTGTGGACTGCCAACTCGACTTCCCCCGCCTTTGGGGACTCGGCACCAGCAGCACCCTTATTTATTTAGTGGCAAAATGGGCGGAGGTTAACCCTTTCGAGTTGTCCGCCCATACCTTCGGCGGCTCTGGCTACGACATCGCCTGCGCTGGGGCGGATGGGCCGATTCTCTACAGATTGGAAAATGGGAAACCGCATTTCGAGCGATGTGATTTCAACCCGCCTTTCCGCAACTCGCTGTATTTCATTTACTTAGGGAAGAAACAGGATAGCCGGGAGGGGATTCGGAATTACCGATTTACCACTGACGATTTACGATTTACGAGGCTGCCGGAATTGGTGGCCCAAGTGTCGGATTTGACGAGGCGGTTTTTGGCTTCGCAAACGCTGGCCGAATTCGAGGAACTTATTCGGGAGCACGAGGTGCTGGTGGCGGAGACGATTGGCTTGCCAAGCGCCAAGTCGCTGTTTTTCAGCGACTTCTGGGGAGAAGTAAAGTCCCTCGGCGCATGGGGCGGCGATTTCGTGCTGGCCACTAGTGACCGACCTATAGAAGAAACCCGCCGCTATTTCAACGAAAAGGGCTTCGAGGTGTTCTTGCCTTACGATGAACTTGTGCTATAACACGGTCTGCTAGACCGTGCTTCCTCCCCAAAAAGTCAACTTAACTTGCAAAAACGAAAGCACGGATTAGCAGACCGTGTTACAGAATATGACCACTTGGTACAACGGAATTATCAAAAAAATCGAGGATGCCTCGCCGACCACAAAGCGTTTCTGGTTGGAGGTTGAAGGCGTTGAACGCTTCGACTTCAAGGCTGGGCAGTTCATCACCATGGACTTGCCCATCGGCGAGCGGCGCAACCAGCGCTGGCGAAGCTACTCCATCGCCAGTGCCCCCGATGGCTCGAATGTGCTGGAGCTTTGCATCGTCCACCTCGATGGCGGCTTGGCGAGCGGCTACCTTTTCAACGAAGCCCCAATTGGCACAACGATAAAATTCAAAGGGCCGGATGGTAATTTCACTTTGCCGGAAAGTATTGAAAATGAATTGGTTATGGTCTGTACGGGCACGGGCGTGGCACCGTTCCGCAGCATGATTTTGGAGGTTTTCAATCGGAAAATCCCACACAAGGGCATCCACCTCATCTTCGGCACCCGCACGGCAGATGGGGTTTTGTACCAAAAAGAATTCGAGGATTTAATGGAAAAAATGCCCGGCTTTCGCTACTCCGTGGCACTGTCGAGGGAAGAGAAGGAGGGTTGCCACCATGGCTACGTCCACGGCATTTACCAAACAGCATACGCCGAAAAACGCCCCGACCGCAGCTTCTATCTCTGCGGCTGGACGAAGATGGTGGACGAGGCTGTCGCTAATTTAATCGTTGAAATGGGCTACGAACGGGGGCAGGTGAAGTATGAATTGTATGGGTAAATGACTTATTTTTGTTGAAAAAAAGAAATGGGACAGCAATCAGGACTCAGTAATATTCAGCTTGAACTGCTGAAACTTTATGGCAACAATGTGTCAGAGCAGCAGCTATTTGACATCAGAATGCTTCTTGCCAAGTATTTTGCGGAGCAAGCTACGACGGCCATGGAAAAGATTTGGAAGGATAAGAATCTAACAGAACAGGACATGATAAATTGGACAAATGAGCACAACCGCCTTAAGAATCGTCCTTGATGTAAACATCCTCGTTGCCATCATTGGCAAGTCATCTCCTTTCAGATGGGTTTTTGACTGCATTGTTGATGGACGGATTTCACTTTGTGTCACAACGGAAATCTTGCTCGAATACCGGGAGATTTTGGCTCAAAAAAACGGGCACGAAGTGGCCGAAAATGTACTGAACTTGATTGCCATCCTACCATTTACTGAAAAAATCAACGTCTTTTATAATTTTCATTTAATCACAAAGGACGAGGACGACAACAAATATGTGGACTGCGCTGTTGCTTCAAACGCAGTTTGCTTGGTTTCCAACGACAGACATTTCCAAGAAATCAAGCGAGTGCCGTTCCCTACAGTCCAGCTTTTTACGCTGTTGGAGTTTGAGGAAAAATACAAGCGTACACTAATCACAAACAATTGAATCAATGAATACCGCCACTGCATCGCCCGTCATGCTCTACACCGAGCAGACGCCCAACCCCGAATCGCTCAAATTCGTGACCAACCGTATGCTCTACCGGGGCACTGCCGACTTCCGGGAGGAAGCCTTCGCACGGGAATGGTCGCCATTGGCCGCCCACTTGTTCGACCAGCCGTTCGTGAAGGGGGTTTACATCACCAACAACTTCGTGAGCGTCACCAAGGAGTTCAACTACGAATGGGCCGACATCATGCTCAAGTTGAAAGACCTCATCAAAAAATACGTGGAAGACGGCGGCGAGGTTCTCAAAGAAGGTTTTGCGGAAGCGATGCAACAGCTTGACGCTGAACGGGTTAGCCAGCAGTTCAGCGGTGAGGATGGCGAGCTTGCGCAACGCATCAAAGACCTGATTGACACCTACGTGAAGCCTGCCGTGGAAATGGACGGCGGCAATATCGAGTTCCAACGCTACGACAAAGGCACAGTCTATGTGCAGATGCAAGGCTCGTGCAGCGGCTGTCCATCGAGCACCGTCACACTGAAATCAGGCATCGAAGGCATGCTCAAGCGCATGGTACCGGAAGTGCAGGAGGTGGTGCAGGAAATGGGGTGATTTTAATTTGGCAGGCAGTGTCTGCTAAATTGTCTATCAAAACAAGAAAAAAAGGCAAAAGTGGGGAGACCCTGCTTTTGCCTTTTTTTCATGTTGTTGCCAAGTGTTGCTGCTAGCAATTCCGCAGCAGACATCATGAAGGATTTTATCGAAAAACCCATCCAAACTTGACCACCGCATCCCGCCTGTCAGGCTTAGCACGGTTTTTGTAAACAGCATCCCGCCCGCCAACATCGTCTTTCCCATCTCAGCATTTTGATAATAACTGAACATACACTATTCCATGTCCTTTCAGGAACATCTCAATTCTGTGCTCAAAACTGGGATTTTGACAAGTCATTCCTTCGCCGATAAGCGAGACATCATCTTTACCAACAAGGCAACATTTGCGCTTACGGTGGCTTCGCTGATGGTGGCTTCTGCCTACCTGGCATTTGGTTTTTTTTATGGTTCGCTGATTCCATTGACGGTTGCACTGTTGCTGAATATCGGCTACCCGCTACAGCATTTTGGGTATAATTTAATAGCTAAAATAACGATTTGGTCAATTCCAGTGGCAGGTTCCATTCTTGCCTCGGTCATCTTTGGGGTAAAGGGCAACCCCCATTTTTACATCGTTGGCATGTTGGCAACGAGCATCATTTTTTTCAAAAATGCCAGCTCGCAAGCTTTACTCATTATTTTGCACATCGGCATTTTCGTCGGCGTGGTGAGTTATTGTTCCCACCATCTTCCCTTGGTTAGCGGCAATGATTCGATTGATTTGGGCATTGTAAATGCCAGCATCATGCTACTGGCACTGAGCGTCCTCATCATGGAGTTCCAAGGCCACAACCTTCGGTACGAATCCAAAATAAGCCAACTTATGACCTCGGTGGAGGTGCATTCGGCTGCTTTGCAAGAACAAAAAAACCAGATTGAAAAGCAGGCGCAGGCGCTGCTTGTCTCCAATCAAATCCTGAAAAAAGAAGCCCGGGAAAAAGAGGCGGCACAGTTGCAACTAATCGCATCGAACGAGGAACTGAAGCAATACGCATATGTGGCATCCCACGACCTGAAAGAACCACTCCGAACGGTAGCGAGCTTCACGAAACTCATCCATCGGAAGCACAAGGACCAGTTTGATGGCACCTCCACGGAGTACTTCCAGTTTGTGATTGATGCCGTTTCCCACATGTCAGTTCTGCTGGATGACCTATTGGAATTCTCCCGCCTGAACCGCCATTTCAGCACCGCACAAACCGATATGAACGACGTGCTTTTACTGGTGAAACACAATCTCCGGCATCAGTTGGAAAACACAAGAGGTCACATCATCGCTGGGCCGCTCCCTACCCTGCCAGTGAACCGCCAACAGTTTTCACAGCTCTTCCAGAACTTGATTTCCAACAGCCTGAAATTCTGCAAGGATCATGCGCCTGTGGTCGAAATCGAACACCTTGAACAGGAAACCGAACACCAGTTTTTTGTGAAAGACAATGGCATCGGCGTCCCTGAAGAATATCAGGAAAAAATATTTGCCCTTTTCCAGCGCCTGCACAGCCGGACCGAATACGACGGCTCTGGCATTGGCCTCACCATCTGCCGAAAAGTGGTGCAAAACCACGGTGGGAAAATCTGGCTGGAGCCTACCGCTGGCCAGGGCACAACCATCGGGTTCACCATTCCCAAAGGAAAAAGCTAAAACGCCCTACCCTCGCTGCTATCGGAGCTGGACATGAGGCACAACCTCAGGCCAGTTATTCGCTTCGCAATGATTTCACGGGGTTCGCCAACGCTGCTTTTATGCTTTGGAAACTAACCGTGAGGAATGCCACACCAACCGCCATTACGCCCGCCAGTGCGAACACCCACCATTGAATATCAACATGATAGGCAAAGTCTTGCAGCCATTTATCCATGAAAAAATAGGCCAGTGGCGAAGCGATAATCAATGACCCAATCACCAACGACAAGAAGTCTTTTGAAAGCAACCCCACCAACGACGGCACGGAGGCACCGAGCACTTTGCGCACCCCGATTTCCTTCGTGCGCTGTTGCGTGCTGAACACGGCGAGGCCGAACAGCCCCAAGCAGGAAATGAACACGGCAAGGCCCGCCAACAGCTTGAACAGCGCAGCGCTCTGCTGCTCCGATTTGTACATTTGGTTGAAGGAATCATCGAGGAAACGGTACTCGAAGGGCATGTCGGGGTAGCGGGCCGCCCAAGCTTTTTCGGCGGCGGCGATGGCTTCAGCGGCTTTCCCGGCGGTGGTTTTTACATAAAAAGTCCCATTGGAAGGCGGGTAAACCTGCATTACCATCGGCGCTATTTTGCTCCGCAAACTGAGGTAGTGAAAGTCCTTCACCACACCCACCACCTGCCCATCCTTGCCCTGAAAACTGAATTTTTGACCAACAACTGGTTCCGGTAATTTCAAAAAACGGACGGCGGCTTCGTTCAGCACCACGTTGTTTCCGTCGGCCTCGTTGTTGGGCTGGAACCAACGCCCTTCGGCCATTTTCAACTGCATCAGCTCCGCAAAATCAGCGTCCACGGAAGCTTGGTAAACCACCGGTTCGAAGTCGTCCGGCTTGCCTTCGTAGTCAATCGAGCCGCTGTGTGTGCTGTTCATGTTCGTCACGGACATGTTGGATGTGGCCGTGCCCGCCACGCTTGGCACCGAGGCGAGCGCTTGCCTGATGGCCTTCACCGAGGCCTCCCGCTCCTTGCAGCAGGGCACCGTGAACTCCAGCACCTGCGAACGGTCGTAGCCAAGGTCCTTGTGGCGGATGTACTCCTGCTGTTGATAGATGACCATTGCCCCGATTATCAGGCCCGTCGTGATGGCAAACTGAGCGACGACCAGCCCCTTACGGAAGGCCGTGTTTTTCATTTTCAAAAAATGCTGTCCCCGCAGGAACTGCCCCGGCGAGAAGTCCGTCAGGAACAGGGCCGGATACACGCCCGACAGCAACAGGGTGATGCCCAGTGTGCCGCCCGCCACCATCCACAACGTGGGGTTTGCGAAGCTGAGGTCGAAGTTTTTTTCGGTAAAACGGTTAAAAATTGGCAGGGCTGCTTGCACCAGCACCACAGCGAACACCAATGAAAACAGCGCCGTCAGCAGGTTTTCGGAGAAAAGCAGCCTGAAAATCTGCTGCCCGCCAGCCCCGATTATTTTGCGGACGCCGACCTCCTTCGTCCGCATGCCAGCTTGCGCCGTGGTCAGGCTCACATAGTTCACGCAGGCCAGGAACAGGATGACCAGCCCGATGATGCCGACCACATTGGCCGATTTTTGGCTGCCCGTGAGCATGGCAAGGTGTGCCCTTTCTTCGTCAAAATGCGCCTGAGACAGCGGCTGCACCAAAATGGTCACGTTCTCGGATTCTTCCTTGTGCTGGCGGGTGAGATCGGTCAGTTTTTTGCCCAAAGCCTGAAGGTCGGTGCCGGGCTGCAGCTCCACGAAGGTGATATTGTTGAAATTGTTCCAGCTTTCATTATCCTCCTGTCGCTGTGGGTTGGACAGGTAGTAGCTCAGCGGCAACAGCATTTCCTGGTCAAAACTTGAGTTCGACGGGCAGTTTTCCACGACAGCCTGCACCGTGAAGTCCAGCGTGTCGAGTCGGAAGGACTCCCCGGCCACGTCCCAGCGGCCAAACACTTTTTCCGCCAAGCTTTTCGTGAGGATGGCGCTCCGCAAATTTTGCTGAAAGCCCGCTGCCGAGCCGCTCAGAAACCGATGCTCGAACAACTCAAACCAGCCCTCGTCCACATAACCGAACTTCTCGCAGCGTAGCATTCGGCCTTTGTTTTTCAAGGTCACGGCTGGCCACAAATTGCCCACCAGCGTAGTAGCCCGCACGGCTTCCGGCACCTCGTTTTTCACCACCTCCACCAGCGGCAGCGGCGTGGTGGCCCAATGCCAAACGTCGTCGGCGCTCACCCGCAGGTCGGTATTGAGGCGATAGAGGTTTTCAGCATTGGGATGATACCCGTCGAAGCTGTACTCGTTTTTTACCCACAGAAAAGCGAGGATGGCGGCTGCCATGCCAAGGCTCAGGCCGGCCAAGTTGATGGCCGTGAAATTGCGCTTGCGCAACAGGTTTCGGAAGGCGATTTTCAGATTGTTTTGAAACATGGGTTTGACTGTTGAATTGCTGATTGTTTGGATTGTTTGGGCAACCGCAAGGGTTGCCCCTACTCGCTTCGCAATGATTTCGCTGGGTTTGCCAGCGCCGCTTTTATGCTTTGGAAACTGACCGTCAAAAACGCAATCGCCACGGCCACCAAGCCAGCCAGCGCAAAAACCCACCAGTGGATTTCTATGCTGTAGGCAAAATCCTGTAGCCATTTTTTCATGAAAAAATAAGCCAACGGCGCTGCAATGACCAACGACAAAATGACCAGTGTCACGAACTCCCTCGACAACATGCCGACGATACCGGAAACCGATGCACCTAGCACTTTTCGGATGCCAATTTCCTTGGTGCGCTGACGAGCAGCGAAGGTGGCCAAGCCCCACAGCCTCTGATTTGTAAAAAGCGTCAATTTTTTCATCCAAAAACTGATAGCCGTAAACACCCGTGGGGAAAGCTTTTTTGTAGGCTTCGCCAATGGCCGAAAGTGTGGCGGGAACGTCCGCTCCGCCAGCGATTTTGATGCCTGCCCGTTCGTAAACATTGGTTTGTTGCGTCAGTAACATCGGCTTGATGGCCTCATGCAGCGAGGAAAAATTGAAATCCTCCATCACGCCCACTACTTCGGCATTGCCACTGTTGAAACCGAACCAAAACCGCTTGCCAATGGCCGCCTCCGGCGATTCAAAAGCCAGTGTTTCCAATGCTTTCCGATTGATGACGACCCGCTGCACTTTCTGTTCTTCTGGAATGTTGAAACCTGCGGCGTTCGTATCGGCGGCCACGAGGAATCGCCCCGCAAGCAGTTTGAGGCCGTACATCGAGGCAAATTTTTCATCGGACAAAATCATCCGCACTTCCTTGCGGTTGGGGTCGTCCCGCCCGACGGTGCTCATCAGCGTGCCCCAATGCCCTTCGTCGCTGGGCGTGGAAGTAGAATAGGCCACCTCTTTGACGCCCGGAATATTGCGCAGCTCATTGCGGAAGGTGTTTTTTTCCTTTCCGCCCCAATTGCCGCCAATGCCCACGTCCACGATATTGTCCTTGTCGAAACCAAGGCTTTTGCTGCGCAAATAATTCACCTGCTGCGCAATGAGCGTGACCGCAATTAGCAGCGCCGCCGAGATGCCGAACTGCGTGACGACCAGCGCCTTGCGCAGCATCACACCAGAATTGAGCTTGGTCGTCGCACTGCTCCACGAGCTTTTCAAGGAAGAAACTGGGTCGAAATGGGCGATGACCCAAGCCGGGTACAGCCCCGCCAGCAGGCCCGTCAGTGCCGCACCGAGTACTAGCGCTCCCACCAGTCCGGGCGATTGCAGCAGGTGGAAACTGATTTGCTTGTCCACCATCTGGTTGATGTACGGCAGGCTCACCTGCGTGATGGCCACGGCCAAAATTCCGGCGATAGCCGTGAGCACCCAAGCCTCGCTGAGGAACTGCCAAACCAACTGGCCTTGGCCCGCTCCCACCGATTTACGCACGCCGACTTCCTTCGCCCGATTGAGCGCTTGGGCCGTGCTCAGGTTCACAAAATTGATGCAGGCCAGCACCAGCACCGCCAGCCCGATGATGCCGAAAAACCAGAGCCAAGTGGTGTTCACGGCCTTCACCCACTCGCTGCCTCCAGAATATTTATTATTGAAATGGATGTCAGAAAGTGGCTGCCAGTCGAAGCCAGCGCTCGTGCCCTTGGGCATGTTGGGGTCGCTGTTCAGTTTTTTGTCGCCGAGCGATTTCAGGGGCGCATCGAGCGTGTGCGGGCCGGTGCCTTCCGGCAACACCACCAGCGTTTCCGTGCCGGAAACCCACGACCAGCCGTTGGGGTCGTTGTTCAAAAACTTACCATCCCGATAAAATGAAATCAGCATGGAAGCGGGCATGTGCGTGTTTGCAGGCAGGTCTTCGATGAGGCCCGCCACAGTGATAGTAAAGTCGTTTCGGTACTTGAAGGTCTTGCCGATGGGGTCTTCCCCGCCAAAAAACTTCTTTGCCGTGGATTGCGTAAGCAGCGCCTGATAAGGTTTGCGCAATGCTTCGTAGCCGTTCCCTTCCAGCACTTTGATGTCGAAAACATCGAGCAGTTCCGGGTCTGCGAGGACGATATGCTCCTGCTTGAATCGCTTCGTCGGGCTGATTTCAACCACCTCGTTCACGGGATGCCACTGCGCCACCGTCTCCACGCCGGGCACCTCTGTGCGCAACGCCTCGCCCATCGGCATGGGGGTGGAGTAATGGAAATTGGTGGTGCCGGGGTCGTGCCACACCGAGTTGATGCGGTAGGTGCGGTCGGCTTTTTTGTTCCACAAATCATAGCTCAACTCGTGCCGCAGGAAGAGGCCGATGAGCAGGCAGGTGGTCATGCCGAGCGTGAGGCCAAGCACGTGCAGGGCGGTCGTCGTTTTTTGCCGCAACAGGCGGCGGAAGGTGATTCTTAGCTTGTTGGTCAGCATGGTTGTAGGTTTTTAAAATTGAGCTTTGGTCCTTTCATCAACTTTTAGATTTCTGGTCACGTTTTG
>Ga0209066_10007446_pt1 | contig 10836 bp, 9 predicted proteins | sample All_14_2_FD_187198 | JGI IMG/M metagenome (GOLD analysis project Ga0209066, IMG submission 187198) | Freshwater microbial communities in response to fracking from Pennsylvania, USA - Allegheny Zone_MetaG_DW_15 (SPAdes) (version 2) ... | reverse complement strand
ACACAAATTTATCAGACTTAACTTGGTACGGCGAAGCCGTGGCCGCTATCAGTTTTATTTTTTCTAACAGAAAAGAATACGCGGAAATTTCCGGTGAAATTGGCAACGAATTTTACGGCTATGTTCCTATCTGGCGCGAGTGCGCCGCCGCCGCAAAAATCTTTATGGACGAGGCCGCAATTTATAAACCCAATATGGATTATTTTTGGCTGGCCGCTATAGAAGATTTTGCCGACAAATTCATATCGGCTTTTGCCGCCGAACGCGCGGTCGCCGAGGACGACCTCCACCGATGGGCGGCGGGGGCTATAGAAAAAAACCGAAAATAAAATCCCGTTTTAATTTTCGCCGAACGGCTTCCCCGTAACCGCGTGGGTCGCCGTTTTGCCCGTTGCCCCCTGCCACCGCTGTACAATAACGTCCACATATTTCGGGTCGAGTTCAATTAGCCGCGCGGCCCTATCAAGATTTTCCGCCGCTATTAAAGTCGTGCCGGAGCCGCCGAACGGATCCAGAATAATATCTTTTGTTTTGCTAGAATTTTTTATCGCCCGTTCTACCAATTCGACTGGCTTCATAGTCGGGTGCAAAGTTTGTAAGTGCGGCCTGTTTATAAACCAGATATCGGACTGGTCGCGCGCCCCGCACCAATAATGGTCGTTCCCCTTTTTCCAGCCGTATAAAATAGGCTCGTATTGTTTATGATAGTCCGACCAGCCGAGCGTATAATGATTTTTCGCCCAAATAATATGGGTCGAAACATAGCCGCCCGCGTCCTCGAAGGCTTTTATCAAATTGTAAAATTCGCCCCCGGCCATACAAATATAAAAAGCCCCTTTTGTATATTCGATTGCCGCCGCGCATAGGGCGCGCAAAAAATCTTGGAAGTCGTCGCCCAAATTATCATTTATGAGTTCGCGGCCTTTTATCTTTTTGCCTTTTCCGCGCGCCCGCGTTTCTTCGGTACGGCCATAATTTACGTTATAGGGCGGGTCGGTAAAAATCATATCGGCCAATTCGCCGTTTAGAAAAATCTTTTCATAGTCTTCTTTTTTCGTGGAGTCGCCGCACAAAACTTTATGTTTTCCCAGCAGCCATAAATCCCCCAATTTTGAAAACGGCTCGGCGGGCGGCTCCGGTATGTTTTCGTCCTGTTCGCCCGCGCCGCTATCGGCGGCTATATCATATACCAGGCTATCCAGTTCGGCGGGCGTAAAGGCCAATATGTCAAGGTCGAAGTCGTCCGCGTATAGGGCCGCGAGTTCGGCCTTTAATAATTCTTCGTCCCAGCCCGCGTTTTGGGCTATCCGGTTATCGGCTATAACAAGGGCGCGGGCCTGGGTCGGGGTCAGATACAGATACATGCCTAAAGAGCGCTTCAATAACTATGTATCCTTAATTTACGGCGATAAAGTTGCCGTATGCGCGGACATCAATACAAAAGCTGTCATATTTAAAGATGCATCCCTTGCACGCACATGGAAGAACTTATTTGAAACGATGTGGGATGCTCTGAAAACACCGGAAAAGAGCGATGCTAATGAACGTTTCTAAAAAACCGATTCAATACCCTTCGCAAACCGGACCTTACAAACTGTTTGTTAAAGATAAGGGCATTTGGCAAAATCACAGCCATGCGCGCCTGCAAATAAGTGTAGGAAACCCCAAGCATGATGGTGATAAATTTTTTGCTTTGGCTGAATGGGCTGCCGCACGTTTCAATCACATCACCCTTATTGTTTCGGATACACTGCAACGTCACAATATCGCGCTTAGCAACGCCTGCAGCATGGATATTGCGCATAATATATCGCTTAAAAGAGGCGATATTTGGATAAAAGAGAACGAGAACGCTCTTAATATCCTTTCAAGCAAAACACTGACACGCTGGAATGACTGGTTGTCAGAAAAAGACTAAAGGAACGCATGGCCTATGAAATCATTACCGCTTACGAAAATCATGTGCGATGTGGCAACCCGCGTTATCTGGTTTGAGCCACCAGAGACAGCATTGGCGGACCCCGTGCGCTTTATAGCCTACGCCATGAAAGACGCCCTGCCCGCTGATATGACTACGCTCCGCAAAGTCGTTTCAGACGATGATTTGCGCGAGGCATTAGATAACGCTCCAGCCGGCATTATCGATGCCCGGTCATGGTCCTACTGGAATACAGTCTTAGGCCGCTATCCAGCCCCCCCAATGCCTGTACGCAGGCTATAGTCCGACACGGTGATGCTATGCTATAGACATTCAAAACATCCTCACAAGCAATTAACAAACTCTAACCATCTTCACTCAATGAATAGCTTGTGCTACGGCCACCGCTTTCGTCTTTTTTAAGAATACCAAGTTTGAGCAATTCGCTGATATCGCGTAAAGCCGTATCTGGTGAACATTTCTGCATCTTGGCCCATTTTGAGGTATTCAGATTGCCAAAGAAGCCATCAAAGAGGCGGTTAATCATTATGCGTTGGCGCTCGTTAATCGCGATGGCGCTATGTTTTTCCCAGAACCTTGCTTTCTTGAGAACGGTTGCAAGCATGGCATCTGCCCCTTCAAATGCCCCGCCCAGACATTCCAAGAACCATTTCAGCCAAGGCGTAATATCGCCCGTATCCTGCTTTTGTGAGGATTCCAGTATGTCGTAATAGGTTTTTCGTTCTTTACGGATTTGTGCAGACATACTGTAAAAGCGCTGCGAACTACCCTCCGAGCGTGCCAAGGACATGTCAGCAATCGCACGGGCTATACGTCCATTCCCATCATCAAATGGGTGAATGGTAACGAACCAGAAATGCGCTATAGCCGCCCTTAGAACTGGATCGATATCGCTTTCAGCATTGTACCATTTCAGGAATGCATTCATTTCCTTTGCAAGACGCTTGGCAGCGGGTGCTTCGTAGTGAACGCGCTCCCTGCCCATTGGGCCTGAAACAACTTCCATAGGGCCGTTGCGCCAAGCGCCCACGGTTATTTTGTTCATGCCACTGTAACCCGTTGGAAACAGGGCAGCATGCCAAGCAAACAGGCGTTCTTCAGTCAGGGGGGATTTGAATTTCTGGGTAGCATCCAGCATCATTTCCACGACACCTTCAACATTACGGTCGGCGGGTTCAAGAGCGCCTATATTCGTGTACTCCACCCATAAGGTATGTCTGTTGGGTAATATTTATAATACTCATCACGATAATCCGAGTTTATTTAATTCCGAAAAAGCTATGATGTTTTATCACGAGGCTGCTGCGCAAGGTAGCGCAGAAGCAGCTTTCAATTTGGCAGTAAAATATCACGCTGGTAATGAGACCGAAATTAAGTTGGACTACGCCCTAAAATGGTATTATCGCGCCAGTGAATTGGGTCAAAAAACCGCTAGCGCGAGGATTGCAGGAATACTGGATTTTCAAAGTATTCTAAAGGATGTATCTAATGAGGGGCATCATACGAATGAAGCACTAAGCTATGATGACTGAACGTAAGGATCCCGATATGTTTTCTGTCAATGGTAACGAATTATTGTTTGAGGGGCATACGATTTACAAGGCTCCATTCACCGTTCATGATCCAATTTCGCTAGCTGAAAATGCGGTTGTTTTTTCTTATGATCCTGCAGGATATGCATCAAGAAAAGGCTATTTTGATTTGCCGCGGTCTGGGATTTCTGAGGTTAGTGATCTCGAATTAATCAACCGGAACGTAATGTGTGTCAGTAGCGCTGGGGAAGTTATCTGGCGCATAGGGCTCTGTGACCAACTGACCACTCATGCAGATCCATATAATTACATCTATGAAGAAAAAGGACATTGGATTGCGGTGACTGATAGGGGGCACGAATGTGACCTGGATATAGAGACAGGCAAAGTTTCAAATACGCGATATTTCGCAAGTCGATAAAATTAAGCAGGGTAAAATATACAGGGCTACCATTGGAAATAATGGCGGAGGAGGGGGGATTCGAACCCCCGATAGGCTTGCACCTATTTCAGTTTTCGAGACTGAATTCATCTGTATATCCTATTGATTTAATTAAGCAAAAAATATTGCTCCACAAAAGTGTGTAAGAAAATGTGTAAGTCCGCAAGGATTTTTTGCATTTGCGTGAGCTATAGGCGAGGCTTCTATAACTCACTTTTATATGCTATTATGAGCTATAGAAAGGGGTTCTATAACTCATGGTTTGGATTTGGCAGAACGGGGATTGGCCCGAATTTAGGTACGATAAAAAGGCCATCAGCAGCTTTGAAACAGAGTTCCTGCACAAGGCTGGAATTCTCTATGGCTCAATGAAGCACATGGGCGAAGAAGATAAGCTCTCTGTCACCATCGAGCTTATCAGTGAAGAAGCTGTAAAAACATCAAAGATAGAAGGCGAGATACTGGATCGCAATTCCGTCCAGTCCTCTATCCAGCGTCAGTTGGGCCTGAAACCTTCACACAAAAAGGGAACGCCAGCCGAGGAAGGTGTCTCGAAGATGATGGTTGATCTCTACAAGACATGGGATGCGCCATTAACTCACGAAACGCTTTATTATTGGCATACCATGCTGATGGATGGGCAAAGAAGCATTCGGGATATTGGCCGTTACAGGACACATGAGGAGCCAATGCAGATTGTATCTGCAAGGCTTGATAAACCTGAAGTTCACTATGAGGCCCCGCCATCAAAATCAATGAAGCGCGAAATGGCGGCTTTTATAGCTTGGTTCAACAAAAATGAAAAAGCGGAATCCGCCCTCGTTCGTTCGGGCATTGCCCATTTGTATTTTGAGGCAATTCACCCGTTTGAGGATGGAAACGGTCGTATAGGCCGCGCAGTTTCAGAAAAAGCATTATCCCAGAATTTGGGGCGTCCTACCCTGATTGCTTTGGCGCAAGCGATTGAAGCCAACAGGAAAGCCTATTATTCGGCTCTGCAATTAAACTCTCAGGACGACATGGAGATAACGGATTGGCTTGGCTACTTCGCCAAAACCGTTCTGGCGGCTCAGGACAGGACACAAAAAACAATCGATTTCCTGATAGCGAAAACTAAATTCTACGACCGTTTTTCCAAGAAGATGAACGAGCGCCAGAAAAGAGTCATCGACCGTATATTCAAGGAAGGTATTGATGGCTTCAAGGGCGGCCTAAGCGCAGAAAACTACATGACGATCACGAAGGCCCCACGCGCAACAACAACCCGCGATTTACAGGCTTTGGTAGAAATGGGGGCGTTCACAAGAACAGGTGAGCTCCGCTACACAAGGTACAATCTCAATCTTCCTGTAAGTCGTGAGTAATTTATGGTTGGCTGGTCCGTGTTTGCGGAGAGGGTTTTACGTTAACCACCAAAGGCGGTGCTATTGAACTTGCAAGACATCTTCTCAGGATTTGATTTTTTTTGCGGATAACCTCCCCAAACATGCCCATAACTTATCCAGGTTCGCTCCAGACATGGTCTCCAATATGGGGGTTGGTCATTCATGGCATGCAGTCCAATACTAATTTTTCTTCCTTATGGGTCCGAACACCAGATCCGTATAATCTTCTAACTTTTTAATGTAAAAGTTCGTGACATAGGAATGTTTCGAATTTCTGCATTCTGTCAGCTTGGTTATAAATCGTGACAGTCATGCGCCCTCTCAAAAGTTGAAATTAAGACAAATCGTTTATTTTACTTTTTGCAGCTATCAAACATCCAGAGCGTAATCCCAGAATAATCCTGAGCGATCTGTTCGTGTGTTAAAAAATAAATGTCTGCCTCAGATTTCTTCTTAGATTTCTGTAAATTGTTCATTTTTTTAGCAAAATCCAGATCATCTAATTTTGTATTTTTTCCAAGAACAATGGCATACGGGGCATTTTTGGAATCATTCAGCTTGAACGCTTGATCCAGCTCGATTTCTTTTATACCTCCGATAGAGCAGCCCCCACTACCTGAGCCACAAAAATATGGAAGAGTATCGGTCACCACCTCTTTCTCGCCTTTAAATCCATGGACCTTATAATCCCAAAAATGATCTGTGCTCTGCCCCCCTTTAGGCTTCTCGATAGTCATCATGAAGGTTACTTCCGGAGTCCAAAAAGACGCATGCGGCTTATAAATAGCACTCGTCATTGCGCAACCTGTATCCGCATATGCAGGAGCGGAAGAAAGCACTACTAGAAACGTAAGAATTTTATAATTTAGATCCATTATATCTCAATTTTTTTATAGTTTAATTACACTGAATTTATTTGTGCAAGGTTTAGTGTAAACGAACTTAATTAAATGGCGGACAGGGGGGATTCGAACCCTCGATAGGCTTGCACCTATTCTAGTTTTCGAGGCTGTTTTTTGTTTTCGAACATCTGTAATAAAAAGCTGAACGTTTAGAGGGTCTCTACCAGAAGATTTTATGCCATCACATCCGGCCAAAACGGTATACGACAGTTATACAATCTCAAATGACTTCATAAGTGCCTGTTTAAACTAAAGGCAAAGTCCTAAAATTGCGCAATTGGCTGCGAGCATAGGAATATAATAAATATAGCGAAACACGAGAATATATAAAAAACTTGCTGCCAAAGCATGCTTTTTATTTTCGATGATAAAGAACATGACGATTACACTGAGGCTGCACATCATGAGTCCTAAAAAAACCTGTTTACCTAAAGGATTCTCAGAAAAAAGCCTATTAACCGGCAATCGGATGGATGAATTATTCATCCAGAGCAACTGAATAATAACAGGAGAAATGGCAACAAACACCCAGCCCCAAATTTTCCATTTGGAATTTTTTATTGGCCGTTCTTCCATTTGAATTTCCTGCATTAGCTATCCGACACAATAAGGTTGCCGTTTGTCAGCATGTCAGTGACGCTCAGGCCCGTGACATTCAGCAGTGTTGCAACACTTTGGCCGGTATAGGTCGTACCGGCACCGTCACGATCAACCGTCACTGTCGTATGACTAGTCCCGCTTAGGGTAATGAAGCTGTTGATCGAGTTTTGCAGTGGGTCGTAACCAATCAGCAGGCTGCTTAGATCCAATGCATCGCCCCCTGATGTATCGAAGCCATTGATATTGTCGACGGCGCTAAAGGCGGTGTCAGATGTGAACTCATACGTGTCAGCCCCATCACCACCATCAAGTAAGTCAGCGCTTGCGCCGCCATAGAGGGTGTCAGCACCATCGCCGCCATAGAGGGTGTCTGTACCCGCATCGCCGTAAATGAGATCGGCACCGCTTTCGCCGTACAGCACATCGTTGCCATCGCCGCCATGAACGCTATCGTTTCCGTCAACCGCGTTGACTGTGTCGTTCCCGGCGTTACCAAAGATTGTATCACCTTGAGCGCTCGCGTAAATCTGGTGCGCGGCGCTGGTATCGTTCATATACAGGCCGGTGCTGAGATCCCAATCCGTGCCGTTGTCGAACACGATGTGCTCGATACGGCTGCTGAGGTTGATGCCTCCGACTTCGTTCGAGATCGCGATCTTCACAAGGTCGGCGCTACGGGCTGCAAAGTTGATGTAGTAGTAATAGCCGTCAGACCAGCTTCTGATGTCATCAGGCACCAGCGTACCGGTAATCCGGATCGTATCAATGCCCTCGTTCGTATTCTCGACGATGAGGTCTGCATTGGGCGAAGTACCGAAGTTCGGCGCGAAGATGTAAGTGTCATCGCCCGTACCGCCGGTCATTGTGTCCGTACCGGTGCCGCCGGTGAGGATATCATCGCCACCATATCCGCTAATGTCGTCATTGCCCGCACGGCCGTCGATAATATCGTTGCTGGATGTGCCGATCATCGACTGATTGGTGTCGAGGCCCGTTGAGACGATGCCATGCGATAGATCCCACACCGTGCCGTCATCGAATACAAGTGTCTCGAACCGCGTGCCGACATCGCTTCCGTCTGATGCATACGCATACAACATGATCGTGTCATTAGCGTTGTTGACGTCACGGGCATATACATACCCGCTTGTATCAATCCAGAGGCGGATATTACCCGGTGTTACACCGTGCCAAATGATGCTATCTGTGCCTTCATCGGCATTTTCATGCAGGATGTCGGGGTTATTGGCTACGCCGAAGCCCGTCGAGAAGACATAGCTGTCATCGCCTGTGCCACCGGTGAGGTCATCAGTACCGACGCCGCCAATGAGCGTGTCATTGCCGCCATAACCGTCGATTGTGTCATTGCCGCTGCGGCCATCGATAAAATCAGCCTGTGCCGAGCCAATAGTACTATGCGCGTCGTTGGTGTCGGTCAGGGTCAGGCCTTGCGTCAGGTCCCAGATCACGCCGTTATCAAACGTAATCTGTTCCACACGGCTACCGACATCGGTGCCGGAGCCAGCGTTATAGCCAGCAACTTCCATTTTGCTGGTCGTAGCACTGTTACGCAGAATGAACAGGTAACCCGATGTATCAACCCATGCGCGGATGTCTTCCGGCAGGATGCCGCCTGTAAAGACGATTTTATCGGTGCCTTCGGATGTGTTCTCGACAACACGGTCCATATTGCTACCGCTGGCACTCGCAAAGCCCGGTGCGAAGATATAGGTGTCATCACCATCCCCGCCCATCATGCTGTCGTTACCGGCACCGCCGTCCAGCCTGTCATTCCCCGCACCGGCGTTAATGGTATCAATGCCGTTATTGCCCACCAATGTATCATTCAGGCCTGTGCCCACGGCCACACCGTCCAGCGTGTCATTACCAGACGTGCCGTTCATGGTAAGATTGAGCGTGGATACCAGCACTTCACTGCCGTCTGCAAAAACCAGTTTCTCTAAAGCTTGCGAGTAGATCGAGAATTGCCCCTGCACAACAGTCAGGTTGCCGCCCTGTGAGATATACAGATTCTCAGGCACGGTACCCGAGCCCGGCTGTCGATACAGCGTCAGGTCAGCGAAGGTAATGCCTGCGCCAAATTGAAGAATATTGCTGCCGGACGTATCGGAGATGGTGTCATTACCTGCACTGAACATGTAGGTGTCATCACCGGCATCGCCGTAAAGGTAATCGTTATTGGCACCACCATCGAGCACGTCGTTACCATCACCGCCGTTCAGAGTGTCGTTATTGGCACCGCCGAACAGATAATCATCGCCTTCAAGTGCATTGATAGCGTCATTGCCGTTATTGCCGTAAATGGCATCGACCACGGTCGTGCTGGAAGAGCCGTTTATGGTTTCTGCACCGCTGGTGCCATTGACCGTGTTACGGAAGCTGGCAAGGTTGTAGGTGCCGCCACCACTAAACGACAATGTCTCGATGCCGCCATTGGTGCCGAACTGTTCATGGATCGTGAGGGCTTCGGTGCCGGAGAAGGATATTTTGAGGTCCGAACTGTTTACTTTTTCGATTGTCATGTTCGCCTGCGTGAAGCCGGAGGCGAAAGAGATGGTATCCGTACCACCGCCATCGACAATGAGGTCAACACCACCTGTATATTGGAACAGATCATTCCCCGCGCCGCCATCAACCGTGTCGTTGCCGTCACCACCCGATAAGGTGTCATTCCCGTCATAGCCATAAATCTGGTCATCACCGCCATAACCACTGATGATATCGTTGATGACGCCGCCATAGCTGATGCCATAGAGCGTATCAGCGCCCGAGCCACCGATTTGCGAGTATTGCGTGCTGGTCAGCGTAACCGTGCTGTTATCAGCGAATTTGAGGGTTTCGATTGCGCCATCCGGCCCGAACTGGTTATCGAGATAGAGTACCGGAATGTCATCGAAGCGGATTTCCAGCCCGTATTGCGAGCTGCGGATCAGCGTCATATCAGCCAGGTCATACCCTGAACCAAAAGTCACCGTGTCATTACCCGCACCATCGATAATAATATCGGTGCCTGCGGTGACGACGTAGTTGTCATCGCCCGTGCCGCCGTACATCTGGTCATCGCCGTTACCGCCGCTCAGCGTATCGTTGCCGCCGAAGCCGTACAGCACGTCAGTGCCATCATTGCCGTTCATGATGTCACCACCGCCACCGGTATCAATACCATAGAGCGTATCCTCCCCGGAGGTACCTTCGGACGTATAGGATGCCGTGGTCAAATTGACCGTGGAGCTATCGTTAAACAGCAGGCTTTCAATAGCGCCTGTATCTGCAAACTGGTTCTTAACCAGCACGGCCTCAACACCATCAAAGCGAATGCTCAAATCATCTGCACCGGTGCGCACGAGCGTAAGGTCAGCCACATCATAGCCAGCCCCGAACACGATTTTGTCGGTACCCGCTGTATCCGTAACCGTATCGTGGCCCGCAGAGATGGTAAGCGTGTCATTGCCCGCACCGCCATCGAGCAGGTCATCACCGGCACCGCCAGCGAGGTTATCGTCACCATCCCCGCCAAACAGTAGGTCATTACCAGTGCCGCCGGAAATGGCGTCATTACCAGCCAGGCCATACACGCCGTCCGCCGTCATCAGGGCGTTATCAAGCCCCGCCAGCGTGTCGTTACCGCTGGTGCCCATCACATCATGATAGGCCGTCAGGTCGAACGTGCTGTTATCCGAGAATTTGAGGGTTTCGATGGCATAGGTGCTGCCGAGGAAATAATCCTCGATCTTGCCTACGCTCATGCCGTTGAAGTCGATTTCAAGGTCGTAATTACCCACGCGCTTAAAGCTCATATCATCATCGCTGTAACCGGCGCTGAAGGTGATGGTGTCGCTGCCGTCGCTGTCGCGCACAGTATCCGTGCCTGCGCCCAGCTTGAAGATATCATTACCGGCATCGCCATTCAGCCTGTCGTTGCCGAAGCCGCCATCGAGCGTATCGTTCCCTGCACCGCCGCTTAACGTATCGTTACCGCGGAGCCCATTGAGTACGTCATTGGTGCTGGAGCCTG
>Ga0209066_10007445_pt1 | contig 10836 bp, 7 predicted proteins | sample All_14_2_FD_187198 | JGI IMG/M metagenome (GOLD analysis project Ga0209066, IMG submission 187198) | Freshwater microbial communities in response to fracking from Pennsylvania, USA - Allegheny Zone_MetaG_DW_15 (SPAdes) (version 2) ... | reverse complement strand
TGAACTCCCGCGGATACGCATCCTTCTTCGCCATCTCGGACTCCCATCCCTGGCCCTCTCAGCCAGATGTTAGGTGTCCGGGAAACCGGGGGCAGGTCACCCTCGATCACGGCGTTCCGGAGATCAGCAACCTCTTCACGTGCCGAAACGGCGCGTACCCCGATACCGGCAGGGTCCGCATCTGGCGGGAACGCGTTCACAAGCCAGACCCACAGTTCCAGCCGCTCCTCTACGCTCCCGATGATGCGCGGCGGTCGGTAGCGTCCATGAAGGACTTCCAGCAAGCATTGCTCGGCAAGCGTCTGATTCCGACGAGCGAGACCTAGCAAGAGCGACCCGAACGAATCGGGCTGAAAGTCAGCGACGATTTCGAGGCCGCGAGTGACTTGCTCCTTGCTGCTCGAGCTTTGAATCTGAGCAATAAGCCAATCGGTGGTGACCTCGGATCCGTTCTCAACCAGGACTGCGGCAGCCCTTCTGGAACTGGCGCTCGAGTTGTCTTTCACGATGGCGAGCAATCGATCCTCGAGCTCGTAATCGAGGATTGGGCCCAGGTCGCTGATCTGGAAGACCTCGACTTCGCTGTTGTGGGCGAGTTCCGTCAATCGCCGAGTCGACGCGCGAAGGGCACCCGGTGCAGCAGAGCGGAGCTCCGCGAGTACCACCGCTTTGGTGGCCGCCTCCGCCTGGTCGTTTACGTAGAAGACCGGCCTAAACACGACGACATCGGCAAACTTCTCCCACGTGTCCTGCGTGATGTCTGCCGCCCGGCCCGCTGAGCAGATGGCGGCCAGCGCAGCGTATCCGGCCTCGTTTCTGAAGAAGATGTGGCCAGGATCGGCGGCGTCCCCAAGGTCGCTTGAATCCACAGCCGCGAGGAACTTCTTTTCGAGTGAAGAGACCTTCTTTTGGTCGGCCGCGGAGAGGAGCGCGTAGCCCGGCAGCGACGAGATGTCATCGGTCCGTACGTGAGGGAGCGACCCTGAACCGTAGCCGGCGAGTTCGTAGTAGACCCGCCAGTAATCCTTCGGATCAGCAAACGCGTCGCCGATGGCCTTCCTGATGGCCTCTGTGTGGGCTAGCGCCCGGTCGTCGCCTGCGTTTCGCTTACCTGCGCGAGCGGCGCGCCGTAGCTGTCTGCGAAGGTGATGCGCAGCGTCAGAGCGAAGAGGAATCGCTTCAAATCGCTTGATGACGTCGTCCCACGCTGGATCAGCCCGTACAGCCCAGACGATTGCGAGATGCTCGTGACTGCCAGCATTTACGACGAATCGAGCGAGATCGGCGGCGCGCGGCTTGTCGAGCGCGCCCGACCCGGCTCCGTCCACCAGCCAACCGAGGTCGTCTGCATTAAGCAATGACGCGCCGTCTGGGTCGGTGGCCCAGTTGAGCGAACCCGCAGTGCCGTCAGACTTGTTTAGGAAGTATGTGTTGAACGCTCGTCGGTTCTCCGCGCTCAATGACGCGATACGAATACGTAGCTTGTGCTCTGCGACCTGGATCACCAGCAGCCGCCAAAGTGAGTCGCCCGCGAACTTGTTGATGTCACGGTTGACAAGCAGGTCGTCTACGAACTCATCAAGCCAGTCCTTGGTCCGACCTTTTCGGACCGTGGGGCGAGCAGCAACCCATTTCAGAACATGCTTTACCGAACTGTCCGGGACCTCTTTTGCGAACCGGCGAAGAAACGACCAATATGACCCATAGTACCGCGAGGCCGGCTTCGCGAGCAGCTTGAGGACGGAGGTAACCGAGATATTCGCGGGCCACGTGGCGTCCAAATAGCTACCGAGGACTTCGCGATTGGGGTCGGTAGTGAGGAGGTTTGCGATCTCGACCGGCATTGGCACGAGCTTGTCGACCGACGAGGTTGGGCCGAGGAGACGAACGGCCTGCCGTCGCTCGTCGAACTGCCGCCGTTCCGAAAGAGCTATCTTGAGAAGAGCGTCTTCCGCACCCTCCGCCCCAACATCCTCCAACAGTCGAAGCGCCACCTGGCGTGTGGCGTCACGTGACAGAGCCTTTTCAAGGTCTTTCTGTATGCCGTCGTAGGTCAGGTCAGAGAAGTTCGCGCTCCAGGGCAAGGTCCGCAATATCCGTGCGCCGTCTTGTAGCAATCGTTGAACCGCCTGACGGCGACCGGAGTCAGTCTGGATGCTGCCACTTAAGGCTAGAGCCACCGGATCGTGGTTAATGAGCCAGTGATGGGTTTCAGGTTGGGCGCGAAGCAACCATGTACACACGCCGACAAGCCGAGGGGGCAAGAGGTCCACCGGCGGGGGAGGGAGGAGCAGGCCGCTCAGTTGGCTTTGCGGGAGGCGCCTTCGCAACAAGTAGCGTGCACACAGGTACTCGCCAATCGCTCTGTGTACGAAGGTTCGCTTTCGCCCGACTGATGCGAACAACCCCGTCCGGAGAGTGGCTTTCAGAAGTCCAGGATCGACGAGGCGAGCGGCCCCATCGACGACATCCATTCCTACGTAGTCGGCCCAAGCCCGTTCACCTGGGCCAGCGTCGTCTTCGACCACTATGTCCGGGGCGTCCGTTAGGAGCATCAGCGCAGCTAGCCTTTCGGCGGCGACGCGGAGATCCGCTGTCGAATACTCGGGGCCGCTGAGCCCGTTGGGTCGATGCCAGCGCGGGGCTGTGGGCGACTCCCCCAACAGAAGGGAAGTGGAACGCTCAAAGACTTCCTCGAGGGTCAGGGTGAATCGACCGTCGGACTCATAGATGTCGCACAAGAGGTGGAGCGTAAGCGGGTAGGCGGCTAGCTCCCCAAGACCAAGTCGTTCGATCTCGTCAGTAAAGGCGGGCGCCGCCAGCCCGCGAGAACTTGCGATTGCGGCCACATCCTCGGTACTCAAAGGCGCAAGGTAAAGCACGTGACTCAGTGGTTTTGCGGTTAGAGCGTCGTCGGCGTTTTGGAACGTCGCGAGCAGCTGAGGCGCCACTTCAGCTGTCCGTGAGGTCATTACCAGCTGCCAACCGTCGGCTCGCAGTCGACGGAGTCGCATATCGAGAATCGAGGCCAGATCGGATGCAGGACATCGAGACTCGTCCGCTGAGTCCAATAGGAGATAGCGCTTTCCGCGTCCTGAACCGGCGGCACTAACCTCGCCGAAAACTTCGTGACGAATCCCGTCGCTCGATCGGCCATGCAGGTCAAAGCGAAGCACCTCGGTGTTGGGTACTGCCCTAAGGCGAGTCTCAAGGTCGAGGAGCAGTGTTGATTTACCTGATCCGGGCTCTCCGAGTATCAAGAGTCGGTCTGCTTTGTCGACCGACTCATCCAGCGCGAGGTCAACACCTTCGATCGGTTCTCGAAGGCCTCCCGCTGGAGCCGGCTGACGTTCCAGAAGAAATCTCGCCACGTTCACACTCGTAACTTAGGGGGCATCCCGGATGTTTCACGACATTCACAACGAATGTGACGACCAGGAGTGATCGGCTATCTACCGAGCCCCGATTCGCCGAAGAGGGGTGGCGAACGATGCGATCTCGCGGGCCCTGCGGTAGTTGCGGACCGATGACGCCGAGGTCGGCGATCGACATGCCGACTTCGGGCCCAAGCGATTGAAATCGACTAGCTTGCCCTCTACCGCGAGCAGGAACTGGTCATTCGTCCTGAGATGACAGTGCAGCGGAAGGTAGGTTCGCCGGCACGTCGACTTCTACTTCGACCTCTGCATCGGAACGCAACCGCGGCGGAGTCGCAGCCCAAGCCTTGAGGCGCTGGCCGATCTCCTCGTAGCTCGCGTCGACGGCATCAAGAACGGAGTCGATGAAGCCGCCGCGACCGGTGGAGCGTTTCGACCCCGCGTTCGAGACGTGGGCGATCGTGAAGGACTTGATCTCTTTCGTTGGCTCGGTCGCGAGCTTCACAGGGTTCTCGCGCACGTCGCGCAGCAGCTCGGCAGCGTCGGCGCGGCCCCGAGCGAAGTGGGCCTCGACCCGGAGAGTGCCGGGGGATTCCTTGAGTTGCCGCACCAGCCAGTTGATGCGTGTGGTCGAGCGACCCTCCCGCGGTGCGTCGACGTCGAACGAGCAGGTGATCTTCGACGACCGCAGGTCAACGACGATCGCGAGGTCGGAAACCGTGTTCGGGATCCGAAGCGCTGCCGCGAAGTTCCCGGTCTTCACGAGGCCGGCTGACAGAGCAGCCAAGCGCGATGCAGGGTTCGCAATCTCCGCGCGAGTGAGCACCGGCGTGACTTCTGCGCCCAGCCGTCGCCCGAGGCGCAGCGCGGCGAACCGGATCAGTGCGTCGAAGCTCGACGAGACGTCGAGGGCTGCTTTGTCGCTCGCGCGCAGAGTTCCGGCCTGCACGGCATCCCGCACCGGCACCCACTGTGCACCCATGTCCTCGAATGACATTGCACCCGACTTCGGGTGTTCAAGGTAGCGCACGAGTTCGCCGAGAATCCAGGCTTGCTCCGGATCGGCGACGCCGCGGTACTCCTTCTGCATGACCGCTTGGGTGAGAACCTCGGTCCACGACCAGTGGTGCAGTGCCACCTTGCGGAGTTTGCGACCGTCGATTGGCGTCGGATGCACGCCGGGGGATGGCGGCAGCTGGTTCGAGATCGTGATGAGCGCGTCGAAGCCGTTCTCGCGGGCGACGTCGAGATAGTTCTCGAGCTGCTGCACTGTGAGCTCGTTCGTGCCGGTCTTGACCTCGACGAGTGCTGTCCAGGATTTCGAGCCGCGCCGCGCGCGGATGAGCCCGTCGGGGAAAATGCGCTTGCCGTTCAGGTCGAATGGAACCTCGATGAACGTCTCGAGTTGCCCGGACGGCGCACCGAGCGGACCCGTCATCACTCGCCCGAACTCCTTAACCGAGCTCATCACTGCGAGCAGCGCCGAGGTGGCACGCCGCTCCTGCTCTTCCGCGCCGTTGATGCCCGAAGTCGGGATCAGCCGCGCGACATTCCAGGACTTCTCATCCATCTGATCCGCCTAGCGAGGTCGTCGTTGACTTGGCGTTGACGATAGCGCTCTGTTGGATCGATTTGGGGAAGCCCGCGCATAGCGTTGGCCGAACGTCCCGCGAGCGGCTCACGCAATGACTCCCACCCAAAGCCCGTCCCGCGCGCGGGTCATCGCCACGTACAGCTCGCGCCGCTCCATCTCGACCCGCTCCCCGGCATCCTGACCGTTCTCGGGAACCGCGGCCGGCCCCCCCAGCCGCGCCGGGGTGTGCGCGACGAGTACGTGCTTGAACTCGAGCCCTTTCGCGCGCTTGATCGTGCCGACCTTCACCGCTGCGGCGACGCGGCCGTCGTACTTCGCCAAGTCGACCACCGGCACCCCCGCAGGGCCGAGCAACTTGACCACCGACGACACGTCGCGGGTGCGCATCGCGAGCACCGCAACATCGCCGGGGTGCACTCCGGGCGTCGCGAGCAACTCCCGCACCCGAGCGACGAGCGCAGCATTATGCGACGCGACCGAAGTGAACCGCTCGATCACCGGCTGAACGCCTTCGCGCAGAATCTCTGCGGCATCCATTCGGCCTCGCAGTCCGCTTTCGATGTCGACGAAGCCGGAGTCGCCGACGAGTGAGGCGGCGAATGTGGCGATCTCGCGGGTGTTGCGGTAGTTGCGGGTCATGACGACGCCGCGGCCGGCGATCGAGATGCCGAGTTCGCCGAGGGTGTAGCCGCCGGGGTAGATCGACTGCTGGCCGTCGCCGATGAGGTTGAAGGCATCCGGTTCCTCTTGAATTTGACGGATGCTCGGCACATGATGGGCGAAAGGTGCGGGACTTCGACCCCTGGGCCGCAAACCTCAACCGGTGGGAACGATCAACCGCTCATGACGAGAGTCTCACGTCGCGTCTCGCGCCATCCATTCGTGCCCGCTCTGGTCTGCCTCGGCGCCGCACTCCTGAGCGTGCTCGCGGCCTCGGGTTACTCGCTCAGGGAGTACCACTGGTACCAGGAACAGGGTCTGCAGACACCGCCCGTGTCGCCGCTGGTGCCTGCGCTCTTCGTGGCCGCGATCGTCTTCGGGTTGCTCGCCGTGGTGTTCTTTGCGCTCGGGCTACGGATCTACGCTCGGCACGACGACGAAGACGTTGTCGGCGGGTAGCGCGCGGGATTGCGGTCTACGCGGCACCAGACAGGGCACTCATCCAGCTCGTGATGGCGAGTATCAAGGTGGCGACGACGAGCATTGCCCAGCCAAGCGTACTGCGGTCGTAGTCGCGAGCCTGGGACTGCTCCGCTGGCGTGAGGACTGAGAACGCCAGCTTCAACATCTGCTTCTTCCGCCGCCTTCTCTCGAGCGGTCGCCACCACGGAACTTCCCTCTTCCTTCGGAGGTCCTCTTCGCGCAACAGATCCGAATGCGCGTTGAAGAAGCTCATGGCGTCGAGCTGCGTCCACAGCCAGACGACGCACTGGTGCGTGGTTCCAATGAAAGCGAAAGTCGCCGCCATCGCGATCCAGACGCCCAAGCTCAGCGCTCCGGCTGCTCGAGGCGGCGTTCGCTCGCGGCGGCGGCCTGGTAGTTCGCCACCATGCGCTCGTAGTCGTCGGCGCGCCGCCGCAACTCGTCGGCGAGGCCCTGTGCAGCATCCGCTTGCAGTAGTGCCGATGATCCCCCGGCCATGAATCCCCCGATCCCTGCGTGATGCTCAGCTTGGGGGACGACGGGATGGCGGCGGCAGCGCCACTTCAGGGGTCAGCGGCTCAGCGGTCGAACGGCCCGCCCGCCTCGAAGACGAACTCCGCCGCATCCGGCCACTCGGCGGGCGGCTCCCCGTCGTACGTCACCAGCTCCATCTCGGCGAGCTGCCCGCAGTTGACGAAGAGGATCACCTCGAGCGGCCCCTCCTCGCGGCGGGCAGAGGCGGGCCAGACCGACGCGAACTGATCGCGGGGGAGCAGCGGGTCGAGTTCGAAACGGATCGTCGGGCATCCGCAAGTGCACGACGGCATCGCCTTCGCCGACTCGGCTTGGCGACGCAGGTCGTGCACTCCCGGGTGGTCGAACTGGAGGAGGCCGTCGAGCACCGCGCGTTGGCGGTCGGTGAGCGGCTCGAACACGGGAACAACCTACCCATGCCGCCGACGGCGGCGCTCGAAAGTGGGACGGTGTGGCCCCCTCGCACCCGCACGAGGAGGCCACACCGCGCTGACGGGACGTCTCAGTACGAGGAGTACACGGTCACCTCGTCGATCGTCCACCACTGCGGCGCGCTGCCGGTCTGGGTGATGCGCAGGTAGCGCGCGGTCGTCGGGTTCACCGAGATCGGTCGCTTCCAGCCGTAGGCGATGCCCGTGGCGAGGGTCGTCCACGTGGTGCCGTTCGTCGACGCCTCGAGCGTGAAGCCGCGCGGGTAGTCCCACGTGTTGCCCGAGGGGGTCTGCACGATGACCATCGCCACGGTGCGGTTCGACCCCATGTCGATGCGGTACCACTCGCCGCCGGCCATCGCGGCGCCGGTCGCCCAGCTGCCGCCGCCGACGCCGTCGATGCCGCCGCCCGTCGTGGTGCCGCCCGCGGTGCTCGACGCGGTCGCCGTCCAGCCCGCGTGGCTGATCGCCACCGGGTTGTACGTCGACAGACCGCCGGAGTACTTCGAGAGCGTCGCGACGAATCGCGCGTTCTGGGTGAAGTTGGCGGTGCCGAACTGGCCGAGCTTCGAGACGTACGTCGCCGAGTCGTCGGAGTTGATGACGGGGATCGGCTTCTGGTTGTCGTAGTACATGCCCCAGTACGCGAACCCGTCGGAGGCGGTTCCGCGCACCTTGTACGTCCACGCCGACCACGACACGTTCGACGCGTTGAGCCCGGCCATGAATCGCGACCAGACGTCGTCGTTGTAGTAGAGGGAGTATTCGCCGTACAGAATCGGCACTCCCGGGTCGGACAGTTTCGCCGCGAGCCCGTTCAGCTCGTTGGTGACGAGCTGGTTCTGGGAGGTCCAGTTCTTCGAGTTGGGCATGTCGTACGGGTGGTACTCGTAGACGACGTTCGTCCAGCCGTAGGTCGACGGGTGGGCGATCGCGCTCAGGCTGAAGAAGGCGCCGAAGAAGATCGTGTGATCCGCGTCGATCGCCCGCACCGCGTCGTACAGCCGGTCGTAGTAGTCGCTCTTCTGCGCGACGTCGTCGGCATCCTCCCCGTAGTCGATGAGCGGCTCGTTGATGAGGTCGTAGCCGGCGACCGCCGGTTCGCCCTCGTACCGGGTGGCGATCTGCTCCCAGATGTCGACGACCCAGTCCTGATAGGTCGAGCTGCCCCAGAAGCCGTTGGGGTTGGGGCCGATGCGGCCGCAACTGCCCCACGGGCATCCGCCACCGGGCACGGTGTGGAGGTCGAGCAGCGTGTAGAGACCGCGCTCGCTGAGCTCCTCGATGACCCAGTCGATCTTCTCCCAGGGGTTCGACTTCCAGGTGCCGTCGAGGTTGAGGAACGTGTTCCACCCGATCGGCACGCGCACGAAGTTGAACCCGGCCGCGTCGAGGTTGTCGAGGTCGCTCTCGGTGAGCCAGGTGTCCTGGTGGGTGTCGATGATGGTCTGCGCCCCTCCGGTACCGAAGCGGTCGGCCATCGTCAGCTGCAACGAGTAGTCGTCGTTGTAGAGACCCGCGGTGAGTTCCCCGATCGACCACCACGATCCGGAGGATCCGGTCTGGGTGAGTCGGAAGTACCGGGCCGCTTGGGCGACGAATCCGATCGTCGTGGCCTTGCGCGTGCCGACCCCGGTCGCGACGGTCGTCCAGGTCGAGCCGTTCTTCGACAGTTGGAGCGTGTAGCCGCGCGCGTAGTCGGTCTCATCGGAGGTGTTCTTCGCCGTGTCGATCGTGACGTTGTTGAGGGTCACGAGCGCGCCCATGTCGGCCTGGATGTACTGGCCGTTCGTCTGCGCGGCTCCCGTCGTCCAGCGCGTCGAGACGTTGCCGTCGATCATGTTCGACGGGCTCGCCCCGACCGAGGCGCTCATCGTCCAGCCGCCGCGGTCGATCGCGGTGCCGCTCGAGATCGCGACCTCGGCGATCGACCACCACTGGCCCGACGTGCCGTTCGACGCGATCCGCAGGTACCGGCCGTTCTTGGTGCCTTGGAAGTCGGCCTGGATGACCCGGTTGCTGCCGAACCCGCTCGCGACCTGGGTGTAGGTCACGTTGTCCCACGACACGTAGACGTCCCAGATGCGCGGGTAGTCGTTCGCGGTCGCGGAGCCGGCGTCGAACAGCACCTTGTCCATGTCGACGTTGCGCCCGAGGTCGATCGTGAACGTCTGGCCCGGAACCTGCGCGGTGCCGCTCTGCCAGATCGTCGAGACGTTGCCGTCGAGAGCGTTCGACACCGCCGTTCCCGGTGCCGTCGCGAACGCGGTCGCGGTGTGCGTGCCGTTGTGCAGCACCGGGTCGTTGAACAGGTTGAGTTCCCCGACCGACCATAGGGCGCCGGCGGATGACGTCTGCCGCACCCGCACGAAGCTCGCGACCTGCGGGGCGAATTTGACGTTCGTCACGCCGTCGGTGCCGGGCTGGGTCGCGACGCTCGTCCAGGTCGTTCCGTTGCTCGAGACCTCGACGTCGACCGTGCGCGGGTATTGCCCGGCGTTGGCGGTGTTGTCGATCGCGAGCCGGTTGAAGACGGTCGCGGCGCCGAGCGAGATCTGCAGCCACTCCGATCCGGTCTGGTTGGAACCGGTCGTCCACCGCGAGGTGCCCGAGCCGTTGATGGCGTTCCCGGCGGTTCCGGCGGAGGCCGTCGCCGACCACCCGGTGCGGTCGACGCCGTATTCGCCGAGCGGCGACATCCAGTCTTCCTGGGTGAGCCAGCCACCGACGTTGGTGCCGCGCAGGTTGATCGTGGCGCCCGTGCCGGAGTTGAGCTTCAGCACGTTGCCGTCGGCTTTGATGAAGTCGGCTGCCCCCAGTGCGGCGTTGGCCGCGAGCGGTGGCGTCAAGCCGACGGCGATGAGTGTCGCGGCGAGCACGGCCCCCGCGAACGTCTTCCCTTTCATGATCCTCCTTGATCACACCCCGGCGACGCGCGCCGGGGACGGTGGATTGCGATGATGCGGGTGACGCGGGCAACGGTGCCCACGCTGCCAGTTTCGCACTGGGGAGGGGCTTTGTCTATGCCTTGAAGTAAGGGGTGGCTTAAGCCGATCGCGGCACGTCGCCGACCCGCGGACGCGCCTCGCGCACGAGCATCTCGAGCGGCATGATCGCCGCACCGACCGAGACCGTGTCGCCGCCGAAGGTCGAGGCGACGAACTCCACCTGCTCGCCCGCGCGCACGAGGGCGTTGGCCCGGGTGGCGTCGGCGATGCGCGCGGCGTGCTGTTCCATGAGGCGCACGCCGACCCAGCCGCCGATGACGACGCGCTCGGGGTTGGCGAGATTGACGAGGCTGCCGAGGCCGACGCCGAGGGAGCGGATGACGTCATCCAGCACCCCTGTCGCGGCGGGGTCGCCGCTCTCGGCGGCGTCGAGCAGCGAGCCGAGGGCGCGCCATCCGCTGCCCTCGAAGTCGGCACCCGTCGCGCGCCAGGCGGTGAGGATGGCGTCGGCGCCGACGTAGGCCTCGACGCAGCCGCGCCCGCCGCAGCGGCACGGCATCCCGTCGCGTTCGATCTTGGTGTGGCCCCACTCGGCGGCGGAACTCGTGGAACCGTGTTGCAGGCGACCGTCGGCGATGATGCCGAGGCCGACGCCGCGCCCGAGCAGCACGACGAGGGCGTGCTGCACGCCGCGCGCCGCGCCGAACCAGAGTTCGGCCATCGCCTGGGTCTTCGCGCCGTTCTCGGCCGACACGGGGCCGTCGAAGTGCAGGAGGTCGGCGACGGCGACGGGCGGCCAGCCGAGGCTC
>Ga0209066_10007444_pt1 | contig 10838 bp, 10 predicted proteins | sample All_14_2_FD_187198 | JGI IMG/M metagenome (GOLD analysis project Ga0209066, IMG submission 187198) | Freshwater microbial communities in response to fracking from Pennsylvania, USA - Allegheny Zone_MetaG_DW_15 (SPAdes) (version 2) ... | reverse complement strand
CAAATCGCCCGCCTGGGCGAACTGGGCTACGCGCTGGACTTCAAGACGCAGGAGTGGAGCCGCCAGGCCGAACTGCAACCTGCGTAGTACTGGGCACCGCATCTGCGGTGTGCTTCATCCACCCGCCGGGGGTCTTCCCCACCGGGGAGGCTTCTGGCTCAATTTTTCCAGGAGGCCTCTCATGGGCTGGTATTTCTCACCCCAATCGCGGTCTGAACTGATCGCGGAGTTGATCGCACCGCAAGAGACCGAACGCGCCAGCGTGAAGGTCATCGCCCACGCGCTGCGTGGCAACGTCCTCTGGTCTGTTGTGCAAGTGACGGCCAAGGCCGAAGGCGTACACCGTGATCTCGCACCGGGCCAGTCCCTGTGCACCATCCGCTGCGATCTGCTGGAGCGCAGCGGCGGCCAGTGGGGCTACAAGCCGCTGGACGAATCCATGCACCCGTACTACTACTCGTGCCCGTTGTCCTATCTGGACCTCGCACCGGAGCAGTCCGCCGAATGGCGTGCAGGCGTTCGCGCTTACCACGCACGGCGGCGCACATCCAAGGCCACCACCGCTCCAGATACGACGCTGACGGCCTGAACCAGGGCGTTTTTCCTTCCACCCCAAGGGGCAGTGCTTGCCCCTGCGGGCGGTGCTGTTCCCGTTCATCCGAGGACACCACCATGCCCGCAACCACTTCTTCCACCACGCTGTACCGCATCGACGAATGCCCGGACGTGATGGCCGACGCTTGCGTCGGCGATGACCAGGGCAATCTGATCTTCCTGTCGATCTGGGCGCGGGACACTGCCGTCCAGCAGTTCTTGGCTCGCCTGACCCTCGGGCGCGACGAACAGGGGCTGGAGCAGTTCCACGTCATCACCGAACAGGGCGGCAGCGTCCCGGTGTTCGTCGGCAACGTCGATCGCCTGGAAAAGCGCATGACCCGCGCCTACCGGCGAACGCTGTTCGGTTCGCTGTCCAACGTGTGGCTGTTCGATCGGCGCTGCGTCAAGCCCGACAAGGCCAACGCCAGCGCACTGGCATTGCTGCCCCGCGATAGCGACCACCGGCTTGACCGCCTGTGGACGTTGGTGCAGGACACCTGCCCACTGCCGTTGCTCGACCACTGGCGCGAAACCGTGCTGGAACTGCTGCAAAGCCACGAGATGCTGACCCGCCTGCCATTCGCCCTCGGGCCTTTGGTGGGCCATCGGCTCGCCATCGACGTGCCGGCGCTGACCCAGGCGCTCGGCTCGCTGATCCGCAGTGACGTGCTCACCGCCTATCCCTATCCGGCCAAGATTTGGACGCCGGAAACGGTAGCGGCTTGATCCACCTGCGCAGGCACGCCAAGGCCCGCCTGCGCCATTCATCCCCGCCAACCAGGAGACTTCCATGGCTCTCATGTTCCCGCGGCTCGCCCGCAATTTCGTGAAGAACGGGTATTTCCCGACCGACGAACCGACGCTCGAAAGAGCCCTCAATGCACTGATGCCCAGTGCGCCTAAATCCAATGGACCGATGTGCATCCTCGATCCCTGCGCCGGCGAAGGCGTGGCAATCGCCGAAGCGGCTCATGCCCTCGGGCGTGAGCAGGCCAAGGCGTTCGCCGTCGAGTTCGACGCAGAGCGGGCGCGCCATGCCCGCAGCCTGGTCGATCACTGCCTACACGCGGATCTGATGGATACGATGATCTCCAAACAGTCCTTTGGGCTGCTCTGGCTCAATCCGCCGTATGGCGACCTGTCCAAGGACGTCAACGGCAACATTGGCTATCAAGGTCAGGGCCGTGCCCGCCTCGAAAAACTGTTCTACCAGCGCACGCTGCCCCTGTTGCAGTACGGCGGTGTGCTGGTCTTCATCGTCCCCGGCTACGTGCTCGACGCGGAGCTGGTCGGCTGGCTGACGCGCCACTACACCGATCTGCGAATTTACCGAGCGGTGGAAACGCAGTTCAAGCAGGTGGTGATCTTCGGCCGCCGGGTGCGCCAGCGCGAGCAGACGCCCGATGGCGTCAAGGCCGTGCGCAATCTGCTACTGCAGGTTGGGCTTGGCGAAGTCGAAGCCGAGGAACTGCCGAGCGAATGGCCGTTCCTGCCGTACATCGTCCCCGCCAGTCCGGCGGAGCCGGGGCATTTCTTCCGCGTGACGATGGAGCCGGAGCAGTTCGCCGATGAGGTTGGCAGGCTGCAAGGCCTCTGGCCGTCGCGGGATACGCAGCTGGGGTCTGCGCAGCAGACGCTGCGTCCACCGGCGCGGGCCTTGTCCCACTGGCATCTCGCCCTGGCTCTGGCCGCAGGCGCGATCTCGGGAGTCGTGCAATCCAAGACGGGGCGCGTGCTCGTCGTCAAAGGTGACACCCACAAGGACAAGACGCTCCAGCGGGAATTCACCGAACGCGAAGACGGCTCCATCGCCGAGACGCGCATCCTCACCGACAAGTTCGTCCCCGTCATCCGCGCATGGGACATGACGCCAGGTTCCGCCACGCGGGGCGAGGTGTTGACCATCCGCTGATCGTTTCTCCACCGCCGACGGTTCGCCGTCGATTTCTCCACACACCGGGGTCCAGTCGCCCCGATGGGGTGCCGTGGCCCCTCCATCTCAAGGAGCCTTCCATGGCAGCCCAAGCACTTTCCATCAGCCAGACACCGAGCCTGCGCTTCTCGCCAGGCCAGGTGGTCATGACCTGCGGCGTCGATGACCTGGTCCAACAGGGCCAACTCAACCCGATTCCGTATCTGCGTCGCCACCTCGGTGGCGACTGGGGCGACCTCGACGACAGCGATAGGCAGCAGAACGATGCCGCGCTGAAGTCCGGTGAGGATCGCCTGTTCTCTTCCTACGAGGTCGCACCCGGCCTGAAGCTCTGGATCATCACCGAATGGGATCGCAGCGTCACCACGCTGCTGCTGCCCAGCGAGTACTGATCTTCTCCAACGCGGGGCCACCGACACCCCGCAAGGTGTGTCATAGCCCCTTCACTCCAAAGGAAGTCACATGACATCCAACCAACATGACAAGCACCGCCGCAAACGGCTGTTCGAGATCGGTGCACTGGAGTTCAGCGAAGGCGTCGAACGCCTGATGAATGAAGGCCGGCTCGATCCCATGCCGCTTTTCGAACGCCACATGCGTGGCGACTGGGGCGACGTCGCGGACTACCAATGGCAACAGAACAACGCTGCATTGGAGTCTGGCGAACGCCTCGATTCGTTTTACGTCGTCACCCGTGACCTGAGCATCCGCATCTTCACCGAAGCAGATCGCAGCGCGACCCGCATCATGCTGCCATCCGAGTACTGACCGCGAGTTGTCACCGCAGGCCACGAGTGCCTGCACTGTCCAACCACCGACGGTTCGCCGTCTCTCTTCCCGCCACGGGGCATACCATCGCCCCGCTGGGGGGGTGCATGTCCCATTTTTCTTTGGAGCATCACCATGTCCGTTGATCTCGACACCACCGCCAACGATGCAGCGCCCGTACAGGGCGAACTGCTCGAAGCGGAATCCAACCCTCTCACCCTGAGCCTTCAGGATTTCGTCGGCGAGTTCGGCGACGAACTGCTTGACTCTCTCAACCGCGCCAACCCGCCGGTCTATGCCGGTCAAGCACAGGCGCATCGACAAATCGTCGTCGCCAGCCTCAAGCGCAAGTTGTTCCAGGCCCAAGCCGAAGTTGTCCATGCCGCTGCCGAGCTGCTGATCGATCAAGGCGAACGCGCTGCGATCGTCAATGGCGAAATGGGCTGCGGCAAGACGACCGTCGGCATCGCCACGGCCGCCGTGCTCAACGCCGAAGGCTACCGCCGCACCCTGGTGCTTTCGCCTCCCCACCTGGTCTACAAGTGGCGGCGCGAGATCCAGGAGACGGTGGCCGGCGCCAAGGTCTGGGTGCTCAATGGCCCGGACACGCTGGTCAAGCTCATCAAGCTGCGCGAGCAGTTGGGTGTGCAGCCCACAGGCCAGGAGTTTTTCATCCTGGGGCGCGTCAGAATGCGGATGGGCTTCCACTGGAAGCCGGTCTTCACCCAGCGGCGCACCCGCCACGGCGACGTGGCAGCCTGCCCGGACTGCGGCACGCTCATCACCGACCTCGACGGCGAGCCGGCCAACCCGGTCGCGCTCGAAGCCGAGGAGTCCCGCAGGAAGTGCAGCCACTGCGCCGCGCCCCTGTGGACGCTGATCCGCCCGCGCAGCCTGTCCGGCAGTGACCAGTCCTCGGTCGTCCTCAAAGCCTTGAAGCGTATCCCGACCATCGGGGAAGTCACCGCGCAGAAGCTGATGCAGAAGTTCGGTGACGGCTTCCTGGCCTCCATGCTGGGCGACAACATCCATGAGTTCATCAACCTCATGGATGGCAACGGCGAGCTGGTGTTTTCCGACCGTCAGGCCACGCGCATGGAACGTGCGATGGCCAACATGGAGTTTGGCTTTGGCGAGGGCGGCTACCAACCGTCCGAGTTCATCAAACGCTACCTGCCGCAAGGCACGTTCGACCTGCTCATCGCCGACGAGGCGCACGAGTACAAGAACGGTGGCAGTGCCCAGGGCCAGGCCATGGGCGTGCTGGCGGCGAAGGCTCGCAAGACCTTGCTGCTGACCGGCACGCTGATGGGCGGCTACGGCGATGATCTGTTCTACCTGCTGTTCCGGGCACTGCCAGGACGGATGATCGAAGACGGCTACCGCCCGACCACGAGCGGCAGCATGACCTCGGCTGCGATGGCGTTCATGCGCGATCACGGCGTCCTCAAGGACATCTACTCCGAGAGCGCCGGCACGGCGCACAAGACGGCCAAGGGCACCAAGGTATCGGTGCGCACGGTCAAGGCTCCAGGCTTCGGGCCGAAAGGCGTCTTGCGCTGCATCCTGCCGTTCACGATTTTCCTCAAGCTCAAGGACATCGGCGGCAACGTTCTGCCGCCGTATGACGAGGAGTTTCGTGAAGTCCAGATGGACGTGGCGCAAGCCGCGGCCTACCGCGACCTGGCGGGTCGGCTGACCGCAGAGCTGAAACAGGCTCTGGCGCGACGCGATACGACCTTGCTGGGTGTGGTCCTCAACGTGCTGCTGGCCTGGCCGGATTGCTGCTTCCGGTCGGAGACCGTGGTGCATCCGCGCACGCGCAACACCTTGGCGTTTGTTCCGGCTCAGTTCAATGAGTTCGAGATCAGCCCCAAGGAGCGTGAGCTGATCGATATCTGCAAAGCGGAGAAGGAACAGGGCCGCAAGGTTCTGGCCTACACGGTCTATACCGGCACGCGCGACACGACGTCGCGCCTGAAGGGGCTGCTGGAGCAGGAAGGCTTCAAGGTAGCGGTACTGCGCGCAAGCGTGGATGCCAGCCGCCGCGAGGACTGGATCGCCGAGCAACTGGACCGCGGCATCGACGTGCTCGTCACCAATCCCGAGCTGGTCAAGACGGGGCTGGACCTGCTGGAGTTCCCGACGATTGTGTTCATGCAAAGTGGCTACAACGTGTACTCGCTCCAACAGGCAGCACGCCGCTCCTGGCGCATCGGGCAGAAACAGCCCGTGCGCGTGATCTACCTCGGCTATGCCGGTTCCTCGCAGATGACCTGCCTGGAACTGATGGCCAAGAAGATCATGGTCTCGCAGTCCACCTCGGGCGATGTGCCCGAATCGGGGCTGGATGTTCTGAACCAGGACGGTGATTCCGTCGAGGTTGCACTGGCCCGGCAGTTGGTCACCGCCTGATTTCCACGCCATCGTCGGCCTAGCGCCGCCGGCTTTCTGTTGTTCCCACCTTGCAGCCTCGTCCGCGTTCTTCGTGGGCGGAGCTGCGTTTTTCAAGGTTCTTTGCGTACTGGTCCTGCTATCATTGCCCTCAATTTGAATCATCAGGTAAGATTCGGCACAATTTATCTGCCTCCGCACAATATTCGACATCGACCATCAAGGAGATTTGACTTATGATTTCGAGCGCGATTCAGCTGCCGCAGCACAAGGATTCCGCCCAGCAGAGCCAGTTGCGTGACGTAATTGTGCGTGGAGAGTATGCCAATCCCGCCTTGCAGCGCCTCCAAGCACGGATCTTGAAAAGTGCAGACGCTAGTGACGTCATCACGAGCTATGACCGGATGCATCACAGACACAACCGCTCGTGATGCCTGCTTCAGCCGACGAAATTCGACTGACCTCATTCCTCGTTAAAGTCGCGTCCAGATGCAATCTGGATTGCGACTATTGCTACGTCTATCATCATGAGGATCAGAGCTGGCGGTCGATGCCTAAGTTTCTGTCTACTCAGGATCGCGAAGCATTTTCCTTGAGGCTAGCATCGTACCTGCGTGACGCTGGCATACGGCACTGCGTTGTTATTTTCCACGGGGGTGAACCTCTATTAATGGGTAGCGCTGAACTCGTGAATTTTGCAGCTAGGCTGCGCGAGGCTGTGGGTGATGACGTGCAGTTGGACATTGGGATGCAAACCAATGGACTCTTGCTTACGAAAGAAGTGATCGCTCAATTCGCAAACGCCAACATTGGCATTTCATTAAGTTTGGACGGCCCGAAGGCTGCGAATGATCTGCACCGAACATCTCGTCGCGGTCGATCAAGTTTCGACCGAACCTATCGGGCGCTGCAACTTTTACGAAGCACGCCGGATGTGTTTTCTGGTGTGATTGCTGTCATTGACCCTCGTGTACCGCCGAGCCATCTATTAAAATTTTTTAGTGAGCAGCAAGTACCCCAGGTTGATTTTCTATTACCGGATGCGCATCATCTTCGCCTGCCGCCGGGACGACTAGAACAACCGGACATCTACGAGAAATGGCTCATTAACGCTTTTGATCTCTGGTTCGATGAATACCCCGGCTTACAGGTGCGCACTTTCGAGGCGTTACTTGATGCTGTTACAGGTATGCCATCGCAGACTGATGCTTTTGGCTTCGGTGATGTGAGTCTCATCACAATAGAAACCGACGGAACCTACCATGACCTGGATGTGCTCAAGGTAGTATCCCACGGCGCGACTCGACTTAACGGCAACGTAAAAGACACGCCCATTTCAGATGTGGCTGCTTCCGCGGCCCTCGCGACTCATCTCTCACTACTGAAAAAAGACGGCCTGTGCGCTAGCTGCCGCAGTTGTGATGTTGTTGATTTGTGCGGTGGAGGTTCCCTTCCGCACAGGTACGGATCGAACGGGTTCATGAATCCAACGATCTATTGCAAGGAGATGCGAGCCCTGATTCATCATGTACAGGAGCGCATCGTCAACTCGCTTGATCAACCAAAGCCAGTAGACACGCCAGTACATTATGACTGTGATTTGAAAGCGTTTGAGTGTGCGGAAACTTCCGGAGAGATCGTTAAATCTCTTTGGGAAAGCGCAATATTGGAGCAGTCTTCAGAGTTGCAACGAGCATTACTTTTGCTTGAAGGCTCCGACAGCGGTTCCGAGGAGTGCGCAGGCGCAAAAGCGCTGCTTGAATCACCATCTACTATCAACATCCTTGCACAGAGGCCTGGAGTGATTGCATGGAGCAATGCCATGCTGACTATCGCTGCCGGCCGCCCAGTAAGTTCCGTTGATGGGAATCCTCTTAGCTGGGACGATGGATACATACATTGGATGCTGGCTAGAGTGCAAGGTTCACTTGAGCAGTCGCCTGAAGTTCATGCTAACGATCCATGGCTGCGTCGCCCCTTTGGTAACGCTATTTATTTTGAGGATCAGGACATCCTGTCTGCGGTAGAGCCATTGCTGGATGAAGCCCTTGATATCCTACATGCTTGGCGCCCAGCTATCGCGCGAGAGCTACGAGGAATCTGTCGGGCGGTTCAATTTATCCGAGATCCAGCAGCTGATCCGGAAAAGATCGTGTCTTTCAGCGATAACGCTGTACCTGGTACGCTTTATGTCTCGGTGATGCAAGGGGGCAAGCTAATAGACGCCTACGACCTCGCAGATTCTCTCCTCCATGAATACCGCCATCAGAAGCTTTATCTTTTAGAGCGACTTGCACCTATGGTTGAACCGACTAACCTCAAGGTGGACTCTCCTTGGCGCGAAGACCTTCGCCCGCCGTCAGGATTGTTTCATGCCGTTTTCGTTTTTGTCGAACTTCGTCGCTTCTGGAAATATGTCCGCTCCTTAGAACTAGATCGAATGAAAATGCGTGCAGAAAATCAGCTGATGGATACTGATGCCCGTTTGAAGGAAGCGTTCCGCACTCTGGCCGGATGTCCTCTGACTGCTACGGGTCGCGCATTGGCTGCTGTATTAAGAGCCGGAGCACAGGAGTAGCGTGTGCGCGTACCAAGAACCTTACTCCCAGAAAATCGCGCCACTTGGCATGGCTTTTTGCGAGACTACTTCTGCGACAAGGATGCAATTACGATCGAGTCTGGCGACGATGTCCTTCTTCACCTATGTTGGCCCAACGATTCGAAGCGGCATGTTGATCCCGCCTTAGACGTCGGCCTGCACTGGTGGCAACGAGGAGTCTCGTTAAGTTCCATGTGGTCAGAGCGGTGGCGCGAGGGTCGCATTATCACCTCGCTCTATGACACGTGGACGCTTTTGAGCTGGTGTGAATGGCTGACTCAAGTTCCATCCAGTACAAGCGAGCAAGCCGTCATCCTACACGTAGACGATCACCGTGATCTGGGGTCGCCGCGACTACATGTGATCAACGGCACACTAATTGACGCTATCACAAACGAAGAGGTGCGCTTGACGGCTCCCTCAACAGTTGAGCGAGCCATTCAAAGCGGTGCTATTGGGATGGGCAGTTTCATGACACCATTTTTATGGCAGTGCCCGAAAGTAAACATACGACACCTCTGCCAGCCGCCGAAGATGCACGCCGACGTGCGGCAAACTCTCTCTCTCACCAGTGTCTCTGACACACTACTAGATCCAAACGCCAAACGGCTTGTTATTGAAGCCAGTGAGGGCACGCCAGATACTGAGAATTATCTAGGAACCAGTGATGCCGCGAAGTGGTCACGCAACATTGAAGGTCGTCCTGCGCTTGTTCATATTGATATGGACTACTTTAACAATCGATATGATGGTGATTCGGATTGGCCTCTAAATCCGTTCCGACTTGATCCGGGCCTACCAACAATGCTCGTCAAAGTTGATGAGCTGATTAATGCTCTAGCTGAATCAAAAGCAATCATTGAAGATGTATCTATTGCGTACTCCCCAGGATTCTTCCCGGCAGAGTTCTGGCAACCTGTTGACCGGCATTTGCGGGCTGGTCTAATGAAAATCCTGTGACTCCTACCCGCTCCAATTTGCCTAAACGTAGACGTCCGGCTAAGGAGACGCCAAAGCCTCGGATCGTCAAACCAAAAATCGCAGCAGCAAAGGTTTCACCCAATGAAGTGCAGCTGATATCGGTCGCAGGAACACAAGGGAAAGGCAAAGGCCCAGGTGGTGAAAAGTGGCGAATTGAAGTCGGCGGTATTCGAGCCGGAGAAATCTTCATCAACGTGATTGATGAGCCTCCGATAGGTCGACATGCGTCGCTGCAAATTTACTTGAACATTAAGAGCCAAGGGCGAGGAATTGGCCGTGTTGCCTATGCGAAAGCCTGCTCGCTAAGTGCCCACGATATCATCTACGCCCATATGCGTCGGTCGAATATCGCGTCACGAACCGCTGCGCAGGTGGCTGGATTCATCGATGCCACCCCGACAGGATTCACACAGCTCATCCTTTGCTGGATAAGATTAAAGACAGACTCCCGTCCTACCTGAGTTTAGTTTTCAGGAAAGCAAAGGACAGCAGCTGCGTGTCTACAACACGACCTGTCCGCCATCTCAATCTCTGGAACCAAAAATCGCTCAAGGATGACGGTTTGAAAGCCTTCCAAAATCCTGGGAGGTCCATCGCCGAAATGCGGATGACAAACCACTCCCGTGGTACCCACAAGCTGCCGTAGCAAGCTTGCTTCGCTGATCATATCGTCTGGATCAGAGGAATAATCAAACGGGTCATAGAACACCAAATCGAAGGGAGTGGCAAGAGATGTGCTGCGCCAGTCTCCGAGATACGAAAAAATCCCAAATCGTTCCCCCGCAAACTGCAGAAGGTCGGCATAAATCCCTTTGTCGATCTCAACAATGTGATGTTCGGCAGGGCACAGGTAATGTTGGATCAGATCCGCTGAAATTCCCAAACCAAACCCAACTTCCAAGATGCGTTTCGGGCGCAGTTTTTTTGCGAGACACGCGAACAACTGACGAAAGTACGGCTCTTCTGAACGGGACATCACGATCTGCCCCTGCCATACAAGGTAATCGTCATTTTTGACGTCGAACGTCAAGCTAGTACTCGTCATGTTGGGGGCCAACCTCAATCAATTATTTTTGCCAGTTTACTCGCTGCGCGCAGCGTGTGCATATTCCGACGATCGTGATCGCGGCCACGTCGAGCGATATCCGGCCTCCATCAAAAAACGGGCACCACCCAGTTCGCATTCCTGGCTGACCGCGCTGCGGCGCGCCGCCAAGGTATCGGCATCGCAACAGAAGAGCCGATGCCATGCCCGCAACCCATGTATCCCGGCGTCTGGTCGGCGCTGGTCTCCTGGCCGCAGCGCTGGCCAGCGGCTGCGCGACCACCACCGTGCCGCTGGCGCCGGACGCCATAGAAGAAGTCTCAACCGTTCCCGAACCCGAGGCACCCGAGTTCATTCCCGTCGTGCGCTATGGCCGCTACACGCTGGTCGAACTGGCACCCACGGCGGCGCAGCGTGACTTGCTGTTGCAGACCATCGACGTGTCCATGCCCGAGGATGCACGCGCCACGGTGGGCGATGGCCTGCGGCATGTGCTCAAACGCAGCGGCTACCAGCCTGTC
>Ga0209066_10007443_pt1 | contig 10839 bp, 8 predicted proteins | sample All_14_2_FD_187198 | JGI IMG/M metagenome (GOLD analysis project Ga0209066, IMG submission 187198) | Freshwater microbial communities in response to fracking from Pennsylvania, USA - Allegheny Zone_MetaG_DW_15 (SPAdes) (version 2) ... | reverse complement strand
CGCGACAAGAGCAGCGCCGAAGGGCGGTTCTTGTTGGCCAGCGCGATGGTCCAGGCCACGGCGGTTTCGGTGGTGTCGGCAGGACGCCAGACATCCAGGCCGGGGATCAGGCGCAGGCTGGCTGCGTGCTCGACCGACTGGTGAGTCGGGCCGTCTTCGCCCAGGCCGATGGAATCGTGCGTGAACACATGGATCACGCGCTGCTTCATCAACGCGGCCATGCGGATGGCGTTGCGGCTGTAGTCGCTGAAGGTCAGGAAGGTGCCGGCATAGGGGATGTAGCCACCGTGCAGGGCCACGCCGTTCATGATCGCGGCCATGCCGAACTCGCGCACACCGTAGTTGATGTGGCGGCCAGGCTTGCCGTCGGTCAGCACCACCGCGCCATCGTCATCCACGCGGAAGGCGGGCGTGCTCTTGGTGTTGGTCAGGTTCGAGCCGGTCAGGTCGGCGCTGCCGCCCAGCATCTCGGGCAAGGCAGCCGTGAAGAACTCCAGCGCAATCTGGCTGGCCTTACGGCTGGCCACGGTCTCGGCCTTGTCGTGCGCAGAGGCCACGGCCTGCACCGCGATCTCGGCGAAGTCGGCAGGCAACTCACCGGCCATGCGGCGGGTGAAGGCGGCAGCCAGCTCGGGGAAAGCGGCCTTGTAGGCATCAAAGCGCTGGTTCCAGTCGGCCACCAGCAGCTCGCCGTCGGCCTTGGCGTTCCAGTCTTCATAGACCTCTTGCGGGATCACGAAGGCATCGTGCGGCCAGCCCAGCGCCTCGCGCGTCAGCTTGATCTCGTCGCCACCCAGCGGCTCGCCATGGGCCTTGGCCGTGTTGGCGCGGTTGGGCGAACCCTTGCCAATGCTGGTCTTGCACACCACCAGCGTGGGCTTGTCGGTGCTCAGCTTGGCCTTTTCGATGGCGCCGTCAATGGCGTCCACATCATGGCCATCCACCGGGCCGATCACGTTCCAGCCATAGGCCTCAAAACGCTTGGGCGTGTCATCGACGAACCAGGGCGCCACCTGGCCGTCAATCGAAATGCCGTTGTCGTCATACAGCGCGATCAGCTTGCCCAGCTTCCAGGCGCCAGCCAGCGCGGCGGCTTCGTGGCTGATGCCTTCCATCAGGCAGCCGTCACCCAGGAACACATAGGTGTGGTGGTTGACCACGCTGTGGCCGGGGCGGTTGAACTCGGCAGCCAGCAGCTTCTCGGCCAGTGCAAAGCCCACGGCATTGGTGATGCCCTGACCCAAGGGGCCGGTGGTCGTCTCGATACCCGCCGTGACACCAACCTCAGGGTGGCCCGGCGTCTTGCTGTGCATCTGGCGGAAGGCCTTCAGATCGTTGATCGACAGGTCGTAGCCACTGAGGTGCAGCAGCGAGTAGATCAACATCGATGCATGGCCGTTGGACAGCACGAAGCGGTCGCGGTCCGCCCATTGCGGCTGAGCAGGATGGTGACGCAGATGGCGACTCCACAGCGCCACCGCCATGTCGGCCATGCCCATCGGGGCTCCGGGGTGACCCGAGTTGGCTTGCTGGACAGCGTCCATGGCCAGCGCACGGATGGCATTGGCCATGGCGGTGATGTTCTTGGTGGAGTTGGGCATGGTGGAGGGAGTGGGTGGGTGTTTGAGCGAGAACGGGGGATTTTAGCGTCCTCTACAGCGAGCAGTATCACCCCCCATAACCCACGTGCTACGCTTGCTCAGACATAGAGCGACCGCCAAACACGCACCCAGACCATGGCTACTTCCCTGCTAGGCCTACTTCGACGCCAACTGTTCAGGAACGTCTTAACCGCCGAGCAGATTCGGTCAATGATCCAGTTAGGCAAGCTGGATGAGGCCCAGAAGAGCCTGCCGCTATTGTCGAAGGAGACCCCTCACGCCGATGCCGAAAGGCTCGCTCTCCAGGGGGAACTGTTGTTTCACGAACGCAAAGACAAAGAGGCAGAAGAAGCGTTCCGCAACGCATTGCGGGACACACCCAGCCTGGGCTCGGCCCACTACGGCCTTTCCACGGTACTGGCTGAGCGCGACGAAAATGAACTGGCAACGATTCATGCCCATTTCGCCTGGGGTACCGAAAAGAGCGGGCGAACGGCAGCTCAACTCGGCTACTGTCAACTACGCTCAGGCAATCTACAGGCAGCTGAGATGCCATTGAGGCAGGCTGTTCGACTTGATCCACTCAACGCCACCGCATGGAACAACCTTGGCATCGTGCTCTCGGCAAAGCAGCAACAAGAGGAAGCCAGGGCCTGCTTTACCAAGGCTTTGGCCCTAAAGCCAGATCTGACCTCCGCGTCTGAACATCTTGCACGGACGCCGGTTGCAACTGCACCCGCGCCAGATCGGGTGGGCCCCAAACGCCCGCCGTCCCCCGCAGAAAGGGTGCTCGCATTGGCACCCGAGATCAAAGATGAGGCCATCAGCAGCCTGATCAACGAACAAGCCTGGCAAGACGCCACGTCACGGTGTGAAGAGTTGCTTTTTGAGCGCCCTGACGATGAGGTCGTTGCTATTGCACTGCTATACATCCACGAGATGATTGGCGACATCCAAAGCGGCATCGACGCGCTATCTCTCTGGCTAGAAGAACACCCTGCTGCCGACCTGCCACGACGGGAGTTAGGTTTGGCCATGGCTCGCGCCCAGGACGCCATCCAGACCGAGAAATGGCTGGCGCCCTTTTGCCAAGACCACCCAGAGGACGTCGAAGCGCTCAAAACACTGAGCATCGCGTTGAGCAAACAAGAGCGCTACGAAGACGCCCTGACGATCATCGACAGGGCCCTGACCCAGTCACCGGAAGACTTGGAGTTGCAAGGCATCAAAGCTGGCACTTTGTGCAATGCCTGTCGATATGAGGAGGCCCTGCCCATCTGTGAGCGGCTCCAAGGCCTAGGATTCTCGGTTGCGGCGCACGGCCCCACGCTGACTTATCTGGGGCGACTGGACGAAGCCTTGGCGCTGATTGACGAGGGGCTCAAATTGCAGCCCAACGACCCTAACTTGAGGATGTTTCGCGGTCAGATCGAACTCGGTAGAGAGCAATTTGCCGAAGGCTGGAAGGACTATGCTTACCGGACACAGTCCAACAATGCAGTGGTGAGAGCTCTGCCATTCCCAATGTGGCGCGGAGAGCCCCTGAGGGGCAAAAAGATAATCGTCCTGGCCGAACAAGGAATCGGGGACCAGATCATGTTTGCGTCATGCATCCCCGACTTGCTGGCGCTCGGGCCAACCAAGGTGATCATTGAAGCCCTTGACCGGGTGGCACCCACCCTGGCCAGGTCATTCCCCACATGCGAGGTGATTCCCACGCGCCAGAACCGACACATCGACTGGGTCAAACCATACTCGGACGTCGACTACTTTGTTCCCATCGGGGATCTGCCATTGCATTTCAGACCTACAAGGGGCGACTTTCCGAACCACACTGGCTATGTCCAGGCCTCCAAACAGGATCAGTCGATGTGGCATCGGAAGATCGGGGAGTGGGAGTCTGCGCATGGTCAGGAGCCTGGACGACGCCCACGAATCGGCTTTTCGTGGAAAGGTGGGACAAGCGTTACCCGCAAGACGGTTCGAACCCTGGAATCCACATTCATCGGCAAACTTCGCTCGTCCATCGACGCGACCTGGGTGTGCCTCCAATATGGAGACATCCACACAGGTCTTGAAGCGCTAACCCGAGAGGGGATTGACGTCGCTTACTGGCCAGAATCCATCTCAGACCTTGATCAATTCACATCACTGATCAGCGGCCTTGATCTTGTGGTTACGGTGTGCAATTCCACCGTTCACTACGCGGGAGCCCTGGGCACCCCTGTTTGGGTCCTGACACCCAAAATCCCAGAATGGCGTTATGGCCTCACGAGCAACAGCATGCCTTGGTATCCGTCGAGCATCATTGTTCGGCAAAACAACTTGGGGGAGTGGAACGCCGTTCTCCAAAAAATCGAGAACATGCTGAAAACTTGGCGCCCAGCGCGCCGCAGTTGACTTCCGAGACGACGAAAAGCGTCGACATAAACGACCACAAATGAACCACCTGACCATTTTGGTCACTCCAGTTGCGCAACAAGGGCTTCTTTTGTCCACACCACACTACGGAAAAGTCACCTAAGTGCACCTCGGTTGGCCTATCCGAGACATACATCACACTAGGGAATCCCAGGACTGCATTGGCATGTGCTTTGCTCCAAATTAAGCATCCCATCCAACAGGAGAACTCCATGAAGTCTATCCAACGCGGTTTCACCCTCATCGAATTGATGATCGTGGTGGCCATCATCGGCATCCTCGCAGCCGTAGCACTGCCCGCTTATCAGGACTACACGGTTCGCGCCCGTGCCTCTGAACTCCTGCTCGGCGCATCGGCCGCCCGCACCGCAGTCACCGAGGCCTGCCAACAAGCCAACAGTTGCGTGAGCATCTCTGGCATCACCATTTCCAGCAGCCAGTATGTGGCTGATGGCACGGTAAACTCGGTTGGGCTTATCGTAGTGAGCGCCAAGGCAGCACTGGGTACGACAGGTTTTATTGTCACCTTGACACCCAGCTGGAATGGTCAGACTGTGAACTGGACTTGCAACACATCAAACGCCAAGTACGCTCCATCGTCTTGCCGCGGCTGATATCGCAGCTTGTTCGGAAAAGGCGCCGACAGGCGCCTTTTTCTTTTCAACTTTGATGAAACCTGCATCACCATGGGACTGATCTCTTCTCTCTTCCGGCCCGCGCCCCTCAAAGCGTTTGCAGAACAAATGGTGGAAGACATCGTCAAACGCTACCCACAGCGTCTTGATGCCGACGCGGGTAAGCGCCCATCTGTCAACCGGCTTACGCGGATTGTCGAAGACGTGTGCAACAAAGCACAGGCGTTCCAGCAAGAGCACAAGCTGGGATGGCTTGGCAAAGCACGACTCAGCAACACATTCAAGTGGGCACTCAAGGAGCGTGGCTACCAAGACGACTTCGTCAATTTGGCAACAGAAGCGCTGGTGGTGTATCTGTCCAAACCCATGACGGTCAAAAAGAACGCTTGACGCAGACTACCCTTCCCCCCCACGAACAGTGACCTGCTCTACACCAAATGGATTTGGCCAAGTAACGTCAGCAAAGTTCTTCCCTTTGTACCGGAAATCCTTGACATCTCCCGCAGGCCTGTTCCAGATTAGCTCAGGTTTGATACTCAGGGAGGGATCAATCTTGAATGCCACCATACTCCCGAAGAATTGGATGCTCAGGACATCGGCAAAACAGGATTGTGACTCCTGATTGACAACCTCCCGAAATCGAGTGGGATAAGCCCCTGCAGTCCTCGCCGTCAAAACATCAGTTGAATCTTTGGCATACTGCAAAAAACTGTGGACGCCGTGCCGATTGAACTCGGCCATAAAACTCGTATGTGTGTCTTCCACGACCACGACGGCCCGCTGCTTCAGATGGCGGAGACATTCCTGAACGGTCACAATTTGCTGGAATGATTGGTGCCCACCGTCATCCAATAGCGCATCAAATTGACCAATCCGTGCAAGAGTGCTGCGCCAAAAGTCTGGATCGCCCTGATCACCAATGAAGACCTCAAATCCATATCCCTCCCATCTCTTAGCCGCTGGATTCAGGTCAACTCCAATGATTCTTGCTTGAGGCCCCAGCCATCGGCGCCACATGAATAGTGAGCCTCCACCCAAAACGCCTGTCTCGATGAATGTGCAAGGTTGGCCTCTCAAATGAGCAAGAAGCTCCGCATATGCAGCAAAATAAGACGTAAACTTTGTCGATGGATGAGGTGAATCTCTCCAAGCGCTGATCAAGTCCTCCATGTCTACCTTGCTACTACGGATCTTCAAAACTTCGGCACGGACATCATGTTTCGTATCCGTTGAAGCATGCTCCTGCACCAACGCATCATCAGCCAGTTTCAACGCAGCCAGCCATTGTTGAACAACAACACCCATCCCTGCTCGAGCCTCAACTGCCGCTTGCCCACGCTCAATTCCTTGCAAGGCCTTGTCTGGTTGAGCAAGATAGTCACGCAAGGCAGCCACGGGATCAGCTGTAAGGCTTACATGATCGGCATACGCGTGATAAGCCGGCACAGGCGAAGCGATCACGTAGCAACCCGACATAATCCCGTCAATCAAACGATTCGCCGTTTTGACCGCCTTGCGAGAGTCATCTAATCCAGCCGGCAACAAAACAACATCGGAATTGCCAACCACACTCCATTGCTCATCTTCGGACCATGGAACAAACTCCATTCGCACCGATGAATCTTGATTGGATGATGCCTGCCCCACAAAATCGACAAGTGCAGGCACAGGTGCGCTGACGACCCAGATCATGATTGGCGGCAAGCCATCAGCCTTCATCAACGCTTCAACCCATGGCTTGAGTGCAAGCCAGTTAGATGGGTGCCCGTACCACACCAGTTGCAGGCGGCGGCCCTGCGCCCCCCCGCGCGCAACCCAATTCAAGATTCGACTGCCCGTGGTGCCCGCATGGCGAAACACCCTGGCAGGCCTGTGAGGGGCTGCGACAGGGTCTCCTACAACACATACGGGGCGCGAACCAACGGATGCAATTCTGGTCGCCATGGCGTCAGACCCTGCGACACAGACATCTACAGACTTGGCCAGCCCGCGCCAGTAGTAGCCATCTGCAGGCCGATCAAAATGATCATCACAAAAATCTGCCAATACTTTGATGCCCAGGGTCTGCAACTCGCGGACACGGTCAATGACCGCGTCATACCGCGCCCCGGGGATAACCTGCTTCACGGCAGGCAATAACTTGCCAATCACGATGACCCGGCACCCAGCAAACGTATCAAGTGAGACTCGCAACCATTCGTCAAAGCTCATGATCCGCGAAGGCTCGCCGGCACGATCCAGTCCAGAAATGGGCAACAGAACGCGATATCGGTTGGACGCCAGGGCGGAGCTCAGCCGCCCGTCTGATTGAACCTCGATGCCATCGGCGACCCAGATGCATTCAGTGCGCTCATTCACTGCCACAGGCATAGATTGCTCCGTCATATTCAAATTCTCCCAGCCCTTATCCCAGGCAACGACGAAGCTCCAACTCGGCCTTGTCAAGATCACTCATGACCCAATCGGCCAGCAGGGGATTGCCATCTTCACTCGGCACGGCCACATCCGCATTCAAACTAACATACGTGTGGCCACACATCTTTGCCAGTATTTTCATCGAACTGACCCTGTACTCGGTGCAGGCAATCTCAACCACCTGGCACCCTGGCGGGGCAAACACCATATTCACCAACGCTGCCCCGTGTACAGCGCAAATCACGGAAGCCTGGGCACACAGGGTCATTTGGGCCTGAAGACTCATCTCCCCTGGCACATGAACCTCAAAACCCCATTTTGCCAACACCTCAAGCAAGTCAGCTTCGTTGATGAGCCTACGCCGGCTTGCATCCCTGCGGCTTAAGAAAATCTTTCGCTGGCCTTGTTGCGCTCGATCAGGCTCGCACAAAAGCGTCCTCATCAATCTCGGCAACCTTGGATGAACCACAGTTGTTGACGCCAGTAGATTAGACAAAAGAAGGGCTTTCACGCGCACGGCCTGTTGCGTGGCCACACGAAACAGTTTGGATTGATCGATGCCCAACAACGCCAACGAGTCCAACTGGAATGCGGTCAATTCACTTTGCACGATGATGCGCAGGCTTTGAATGCGCTCATGCCCGAGCAACATGATCCTCGGTAAGTAATCAATGAACCAGTGGTAGTAGTTGGCAGAACCACCCAACAAGACTGCCGGTGTATCGCAGGACAGGAGGTCACCCAACTCAACAGACAGCTCTCCTGAGCCCGATTGCGCTTGCAAGCGCTGCAAGCAGCGCCATGGCGTATGGATCATGTGATCAATGAGGACTTCCCCATTGGAGTTGATCGGCAACCAATCACCACCTATCACGGTGATGTCAGCGTACCAGGCCGCGAACGGTCTGATGGTCAGCCGCATCCCTCGGGGATCCGCCACGGAGAAGTCCGGCCAGGGTATTGGCACGACGCTATAGGCATCCGCTCGCCAACGATCCTCGCTGGCCTGCGTCACTTTCACGGCTCACCCCTCACGCTGATCTACCTTCAGCATGCGCCCCCGTTCACTGTGCCACTCTTCACCATATTCGCAATCCACATACTCATTGAAGTACGGACCACCAATTGTGAAATGCGCGTTGGACACGCCCTCGCGCTCGGCCTGATACCCCACGAGATGATTCCATTCCGATGGAATGGCGCCAATTTCATCGTCAGAACCAAGCCACTTGAACTGGTGAAGCTCCAACCCCGATGCAGTGTTCACAAAATCAGGCGTCAGGCTTTGGCAGCGTGCGTTGTTGAACAACATGACGCTAGACCAATTCTTTTTCTGGTATGCGGTCTGGGGCGCATCGAGAAATTTGACGGACTCTTTGGGGGCATGGTCATGTTTGACACACATCACGGCGTAGCGGTCATCGCGCAATGCCCACAGTTTGGCAATATCGTCCATGACCAACATGTCGCAGTCCATGAACAGCGACCACCCTTGATAGCCACTCAGATAGGGCGCCAGGAAACGCGAAAAAGAGAAATCAGTTGATTGGAGTGGATTGCGATCACGCCACATCAATGGGCCAAGGTTTCGCAACGAAAGCGGCACAAACGACACCGGCAGCGAAGAGCGCGCCATGATGCTGTGTGTCAACACATGCCAAGCCACCGTTTCGCGCGGATCGAATCCGATATAGATGGGGATCATTGTCATACTCACTTCGACACACTTGCCGACGGTGCATCAGGAAACTCAGAGAACAGTTGGCGATAGTAGTGTGATCGCCAAAACACCCAACTGATACTGAGATCAAGCAAGGAAAAGCAGGACAAGACCACAGCTTTTCGCACCTCTTCGATATTTACATCGACAATCAGCCACAGAGCCCACGTGAGATGCGCCAGTGTTGTCAAGCAGACAAGTACATAAGCGTGTTGCCAGAGCCACCTCGGGCCCCTCCCCGAACCTGGCTTACGGCTACCCGCAGCCCACAAAAGCGCCAAAACGGGCAGCTCACCCAGCATCGCTGGCCATGGGATGCCACCACTGAGCAGGCTCATCACCCCGTCACTTCGCTTGGCGGCAATGAACGTCAGCATCACGAACAGAACATAGCGGACCGAGACAAGTCCTGCAAGCCAGAAGGCGGCAGGCACAGCCAGCACACCATCTCGGTTGACGTTGAGCAGTCGCTCGTCAATGCTCATGACGAGCCGCGCAGATCAAACCGCTGCCCCTCCCGCAGCGGCTCGATCCGGTGCTGCGTATCCAGCGCCCGTATCTGCGCCAGCACCGAGGGCACCTCGCCCGGCTTCGGGTGCGTGATGTAGACACTCACCTCGCCATCCAGTTGCGCCAGCTCCTTGGCCAGGCTCTGCGGCGACAAGTGCCCGCTGATGTGCGCCAGGTGGGCCTCTTCGTCACCAAAGGCGGTTTCGATCACCAATTGAGCTATGCGGCGGCCAGCCAGGGCTTTCCACAGCGCCGGGTTGGGGCCCGTGTCCCCGGAAAACACCCACCAGCCCAGGGGCGTTTCCACGCCAAAGCCCACGCCTGGCACGGTGTGCGCCGCTGGCAGCACATGCACCACGCGGTCGGCCAGGCCGCCTCGCGCGGGGAAGGTCAGTACCTGCCCGATCTGGATCTCGTGCATGACCAGAATCGGGTGGCTGGCGCTGGGCAAGCGGGTGAAGTCTGGCCAGATCACACCATTGAAGATGTGCTGGCGCATCGCCTCGATGGTTTGCGGCAAGGCGTGCACATGGATGGGCCGCAGGTCTGCCATGTTGCCGCTGGAGCCCGCGCGCAGCTTCATCACGCTGTCGGCCAGCAGGGGAATGCTCAGGATGTGGTCGAGGTGGCTGTGGCTGATCAGCACGTGGTCGATGCGCGCGAGTTCGTCCAGACGCAGCTCGCCCACGCCACTGCCCGCATCGATCAGGATGTCGTCATCCAGCAGGAAGGCTGTGGTGTGACAGCGTGCGGCGATCGAGCCCGAACAACCTAGTACACGGATCATCGGGGCTCCTTACAGGCGGCCCACTGCCTCAGGCCTGCACAAATTGCATCTGCGTACCCGCCAGCTCGATCACGTCACCGCTCTTGAGGTGCACCGGGTCGTTGGCCACGGGGTTGCCGTTCACCGTGGGGCGTGCCGAGCCCTCGACATGGGCGAACACGTAGCCGCCTGGGCGTTTGGTGATGGACGCGACCTGCACACCGGGCTTGCCCACCGTGGTCACCACCTTGGTCAAGGCGACTTCACGGCCTGCCGCGGCGCCATTGAGCACCTTGATCGAGGCTGGCGATTGCTGGTTGAGCGAGCCAAAACCCGAACCCAGCGAACCGCTGAGGGTGCTGCCAAAGGCCGGGGCAGGCGCGGGCGAGGCGCTGGAATGGATGCCGCCTTGCGCCGAAGACATGGCCGTGGCCAGCGGCGTGCCGGGCCGCAAGATCATGGTCTTCTCGTAGTCCGAGCCTTCTTCGAGCAGGTACTTGATCTTGTACTTGCCGATCTCGACCGTGTCGTTGTGCGCCAGCAGCTGTTTTTTGACAGCCTTGCCGTTGATGTAGGTACCGTTGGTGCTGTTGAGGTCCTCGATGAACACATCGGTGCCAACCAGTTGCAGCACGGCATGCTCACCGCTGACCGCCAGGTTGTCGATCACGATGTCGTTGTATGGGCGGCGCCCAAGCGAGGTTTTGTCCTTGGTGATTTGGACTTCTTTGATGACGACCCCGTCTAGTGAGACGACCAGTTTTCCCATTC
>Ga0209066_10007442_pt1 | contig 10840 bp, 11 predicted proteins | sample All_14_2_FD_187198 | JGI IMG/M metagenome (GOLD analysis project Ga0209066, IMG submission 187198) | Freshwater microbial communities in response to fracking from Pennsylvania, USA - Allegheny Zone_MetaG_DW_15 (SPAdes) (version 2) ... | reverse complement strand
CTATGGTTCCAGCATGATCGGGTCAGTCGCGTCTATTTCGCGCCAAATATCGAATAGTCGCGGGGTCTTGGGGCCCAAATCCGAAGCCAGCGCACCAGTCGCGGCTATTTCGATATGTGACAATAACTGTCGGTGCTCGAATTGACTGCGACTGGGCGGGTTCAGTAAGCCTCTGAAATTCCACACCCTGGCGTTCGGAATCATTGCGCCTGCTCGGATTGAACGGCCTTTCCAGATCGCAATCGATGCGACTGCGGGGCCGTCGCGGGCTCGACATCGAATTAGCCAAGCTCGGGGCGGACGCGGCTGGAACAGGCAGCCGCGAAGGCTAGGAGTACCGGGATCGCGAACGTCGGAGAGCGGGTGACGGGTGCGTTCTGGGCCGGACTCTCCGTCGCCCCGTCGGACGCCGGGGCGATGGCGCAAGGCGGCGAGGCCTTCGACCTGATGTGTACTAACAGCCAGTCGGCGGGAGCCGCGGCTCCGCATAGAGAGCGTCAATCAGGGGGCAGCCGGGATCCTGTCCGGCGTCGCAGGCCCGCACGGAGTCGGCCAGTACCCGCTCCATCCGCTTGAGATCGGCGATACGAGCTCTCACATCCCCGAGATGCGCCGACGCCAGGACGCGCACCTCGGCGCACGAAGCCTCGCCACCGGCCGCAAGCCCGAGCAACGCACGGACCTCATCGAGGGTGAAACCCAACTCGCGGGCGCGTCGCACGAAGCCCAGCCGGCCCACGTCGCCAGCGCCATAGCTTCGGTAGCGGCCCCGCCGCGGCGGCGCGGGCATTAGGCCGATCCGCTCGTAGTAGCGGATCGTCTCTATGTTGCAGCCCGTGCGCCGGGACAGTTCGCCGATCTGGATCGCGGTATCCGCCATGCTGCTCTGCGCCTCTCAAATTTAGGGCTTGAGTCTGTAGTCGCTACAGATCGTATCTAACGATCCTCAGCCCTCAGGGGCAAGCTGTGGACATGACCACAGCTTCGCTCCGACGGTTCCACCGAAGTCGCCGAGGCCATGCCGATGCCCATCCAGAATCCTCTCACCCGCGCGGCCGACAAGGCGGGCGTCATCGGCTCGATTGTCACCGCCATGGGGTGTGCGGCGTGCTTCCCGGCTCTCGCGAGTCTCGGCGCCGCGCTGGGTCTCGGTTTTCTGAGCCAGTACGAAGGCGTCTTCATTCGCTATCTCCTGCCGCTGTTCGCCGTGATCGCCCTCATCGCCAACACGGTCGCCGGGCTTCGCCATCGCCGGTGGGCGCGAATGGCGTTGAGCGTCATCGGTCCGATCTTGGTGCTTGCGGCGGCGGTGCTCATGGCGACCCGCGGTTGGCCGACGGCGTGGCTCCTCTATCCCGGCCTGACCTTGATGGTGGCCGTCGCGATCTGGGATCTGGCGGCGCCGCCGCGCAACGCGCCCGCTCCGCACCGCGACGGGGCGGTTTCCTAGCGTCATGGCGAGGTTGTTCGGAAGGAGAATCTACTTGTCAGAATCCAAAGACAGCCGGGGCGCGTTGGCGCTCGGAGGCCTGGCCGCCATCCTGGCCTCGACCTGTTGCCTCGGCCCGCTGATCCTGGTCGGCCTCGGTTTCAGCGGTGCCTGGATCGGCAACCTGACCGTGCTGGAACCGTACCGGCCGCTGTTCATCGGCGCGGCGCTGGTCGCCATGGTCTTCGCCTACCGCCGCATCTTCCGCCCGGCCCGGGCTTGCGAGCCGGGCGAGGTCTGCGCCGTGCCCAGGGTCAGGACCACCTACAAGGTCATTTTCTGGGCCGTCGCGGCGCTCGTCCTGGTCGCGCTGGCGTTCCCCTACGTCCTGCCCCTGTTCTACTGAAAGGAAGTCCCCATGAAGAAGCTCGTCTCCCTGATCGCCCTGATGGGCGCGCTCAGCACGCCCGCCTGGGCCGCGACCAGGACGGTCACCCTGGCGGTGCCCGGCATGACCTGCGCGGCCTGTCCGATCACCGTCAAGACGGCGCTCGCCAAGGTCGCCGGCGTCGAGAAAACCGACGTCAGCTTCGAAAGGCGCGAGGCCGTCGTCACCTACGATGACGCCAGGACCACGGTCGCGGCCCTGACCCAGGCGACGGCGGGTGCCGGCTACCCGTCCACCGTCAAGCGCTAAGGAGCCAGCACCCGTGACCGCTGCGATCGCCCTGCGCATTGACGGAATGACCTGCGACTCGTGCGCCACGCACGTGAGGGAGGCGCTGGAGCGCGTCCCCGGCGTGCGCTCGGCCGCCGTCTCCTATCCGAAGGCCCGCGCGGAGATCGCGGCCGATGCGGGGGTGAGCTCCGAGGCCCTTGCGGCCACGGTCGCGACGCTCGGCTATCGCGCCTCGGTCGCCGACGCGGGCGCGCCGCCCGCGGGTGTGCTCAACAAGGCGCTGGGCTTCCTGGCGGGCGGCGCGCGACGCGGCGCCGGCGGCGTCCCGCTGCACGTCGCCGTCATCGGCAGCGGCGGGGCGGCGATGGCGGCGGCCCTGAAGGCCGTGGAGCAAGGCGCGCGGGTCACGCTCGTCGAGCGCGGCGTCATCGGCGGGACCTGCGTCAACGTCGGCTGCGTGCCGTCGAAGATCATGATCCGCGCGGCGCATGTCGCCCATCTGCGCCGCGAGAGCCCGTTCGACGACGGGATCGAGGCGTCCTCCCCGACCATCCGGCGCGACCGGTTGCTGGCCCAGCAGCAGGCGCGCGTCGAGGAGCTGCGCCACGCGAAATACGAGACCATCCTGGCCGCCACCCCGTCGATCACGGTGTTGCGCGGCGAGGCCCGCTTCCGGGACGCCCACAGCCTGCTCGTGCGCCAGGCCGACGGCGCCGAGCGCGAGGTGGTTTTCGACCGCTGCCTGATCGCCACCGGCGCCAGCCCCGCCGAGCCGCCCATTGCGGGGCTGTCGGACACGCCGTACTGGACCTCGACGGAGGCCCTTGAGAGCCAGACGATCCCGCCGCGGCTGGCGGTGATCGGCTCGTCGGTCGTCGCCGTCGAACTGGCCCAGGCCTTCGCCCGGCTCGGCAGCAAGGTCACCATCCTGGCGCGCAGCACCCTGTTCTTCCGTGAGGACCCGGCCATCGGCGAGGCGGTCACCGCCGCCTTCCGCGCCGAGGGCATCGAGGTGCTGGAGCACACCCAGGCGCGCAAGGTCGCCTACGCCGACGGCGAGTTCGTCCTCGCCATCGGCCAGGGCGACCTGCGCGTGGACAAGCTGCTCGTCGCGACGGGCCGCGCGCCCAACACCCAAGCGCTCGCCCTGGAGGCGGCCGGCGTCGCCGTCAACGCGCAGGGCGGCGTCGTCATTGACACGGCCATGCGCAGCAGCGCGCCGCACATCTACGCCGCTGGCGACTGCACCGACCAGCCGCAGTTCGTCTATGTCGCAGCGGCGGCCGGAACCCGGGCGGCGATCAACATGACCGGCGGCGAGGCCGTCCTCGACCTGACGACCATGCCGGCGGTCGTGTTCACCGACCCGCAGGTCGCCACCGTCGGCCTCACCGAAGCCGAAGCGCACCGGCGAGGCATCGAAACCGACAGCCGCCTCCTGACCTTGGACAACGTCCCGCGTGCGCTCGCTAACTTCGACACCCGCGGCTTCATCAAGCTGGTCGCGGAAGCCGGCAGCGGCCGGCTCATCGGCGTGCAGGCGGTGACGCCGGAGGCCGGCGAGATCATCCAGACGGCGGCGCTCGCCATCCGGGCGCGCATGACCGTCGGCGAGCTGGGCGACCAGCTGTTCCCCTACCTGACCATGGTGGAAGGCCTGAAGCTCGCGGCCCAGACCTTCTCCAAGGATGTGACGCAGCTCTCCTGCTGCGCCGGCTGAAGGTTCACCTGGGACCGCGAACAGGGCGCGAGCATGATGATGACTCCGACCTCACGCGCTGAAGCCGCCGGACGGCCCGCCGTCGCGTTTCCAGGCGGCGCGATCATCCCAGACTGGGGTGCGGTCACCACACCCCAGGCCCAGAATGCCTTGAGGGCCATCGTCGAGGCCTTCATCGGCCACAAGTGGGATGGGCCGGATGAGACCGAGCGCCGAACCCATGGCATCGTCCTGAGCGGCTACGCCGCAAATGGGCACGCGCCAGCGACCGCGCATGTGGCCGCAGCGGCCGGGCTCACCCGCGATGAGGCCGACAGCGTGCTGCGGCGCCTGGCCGGGCGCGATCTCCTCGTTCTCGACGCTGCCGGCCGGATCAGCGGCGCCTATCCGTTCACCGATAGCCCGACCGAGCATCACGTGGCGGCTGGTGGCCTCTCGGCGGGCGCCATGTGCGCCATCGACGCGCTCGGCATCGGGGCGATGCTGGAGCGCGATGTGGCCGTCCGCTCGGCCTGCCGCCACTGCCGGCGCCCGCTCGTCATCCGAACGCGAAGCCACGGCCGCGAGCTGGATCAGGTCGAGCCGATAGGGATCGTGGTCTGGTCCGGCCATCGCTACGCCGCCGGCTGTGCCGCGTCTTCGCTCTGCACCTTGCAGGCCTTCTTCTGCGAGGACGTTCACCTGGAGACCTGGCGCGCAAACAGCCCGGCCGCTGGCCAGGAGGGCGTGCGCCTGAGCCTCGCCGAAGCGCTGGAGATTGGCGTCGCGATTTTTGCGCCGATGCGGATGGAGTGGCCGTCATGGATTCCTACGACCTGATCGTCATCGGCAGCGGCACGGCGGCCCAGGTCGCCGTGGCGAAGGTCCGCGCCGCCGGCTGGTCCGTCGCCGTGATCGATCACCGGCCGTTCGGCGGCACCTGCGCGTTGCGCGGCTGCGATCCCAAGAAGATGCTGGTGAGCGGCGAGGAAGCCATCGACGCGGCCCGGCGCATGGCCGGGCATGGCGTGGAAGGCGCGCTGGCGATCGACTGGCCGGGCCTGATGGCGTTCAAGCGGACCTTCACCGATCCGATCCCCGCCAAGCAGGAGCAGCGCTACACCGAACTGGGCGTCGACGCCTTCCACGGGCTCGCCCGTTTCGCCGGTCCGGACGCGATCGAGGTGGACGGCCGCGCCTTCCAGGCCCGACACGTGCTGATCGCCACCGGCGCCCGCCCGGTCCCGCTGGGCATCCCGGGGGAAGAGCTGGTCAGCACCAGCGACGACTTCCTGGAGCTGCCGGCTCTGCCACGCCGGATCGCGCTGATCGGCGGCGGCTATGTCGCGGCCGAGTTCTCGCACCTGGCGGCGCGCGCCGGCGCGGAGGTCACCATCCTGCAACGTGCCCCGCGGCTCCTGCCGAACTTCGATCCCGACCTGGTCGGCTGGCTCATGCCGCGGTTCGAGGAACTCGGCATCGCCGTCGAGACCGGCGCCACGGTCACCCGAGTCGGGCGGGTCCAGGGCGGCCTGATCGTCCACGCCAGCCGTCCGGGCGCGCCCGACCTCGCCGTCCCGGCCGACCTGGTGGTGCATGCCGCCGGCCGCGGGCCCGACCTCGACGCATTGGACCTCACGGCGGGCCAGGTGACCGCGCGTGACGGCCGCCTACATCTGAACGAGCACCTGCAAAGCGTCTCCAACCCTCGGGTCTATGCCGCCGGCGACGCGGCCGGCGTCGGGCCGCCGCTGACGCCGGTCTCCAGCCAGGACGCCAAGGTCGTGGCCGCCAACCTGTTGGATGGCCCGTCGCACAGGCCGGACTATCGCGGCGTCCCGAGTGTCGCCTTCACCGTGCCGTCCATCGCCGCCGTCGGGCTCTCCGAGGACGAGGCGCGCCGCCAGGGCCACAAGTTCCGGGTCAATGCCGGCTCGACGCCCAACTGGTTCAGCGCCCGCCGTCTAGCCGAACGGGTCTACGGCCACAAGGTGCTGATCGAGCAGGCCACCGACCGAATCCTCGGAGCCCATCTGGTCGGCCCGCACGCCGAGGAGGTGATCAACCTGTTCGGTCTGGCAATCCGCCATGGGCTCACGGCCGCCGACCTTCGATCGACGATGTTCGCCTATCCGACTGGCGCTTCGGATCTCGGCTATATGCTCTGAGGCGCCGGACTAGGGGCGAAGTCCTGAGGCCCAACGACTCGGCTCGCGCGAGTCAGGGTGCGCCAACCTGTTCTCCCTGACCGTCTCGCGAGCCCCCGTTCTGCGACGCCTCAATGGGACCAGACATAGATGGCGAGAGTTGCGGTTCGGGGCGGCCGGACGTGAGCCGAAGGGGCTAGTCGCAAGCAATTCGGACGAAATCTGTTCTGAAAACTGCGCGTTCGATGCGAATGCTGCACCGTTGCGGACGTGACATCGAATCAGGTGAGTTTTGGGCGGGAGCGGCTCGAACAGGAGCGCACGCCGATGGCCGAGAGCAGAGCCAGCCACCAGCCGCAGGGTGAGGAACAGCGCTGGGAGTTGGCCGTTGCGCGCCAGCGCGTGCTGCGCCCGCTGTTGGACAATCCTCACCGTACACGCGCCGAGGTCGAGGCCGCAGCGCGGCGACTGAACGTCCACACGGCAACGGTCTATCGGCTGCTGGCCCGCTACGCGGTCGGAGAGACCGCGCAGGCGGTCGTGACCGGGGTAGGGGGATGGAAACCCGGGCGGCCGCGGCTGCCGGCGCGCGTGATCGAGATAATCGACACGGCCATCGAACAACTGTTCCTCGACCGGCAGTCGATCACCAAGGCGCAGCTGGGGCGCGAGATCGCCCGGCGCTGCACCTCGCAGACCCTGAAACCGCCCTCGCGGTCGGTGATCAGCCGCCGGCTGCAACGGATCGGCGAGCGGGAGATGGCCCGCCGCCGCAAGGGGCCGGGTGCGGCTGAGGCGGCGACGATGCGGCCGGGAAGCCTGACGGTGACGCGGCCGAACGCGATCTGGCAGATCGATCATTCCCCGGCCGACGTCATCCTCGTGGATGCGGACTCGCGCGCGCCGATCGGCCGGCCCTGGGTGACCCTGGTCATCGACGTGGCATCCAGGGTGATCACCGGGCTCTATATCTCGTTGGATCCGCCGTCTGTCGTTTCGGTCGGCATGGCGCTGCAGCATGCAATCTTGGCCAAGGACGAGGCCCTGGCGGAGCGTGGGATATCCGCCGAGTGGCCGGCCTTCGGCCTGCCCGAGTTGGTTCATTCCGACAACGGCTCCGACTTTCGCAGCCGATCGTTTGCCCGGGCGTGCAGCAATCTGGGCATCGAGACGGAGCGTCGGCCCGTCGGCGCCCCCCGTTATGGCGGCCACATTGAGCGCCTGATCGGCTCGGTGATGAGCGAGATGCACCTGCTGCCAGGCGCCACTTTCTCCAACGTGGCCGCCCGCGGCGACTACGACAGCGATGCGGCCGCGGTCATGACGATAGACGAGTTTGAGGTCTGGCTCTGGCGCTTCGTCGCCGGCGACTACAATCGCCGGATCCACACGAGCCTCTCGGCACCGCCGTTGGAGACCTGGCGACGCCTATGCGCCGAACAGGCCGTCACGCCGCGACAACCCCTCGACCCCGAAGGCCTGTTGATCGCCTTCCTGCCGCGCATCTCGCGCACAATCACCCGCCAGGGGATAAGCTTCCACCATGTTCGCTATTACGAGCCCTTCCTGGGGCCGCTGTTCGACAGCGGCCAGCGCCGCGTCGAACTCGCCTATGATCCGCGGGATCTGTCGCGCCTGCTCATGGAGACGCCGCAAGGGGTCCGCGCGCTTCGCTATCGCAATCTCGCCCGCCCGCCCATGAGCCTGTGGGAGCTGCTCGCGGCGCGACGCCGGCTCCGCGCCGAAGGGCGAGCCCAGGTCGACGAGGCGGCCCTCTTTGCGGCTCGTGAAGCCAACCATGCCCTGGTGGCCACGGCAGCGAGCGAGAGCCGCCGGATGCGCCGCGAGTCCGTAAGGCGCGAGCGCCATCGGGCGGAGGTGAAGCAGGCTCCGATCGCGGAGGGCGATGCTTCGGCGGAGCCGCCCGATGCGGCCGCTCCGACAAGCCCGGCACCAGCGTTTGCCGTGGAGATCGAACCTTGGTGAGCGCGATAACCGAGACCTCGGGCCTGACGGCCGCGGCGCGCATCGATCTGGTGCTCTCCGATCGCTGGGTCGCATATCCACAAGGCCAGACGGCCTTGCAGCGCCTCGAGGAGCTGCTCCGTGGCGCCCAGCGGACACGGATGCCTTCGCTGCTCATCGTTGGCGACCCCGACATGGGCAAGACGACGATCCTGAGGAAATTCATGCGCGGTCGCGCGCCGACGTTCGATGCGGAGACCGGTCGATCGCAGATGGAGGTTGTGGCGATCGAGGCTCCGCCCGAAGCCGACGAGCTACGGCTCTACGGCATCATTCTGGACGCGGTTGGCGCGCCGACCCCCACCCGGCGGGCGATGGAGGCCGAGCGGGCCGTCCATGGTCAGCTGGAACGCCTGCGCACCCGGCTGCTGGTCATCGATGAAACCAACAACCTGATGATCGGTACGGGCGCCGCCCAGCGCAAGACGCTGGCCGCCCTGCGCCGGCTGTCCAACACGCTTTCGCTCTCGATGGCCTATTTCGGAACTTTGGAGGCCCTGAACGCCCTGACCTCCGACCCGCAGATCGAAGGCCGCGCCCAGCCCTTCCGGCTCTCGCGCCTGGCCAAGGACGAGACCTACGCCGCGATCGTGGCGGCCGTGGTCGGTCATTTCCCGCTCCGCATGAAGAGCCAGGTCGATGACGCCTTCGTCGGCGCCGTCCATGAGATCAGCGGCGGCAGTCCCGGCAAGACCTTCCGTCTGCTGAACGCCGCTGCCGTCGAGGCCATCGACAGCGGCCGCGAACGGATCACAGTTGAGAGCCTGCACGCCGAGGAGGTGGTCCGCCATGTGCGGACGGCGATGGCAATGCGCCGGGGCGCTCGCGTCCGGGCCGCGGCAGGGTGAGACTGCCCTATGCGCCGCGCCCGACCACGGGGGAGGGACTGTCGTCGTGGACGGCCCGGGTCGCGGCGCACAACTACGTCGATCTCCCAACCTTCTGGGCCTGGCTGGGGATAGGCCCGATCGACGATCTGCACCCCTCGCCAGGCACGCTCGAGACGCTGGCCGAGGTCGGCGGCATGGCGCCAGCGGCGATCGCTGATTTGTGCATCCCGCAGGCGCGCCGGTTGTCCTGGATGGCGGCGCTCGATGCGCAAGGTCGTCGCGGCGGCGCCTGTCCAGTCTGTTGCCGCGAGGCGGCCGCACGGGGGTGTGACCATTGGTGGCCGGCGCAGAGCCAGATGGTGTTCCAGGTGAGCTGTCCGATCCATCGCTGCGCCCTCGTGGACCTCGACGGCCTGGCGTTCGTATCGGCGGGCGTCCTGTTACAGTTGGCCCGACAGGGCGGAGCGGCGCTCGGCGTTGCGCGGACCGCGCGCGTGCTGGGCCAGCGCACGCTCGCCCTGGAATCGGCCCTGGCGCGCGCCTTGGCTGGCCTGGCCATCGGGCCCGGCTGGCGGGTCCGGTCGGCTCGGAGCCTGTTGCGGGCGAGCGAGATCCTGATCGACCTGGTGCTCTATAAAGAGTCGGGGCAGACGCCCTTCGCGTGGCTGTTCGAGCCCGAACGCATCGGCGGACCGTTCATCCTCAGCCTGCAGGCCTCTGACCCGGTCCAGGGGCTGGGCGCCCTGCAGGGCCAAAGCGCGCGGTCTCGCCGCAATGTTCTCTCGGCGCTGGCCGCGCTGCTGAGCCAACCGGCGCAGCTCGAAGGGGAGATCGCCGAGGTTCTGTCCTGGCGCACGGCGGCGGATCACCTGGGCCCCTTTCGGACGCTCGTCGATCATGTCGGCCGCGAGGGCCGACGCCGCCTCGAGATGGCCCTGCAACACCTGCCGGAGGCGATCGCTCTACCAGCGGCCGCAGCGCTGGCGGACGAGGCCGGGGGTGGCTTGCACAAACCCCTTGCCTTTCGGAACTATTATGAAAGAGGTTTGTGAAAGGCGGATCGTCTCTGTCCATATGGGCGCGGTCGGACCTTGCAAAAACGAGCGTTTGTGAAAGGGCTGGACATGCTGATCGGGTACGCCCGGGTCTCCAAGGGCGACGACCAGTCCACGGCCGCCCAGAGACGGGCGCTGAAAGACGCGGGCTGCGATCGATTGTTCGAGGAGGCGGCGAGCGGCGGGCGCTGGGATCGGCCTCAGCTACACCGGATGTTGGACCAACTGCGGTCCGACGACATTGTCGTGGTGTGGAAGCTCGATCGGCTGTCGCGCTCGCTGAAGGACCTGCTGCACATCCTGGAAAAGCTGGAGGTTGTCGGCGCCGGCTTCCGGTCGCTAACCGAAAGCATCGACACCACGACGCCCGCCGGCCGGATGATGATGCAGATGGTCGGCAGTTTCGCCGAGTTCGAGCGCGCCATGATCCGCGAGCGCACCAGCGCCGGCCTGGCGGAGGCTCGCGCGGCCGGACGCATCGGCGGCCGCCGCGCGAAGCTCACGCTCGGACAGCGGATTGACGTCGTCGAGAACGTGCTGTCGGGCCGCAGGTCCGCCGCCGAGATGGCCAGACTCTACAAGGTCAGCGAAGCCACGATCAGCCGCACCGTCGCCGCCGGCAGAGCACAGGGGTTAGTCGCAATGAATTCGAACCAAACCGTTATCTAAAGATGCGACTCGCATCGAATGCGAACACCGACACTTCCCGATTAAATTTCCGATTAAATTTCCGATAATGTTCATTAGACGCCAATGTTCTGTAGCCGCCATTTAGTAATGTCGCACCGTGCCATTTAGACATGTCACCCTCCGCCGCAACCGCGATGGAGGCCTCCAGGATGGCGTTGTATTTCATGAGCGACAAGGAGCTCACGCGGCTGGAGATCCTTCGCGATCTCGCTGGCGGCCGGCTCACGACGCCGGCGGCGGCGCAGCTGCTGGGCCTTGATCGCCGTCAGGTCCAGCGATTGGCCAA
>Ga0209066_10007441_pt1 | contig 10840 bp, 12 predicted proteins | sample All_14_2_FD_187198 | JGI IMG/M metagenome (GOLD analysis project Ga0209066, IMG submission 187198) | Freshwater microbial communities in response to fracking from Pennsylvania, USA - Allegheny Zone_MetaG_DW_15 (SPAdes) (version 2) ... | reverse complement strand
ATTCCGCCGTTTCGCGCGCATTGCCCACCGTGTTGTCGGCGGCATAGCCAAGCGCGATGCAGCAGGCCACCTCCTCCGGCTGGGCGGCGGACAGGCGCAGAAGCTCGCGCACCTCCACGCCTTGGTGCACACCGGAGACGAACAGCTTTTCCGCCCTGTCCTCGGCCAGCAGCCGCAGCCCTTCCTCCAGCCGCAGGGTGCCGCCGGTCAGAACCACGATGGCATCGGTCCGGCGGTCCGGCGCCTCTGGCTCGCGCGGCAGATCGGCCACGAAATTCAGGAAACCCGCGATCCATAGCGCCGCGCCTGTCGTTGCAAGCAGCGCAAGGAGGCGGCGCTTCGTCCCGCGGCGCGCTCCGCGCCGGCCAGATCCGAACCTTGCCATCACATCATCCGTGCCAGTGCGGCCAGCACGGTACGGCGCGCGGCCCAAAGAGCCAGCACCCCGGCTGCCAGAGGCGACAACAGAAGCGCTGTCCAGACCGGCCAGTCTATCAGCCCTCCCCCCAGCGGCGCCACTTCCAGCTTGGCCGCGATCAGACCGAGCAGCAAGATGGTCAGCGCCCCGGCCAGGGCACCGAGGCCACCGCCGACCAGCGCATGACGCAATGCATGGCGTTGGAATTGCCCGGCGATATAGGAATCCGTGGCCCCGATCAGATGCAGCAGTTCCACCACATCCTTTTGGGCCGCCAGACTGCCGCGCGTGGCGAACACCACCATGACGACGGCGGTGGCCAACAGAATGCCCACAACCAGCAGGCCGATCGCCTGCAGCCCCCGCATCGCCCGGACCAGCCGGTCGCGCCAGACTGCATGATCATCCACCCGCGCGCCCTGGATGAAGGCGCGCAGCCTGGAATCCAGGGCCACGGTGTCGAAATCATCCGATTCCAGGCGAATGTCGATCAGGCGGGGCAGGGGAAGGGCGGCAATATCCAGCGAAGGGCCAAGCCAGGGCGCAAGCAGGGCCTGGACCGCTTCCGATGACAACACCTCGGCCGACCTCACCCCGGAGGTACCGCGAATGACATTGAGGGCCTGATTCAGGCGCAGTTGCATTCCATCCGGACTTTCGTCCACCAGTGGCGACAGTTCCACTGTCAGTGTGCCGGACAGCCCCGCCCGCCAGGAATCGGCCGCGGCCTGGATTGCCAGCGCACCCGTCAGGGCCAGCGTGGCTATGTAGACCAGGAAGGCCACGATCCAGGGCAGGAATCGCCCGACCGGATCGCCGATCACGCCGGGTACGCCGCGTTTCATGCCGTCAACGCCCCTTGCCCCGGTTGCCGCGCGGGGCATTGTCCGTCAACTCGCCATGGACCAGACGCATCACCGGGTGACCGAACCGCTCGATCAGCGGCATGTTATGGGTGGCGATGACGACCGTGGCGCCCATGCGGTTCAGTTCCTCAAACAGATACAGAAGCCGGACGGCGATGGCGTCGTCCACATTGCCGGTCGGCTCATCCGCCAGCAGCAGGCTGGGTCGGGTGATCACCGCGCGCGCAATCGCCACGCGCTGCTTCTGCCCGCCCGACAGTGTCGCCGGCTTGGCCTTCAGATGGTCGCCCAGTCCGACCCAGACCAGAAGCTCGGTCACATGTTTGCGTATCACCGATTCGCCCGCCCCGGCGACACGCAGCGGCAGGGCGACGTTGTCGAAGGCACTCAGATGCTCCAGCAGCCGGAAATCCTGGAACACGACACCGATTTTACGACGCAGCGGAGGAAGCTCGCGCCGCGAAAGCGTCGCAAGGTCCTTGTCGAACAGGTTGATCAGCCCGCGGGACGGGCTGTGTGCAAGGTACATCAGCCGCAGAAGCGAGGATTTCCCCGCCCCGGAGGAGCCTGTCAGGAACCGGAACGAGCCTTGGGGCAGGTCGAAGCTGATATCGCGTAGCACCTCCGGACCGGCGCCATAGCGCATTCCGACATTCTCAAACCGAATCATGTCATGATCCCGTGTTTTTCGCGTGCGGACCATGCCATGTTTGGTCGGGCGCATACAAGCCGGGCGCGTTGCGCATGCTTGCCAAGTTTTTCGCCAACCCCCTATAAAAGCGGGGAAAGCGCTTTTTGCGGCGGGCCTGGACTTGGGGCAGGGGTGAAAGGGCGGAGATCGGCTATGAGATGCTCTGAACCCCGTACGGGGTACATGATCGGGGAAAGCGGCGGGCAATGATCCTTACCTGTCCAAGTTGCTTGACGCGGTTCCGGGTTGCCAGCAGCGCATTTGGCGAGGCGCCGCGGTCTGTGCGCTGCAAGAATTGCCAGCATGTCTGGCGTGCTTCCCTGGCCGATCTGGAGCAGGAGCCGGGGGCTGCGCGTGCGCCGGCACCCGCTCCCGCACCCAGGCCGGCGCCGAAGCCAGCCGCCAAGCCTGCGCCGAAACCCGCCGCGCTACCCGCCAAGCCGATGCAGCGCTCCGACGGGTCCTTCCTGGATCAGGGCGATGATCTGCCGCTTTCCGAACCGGGAATGCGCGATACCGGCCGTGATCGTGGGCCGCCGCCGCCGGAACCGCCGCCGATTCCCCCGGAAGAAGATTTCATGCCCGTGCCGCGCCTGCGTGGCCGCCCGGCGCAGCCGCAGCGTTCCAGCGCCTGGAACTATCTGGTGGTGTTGGTGCTTCTGCTCGGGATCGGGGCGGGGGTGGGCTACTATCTTCGCGTTTTACTTGTGTTGGCCGCGCCGCAGCTCAATCAGGTCTTCTCCATGTTGGGTGCGCCGGTGGATATCTATGTCGAGACGATTCAATTCGATCCGCCCACCGCCCAGCGGGCGCCGGATGGCGGGTTGATCATCGCGGGCAGCTTCATCAACACCTCCGGCCAGCCGGTCGAAGCCGGCGCGATCTTCTTCACACTGAATGACGGGTCGGGTCAGACGGTGCAGTACGCGCTGATCGACAGCCCGGTGCCGACCATTCTGCCGGGCGAGCGGGTGGAATATACCCATACGGTGGGTGTGCCGGACCGTCGGGCTTCCAGCCTGGGGGCGAAAATGATCCCGAAGTCGGAAGCCGATATTCTGCGCCCCGCCCTGACGACGGATGGGCTGAGCCCGGCCCGGGAAGTTGGTTTGACGCAGTAACGCGCAACAACGCGCAAGCGGACGCGATCAGCGTCCCGGATTTGCGCGTTACGGGAAAACCCCTCGCAAGCGGACGCGATCAGCGTCCCGGATTTGCGCGTTACGGGAAAACCCCTCGCAAGCGGACGCGATCAGCGTCCCGGATTTGCGCGTGAACATGCATAGCCCTCGCCCCCCGGAAGGGGGCGGGGCAGGGCTCAGCCGCCGATCTTGATGCCCAGCACATCCATCATGTCATACAGGCCTGGTTTCTGGTCGACCGCCCAGCGCGCCGCGCGCACGGCGCCTTGGCTGAAAATGCTGCGGCCGGTGGCCTTATGCGTCAGTTCCACCCGTTCGGCGGCGCCGGCGAAAATCACCGTATGGTCGCCCACCACATCGCCGCCGCGCAGGGAGGCGTAGCCGATCCGCCCTTCTTCCCGCGCGCCGGTATGGCCGTCGCGCCCGGCCTGCTTCACAGCGTCATGATCGACCTTGCGGCCCGCCGCCGCCGCCCGACCCAGACCCAGCGCCGTGCCGGACGGGGCATCGACCTTGTGGCGATGATGCATCTCCACGATCTCGATATCCCAGGACGGGTCGAGGATGGCGGCCACCTGTTGGGTCAGAGCCGCCAGCAGGGTGACGCCGACGGAGAAGTTGGGGGCATAGACCACCGGCACATGGTGGGCGGCCAGGGCCAACTGCGCTTCATCATCCTTGGACAGGCCGGTGGTGCCGACCACCAGGGCAGCGCCCGCCTGGGCCGCCAGCCTCGCGGTTTCCACTGTGTTGGCAGGGGTGGTGAAATCGATCACCGCATCGGAATGGGCGATGGCCGGGGCCGGATCGTCGATCAGCACCACGCCCAGCGCGGGGCGCCCCACCAGCACGCCGGCATCGATCCCCAGGCTGGGCGAACCGGGGCGGTCGATGGCGCCAGCCACGCTCAGCCCCGCATCCAGCACGGCTTCGATATTGGCCCGGCCCATCCGGCCGGCCGCACCCAGTATGGTGATGCGCTTCGTCTCGCTCATGGCACTCAACTTTCCTTAACCCGCGTGATCCGCGAAGAAGCCACGGATGACCCTGAGATAGATATCGGCCAGGGCGGTCAGATCTTCCACCCGCACCCGCTCGTCGATCTGGTGCATGGTGTCGCCCACCAGGCCGAAATCCACCACCGGGCAGTAATCCTTGATGAAGCGGGAATCCGATGTCCCGCCGGTGGTGGAAAATTCCGGCCGCCGTCCGGTCACCGTCTCACAGGCTTCCGCCAGCAGGGTGGACAGCGCGCCGGGTGGGGTCAGGAAGCTTTCGCCCGATACCTTGACCACCAGATCCCAGCGCCCGTCCGGACCGGCGGCCTGGGCCAGCATGGCGCGAATCCGCTCTTCCAGGCTTTGGCCGGAATGCAGATCGTTGAAGCGCACATTGAAATGCGCCTTGGCCCGGCCGGGAATCACATTATTGGCGGGGTTGTTGATATCGATGGTCGACACAGCCAGGGTCGATGGCTGGAAATGGGAGGAACCCCGGTCGATCTCCCAATCCGTCAGCGCCTTCAGCATGGTGATGATGCGATGGGCGGCATTGTCGGCCAGATGCGGATAGCCGGTATGGCCCTGGGTTCCCTGGACGGTCAGCCAGCCATTCAGGCTGCCGCGCCGGCCGATCTTCATCATCTCGCCCAGGGCATGCGGGTTGGTCGGTTCCCCCGTGATGCAGGCATCGATCCTTTCGCCCTCAGCGGCCAGGGCTTCCAGCATCTTGCGCGTGCCGTTGACGGCGGGGCCTTCCTCATCGCCGGTGATCAACAGCGAGATGGATCCGAAAGGCAGATGCTGCGCCTTGAAGGCCGACACGGCGGCAACCCAGGAGGCGATGGCCCCCTTCATATCCACCGCGCCGCGCCCGATCAGCCAGCCCTTGCGGATTTCGCCGTCGAACGGGCCGGTACGCCAGGCGCCGTTATCGCCCGGCGGCACCACATCGGTATGTCCGGCGAAGCACAGATTGGGACCCTCGCTGCCCAGCCGGGCATAGAGGTTGTCGACCCGGTCGGCCCCGATCTCTTCGAACGGCATGCGCCGGCAGGCAAAGCCCAGCCCCTCCAGCACACGTTGCAACAGGTCGAGCGCGCCGCCCTCCGCCGGGGTGACGGAAGGGCAGCGGATCAGATCCTGCGCCAGATGGATCGGGTCGATGGGCAGCGTCATGGCGGGGTGCCTCAGTCGCGCAGCAATTCGTTGATGGAGGTCTTGGAGCGGGTCTGTTCATCCACGCGCTTGACGATCACCGCGCAATACAGCGACGGGCCGGGCGTGCCGTCGGGCAGCGGCTTGCCGGGCATGGACCCCGGAACCACCACGGAATAGGCCGGGACGCGGCCGATGAAGACCTCGCCCGTGGTCCGGTCCACGATCTTGGTGGACGCGCCGATGAACACGCCCATCGACAGCACCGCGCCGGTTTCCACCACCACGCCTTCGACCACTTCGGACCGCGCGCCGATGAAGCAGTTATCCTCGATGATCACGGGTCCGGCCTGCAGCGGTTCCAGCACGCCGCCGATACCCACCCCGCCCGACAGATGCACATTCTTGCCGATCTGGGCGCAGGAGCCGACGGTGGCCCAGGTGTCCACCATGCTGCCCTTGTCGACATAGGCGCCCAGATTGACGAAGGACGGCATCAGGATCACGCCCGGGGCGATATAGGCCGAGCGGCGCACGAAGCAGCCGGGCACGGCGCGGAAGCCGGCGGAACGGAAACGGGCTTCGTCCCAGCCTTCAAACTTGGACGGCACCTTGTCCCACCAGGCGGTGGCTTCGCCCGGGCCGCCGGGAATGGCCCACATATCGTTCAGCCGGAAGGACAGCAGCACGGCCTTCTTGGCCCATTGGTTGACCTGCCAGCCCGCATCCGTCTTTTCCGCCACGCGGACTTCGCCCTTGTCCAGCAGGTCGAGCGCGGATTCGACCGCATCACGAACCGCACCCTTGGTGGCGGTGGTGATGCCATCGCGCGCATCGAAGGCGGCGTCGATCTGGCCGCCACGATCGGCATGGGACATGGGCGTCATCCTTCTGTCTAAGGGCGCGTTCGGTCAGGGCCGTCGCGGAGGAAAGTGTCGCCTGCGGGTGTAGGGCAAGGGCGGGGAATGGGTCAAGCATCCGGCCACGATGATTCGGCGTCATAGAGCTTGGATTTACCTGTCTGCTTGCGCCTGTGTAACACCATAGCCTTCCTGATGCCGTCCTCCCGGGCGAGGTTCCGTGATGCGAGACCCGGGATTTCGTCCATCGGGCCGCAGACCCCGGCTCTCTCGCGGTAGCTTCGGCCGGGGTGACACAGTTTCCGCCCGTCCCCAGCCCCTTTCCGCCCCTGGCAATGACACCAACGCGCAGATTCTGGAGATCATCCGCCGCAGGCAGGAAGAGGCGAAGGCAAGGGCGAAAACCGTTCCGCCGACAACTTTGCTGAAGCAGCCCGACACGGCCGAACTGCGATTGCCTGACGGGAACGCCCCGCGCAATCTGCTGGAATCGGCCCAGGCGCTCGCCGCCCAGCGCAAGGCGCGGGACGCGGCCAATCCTGCCGCCCAGCCGACCGGCCTTCAGCCCGCCGTTTTCCGGCCGGGCCAGCAGCAGCAACTGGCCGGGCTCGGACAGAGTGTTCCAGGCGGCATCGTCAAGGCGCAGGCGCCGGCACCAATACCCATCCCCTCCCCCTTTGGCCCAATTCCCGTTCCCCAGCCCGGCCAGGGCACCATGCCCAGCGTGGAGGAAATCAACCGGATGGGCGATTGGCTGGGGCAGGAATTTCGCGAAGGCATGCAGCGGGCACTGCCCCATACACCTGCCGGCAAGGCTTTTCTGCTGGGACAGGCGGTCTTGCAAGGACTGGATCAGAGTCAGTTCATGGCCCCCGCCGAGCCCATGCCGCCGCTGCCCCCGTCCGAGGCGCAGGAGGGCGGGCCGGTGAACTTTCCAGGCCAGGACCCGGAGCAGGGGAAGGCCGATAGCGCATCCGGCCCGCTGATCACGCCCGTGCCCCGGGAAACCACCCCATCCACCGCCGGCGGCTATGGCGAGGAGCGTGACGAGCTTCCGGATATGTCGGCCCTCGACATCCGGCCGATTGGCACGGAAGATTTAGGGAAACCGGCCGAGCAGGTCCTGGGGAAGGGCAAACAGGCGCTATTGCCAAACCAAGACGAATGGCTGAAGACCGACGAGGCCAAGCGCCTGTCGGAATTCCGCGACCAGCGTCAGAAATCAGGCCAATCCACACCGCCCTATGGACCCGTCTGGCAAAATTTGAAACCCAATAAAGGAGGGGCGAACCGCGGTCACAACGGCTTCCGCTTCGAATGGGATCGCCGACACGGCGGGGAGATCGAAGTATTTGAAGACGAAATTCATATCGGTGTCGTCGACCCGGTCACAGGTAATTGGCTCAAGCCTGGAGATTCGAAGAAAAATGGACAAAAGGGTAGATAATGCGATGCAACGAAAGACATCATCGTCCTCAATAGCGCCCTGGCTGTCGCAGGACCCGGCAATATGGCAACCCCATCCGGAAATGCTGGCGCTGTCGCGCCGCAAGGATGTGGCCGCCTATTATACCGACACGTCCCGTATTCTGGGTGTCTGGATTGTCCGCGAATGGGAAAGCCCAAGGCACCATACCCAGAGCTTCCGGTTCTCATACTGTCCCTTCAGCGGCAGAAGACTGCCGGGCGGCTTGTGGAGAACCATGTCCAGAACGCTACGGCAGCAACAATTCAGCCGTGATGATGTGCGTGATATGCTCGACCACTTCAGGAAGCGCCCGCTTGAGTTCCGGAGCGACCGCTGGTGGCGCGAACGGCGTATCTCGCTCAGAACCGGGAGATATTATCACTATCACAAAATCCGGAAGGAAATTGCCGATCGTCTGGCCGAAGGAACGCCGCTGACCTGGATGGAGGAGCATAACGATAAACAGGCCCCGGGCTATCGTCGCAGCCCCTGTGAGCCGCCGCATCTATGCGTGCCCCTATCAAAAATCCTGTCCCAGCACGGGGCGATGTTCTGGTATGTGCCCTGGGATCGGGAGTATGGCATCCGGATACTGAACCCCAAGCAAAAGGTTCACGATCAACCAATCGAGGTTACAGCGGTGCTGCACTGCCCCTGGTGCGGCAAGAAGTTCCCGCCCAGCCTGAAAGCGCCGCGCCTGCAGCGACTGCAAGCGCTGGTCCTGTCCCCCGACGATCCCGACCTGCCGGAGAAATGGCGAACCGATCAATGGTGGCGCGAGGAAGGGTTATGGCCTGACAAAGCACCGAAGGATGGCGCGTTCTGACGCTGCCGCCCTGGTTGCAGCCTCCCGACCCGTTCTTCGGCAACCGCTTCCTCGCCCGCCGCGTGTATCGCATGTGCCGCTGGGATAGTTGCCCGGTGTGATTCAGCCGGGCGCGGGGGCCGGTTTGTCCGTCAGATCGGCCAGCACGCTTTCCAGGAAATCGGCGATATCGTCGGCGATGTGGTGGATATGGCTCTGATCCTCCTCCGCCGCGGCTTCGCCATCACTCCAGGCATGCTCGCCGCGCAGCCAGATCGTGGTCATGCCCAGCGCATGGGGCTGCAGCAGGTTTTTCGCCATATCTTCCAGCATGGCGGCGCTGCCGGCCTGCACCCCATGGGTGCGCAGGAATTTGGCATAGGGTTCCGGCTGCGGTTTGGGCACGAAATCGGCGGCGACGACATCGAAGATCGCTTCGAAATGATGCGGCACGCCCAGCCGGTTCAGCACCGCTTCGGCATGGGCGGTGGTGCCGTTGGTGAACACGATCTTGCGGCCGGGCAGGTTGGCCAGCGCTGCATCCAGCCTGGGATTGGCGCTGACGGGAGAATAATCCAGGTCATGCACCATGGTCAGGAATTCATGCGGGTCGACGGTGTGGTGGCGCATCAGCCCCGACAGCGTGGTGCCATGTTCCAGATAATAGCGGCGGCGCAGTGCCGTGGCTTCGTCCGGGCTCAACCCCAGCAGGTTGGAGATATAGCCCGTCATGCGCTGATCGACCTCGGCAAAGAGGTTGCAGCTTGCTGGGTACAGCGTGTTGTCGAGATCGAAAACCCAGGTGTCGATCTCGGACCAGGGACGGGCGGGTCTGATTGATGCGGTCATGTCCCTTATTTGGCGCGTCGGAGGATGTTGGGCAAGTCCCGTCCGGAAGGATCAGGGCGGCGGCGGGCCATGTGGGTGACGCGCAAGTGTCCGCCGCCCTTCGGCGGACAGGCGCGGCAGGGCTTCGCGCAGGGTCTCCGCGATGGCCCTGTCTTCCTCGGCGCGCAGGGATTGGAAGGCACGGATCGCCGCATCGAACCGCTCGGGATCGAAGGGCTCGGCCGCGATGGCCGCATCCAGGCCGGCCATGGCGGCGAACATCTCTCGCGGCCCGAAGCGTGCCTCGCCACGGGCCTGCCAGATCGCGGCCAGGACCGCCGAATCCTCCGGCGGCAGGCGGCGGATGAAATCCAGCATCGGCCCGCCGGGTGGGGGCGGGGGCGGCATCATCTGATAGGGCAGGCGGGTCAGATAGACAGCCATCGCGCTGCCCAGGAACATGTTCAGCCCGAGCGACAGGATCAGCACCCATTGCCAGCGCTGGATTGCTTTCATTGCAGATCAACCCTGTAAAAGCTTTTCGAGGCCAAGGCCTCGCCTGCCGAAGGCGCCGTCCAGTCGGGAACCGGCAGGGCGCTGCCGGCGGCCATACCCAGCATCGCTGCCAGAACCAGCATGGCGGCAAGGCTGCGCTGCCAATCCCAGCCCCAGCCCCAGCCTGGGGACAGGGCTTCCACTACGGAGCCGAGCAGGCCCGATGCGCGGTTGCGCCGCATGGCGGGCAGGCTGGCCATCACCATGGCCTCTACCCGCGCCAGGACGGCGGGGTCGATCCGGCGCGCCGGATCGGCTTCGCGCAACATGGCATCGAAGGCGCTTTCCTTGGCCAGCGCCGCGCGGAAGGTTTCCGATCGGGCGAGTTCCGCCCGCGCCTGTGTCGCCAAATCCGGCGGCCAGCGGGTCAGATCGCTTCCGTAACGGTCCAGCGCCAGTTTCAATCGGGTCGGGATCACAGGATATCTCCCAAACTATTCAGGCCCTGTGCGTGAAAATGGGCTTTCAGCGCCCGCCGGCCGCGAACCAGGAGCGATTCCACCGCCGATACGGACAGGCCCATGATCTCCGCCGCTTCTGCCATGCTGGCCTCACCAAGATAACATAAGGATACGGCCGCGCGTTGCCGATCCGGCAACTGGGCAAGTCCGATGTGCAGGACCCGTTCCGCCTCGCCGCGTTCGAACATTTCCGCCCCGTCCGGGCCGGTATCGGCGGTATCGTCCTCCTCATCCAACTCCACGAATGGCTTCAGGCGCTTGCGATCGATGCTGAGATTGTAGACGACGCGATAGAGCCAGGTCGGGAAACGCGCCTGGCCGTCCGTCTTCCAGCGGGCGGCATGGACCCAGACTTTGAGGAAGGCCTCCTGTGCTATTTCCTCGGCATCTTCCGGGCGGCCGGACATGCGCGAGGCGAGCGCCAGCGCAGCCGGCAGATGACGCTGCATCAGCATGGCGAATTTCTCCCGGTCTCCTTGCGCCACCGCGGCAAGGAGGGCGTCGTCGCTTACCTGGTCAAAAGCGCCCAACCTGTTGCCCTGCATCCGGCCCACACAAGCTTACACGGCCCGCCGCGCAAAATCCTGCGC
>Ga0209066_10007440_pt1 | contig 10840 bp, 12 predicted proteins | sample All_14_2_FD_187198 | JGI IMG/M metagenome (GOLD analysis project Ga0209066, IMG submission 187198) | Freshwater microbial communities in response to fracking from Pennsylvania, USA - Allegheny Zone_MetaG_DW_15 (SPAdes) (version 2) ... | reverse complement strand
TCGGCCAGCGCGCCCAGCCTGCCCGCCCTGAGCGCGCTGGCCGAAGACGATCCGTCGGTGACCCTGCATGTCGACACCCGCGACATGGCCCGGCTGACCGCCGACGCCGACATCGCCATCGGCGGCGGCGGCTCGTCGAGCTGGGAGCGCTGCGTGCTGGGCCTGCCGACGCTCCTGCTGGTGCTGGCTGACAATCAGACAGAGGCCGCCGTGGCGCTGGCCGAGGCCGGGGCGGTGATCGCGCTGGACGCCGCCGCCGAGTTCGAGACCGGCTTCGACGCCGCCGTCGCCCGGCTGATCGCCGAGGACGCCCTGCGCCGACGGCTGTCGACCGCCGCCGCCACGGTCTGCGACGGCCTGGGCGCCGACCGCGTGGCCGACGCCTTCCTAGCCCTGGTCCGGCGGCGGACCGGCGCGCCCCCTGGATAATGCTGCGACAGGCCCCATGTCGGGTTGGTCAGGGAGACGCCAATGAACAGTCAGAAAAAGTCCGTCGTCGTCACGGGCGTGTCCACCGGCATCGGCTGGGGGACGGTCAAGGTCCTGACCGGCAAGGGCTTCCACGTCTTCGGCAGCGTCCGCAAACAGGCCGACGCCGACCGGCTGAAGGGCGAGTTCGGCGACGCCTTCACGCCGCTGCTGTTCGACGTCACCGATGAGGCCGCTGTCCGGGCCGGCGCCCGCCAGGTCGAGGCGGCGCTGGGCGGCGCGACGCTGGCCGGGCTGGTCAACAACGCCGGCATCGCCGTCGCCGGCCCGCTGCTGCACCTCGATGTCGACGCGTTCCGCCGGCAGCTGGAGGTCAACCTGACCGGCGTGGTCATCGCCACCCAGGCCTTCGCCCCGCTGCTGGGCGCGGAGGGCGCCGGCCGCAAGGACCCCGGCCGCATCGTCAACATTTCCTCGGTCGGCGGCAGGACGGCCAACCCTTTCCTGGCGCCCTACAACACCAGCAAGTTCGGGCTGGAGGGCCTGTCGGGGTCGCTGCGCCGCGAGCTGCTGCCGTTCGGCGTCGACGTCATCGTCGTGGCGCCCGGCGCGGTGGCGACGCCGATCTGGGACAAGGCCGACGAGATCGACCAGGCGCCCTATGCCAACACCCGCTACGCCGGGCCGCTGGCGAAGGTCGCCGCCTACATGCTGGAGATGGGCCGCAACGGCCTGCCGCCCGAGCGGATCGGCGAGGCCATCCACACCGCCCTCACGGCCCCTCGCCCCAAGGTCCGCTACACGGTCTCGCCCTCGCCGTTCCAGACGTTCATGTCCGAGAGGGTGCTGTCGCCCAGAGCGCTGGACCGGATCGTCGGCAAGCGGCTGGGGCTGTTGCCGGAGTAGGCCGCGGGGCTTTGCGTCCTTCGCGACGCGGCTTCGCCGCTCCTCAGGATGACGAATTCAGTGGAATCCAAACCCCGTTCGTCATGGTGAGGAGCGAGCTCTTGGGCGAGCGTCGCGAACCACGCAAGGCTACCCCACCATCCCCCAGTCCAGCGGCTCGCCAAACGCCAGGTCGCGGGTCGCCACCTTGCCCAGCACCTTGTCCAGGTCCGCCGGCGGCAGGCCGTTGCCGGGGCGCACGGAGCGGACATTGGCCTTCGTCAGGACCTCGCCGGCCTTCACCGGCGCGACGACGTACAGCGACCTGCGGAACTGCACATTGCCCCGCTCGCTACCCAGCAAGTCGTAGTTGACCTTGCCCAGCGAGGCCCAGGCGTCCTTGCAGTCACGCACCAGGGCGGAGAACTCGGCCGGCTCCAGGCTGAAGTCGGCGTCGGGGCCGCCGTCGCTCCGGGCCAGGGTGAAGTGCTTCTCGATCGCGCAGGCGCCCATGGCCACCGCCGCCACCGAAGCCGCCGTGCCCGGCGTGTGGTCCGACAGGCCGATGGGGCAGCCGAACCGCCCCGCCATGTCGGTCACCGTGCGGACATTGGCGTCCTCGAAGGTCGCCGGATAGCTGGAGGTGCAGTGGAGCAGCAGCACCCCGGCCGCCCCGCCGGCCAGCGCCGCGTCGCGGGCCGCCGCGATCTCGGCCAGGTTGGCCATGCCCGTGGAGATGATCAGCGGCTTGCCCCGCGCCGCCGCGTAGCGGATCAGCGGCAGGTCCACGGCCTCGAACGAGGCGATCTTGTAGGCGGGCGCGCCCAGCCCCGCGAGCAGGTCCACCGCCGTTTCGTCGAACGGGCTGGAGAACAGCGTCACCCCCCGCTTCGCCGCCCGCTCGAACAGGGCGCCGTGCCATTCGTAGGGCGTCTGGGCCTCGCGATAGAGCTCATGCAGGCTGCGGCCGTCCCACAGCCCGCCGGTGATGCGAAACTCCGGCCGGTCGACGTCGAGCGTGATGGTGTCGGCGGTATAGGTCTGGACCTTGATCGCGTCGCAGCCGGTGTCGGCGGCCGCGTCGATCATGGTCAGCGCCCGGTCCAGGCTGCCGTTGTGGTTCCCCGACAGCTCACAGATCATATAGGGCGGGTGATCCGGGCCGATCTTCCGGCCGGCGATGGTGATTTCGGAAGCGCTCATCGTTTGCCGACCTCGATCACGGACGCATCGCCTTGAAGCCCTTCGAGAACCTCTGGCCAGACGGCTTCCAGCCTCGCCAGCAAGAACCAGTTTCGCGTATTGCCGAAGCGAAGCCAGAGCACACGGGCGCGGGGACGCCGGTTCAATGCCCACTCGTTGAAATCGCGATCCTTCGTGACGAGTATGGCTTGGCGCTCCAGCGCAGTGGACCAGATCGTCTCATCCGAAGCGTCCTGCAGTCCCAGCGCGGCAACGTGGACCGCCTCGCACCCTTGGGTCCTGAGCCAGTCCGCAAGGAGCGACGGCAACTGCGCGTCGACGAGGAACCTCAAGCCGCGACTATGGCCGTGCCGGCGACAACAGCGGCCGCGTAGGCGATCGCGGCCCGCAGGTCATCAGCCTCAAGGTAGGGATAGTCTTCCAGAATCTCGGCTGCCGTCATCCCGCCGGCCAGCATCTCCAGCACGTCCTGAACACGCACACGTAGTCCCCGGATACAGGGGCGACCGTGCATCTTGCCCGGCTCGATTGTGATGCGGTCCAGAAGGTCGCTCATAGGGTCAATATAGCGCCGATGCGGAATCCCGCCTAGCGCTCGTCAGTCCCCGCCGCCTCCGCCATCACCACCGCCGTCCGAGCTGTCGTAGCGGTCGTCGCGGTGGCTCTGGACGCCACTGTCGCCCCCGCTGTCCACGACATCCCCCTTCTTCATCCTGGCCTGCGCCGCGAGGCCAAGGGCGATGCCGAGGGCGACACCGATGCCGATCCCCGCCCCGATGTTGTCCATGGCCACGCCTATGGCCACGCCGATCGCGATGCCAACGCCTATGCCGACCGGGAAGCCCGGGTTCACCTTCATCCTCATCCTCCACGCACGCCCATCGCGCCGGAGCGGAATCATCCCTAGATTAGCCCCCATGTCGACCTCCGCTCCCCGCACCACCCGCTGCCTGATCATCGGTTCCGGCCCCGCCGGCTGGACCGCCGCCATCTACGCCGCCCGCGCCCTGCTCAAGCCCGTGCTGATCCAGGGCATCCAGCCCGGCGGCCAGCTGACCATCACCACCGAGGTCGAGAACTATCCCGGCTTCGCCGAGGCCATCCAGGGCCCCTGGCTGATGGAGCAGATGGAGGCCCAGGCGCGCCACGTCGGCACCGAGATCATCAGCGACATCGTACTGGAGGCCGACCTCTCGCAGCGCCCCTTCCGCATCAAGACCGACAGCGGCCAGGACTGGCTGGCCGAGACGGTGATCATCGCCACCGGCGCCCAGGCCAAGTGGCTGGGCCTGGAGAGCGAGCAGCGGTTCCAGGGCTTCGGCGTTTCCGCCTGCGCCACCTGTGACGGCTTCTTCTACCGCGGCAAGGACGTCATCGTGGTCGGCGGCGGCAACACCGCGGTCGAGGAGGCGCTGTTCCTGACCAACTTCGCAGCCAAGGTCACGGTCGTGCACCGCAAGGACGAGTTCCGGGCGGAGAAGATCCTGCAGGAGCGGCTGTTCGCCAACCCGAAGATCGAGGTCATCTGGGACCACGCCGTCGACGAGGTGCTGGGCGAGACCGACCCCATGGGCGTCACCGGCGCGCGGCTGAAGAACGTGAAGACCGGCGAGACCCGTGAGGTGAAGGCCGACGGCGTGTTCATCGCCATCGGCCACGCCCCGTCCTCGGAGCTGTTCAAGGACCAGCTGGAGACCCACGCCGGCGGCTATCTGTCGGTGAAGCCGGGCACGGCCTCGACGGCCATCCCGGGCGTCTACGCGGCCGGCGACGTCACCGACGACGTCTACCGCCAGGCGGTCACCGCCGCCGGCATGGGCTGCATGGCCGCGCTGGAGGCTGTCCGCTTCCTGGCGGAACAGGACCATGCCGCCGACCAGCAGCCGATCAGCCACGACCAGGCGCAGAAGATCGGCGCATGGTGATCCGCCCGGCGGCCCCTGACGATCACGCCGCGATCCGGGACGTGGTCACGGCCGCCTTCACCGCCGAGTTCGGCAAGTCCGATGAAGCCGACCTCGTCGACGCCCTGCGCGCCGATGGCGACGCGCTGGTCGAGCTGGTCGCCGTGGATGACGAGGTGATCGTCGGCCACATCCTGTTCAGCCCGCTGGCCACCGACACCGGCGCCCGTTTCGCGGCCCTGGCGCCGCTGTCCGTCCAGCCGGGACGACAGAAGGACGGGCTGGGAACCTGGCTGATGGAGACTGCCCACGAACTGCTGCGCGCCGCCGGCGTCGAGGCGGTGATCGTGCTGGGCCACCCCGCCTACTACCCGCGCGTCGGCTACTCGTCGGACGCGGCGAAGACGGTGACCTCGCCGTTCAAGGGGCCGTCGTTCATGGCCCTGGCGCTCAAGCCGGGCGCGCTCGATGCGCCGGTGACAGTGACCTACGCGAAGGCGTTCGGGATTTCGGGGTAGCCAGCGCGTTGCGTCCTTCGACACGCCGCTTCGCGGCTGCTCAGGATGACTGGGAAAGAATGCTCCCCATCATAGTCATCCTGAGCAGCGCCGCAGGCGCGTGTCGAAGGACGCAGGGCCGCGGTGCTCCCGACCGGTAAGCGCGAGCGTGCGAAACCCTCAGTACCGCCGCGTGGCGATCGGCAGGTCGCCGCTGTCGACAGGCGGCGCGGCCGGCGCGGTGCTGATCGGGGCGTCGGGGTCTTCCAGCGCCTTCAGGCGGGCGTTGATGTCGGAGACCTCCTGCGCGGTCGGCAGGCGACGGGTCGGCGCCAGGGCGCCGTCGACGCGCGCCGCCTCCTGGCCCGACGGCAGGGCGACCAGGTCCTGCACCGTGTAGGTCCGCTCCGTCCCGTCGACCGCCAGGGTCAGGGTTCGCGTCGCGACGCCGTTCGGAGACAGGGTCTCGCCGACCAGCTGCGCGCCCTGGGTCCGGGAATCGAGTCCCTCGAGCACCGCCAGCGACAGATTGTTCTCGCCCCCGGCGTAGCGGCCTGTGAAGGCGGGCGGCAGGCCCCAGGGGCCGGTCCAGCGATAGAAGATGTGCCGGCCGATGGTGTGGATCTTGTAGAGGGTCGGCGCCCAGTACGGCGCCACATAGTCGGCGTGATAGTGGGTCGCGGTGCCCACCGACTTCAGCACGAAGCCCTTCAGCGCCTTCTGCGCCACGCCGCGGGCGCGCTCCCACAGCACATCATTGGGAACCCGGGCCAGAGACCCGTCGCAGGTGAAGCTGAACTGGCAGCCGGTGATGCGCTGCGAACCCTGGTAGACCACGCCGCAGATCGACTTGGGATACTCGGGGTGCCGCAGGCGGTTGAGCACGGTCTGGGCGACGGCCTGCATGCCTTCGACCGGCTCGGTGGCGGCCTCGTAGTAGATGGCCTGGGTCAGGCACTCCTCGGCGCGAAGGCGATCCTCCTCCGCCCCCTTGAAGATGAAGGGCCGGGCCGGCGGCGGCGGGAAGAGGCTGCCGGGCCGCAGGGCGTTGATCATCTGGGCGTCGCCGGCGGTGAAGTTGAAGTCGCCCAGCGTCGGCAGGCTGGCGAGGTCGTAGGTCGCCCAGCCGGTGACCCGGCCCCAGTAGTCCTTGCGCGGCGCGGGGTCGTGCCGCCGGGCCAGCGCCAGCATGGCCGGGTCCATATCGGCGGTGACCCGATCCAGCGCGATATCGGAAAAGCCCCGCGCCACCGCCGCCTGCCCGCTGATCCGGCCGGAGCCGGCGGGCCTGCGGTAGTCGGTCACGCAGGCGACCTGCACGATCGCCAGGATGGCGACCAGCGCGAGCGCCCGGGTCCTGTCGAGGCTCCAGGTCAAGCGGCTACTTCACGCCGAGCGTGGCGCGCAGCATCCAGGCGTGCTTCTCGTGCGCCGTCAGCCGCTGGGTGCCCAGATCGACCGAGACGTCGTCGCCGGCCTTCTCGGCGATGTCGAGCAGATCGCGCAGGGTGGCGATCACCGTCTCGTGGCCGTCCTTCAGGTCGGTGACCATGGCCTCCCAGTCCTTCTCCGGATCACCGTCCTTGATCGAGGTCAGGTTGCCGAAGGCCGCGCCGCTCTGGGGGGCGAACTCGCCCAACGCGCGGATCCGCTCGGCCAGTTCGTCCAGCGCCGCCCACTGCTCGGTGTACTGGTCCATGAACAGGGTGTGGAGCGAGGAGAAGTTCGGGCCGCGGACGTTCCAGTGATAGCCGTGGGTCTTCAGATACAGCGCGTAGGTGTCGGCCAAGGCTTTGGAGAGCGCCTGGGCGACCGCGGCGCGATCCTTGGCGGCGATGCCGGTGTCGATCCTCGCGGGCATACTCAGTCTCCTTGTGGCGCCGTACAGGTAAGCTCGCGGGGGCCTCAGACAAGATAGTGTCGGACGAGGAACCCGCTCGGCGCGCGCGCAAACGCTCATACCACGGTTGCGCCCGGATGAACGCGGGTCTATATGTGTCTTGCGGGTTTTGCTCAGATGTAGCATAAGCTCCGCAGCGCCGGGGTGGATTCATCTGCTGCCGGCGTTTTACAGGCCCTTGAAATGCTCAGTTTGAGCATAAGGAGGAACCAGATGGCCGACGGGTTCGCCCCCCTGACCTTCACCGCCGAGGTGGAAGCGCAAACCGCGCCCGTGTGGGAAAAGGTGAAAGCCCATGTCACGCCGCTGGAATGGCAGCTTCACGCGCCGCTGATCGCGCGGATCAACCGCCTCAAGCGCGAGAAGAACGCCGTCATCCTGGCCCACAACTACATGACGCCGGAAATCTTCCACGGCGTGGGCGACTACGTCGGCGACAGCCTGGGCCTGGCCCGCGAGGCGGCGCGGTCGGACGCGAAGATCATCGTCCAGGCCGGCGTGCACTTCATGGCCGAGACCAGCAAGGTGCTGTGCCCGGACAAGACGGTGCTGATCCCCGACCTGCGCGCCGGCTGCAGCCTGGCCAGCTCGATCACCGGCGCCGACGTGCGGCTGATCAAGCAACGCTTCCCCGGCCTGCCGGTCGTCACCTACGTCAACACCACCGCCGACGTGAAGGCCGAGACGGACATCTGCTGCACCAGCGCCAACGCCGTGCAGGTGGTGGAGTGGGCGGCGAAGGAATGGGGCGTCGACCGCGTCATCCTGATCCCCGACGAGTTCCTGGCCCGCAACGTCGCGGCCCAGACCGACATCAAGATCATCGCCTGGCAGGGCCGCTGCGAGGTGCACGAGCGCTTCAACGCCCAGGACGTCGCCGATATGCGCGAGGCCTATCCCGGCGCGCAGATCCTGGCCCATCCGGAATGCCCGGAGGAGGTGCTGGCCGTCGCCGACTTCGCCGGATCGACCGCCGCGATGAACGACTGGGTCGTCCAGAAGAAGCCCCGCCAGGTCGTGCTGATCACCGAATGCTCGATGGCCAGCAACGTCCAGGCCCAGGCCCCCGACACCCAGTTCATCGGCCCCTGCATGATGTGTCCGCACATGAAGCAGATCAGCCTGCTCAACATCCTCGACGCTCTGGAGAAGGAGCAGTTCGAGGTGACGGTCGACCCGGTCCTCGCGGACCGCGCCCGCCTGGCCGTGCAGCGGATGATCGACATGCCCCCGCCGGCGAGCCCGGCGCGTTACGACCTGGTCAAGGCGCGCCACCATGTCGCCGTCGAGCTGATCTGAGGAGGATCGCCATGATCCGCATCGCCAAGTTCCCGCTCGGCCACGGCTACATGGTCCGGGCCACGCCGCCGGAGGTCTGGAAGCCCTGGGGCAACCTGCTGCCGCTCAGCCCGGCCAACATCGTCGAGGAGCTGATCCGCCACGGCGCCAGCCTGCGCGAGGCCTTCGACGCCGTCATCCTGGCCGCCCCGGAAGCCGCGGGAGAGTTTCGTTGACCCACCGCACCCATCACGACGGCGTCCTGATCGTCGGCGCGGGCCTGGCCGGCCTGTCGGCCGCGCTGGCCGCCGGGCCCCGCAAGGCGCTGGTGCTGTCGCCGACCCCGCTGAACCAGGGCTGCTCGTCGGCCTGGGCGCAGGGCGGCATGGCCGCGGCCCTGGGCGATGACGACGCCCCGGCCCTGCACGCCGCCGACACCATCGCGGCGGGCGCGGGCCTCTGCGATCCGGCCATGGTCGAGATCCTGACCCGCGAAGGGCCCGACGCCGTGCGCCATCTGGCCGCCCTGGGCGCGCCGTTCGACCGCACGCAGGACGGCCACTTCGCCGTCAGCCTGGAAGCCGCCCACGGCCGCGCCCGCGTGGCCCGGGTCAAGGGCGACCAGGCCGGCCGCGAGATCATGCGCGCCGTCGTCGCCGCCGCCTTCGCCGCCCCGACCGTCGAAAGCCGCGCCGGCGTGCACGTCCGCGCGCTGCTGCAGGACGCCGGCGGCGCCGTGCGCGGCGTCGTCGCCCGCCACAAGGGCCGCACGATCGAGATCACCGCCGAGGCCGTGATCCTGGCCGGCGGCGGACTTGGCGGCCTCTATGCCGTCACCACCACCCCGGCCGAGGTGCGCGGCGAAGCCATGGGCCTGGCCGCGATGGCCGGCGCCCTGATCGCCGATCCGGAGTTCGTGCAGTTCCACCCCACGGCCATCGACATCGGCCGCGACCCCGCGCCGCTGGCCACCGAGGCGCTGCGCGGCGAGGGGGCAGTGCTGGTCAACGCCCTGGGCGAGGCCTTCATGGCCGCCTACCACCCGGCCGCCGAGCTGGCCCCGCGCGACGTCGTGGCCCGGGCCATCCATGCCGAGATCGCCGCCGGGCGCGGCGCCTTCCTCGACGCCCGCAAGGCGGTGGGCGAGCATTTCCCGACCGAATTCCCGGCCGTCTTCGCCGCCTGCATGAGCGCGGCCATCGACCCGCGCGTCCAGCTGATCCCGGTCGCCCCCGCCTGCCACTACCACATGGGCGGGGTGGTCACCGACGCCGACGGCAGGACCAGCCTGGAGCGCCTCTACGCGGCCGGGGAGTGCGCCTCGACCGGCGTGCACGGCGCCAACCGTCTGGCCAGCAACTCGCTGCTGGAGGCCGCCGTGTTCGGGACCCGCGCCGGCGCCGCCGCCCGAGACGCCGCGCCCGCCGCCGGCCGCATCGAGCCCGCCGTCCCGCTGCCGAACCTGAAGGGCGGCGCCCTGATGACCCTGCGCCGCGAGATGACCCGCCACGCCGGCGTGGTCCGCGACGCCGAGGGCCTGACCCGGCTGATCGACACCGTGGAGGGGCTGAAGGCCGCCCACGGCGAGGGTCCGATCCTGGCCACGGCGGGCCTCGTCGCCCGCTGCGCGCTGGACCGCCGCGAAAGCCGCGGCGCCCACTTCCGCGCCGACTTCCCCCACGCGGTCGAACCGGCCGCCCACACCCTCGTCACCCTGCCCGCGCATCACGCGCTGAAGGTCGCCGCCGAATGATCGCCCCCCTGCCCGACCTGCTGATCGACCCCGTCGTCCGCGCCGCCCTGGCCGAGGACCTGGGCCGGGCCGGCGACATCACCGCCCTGGCCTGTATCGACGCCGACGCCACGCTGACCGCCACCTTCGGCGCGCGGAAGGCCGGGACCATCGCCGGCCTCGACTGCGCCCGCCTCGCCGTGCTGGCCATGGACCCGGCGGCGAAGTTCAAGGCCCGCGTGGCCGACGGCGACGCCGTGGCGGCCGGCGCCGTGCTGGCCAAGGTCACCGCCAACGCCCGCGCCCTGCTGTCGGCCGAGCGCACGGCGCTGAACCTGCTCGGCCGCCTGTCGGGCGTCGCCACCCTGACCGCGCAGTACGTCGCGGCGGTCGAGGGCACGAAGGCCCGCATTACCGACACCCGCAAGACCACGCCCGGCCTGCGCGCGCTGGAGAAGTACGCCGTCCGCTGCGGAGGCGCGCTGAACCACCGCTTCGGCCTGGATGACGCCATCCTGATCAAGGACAACCATGTCGCGGCCTGCGGCGGGGTCGGCGAGGCCATCCGCCGCGCCCGCGCCTTCGCCGGCCATCTGGTCAAGGTCGAGTGCGAGGTCGACAGCCTCAAGCAGCTGGCCGAGGCGCTGGACGCCGGCCCCGACGTGGTCATGCTCGACAACTTCAGCCTCAAGAACCTGCGCGTCGCCGTCGGCATGGCGGCCGGCCGCGTGGTGCTGGAGGCCTCGGGCGGGGTGAACCTCGACACCGTCCGCGACATCGCCGAGACCGGCGTGGACGTGATCAGCGTCGGGGCTTTGACGCATTCGGCAAGCGTGCTGGACATTGGCCTGGACGCGGGGTGAGGCGTTGCGTGCTTCGACACGCGCTCTTCGAGCGCTGCTCAGCATGACTATTGTGGGCAGCGCTTTTCTTTCCCAGTCATCCTGAGCAGCCGCGAAGCGGCGTGTCGAAGGACGCACGGCCCTCGGCGCGAGGTCCCCCCCTCCATTAA
>Ga0209066_10007438_pt1 | contig 10845 bp, 9 predicted proteins | sample All_14_2_FD_187198 | JGI IMG/M metagenome (GOLD analysis project Ga0209066, IMG submission 187198) | Freshwater microbial communities in response to fracking from Pennsylvania, USA - Allegheny Zone_MetaG_DW_15 (SPAdes) (version 2) ... | reverse complement strand
TCGCAATGAATAAAGTGACAAAAGCGGACATCTTTTAATGTGCCTACCTGTCAATATAGAATCAGTAGCAATTCACACAACGTTTCAAAGCCATGCGAATAAAGGCAGGTTATGAATGCGAAAAAAACCATATGAACCACTTAGTTGCTTTGTGGTTTGATATGGTTTTCTTATGGTTCGTTATGATAGTTTTTGCTCTAGGAAATTTCTTGTTATATTAGAAAATAGTCAGCTCTGAGATACTTTGCATCTAGGTAAAAACTCTCGTTTGTTTCTTCAGGCATCACTGCCAGAAAAATCGAAAAAACGCCCTGTTTACAAGGCATTTTCCGGATTCATATCCAAGCTAAACTGCTGCATTCTCGTTGGGTTTTTCCCTATACCCCCCCTTTGAATATCGCGCATAGTTGGAAGAGCCTGTGGCCCCCGGTAGCCAGATAGTGTTCCGAAATCTGATTGATGGGGGGGATCCAAAGCATTTCTACGCGTTTATCATCAGACCAGAGCAAGGACTGATTGTAATTACTCTCCATCATTTCCTCATCCGCTCCTTTCTTTGATTTTCCTATCTTCTTCTCTTTTTGAGTTGAATCCTTTTATCGGAAATCAGTCCAAAGGTGATTAGCATATATATAAATAATAAAGATCGCGCTATGCCAAATTCCTTATGGAAGGTTAAACCCAGAATGTAGGCGACCAAAACAATTCACAAATAAGAATTTTTATGCCAACTAAGAAAATCCAAAAAATGGGGCGCTGGTAAAAGAACTATTACGAGGTTCCTTCACGCAGCGCCGCATTATACTCAAAACAAGTTTATAAAGCGATTGAATCTGTCTCTGAACATTACCGATTTCAGATCGAATTGGCACAATCTGGGTCTGATATCGAATATGTACCAGATTCTGTTCTCGGCCAAATAACAAACCAGGTTAGGTTCTCAAGTCGATCTCGACTTGGATTTTGAATACACGTCGAAGATAACCGCAATGAGCAATACCGCGCCTTTGATCGTCTGCTGCCAATCTACGTTGACGCCCAGAATCGACATGCCGTTGTTCAGAACGCCCATCAACAGCGCGCCTACCATCGCTCCTGCGACAGTGCCAATGCCGCCCGACGAGGAGGCGCCGCCGATGAAGCAGGCTGCAATCGCATCGAGCTCAAAGCCTGTGCCGGCTCTAGGAGTAGCGGCATTCAAGCGCCCGGCAAAAACGATACCCGCCAGAGCCGAAAGCAGCCCCATATTTGTGTAGGCAAGAAATATGATCTTTTTCGTCTTTACGCCGGACAGCATCGCTGCCTTTTCGTTTCCGCCCAGCGCATAGAGATGCCTGCCGTTCACGGTTTTTTGCGTGATGAACGTATAGAGGATAAACAAGCCCAGCAGGAGCAGAAGAACTGTCGGCAGACCTTTGTAGAGCGCGAACCAATACGTAATGAACATCAACAGAGACAGCGCAAGCACCACCTGAATGATGAAAACCGGTATGCTCGTCAGCCTTAGCCCGTGCTTTTTCCTCTTTGCGCGCTTTGAGAACATGCTCACCAATATGATCGGACACAAGATGAGGCCGATGATAATGGAGGTGAAATGAACGCCCGGAATATGGAATACATCGGGTAAAAACCCGGAGCTGATAATCTGGTAACTGACCGGGAAAGGCGCAAGCGTTCTGCCCGCCAGCACAACAAGCGTCAGCCCGCGGAACATCAGCATGCCCGCAAGGGTAACGATGAAGGCCGGAACGTTCATGTATGCGATCCAGAACCCCTGAAATGCGCCGATCGCAGCGCCCAGCAGCAGACCAAGAACGATCGACAGCAGCGGCGACATCTGCATTTTAATCGCAAACACAGCCGAGATCGCGCCGACAAACGCGGCCACCGACCCGACGGAGAGATCAAACTTGCCGCCTAAAATGCAGAGCAGCATACCCATCGCAAGAATCAGGATGTAGCTGTTTTGCTGAATCAGGTTGCTTACGTTCTGCGGAACCAGCAAGACCCCTTTTGTAGTGATCCCAAATAGAAGAGTGACTAACAGCAAGGCAAAGAACATGGCATACTGCCTGATATTGCCCTTGATCATCTCCTTGATTTTCTCCATGCTAATTTACCTCCATGTTGTTGCCCATAATGCATTCCATGATGCTCTCCTGGCTGGCCTCGCATCCCAGCTGCTCTCCTACGATCCGGCCTTTGTTCATGATGTATATGCGATCGCAGATGCCTAACAGTTCAGGCATTTCAGACGAAATCATGATGACGGTTTTTCCCTCGCAAGCCAACTTGTTGATGATCGTATAGATTTCAAACTTCGCACCGACATCGATGCCTCTTGTCGGCTCGTCGAGAACCAGAATCTCGGGATTGGCAAGTATCCACTTGCTCAGAACAACCTTTTGCTGATTGCCGCCCGAAAGGTCCATGGTCCTTTGGAACACGCTGGAGCATTTGATATTGAGCGCGGCTTTCTGCATTTCCGCCAGTCGGATCTCGTTGTTCTCATCCAGCAGATTGTGTTTGCTGATCTGCCGCAGGCTGGATAACGTAATATTGTTTTTCACGTTATCAATTAAGATTAAGCCCGCAACTTTTCTATCTTCAGTCGCGTAGGCGATTCCGTTTTTGATCGCTTTGGGGACGGAAGACACATCGATTTCTTTCCCGTCCTTCAGCACTTTGCCGGAAATTTTCTTGCCGTAAGATCTTCCGAACAGGCTGAGCGCAAACTCCGTTCGACCTGCGCCCATCAGCCCGGCAATGCCCACGATTTCGCCTTTTCTGGCGTTGATCGAGATATCGTGCAACACTTTTCTGTCTTCATTCGTGGGGTCATAGGCATTCCAGTTGCGTATTTCAAGCTTCACATCGGCAATGTTCTTTTCTCGTTTGGGATAGATATCTTTCAGTTCACGGCCAACCATGCCCTTGATGATCCTGCTTTTCGAGAACTCTTCATTGCTCTTGGTCAGCGTTTCAATCGTCGTTCCGTCGCGAAGTATAGTGATCTTATCGGCAATCCGCGTTACTTCGTCAAGCTTATGCGATATGATAATCGAAGTGACACCTTCCTTCTTCAGTTCGATCAGAAGGTTCAGAAGTGTATTCGAATCGATTTCGTTTAACGCCGCAGTCGGTTCATCCAAAATCAGCAGCTTTACTTTTCTGGATAACGCTTTTGCGATCTCGACCAGCTGCTGTTCGCCGACGCCGATGTCCTTGATGAGTTTGAAGGTGTTTAAGCTCAAACCGACTTTCTTCAACAGTGCTTCCGCTTTGATGTGGGCCTGATCCCAATCGATGGAACCATTCGTCTTTACTTCGTTGCCAAGAAAAATATTCTCCGCAATCGAGAGATACGGGATCAGCGCAAGCTCCTGATGAATGAACCCGATGCCAGCTTCCCCGCTTTCATTGACATTTTTAAATCGGCATTCTTCTCCATTGAAAATGATCTTGCCCTGATAGCTACCAAATGGATAAATGCCGCTTAATACGTTCATCAGCGTGGATTTTCCGGCGCCGTTTTCTCCGACCAGAGCATGAATCTGGAACTCTTCCACCTGAAAACACACATTATCCAGCGCCTTGACACCCGGAAATTCCTTTGAGATATTCTCCATATCCAGAATTATTCTCGACAATTTCATCACTCCTTGCTATGACTTTCAGACCCGTTTGAGCAGGCATGCAGCAAACCGCATGCCTGCTCAACTCATATCTTGTCTGTTCTGTCTGAATTACTTCAGCAAATCTCTCACATCGTCCCAAGTAGAATCTTCGAGCTTGTAGAACCCGCTGTCAAACAGCTCTTTCACATTCGAAAGATCAACCGCAGTTACTTCGCAGAGATAAGCGGGCACAACGAATGCGCCATTGTCGTACGTTGTGGTATCATTGATCGGAACTTCGGTCCCCTGCACCAATGCGTCAATCATCTGTGCGCATTTTTCACCGGGAACGCGGAAATCCTTCCAAACCGTCTGTGCCTGCTCTCCCATCAGAATGGAAATCACGGATGCAACCTCGGCATCCTGACCCGTTACGATCGGAAGCGGTAGATCGGCGGTACCATAGCCGGTGTTCTTCAGCGAAGAGATAATTCCGAGTGAAAGCCCGTCATATGGCGAGAGAACCGCGTCGACTCTGGATCCGTCGGCATAGTTAGCCGTCAGCAGGTTGTCCATGCGCGACTGTGCTGCGGATGCGGCCCAGCCGGGAGTCGCAACCTTTTCCATGCCCATCTGACCGGACTTCACTACCAGCATACCGCTCTCGATGTATGGGTTCAATATGCTCATCGCGCCATCATAGAAGAAGAACGAGTTGTTATCGTCGGACGAACCGCCAAACAGCTCAATGTTGAACGGCCCTTTTCCATCTGCCAGGCCCAGCTTATCCACGATATACTCGGCTTCTGCAACGCCGACCTTGAAGTTGTCAAACGTAATGTAGCAGGAGATGTTCTTGGTGTTTCTGATCAAACGGTCATACGCAATCACGGGGATTCCCTGATCGGCAGCCTTCTGGATCACATCGGTCAGCGCTTCGCCGTCAACCGCGGCAATGACCAGCACATCCGCGCCTTTGGTGATCATGTTCTCGATCTGGCTGACCTGTGCCTCGACGACATCCTCAGCCCACTGAACGTCAAACTGTGAATATCCCAACTTCTCGAGGTTTTCCATCGTGAAGTTCGCATGGCGGATCCAGCTTTCGTCCGAGTGTGTCGGCATGGAAATTCCTACCATGATCTCGGCCTTGTCCACGGGGACAGCGGCAGCATCGGGCGCAGCCTGCGCTTCCCCTGTTGTTGTGCTTTCTGCGGCGGTGCTTGCTTCCGGAACCTCTGAGGCCAGGCATGCACACAGGGAAAACACCATAGCAATAGTCATAACGACAACCAGCAGTTTTTTCATGATCCTTCTCCTTTTATTTTACTTCTGCTTATGCGCCACGCGACAGCGAGATGCGCAAAAAGCAAAACCTTGATCAACGATTTCTAAACAGTCCAACGAAAACGCTTGTGCTTGATCTTTATGAATCGATCTCAAACCTGAGGCGATACGTCCTGCTTTCCCCCGCTTCTAGATACGGAAGTTCGCCGCGTGCAAGCGCGTCTTGCCGCCCGTCAATCGGGGCGTTCGCAGGTTCGAGACCCATTGCATACTCGCCTTTCACAAAGTTCTTCCATTGCACAAAGTGGTCGAGCGTGGAAGTATCAATATGCAGACGAAGCCGTAATCCTTCTCTCTCGTTCTCCAGTACGGCCGTCGCCCAACCTTGCGCATCCGGAACCGGCGTGTAGTAGTAACAGACCTCTTCCATTCCGTCCTGCGGAGGCAGAATCTCCTCCAGATGCGGCAGCTGCTCGGCTGCAAACGGCGTTCTTGGGCGCACCGCGCTATGCGGAAGCGAAAAGCGGGAATCGGGCTGCAGCAGAGGATACCCCATGTTGCAGTGATACAGAATCGTATGCGGGACCCGCCTGTACCCTTCGTTTTTCACAACGTCGGTGATCTCTACAACATCTTTCCGATACGAAACCCGAATGCTGCGGGTGAGCGACAGGTTTGCGCCCGCCATCATGCCTTCCTTCATGGTCCCGACAAGTTCCACAGCCGGTCCGTCTTCCGTCTCGCTCCAGATCACATTTAGGTGCTCGGCGGGACGGTTTGCGATGCCGCCGTGTTCCTTCTGCGTGTCCCACTCCGTGCCGCTGCGGAGCCCCGTGTTTGATAGCCCGCAGGTGTAAAGAAATCCGCCGGAGAATGCTTCACTCCAGCCCTCGCCGGAGATTTCGTAATAGGCTGGATGAGATATCCCGTTGCAGGTGATGTAATTCAGGCAGCGTCCCCGATATCGCAAGACCGGAATATCCATGCATCTGTCTTGGGCAATGGTCAACGCGAGATTGCCGCCGTTGTGAATGTCAATCACCTGGACGCCATCCGCCCGGCCACCGGCCAAACGCGATCGCCGGAGTGAAAAAAGCTGTTCCATGTTGGCGATGTACTGCTTCTCCTGCTGATAGTTCATATGTCCCTGCCTGACGGAAACAGCGGTTCCAGCCGCGGATAGAGCGCGCTGTAGGTTTGATAAATCCTGTCATACAGCGGTATGAGACGCTCGCCCGGGTTCTGATAATCGGTCAATTCGTTTGCGCTCGCACTTGCCGCCATCACATCGGGATAATACCCGAGCGCAACTGCCGCGAGGATTGCCGCGCCCAGCGAGGCACACTCGCTTTCCGCCAGCGCCGCGATAGGCCGCTTTGCGACATCCGCTTTGATCTGCCGCCAAACTTTGCTCTTTGCGCCGCCGCCAAGCGAGCGGATCTCTTTGACCCGTATCCCGTTGACGGCTTCGATCAGCTCGAGATTTTCCCGCAGCAGGAATGCAATCCCTTCGAAAATTGCCCGGATAAAGTGCTTCTTTTCGGTGTCGAGGCCTATGCCGAAGAACACGCCGCGCACATTCGGATTGCTGTGCGGCTGCAAGCTGCCGTTCAGATAGGGATATGCAAGTAGCCCGTTTGATCCCGCTTCCGTTCCGGACACAATGTCATCAAACAACGAATAAACGGAGCGTTGTTCCTGCTCTGCCTGACGCGCTTCTTCGGCGCAAAACACATCCTTAAACCACTTGAGGAACATCCCTGCGGTCATACTGATCGTGATCATCAAATATCGTCCCCGCGCGAAATGCCGGTAAACCGTAACGCGTGAAGGGTGGTTCAGGTTCGGCTGATCCAGTGTCGCAACCAGGCACAGTGCGGTTCCCGTGGTTTCTGTGAGGATGCCTGGCGTAAGATTCCCTGCGCCAATCGCGCCCGCAGTCTGGTCCATGGCTCCGGTGATCATGCGCACAGTTGCGCGCAGCCCCAATTCGGCACGAAGTTCAGGTAATACTTCAGCATCGACCACTGCGCCGCACTCCAGAAGCTCCGGCAGCTTGGCTGCATCGATCATTGCGGCATCCAGTATTTCCTGCCAGTAGCCGTCGGACGAAAGCTGAAACCACCCCGTGCTTGTGGCAAGCGCTTTCTCACTCACGCAAACGCCCGTGAACCGATAGATGATATAGTCTTCCAGAAGGAGAAACTTCCATGTGTTTTGATAGACTTCCGGCTCGTGTCTGCGCAGCCAGAGCAGTTTCGCAATCGGCGTATAGCCGTTGATCTCCGGCAAGCCCGTATTCTGATAAAAATTCTCCGCGGAGAATTGTCTGCCCAGTTCGGCTGCCTCTTGAGCCGCGCGTTCATCCAGCCAAACGATGGCGCGGCGCAATACATGCCCGTCCTTCGAGATCGGGATAAATGTTTCGCCCTGTGTAGTGCAGGAGATGCTGACCACATCTGTTGCGTCGATCCCCGCGCGTTGAATCGCCTCTTTCGCGCCGCGGACGACCGCGCTCATATACGTTTCCGGCTCCAGTTCGACAAACCCGGGTCGTTCCGTGATGAGTTGGTATTCTCCGTTTGAATGGCCGCACAAGCGCAGATCCCGGTCAAACACACATGTCTTGACCGAAGTCGTTCCGATATCAAACGTCAAAAAATAATCCATTGCATTACCCCCAAGCAGGAACTCGCGTTTGTCATATGTTATGCGCGAATGAACTCCACGTTCCAAAGATCGCAAAGCATCTTCCAGCGCGAGGCGACATCGCCGAGGCTGATGACCTCGTGATGCGTTCCTCCCGCGCGCAGCCAGTTTTCAACGCAGTTGGTCACGCCGCTGTCCGGACGCCAGAAGATGTATGGCATTTCGCAGCCGGTCAGATCGTTCTTCGGTAGAATATCGCCTGTCGCGGTGACAAGCCGGAAATGCGCCCCGTTCAGGGGAGCGAGCGAAACCAGCGTGGAACGGCCGACTTCCGGCGTAAACATGATCGTCGGCGGGTTCTCAAGTCCGCCTTCGCCAAGAAATCTGTCGATCAGCCTGGGTTTTACATCCTTTCGGTGCGTCGCCCAGTTCCCTTCGCCTGCGTGACAGAAGCAGATGGCGTCTTTTTCAAAATCCATCATGTACATTTCTGTAAAGTTTCCGCCGCCTTCGCCCAGCAAATGCGCCGCTGCTACCATCGAAGCGCAAACGAAATCCCCTTCGGCGGCATAGCCAAATCCATCCGCCATCAGATGAGAAGCGGCATAGAGCGGCAGCTGATGGAAGCGCTTGTCATCTCCAAAGATATCAAAATGCGCCGTAAACGCGCCGAATCCCTTGTCGGTCAGCCAGCGTTTGAAGCCAAGATACATCTTCACTGCTTCGGCGTGACTGTCGTAGGTCAGCTTTGGATCGATGACAAACGTCGCGTAATCTTTTTCGATCTGCAGATCGATCTCGCGTTTGGTGACGTCCTGCATGCGCGAATACACGGAACCGACCGTATCATTGCAGATCTCTACACCTACATTCTTAAAGAACGTCATGTCGTCGATCAGGATATCGCCCATGCCGCACATCCGGCTCAAAACGCCGACCTTCATCCTGCGTAGTGCGCGGTATGTCATCGCTGCCCGGGCAAAGTCCTCCACAAAGCGAACCAACCGCGGATCATGCCGTGCGCCCGCGAAAAACTGGCAGGCAAAGCCGCTGCGCACGATCATATTTGCGTTGTCCTGCGCACCGTGTACGCCCTGATTCACCGTCAGGTCAAGCTCGAGGAACTCATCCTTAACAGTAGAATCCGGCTGAACAACCGCAAGCGCGATGGGAAGACGGTTATCCTGCAAAGCGTGCTGCAGGTAAACCGCGTGGCTATAGGTAAGAAGCACGATCAGAATACCGTCGTACTGTTTCTCATTGAACTCCCGAACGATCTTCTCAATGCTGCCGCGGTTCAATCCGGCACCCGGAAAATCCACGTCCGCAACACCGGATATCAGCGCGGCAAGCTCCCGCGCATAGGATTCCTGCCGGGCAGTAATGCCGGGGAACGTCGGTTCATAACCGTCTGTCATTAACCCTAAAAGACCGATCTTTGGTTTGTTCATACTGTTCTCCATATATACTTTATCATTACGGGTGTCAGAAAATGATTTTCTCGAATGGGATTTAACGAATCTTCCGAACGCATCTCAAGCGGCATGATGATCAGATTTGTTATGAAGGATGTTTCCCGGCCGCGTGATGTGAATCGTCGGTAAGCATGATGATCGTTTTGCGTACTAAATTTACAAAGGTGAATTTCTGCCCTGCAACCCATGATTGACCCCTGTTTATGATATGAACCATAACCCGTTCTATGCCGCTTGATTTCAGATTCGGGATCATTTCCAGGCTCTGCTATAACAAAACTTTACAAACCAGTTGCATACATGTTTGCAGATATGTTATTATGAGTTGCAGAGTGTTCAGGAACTGCTTGTGGCATCATCGTGCCATGTATAGCCGCGTTTGTCAACACTATTTTTGCCGTTTCTCAAAAAAACTCTTTTCTTTCTGTTTAGTATGTGGCAAAATATGTTCATCGACTCGCACTGCTGCATACATACTTGTATGCTACTTATCTGTTATAACTCGAAAGGATGATCTGTATGTTAGACAAGACCAGTGTAATCCCGCTGTATGAGCAGTTGGCCGAGGTGTTGAAGGGCCGGATGATCATGGGAGAGATCAAGCCAGGCGATAAGCTGGAGAGCGAGTCCGAGATGGTTGAAAAATACGGCGTCGGAAGGCTGACTGTGCGAAGCGCTTTGGCGCAGCTTGTGGAGATGGGATATCTTGAAAAAGTACAGGGCAAAGGAACCTTCTGCAAAGCCGCCGGTGAAACGAATTATCTGAATATTGAAGTTGTCCTTGATATGGGAAATACCTACTTCATTCCGACCTATTACGTCAAAGGTATTTCCGAGGTGCTGAATGCAAACAACTGCAACTTCATCATCAGCGATACGAATTCCAACGCGGAAAGCTTATGTACCACGCTCGAGCAGATACTGACGAAGAATTGCTCCGGCGTGATCTTCCAGTTAACGCAGGTGGACCTTTCGCCGGATATCCGCACGCGCCTGCTCTCCAGTATTACCGCGTTCAACAATCGCGGCATACCGTGCATTATGATCGACAGCCGGATCGAAAAAGCGGGCATCTCGTATGTTATGCTCGACGAGTTCGCCGGCGGCGCGCGTGTTGCGGAGCATTTTGCGGCTTACGGGCACAAAAAATGCGCCGTGGCATATCGCCCGAATTGCTGCGACGCACTGCAGCGATACAACGGATTCTGCAAAGCAGCCGGCGATTTTCGCATGTCGGCTCCGATGGAGTTGGGCTGTGACGAAACGCTTGAGAGCGATTTGCTCAACGCGGTGCAGCAGGGCGTAACCGGCATCTTCGGGTACAACGACGATATCGCCGTCAAGTGCATCCGCATTTTGAAACAGCACGGAATCGCCGTTCCCGAGAATGTTTCCGTGATCGGATTTGACGATTCCTATCTGGCTTCGACGAGCGAGCCGCAGCTCACAACGGTTTCTCACCCGAAGGAGACGATGGGTAAACATACCGCCAGAGCGCTTCTCAAGCTGATCAAAAAGCAGATTCGCGCGCCGTATACCGAGATGTTCCATCCGGAATTGATCCGGCGCAGTTCCTGTTCGTATGTATCCGAATAGCTTTTGGCATCAATTGGTGTGCCTCTTTGCCTTATTCAATCTTTATATTTTCAGTATCTGTCGCGCCAAGCGCAAGCCGGCGCATCACCAATGTGTATCACTCATCAACATACTATAAAAACTTAGGAGGCACCCATGGAATTCCAAGTATTTCAAAAAGAGATCGAGCTGCAGTCCCGCGGATGGATCCCGACATTTCACGACATCTCCAAGGAAGTCAT
>Ga0209066_10007437_pt1 | contig 10850 bp, 6 predicted proteins | sample All_14_2_FD_187198 | JGI IMG/M metagenome (GOLD analysis project Ga0209066, IMG submission 187198) | Freshwater microbial communities in response to fracking from Pennsylvania, USA - Allegheny Zone_MetaG_DW_15 (SPAdes) (version 2) ... | reverse complement strand
AAATGGACATGAAACGTATTCAACCTATACAAGAGATCCTTCCGAAAAGAACCATTCGCCACCATCTCAGCAATGTTACGATTTGTAGCCGCAATGACTCTGACATCAAACTTCCGCTCCTGCGTACTGCCCACCTTGAAGTAGGTTCGCGCATCCAACACCCGCAATAACTTAACCTGCAACTCCGGCTTAAGCTCGGCTATCTCATCCAGGAGAAGCGTTCCCCCATTCGCAAACTCTAAGAAGCCGGTACGATCGGTGACCGCCCCCGTGAAGCTCCCTTTGACATGACCAAACATCTCACTCTCGAAAAGTGACTCACTCAGCGCCGTACAGTTCACCGCCACGAAATGGTGCTTGACTCTCTCACTCTCCTGGTGGATCTGTCGGGCCACTACCTCCTTCCCCGTGCCACTCTCGCCGGTAATCAAGATGCAGGCATCCGACGACTGACTAATGGTGCTGATAAGAGCTTTAACCCGACGTGTATCCTTGCTAGCTCCAATAAACTTGTGGCGAGAAGCATTCCCCACCTGCTCCTTGAGAAACATCACCTCCTTCTCACGCTCACCCAAGGCCTTGATCAGATTACAATACTGCTCGGTTCGATGAATGGTCTGATCCAGATCTTTAGGCGAGACGGGCTTCTGGAAATAGTCGTATGCCCCAAGTCGAAAAGCCGCAATGACCGACTCCATATCACCCTGACCCGAGACCATGATGACCACCGGCAACTTCTCCATCTTGCTCTTCATGCTCTTCAACACATCTATTCCGGTAAGCCTGGGGAGTTTGATATCAAGAATAACGATATCGGGCGAATGGCGAAGGATATAGTCGAGGCCCTCCTTTCCATTGCCGACCCAATGAGGGTTATAACGAGGATTGAGTTTAAGAAATCCCATTAATCCGTTTGCAATCGCTTCTTCGTCTTCTACAATTAAAATGTTAAGTTGAGTTTTAGAACTTTTCATAGACAAATATCTTGGTTAAAATTGAATCGAGAGGATTTAACCCGGGATCTTCCCGGAGTCTTCAGAGTATGATTGGTTAGATCTTTATTTATTTTGACAGGGATGTGAGGATAGAAATGTTAAACCAGGACGCGGATAATCGTGCCCTGCTCCTTCTTAGGGATGATTTGCAGCCGGCCATCGATATCGGTCAGGAGGCGTTGTACGATACTCAGGCCTAATCCGGAGCCCTCATTAGATCGAAAGTTGAGGTTAAATTTGACAAAGGGACTTACTTTAGAGTACTGTTCTTTGGTAAATCCGGGGCCATGGTCTTCGATCTCTAGTACAAGGTTCTCTCCGTGCACATCGAAGCAGAACGAAACCTGGTCGCCCACCATAGAGAACTTAAAGGCATTATCGAGCAGTTCATCGCAAAGTTGAAGCAGGAGCATAAGAGGTAATCGCGACGAGACGGCGTTACCCGAGAAGAAGAGATCCTTCAGTCGATCATAGCGATCAGCCACCTCGAAGGCTTTCTGTTTAAGAGAGGCGTAGACTGGAAAAGGCTGAGAGACCCGTTCCCAGTTACCCAGCTTAAGTTCGAGTTGAATAAAGAGGAGGTATCTTTCCACTAGTCTATTCAATCTTAATGCGCTGGAGTATATATCCTTTCCGGCAGAGATCAGCTCATCGCGGGAGAAACAGTCGGGATCGGAGGCAAGAAGTTGCCCATAACCCATGAGACCGTTGAGGGGGGTACGAAGTTCGTGGGGGATTGTTCTTAAGATTCGCATGTTCGTTTCCCTGACGGCGGTCTCTTTTATTTCGTTAAAGAGGTGTTTACGACTGAGGCGGCTTTCTATTGCTTGCAGGAGTTCATTTCTTGTGAACGGTTTTACGATGAAGTCATCGGCTCCCAGCTCCATGCCATCGCGATAGTTATTCCGACTGCCCAGAGCTGTGACCATGATGACCGGGGTGGAGGCCGTTTGGTGATGTTCGCGCAGATGTTTAAGGACATCAAATCCATTCATTCCAGGCATCATAATATCAAGCAGGATCAGATCGGGTCTCTTCTCCAGAGCCAGCTTTAAGCCTTCTGAACCCATCGAAGCCTGGACCGTCTCATATCCGGCTCTGACTAGTATTTCGTTGATGCCATCACGTAAAACCACATCATCTTCGATTGTTAATATTTTCATTTTAGCGTTATATTAAAATTAAAATAGAGGTTCATTATTAATCTATTATACTTAATCTATGGGGAGGTGCTTCTTGGGTAATTTTAATGGGGAAGTTTAGAGTGAAACAACTACCAATGCCTAGAGTGCTAGTGATGGAGAGGGTGCCACCATGGAGGCTCATGCCCTCTTTGATGATGCTAAGGCCTAGTCCGGTGCCTTCGATAGACTCGGCATTCGAGGCTCTGAAGAAGGGTTCGCTAAGGTGTTCTAGTTCGTTCTCGGGGATCCCTATCCCTTCATCTCTAACCGACAGCGTGAAAAATGATTCATTGTAATCGCATTCAATGTAGACAGGGCAAGTCTCGTTTGAGTACTTCAAGGCATTTGAGATTAAATTCGTAACCATTTGAATAAAGATGCGTTTATCGACACGGATCTTTTCGGGGAAGCTCTCTTCGAGCCATACGATACGCTTATTAGATTGTCCCGGACTGAAGAATCCGTCAATGATATTAGTGATCAACTGGTGGAGGTCGATGGATTCAGGGTTACAATTGGAGGTTGATTCTTGGATATGGCTCACCTGCATGGTGTTTTTGACGATTTCGGTGAGGTAATTGATTTGGGCGATAATTCCTTTAAGTTTATGAACGATTTCGGAGTAGTCGAGCTCAACCCAGTATTCGAGGAGTGTCTCGGCGAACATCAGAATGGAGGCCAGGGGGGTACGGAACTCGTGAGAAGCCATGGAGACCAATCGGCTCTTCACATCGCCGAGTTCTTTTTCACGTTGGAAATTCTCCTCGAGTGACTTTTTATAGAGCATCTCAGAAGAGACATCTCTCACCAGAGAGATCAACTCATCATCAGAAACCGGTACAATTCGACTTTCGTAATAGATGCGTTCATTATCTCTATCGTATAAAAACTCTGACACATCACCGACGCCGGTGGCCAAGACCTTTTCCATTCGACTAAGCTCTTTAACCACCATTTCAGGAGGGAGTAGTTCAGCGATATTCTTCCCAACAATACGGCTGACCGAGAAGGCATGTTTAGTCTTATCCTGGGAATGGACGGCCAGGATGAGACCATCTTTGCGAACTCGGAACAGAAAATCGGGTAAAGCGGATAAGATACTCTCTAACTCTTTCGTTTTGGCAAGCAGCTTGGCTTCGGCATCTCGGCGGTCGGCCACCTCTTCCAGAAGCTGTTCATTGAGGTAGGTCAAAGCCACAGTCCGTTCTCGGACTTTCTCCTCGAGTGTAATATTCAAATCCCTGATCTCCTTCTCGATTCGTTTTTGTTCGGTCACATCATCTACCATGACCAGGGTCGCATTAAGGCCTTTATAGGTAAGGCGGGTTCCTGAGATCTGAACAAAGATGGTTTCGCCATCGAGACGGGTCAGTTGAATATCATCTCTAATGATCTTGCGTTCATTATTATCCAGCCAGGCGATCCATTGCAGATACTTTTCAAACTCGGCGGGACGCAGCATATCCTTGATTTTAAGACCGACGAGGTTAGCTTGTCCAGATGGATCCATGATATGGGCACCAGATGGGTTTATATAGACCACTTCGCGATTATGGATAACGGCGACGCCGACTGGTGAGAGATTAAGCATCATCTCATTTTGAAGGAGGCTTTCTTTAAGGGCATTCTCTTTTTGGGCTCTAAGGATAGTATTACTAACTATTTCGGTAAGGACTTTAAGGAGGTTTATCTCATCGGAGCTAAATTTTCGGGGTTTCTCGACCAGTTCGCAGCCCAGGCAGCCGTAATAATGGCCTTCGACGAAGAGCGGGAGGGTCAAGACCCCTTTGATCTTATTTACCATGAAGAAGTCATAGGTGGAAGGTTCAAGGAGGTGATAGTGAGATTCATGGATAGACCAGAACTTACCGGCTTTATGTTTAGCGATGATATCGGTTTTTATGGAAAGAGGAGGGGTTGTATAGCCGTAGTAGATAGGGTAAGTTACTCCTTGGCGGCACCACTCGAAGAGGTTAAAGAAGGAAGAGGAGTTTTCATCGAATTTAAAGAGGTAGGTTCTATCGGCTTCTAGCAGGTTTCCCATCTCCTTAAGGAGCTCTTTGAGAGCCATGCTATAGTATTCGCTAGGAGTATTTGTAAAGTTTACACCGACACGTATGAGGAATTGTTTAAGTTTTTCAAGGTATTCAACCTTTTGCTCCTTGAGTTTAAAATCGGTCACATCCTTTCCGACGCCTTGATAGATGATAGGGTAATTGGGTAGGTTCGTTTCAATGCGCTTGATGGACCATCTGAGCCAGATCTCTTTTCCTTTAACTATAAGGTTTTGGTAATGGTAGTCAGAGGAAGCTTTCTTTTCGGATAGTAAGGTCAGGAAGCCAGAAAGTTCATTCATACCCTCAGGGGAGACATGGTCTGAGATTTTTTGTCCGGGAAGAGCCAATCCGAGGGTCGAAAAAGCCTCTTGGTAAGCTTTGTTTCCATAGATGATTGTTGTATCGGGGAGGAATCTACAGATGAGGTCGGGAATATTATTAAGAATATCTTCAAAATCAAAGGATGGTTTAAAATTAGCTAGATCGATTTGTAGGGTATCCGATTCTGAAAGGTATTCTTTTGCTTCCGTCATTACTTGTAAAAATTTTTACTTATAAAATGAGACAAGGCACAATCCCGGTAGACAAATCCATCCAGTTTAAGGGGCGCAGGGGTAGTCAAGGCGCGGGGGTATGTTGTTTAATCGTTTTTGGCTCGCTCATAGATGACACTAACTGAAGACAGATTAACGGGGAGAAGAATTCAGGGAGATAATAATCTGTATTCAGGTCATAAGATATAAGAGGATTGGATATTTCAGGGGGCTGAAATGAAGCATCATCTCATCCTAGATATCTCATATCAAGACCTATTAACAAAAGAACCGATCCCTCCAATAATCAACAAATCATTCCCTAACTGTTTTCAGAGTCACTGTCGGAACAGTTGGAGGCTCAAATTTCCGAAAAAAGCGAAACATCCAAAAGATCCGTTAACGGACTTCTCCGTAAAATACACACTCAAAAGAACGAAAGGTTTCTAAAACTGAAAACTAGCTGTTGCGGAAGTAGTAACTCCGTCGAAAACGTTGTCGGGAATGACTTGAAGATTATATTCCATTAATCCATTGTATGTTTTAAAATGCTATTAACCCGATTGAAGAGTAAAGTATAGCTATATATATTTCAAACCATACACCAAAGACGATAAAATCAACGAATTCAGGAGAGTATAGAGGTAGAAGAAAAAGACCAAAAGTCCGATATCGGATTAGGTGGATACCCATTGGAGATAGCTTTTGCTATTTGATCGATTTATTATTAATTTCACATTTCAGTAAAATAATACCCTATCAGCAAATCAGGATCCAAGACAAAAACCGACCGAAACAAATTGGGATCACATGAAAAGAATAAAAAGCAACAGATCGCTTTACCTAATCTTTATCTTAGTGACTATTATCTTACTTGCCACTGGATATGAGTACAATTATGTTCAAGTCAAGAAAAACAGAGAAAATGCCTATGAGTTAGTAAATGCAATTGGATTACAAAAAACAATTCTCCTCGGCAGATGGTTGGATAGTGAAATAAGGGGGTATTCAAGGCTTTTAAACACAAAGTCAATTAGGGAGACAATTATCCAACATATTAACCAGAATAACCTACAGGCTGACAAAAATCTAAACGATTACTTAACCAGCATACAAATTGAATATAACTTTATTGATGTTCAACTAATCGCATCAAACGGAACATTAATTGCTAATACAAATCCACTAAACAAAACAATCTCGGCAGAAGTATTAAAAAGCTTACCTACCGTATCAACAAACGACAAGTTATCCATTGTAGGCCTCAACAAAATGCCAGATCAGCAAAGCATCTATTATGGCCTAATAATCCCTTTTAATGGATTAATGGGAAAAGGTCTTTTTCTTGTTGCCTATATTAATGCAGAAAGAAATATTTATCCAATCATCAAATTCTGGCCTACAAAAAGCCAAACCGCCGAGTCATACATTTGTCACATTAATGGCGATAGTGTACGATATCTTAGTGAGTTAAGATTTAAGGTTGATGCTGCCTTGAATTTTAAGAGAGTCCTTCCCAAATCAGATACCAAAAAAACTATTAAGGTAGAAGGATTTGATCTGGTATATGAAACCATTGACTATCGAAAAGTCCCGGTTATTTGTTATGCCGGAAAGATTCCAGGAACAGAGTGGACTCTCATCACCAAGATAGATCAGGCTGAAGTAGAACAAGCACATATCAATGTTAGAATCTATAGGTTCATCACTCTGTTTCTGATCTGGATTTTTCTTTTCAGTGTGATCTACTTTTTTAATCTCAGAAGACAAAATAAACTTTATCACGATCTCTTCAATCAGGAAAAATTAAATGTTGCATTTCGCAAACAATTTGAAGGGATTATTAACAGTCTTGGAGAAGGTTTAATCCTTACTGACCAGGAAGGTAAGATTATTTATATGAACCGCACTGCTACCCTATTGCTCAATATTGAATTAGAGATTTCTCTTTATAAACCTTTTACGGATTTTTATAAAACCCATCATCCGAGAACACCTCTCGAAATCATCCAACAACTAGAGGCGGAACCAATGACATATCCATTAAGTCTTGACCCTCTCTATACAATACTGGTTACTTCCACCGGTCAAAGTATTCCTATTGTTGAACAGATTTCCTACTTCGTTAACAAAGAGGATCATTCCAAAAGAATTGTCATTACCTTCAAAGATGATACTATCAAAAGGAAACTCGATAACATAATTATCGAAAACGAAATTTGGCAAAGAACGTTAACCAAAAGTTTACCAGACGGACTTATTGTCATAGATAATAAAGGTATTATTAAAGAGGTCAACAATCAGACCCTTGAACTCTTCGGCTATCAAGAAAAAGATCTTATCGGAGAATCTCTAAATAAGCTGATTCCAATGCGTTTCCACGGAAATCACAATAATAACATTCAACAATACCTTAGTAAACCACGAACTCGTGCAATGGGTAGCGGACTTGACCTATATGCTACTCGACAAAACGGGACAGAATTTCCGGTTGACGTATCCTTAAGCCCTGTTTATAACCATCAAGAGTTGTATATATTATGTCTTGTAAGAGATATTACAGATGCAAAACGGTCTCAGTGGGCACTTAGAGAGGCATTAAAAAAAGCGGAAGAAAGTGACAAACTCAAATCTTACTTTTTACAAAACATGTTCCATGAAATTAGAACGCCACTCAATGGAATCCAAGGCTTCATTTCTCTTCTTGCTGATCACGATGTAAGTAAACTTGAGCAAAAGGAATTTATAGAGCAAATATCTATCAGTGCGGATAGACTCCTTAAAACAATGACAGATATCATAGAAATTTCTAAACTCGAAGCTTCTGAGTTAAGTCTCAACATTGAGGAGGTGAATATTACTGTTCTATTCCAACACTTTTATAACCAGTTCTTAAACAAAGCCCAAACTAAAGGGATCTCTCTTAAAGTTTCTCACGATAGTAGCCAGTCTGATATTAGTATAAAAACAGATCATAGAAAGTTGAGTATTATTCTTGAAAATCTCCTCTCCAATGCAGTAAAGTTTACTGAAAGTGGTTATATTTTCTTTGGATATGAAAAAAATGAGAACGATCTTGTGATTTTTATCGAAGATTCTGGTTCTGGTATTCCTGAATCTGATCAAAACATCATCTTTGGGAAATTTGTCCAAATAGATACTGGATATACCCGTCGTTACGAAGGCAACGGTTTAGGACTTGCCGTTGTAAAGGCAATATCAGAACAACTTCATGCTCGTCTCTGGTTGAGTTCTACTCCTGAAAAAGGAACCACCTTCTACCTAACTCTACCTCTAAATCAAACCAATCCATTTGAATCTGATCCAAATCTCGACAAACTATAACTCCACAGCATCCGCAAAATAAACAGCATCAGAAACAACAGCCTGACTTGGTACAATACGCAGCGTACAATTATTCCCATAACATTTCAAAGCCGTATAAAACCGCCAAATCTGCGTGCATTGGTTCTCATGGGAGAAGCCCATTCAAACCATTCAAACCTTCAACTGAAACCGTTCTTTATTGAACCACTCCATTCTACCCTGAATAATCCCGGGTAACGTAACCCGGATGGTAGTCCCAGCCATATCCTTTTCCATTACCTCTATTGTACCCCCTGCCAACTGGAGCATCCTCCGAACAATAATTAACCCTAAACCAGATCCTTGTTGCGCTTGAACCTTACTATTATACTGAATAAATGCACCCGACTGCTCCAACTCTGCTTGTGTCAGCCCCGACCCAGAGTCGTCAATCTCCAGAAATACGACATCTTCATGAGCGAAAGATTTAACCCGTATAATTTGCCCCGGCTTGGAGAATTTAAAGGCATTCTCAACCAACTCGAACGTAATGACATTGACCACCTCATCAGATAGCAAGGTCATCACCGGCTGCAAATGTAAATCTAAGTCGGTTAACCGATGCTTACTCTGTGCAACCTTCCCAGCAGCATTTAATATAAAATGATGCGCATGTATGGGCGTAACCGAATAAAGTCGATAAGTATACCCCGCCTCTATTTCAGTATATAAAATATAACGTTCCACCAATTGACGCATCCGCTCAGAACTCTCCAACAAATTTAGACCGAAGAACTTCAACTCCTCGTTACTAAAGACCTCAGGAGTATCCTTAAGAAGCTGAGCCAATCCATAAATGCCATTCAACGGAGTACGTAACTCATGCGGAACCGCCTTCAAAATTCTAGATCGTAAATCATTCATTTGATCCTGCTCACTATCCTTAAAATGTTGATACCTGATCAACCTTATCTTAATTGCATCCAGAATCTCATTGATATCTGATGTCAAAATCACATCATCGGCACCGAAATTCATAAACCGACGAAACAGCCGCATATTCTCTTCTTTAGACAAGACAATTATAGGAGTGCATTGTAACTCCTCCTGCAAACGTAAACTTTGTAAAAAAAGAGTAGAATCAACTTCCGAAAGCGGATTTTCTAAAAGAATTAATTCTGGCCTCATCGATTTTATTGAGGCCGTAGCTTCATCGAAAGAATGAACATGATTTACCTCATAATTTTCAGATAGTAGACGAATTTCCAAGGAGGATCCATTACCTGTATCATTGTCAATTAACAATATAAGTGGGGTACGGTTAATATTTTGTTTCATCGAGTTGCGTTCTGTCAGTTTGTAAATAACATCAACAATCCAGTGTTTTTCTAAGGTGCTAAGATTTTTACCGATATCATCAAGTTGTGAAGGATCTCTATTAACTCCTGTTCATTACATCTTTGTTTAGCCGATAAAGAGGCTAAGTGATTCTGAATGATCTCGATTAATTGCCATTGTTCATGCAATAGTTCGTTACATTCTAATATTATTTTTGCAGAATCAGAAGAATTCACTTCAAGAGTCTGCTGATGGATTGGTTTTAGAGTCATTATCGACAACTATATTTGGTTAGGTAGAGAAAATCAGAAAGGGAGATCCAAAAAATAGAGTCAGAATCCGATTTCGGTTTTTTTAATCGAATTATCAATAATAGGGTAAGAACTGCTGATCGTCAGCCTATGACTTAACAAAGACCATGATATCATAATCGATGATAGAATCAAGGATCTTCACGCCTATGCCAGTTGAGCTATCAATAAACAATTGATTTCCATCGGGATTATAATTAAATGAACTACCCAGTAGCTGCTTAAGTATCTCTTTCTTGGCTCTGCAGGCGATATCCGGGTCAGGACTAATGGTATTTCTAAATATCCTCAGTGCAACTATATGGTTATTAAGGCAGAGAAGTCTTAGTTTAGCACGTCCGGTGAGATTAGGAATAATGGATGAACGAAAGATGTAGGTTAAGGTCATCCCTCGAGCGGAGCTATAGTAATCCATACTTTCCGGCTTACCAAAGTACTTAAAGGCCTCTTTAATTTTAGCAGTTAGCTTGAAGTTTACTTTAAGTGCGTTGGCCACATTGCTGTTTAATTCAAATCCTTCCTCCGATTTAAGGTCGATCCAGTCACGATAATCTACCTCAGTCGGAATCTCATGTTTAAAATAATAAGGGCTTATACCATATAATTCCGTAAATCGCTTAACAAATCTAATATCAAACCGACCATAAACCAATTTTATAAAGTTAATCTCAAAGTATCTCAATAGCATTGTAGTATTATTTGATTCGTAAGTCAATTATATGCAAATTATAAACCATCTAACATATACTACTACATATCAATTTGTTACCATAAAAAAGCAACAATTAGCACAATCCGATAATGGACATCTCACAGAATAGATTTAATCTACAGCATCTGTATAAATCTTTAACCAGTAGAGACGCAGCATACCACCAGTAGAGACGCAGCATGCCACCAGTAGAGACGCAGCATGCCACCAGTAGAGACGTGGCATGCCACCAGTAGAGACGTGGCATGCCGCGTCTCTACCTGCGAACCATGGATCCCCTGATTTTGCCGATTAGGATATCCACGCCCCAAATGATCCAGCACAATTTTTGAATCTGGAATCTTGAATCTCATATTCCCAGTCCTAACGCATAAGATACATTTACCTATTTCCGGTGCTACGCACCTCTAAAAA
>Ga0209066_10007436_pt1 | contig 10851 bp, 10 predicted proteins | sample All_14_2_FD_187198 | JGI IMG/M metagenome (GOLD analysis project Ga0209066, IMG submission 187198) | Freshwater microbial communities in response to fracking from Pennsylvania, USA - Allegheny Zone_MetaG_DW_15 (SPAdes) (version 2) ... | reverse complement strand
CGGTCGGCGGCATCATCTCGAGCGCCTTGTACTCGAGCTGGAAGGCGAGCGGCGACCAGATCAGCAGCTCGACGGAGCCCGCCTTCACCATGGTGCATCCGTCGAAGATCTCCTCGACGGTGGCGCCCCAGGCCGCCTTCAGCGCCTTGGCCGTGTCGTTCGGCTTTTCGGCGATGGCATGGATCGCCATCATGCCCAGCGCGCCGTTGGGATGGACGATCCATTCCGGCTCCATGAAGGCGTCCGGCGTCTCGTGTTTCACGGGGAACCAGGGAAGGGGGCCTGCGCTCTCGCCGACCACGACACCGGCATCGACCTCAAAACCGTCCTCGGTTTCCCAGGCGTGCGTGCGCTCCTCACCCTCGAGTTCGGCGACGTTCAGGGCCAGTGCGATCTGCGGCGGATGGCCTTGCAGAAGCTCGACGTAATTCGGCACGTCGTCGCTGTCGGGCTGGAAGCAGATGCAGCGCGGCTCGACACCGTCGGGTGTCAGGTTGAAGCCGATCTGGCCCAGCCGGGCCGCGGTATCCGCAGGGTCCGACACGGTCAAGGAAAGGTGATCGATATCGCGCGCTGAAATCTTCATGCCCGCTCATACAGTCTTACCCCGGCCTCCCTCAAGTGCGATGCTGGACGGCCTGGATCATAGGGAGATATCGATGTCCAAGATGACACTGTACGGCATTTGGCTGAGCGGTCCCACCTACAAGGCGGGACTGGCCCTGTCGCTGATGGGGCAGCCGTTCGCCTACAAGCATGTCGACCTGCGGGCCGGCGCACACAAGCAGCCCGACTATCTCGCCATCAACCGTTTCGGCCAGGTGCCGGCGCTCGTCGACGGCGATCTGAAGCTCTGCCAGTCGGGCTCGATCCTGCTCTACCTCGCCGACAAGTTCGGCAAGATGGCCGGCAACACGCCCGAGGAGAAGGCGCGCGTGCGCGAGTGGCTGTTCTGGGAGTTCGATCGGCTGGCCTCCAACATCTATCGCCCGCGCGCGATCAAGCGCGGCTTCATGAAGGCCGACGACAACGTCCACCAGATGTACGTCAACCAGGCGGGCGACGCGCTCAAGGTGCTCGACGCCGCGCTCGCCAAGTCGGACTTCCTGGTCGGCAGCGAGGCGACCATCGCCGATGTCGCGGTCTATGGCGACGTGGCCTACGCCGAAGAGGGTGCCATCGATCTCGCGCCCTATGCCAACGTGAAGGCGTGGATGGGCCGGGTCGAGAAGCTGCCCGGCTTCAAGAAGTACGCCGACCTTCTGCCGCAGGAGGACGCGGCTTAGGTTCGGACGGCCTCTTCCATCTCCGCCCAGCTCGCCTCGACCGCGGCGCGGTCGAGGTCGCGGGTGATGAACACCAGCCGCGACCGGCGGTCATCGTCGGGCCAGCGGGCGAGCAGGGTGGGCGGATGGAAGGTGCGGTGCACGCCGTGGATCACGAGCGGCTGGCTCTCTCCTGCGACGGCGAGCACGCCCTTCACGCGCAGCAGCCGGTCGCCCCACGCGGCGCGCACGGCCATCAGCCAGCGATTGAACAGGTCCCAATCCAGCGGCTCCTCGAAGGTTAGGCAGAACGAGCCGATGTGCGCATCGTGCCGCGAGCGGTCATGCGCATGGCTATGGTGCGCGTGATCGTGGGCCTCTGCGTTCAGCCATGCCTGGACCTTGTCGCTCTTGCCCGAGGGATCGAACGGGCCTGAGTCGAACAGAAGCGCCGGATCGACGTCGCCCTGCACGATCTCGAAGAGGGAAGCGCCGGGGTTGAGCGCGGTCAGCCGTGCGCGCAGGCTGGCGCTGGCAGCGATCTCGGCCAGATCTGTCTTGCTGATCAGCAGCCGGTCGGCGACGGCCGCCTGCTTGACGGCCTCCGGATGCTCGTCGAGCTGGCGCGCGCCGTTCATGGCATCGACCGTCGTCACGACGCCGTCGAGCCGGTAATCGTGACTGATCATCGGATGATTGAGCAGGAGTTGCAGGATCGGCGCGGGGTCGGCGAGGCCCGTCGTCTCGAGCAGGACACGGTCGAAGGGCGGGATCTCGTCCCTGGCGCGACGGCGCGCGATGTCGCGCAGCGTCTTGTCGAGGTCGCCCTGGATGGTGCAGCACACGCAACCCGATTGCAGCAGCACCATGTCGCCGCCGACATTCTCCATGAAGAGATGATCGAGCCCGATTTCGCCGAACTCGTTCACCAGCACCAGGCTGCGGGCCATGCGCGGATCGCCGAGTACGCGATTGAGCAGCGTGGTCTTGCCGCTGCCGAGGAAACCGGTGATCAGCGTGACCGGCAGGCGCTCCGCCGACTTGTCGGGATCGAATAGGCTCATCGGTGACACCTTCACATATGCATATGTAACAAAGTAACGATGCCGCTTCCGCTTGACGATGCAACCTGCGGGTATGAGGCTTTCGAGATCAATAAGGAAAAGGAGGAGCGTCCATGGACTCGAGGTATCTTCAGGATAAGGAACACCTCAAGCAGCCGCAGCAGGGGATCGACGAAGACCGCCGCTCTTTCCTCACGGCCGGCCTGATCGGCGGGGCCGTCGCCGCCGGCACGCTGGCGGCCGGCGCCGCACAGGCCCAGCAGCTGGCCCAGGCACCGGCCTTGTCGGACAAGGTCTGGTGGCCGCATCCCAAGTGGGGCAAGGACGATCAGGCGGGCGCCTCGAATTACATGACGCCGGCGAAGGTGCTGGACACGGTGAAATGGATCAAGGACGGCAAGGTCTACCGCATCGGCCGCATCTACGAATCGGCCATGCCCAAGTTCGGCGAGCGCGCCTTCACCTTGCGCATTCCCGGCGGCCCGACCGGTGGACCCTTCGGGACCAACAAGCTCGTCTACAACGACGAATATCTATCCACGGAGATCGGCCAGACGGGAACGCAGTTCGACGGCCTCGCCCACATCGGCATCCAGATGGGCAAGGACGGCGACAAGAACGAGATGCGCTACTACAACGGCGTCACCGAGCAGGAGATGGGCAGCGCCTATGGCATGAAGAAGCTCGGCATCGAGCAGGTGAAGCCGTTCTTCACGCGCGGTCATCTCTTCGACGTCGAGGCGGTGAAGGGCGGCATGATGGAGGCCGGCCAGGAAATCACCATCGCCGACCTCAAGGCGGCCCTGCAGAAGCAGAACATGCAGGAAGCCGACATCAAGGAAGGTGATGCCGTGTTCTTCAACACCGGCTGGGGCAAGCTCTGGATGAAGAACAACGACAAGTTCAACGGCGGCGAACCGGGCATCGGGCTGGAGGCCGCCAAGTGGTTCATCGACAAGGGCATCGCGCTCACCGGCGCCGACACCTGGGGCACCGAGGTCGTGCCCAATCCCAATAAGGATCTGGCCTTTCCGGTGCATGCCGAACTGATCGCCAAGAACGGCATCTTCAACCACGAGAACCTGGATTTCTCGGGGCTGATCGCCGACGGCAAATACCAGTTCGCCTACATCTTCTCGCCCGCACCCATCAGGGGCGCGACCGGCTCGAACGGCGGCCCCATCGCGGTGACCTGATGGGGGCCGAAGGAGCGCTCGCTAGGTCGGATAGTCGCCCGCGGCGAACTTCGACTTGGCGTGCGTGCGGCTGAGTTTTCCGGAAGAGGTGCGGGGCAGGCCGGGTTGGCGTTTGATGAGGACGACCCTGCCATCGACCCCGGCGGCTTCCTTGACCGCTTGCCGTATGTCGCCGACCAGCGCCTCGCGTTCCGCGGGTTCGCTCGGATAGGCCTGGACGATGACCACGACGGTCTCGGTGTCGCCGTCCTCGATCGAGAAGGCGCAGGCGTCGCCGCGGCCGACCTGCGGCAGCGCTTCGACGGCCCACTCGATGTCCTGCGGCCAGATGTTGCGGCCGTTGACGATGATCAGGTCCTTTGCGCGGCCGGTGATCACCAGCTCGCCCTTGTGCCAGTAGCCGAGATCGCCCGTATCCAGCCAACCGTCGCTCAGCACATGGGCGCTCTCGTCGGGCTTCTGGAAATAGCCCGGCATCACGCTGGGGCCGCGGACGAACAGACGACCGACATGCCGTTCGCCCAGAGGCGCGCCGGACTCGTCACGGATTTCGACGCTGTGCCCGGCCATCACCCTGCCGCACACGACGAACTCGCGGGTCCGGCCTGACTGCGGATCGGTGAAGCTGTCGGTTTTGACACCGCCGAACGGCGCGGTGAAGCTCAGGCCGACGCAGACCTCCGCCATGCCGTAGCTCGGCATGAAGGCGCGCTCGTCGAAGCCTGCGGCCTGAAAGGCCTCGGCGAACCGCCGCAGGACCGGAAGCTGGATCATATCGGCACCGACGCCGGCAAGGCGAAGGCTGGACAGGTCGAGTTCGCCCATCGGCGCGGTCTGGGCCCGACGGGTGAGCAGGTCGTAGCCGAAGCTCGGACTGTAGGTGATCGTGGCGCGGCGTCGCGAGATCAGCGAGAGCCATTGCATCGGGCGCCGCGCGAAGTCGCGGGGTGCCAGCAGGTCGACGCTGCGCTGCGCGCACATCGGCGCCAGGATGAACCCGATCAGGCCCATGTCGTGGTAGAGCGGCAGCCAGCTCACGCCGGAATCGTCCTCGTCGAGGCCCTGGGCGGCGATCGAGCCGTCGATGTTCGCCATGAGCTGGTCCTGGCGGATGTCGACGCCGAGAGGCGCACGGGTGCTGCCGGAGGAGAACTGCACGTAGCAGGCCATGCCGGCGCCAAGCGCCCGCAGGTCGCCCTTGGCTTCGGGGAGGGCGGTGAAGACTTCCATGCCACCGGCGAAGCGCGCCGTCGTGCCTTCGGCGGCGCTTCGGGCGAACTCGAACAGCTCGTCCGGGGCCAGCACGCCCACCGCCTGTGCCGCGGTGATCTGCTTCCTGAGCTGGAAGATGTAGTGCGCCTTGGCGCCAAGACCGACCGGCACCGGTACGGGAACCGGGACGATGCCGGCATACTGGCAGCCGAAGAAGGCGATACAGAAGCCCGGCCAGGTGTCCGCGATCAGGATGAGGCGTTCTCCCGGCTCGATTCCGGCGCCGATCAGGCGGCGCGCGAACGACTGCGCCTCGGTGCGGAGATGGCTATAGGGCAGGCGGGTCAGGAGCTTGCCGCGGGCATCGAAGAAGTTGAAGCCGGTCTCGCCCCTAGCGGCGTAGTCCAGCGCCTCGACCAGGCTGGCAAAGCCGCCGCGGCGGAAGGGCAGGGAGACGTTATGGGTCGGGGTCGGGACCGTGACCCAGCGTTCCGGGCTCGAATGCAGCGTCGACACATAGCGTTGCATACGTCCAGCAGGCCCATCAGCCGGCGTGGCATTTGACAGAAGCGCAGGCAGGATTCCACGGATCGACGTCATCGGACGATCTCCCAAACGGTTCGCACTAAGCGCGTCACCGCTCGGTTGACCGTCCCGTTGGATCATCCCGTCCATCGGAAGAGCGACGCTATCGCCGGCAGGTCTTCTGGCTCGCGGGTCTCAGCTCCTGCCCGTCTTCCCGGACCGAAGTCCAGTGACATATGGGCTCTCGCTCGCCGCTTACAGCTGCGGGTACAGCTGCCGATTGGCTCCCAGCCGAGGGAGCGGCACGGCATTCCCTGTTAGCCTCCGGTTAGGGAGGACCGTCGATAGGCACTGGTTAAGCTTGCGCTCGCCCTCGGTCAATTGCTTTGATGAATCCAATATCGGGAGGAGACTGCAAAATGTCGATGATTCGCAGGGTCGCCGCGGCGGCGCTGGGCGTGACCCTTGCTTGGCCGGCAGGGGCCCAGGGCATTCCCAAGGTACAGTCCCCGGAAGAGGTAGGGTTTCTCTCGACCCGCCTGAAGCGCCTCAGCGACCGGCTGAACGAGGGCGTCAAGAACAACGAGTTGCCTGGCGCCGTCGTCCTGATCGCCCGCAACGGCAAGATCGTGATGTTCGAATCCTATGGCTTCCGCGACAAGGAGGCCAAGGTCGCGATGACCAACGATACGATCTTCCGCATCGCTTCGATGACCAAGCCGATCGTCACGCTGGCGGCGATGATGCTCATGGAAGAGGGCAAGCTCACGCTGGCCGACCGGGTGTCGATGTATATCCCGGCCTTTGCCGACACCAAGGTGGCGGTCCAGAAGAAGAAGGAGGATGGCACAACCGAGACGGTGCTGGAGCCGCAGTTCCGTCCGATGACGGTGCACGACCTGATGCGCCACACGTCGGGCCTGACCTATGGAGCGGTCGGCGCCAATCCGGTCAAGCAGTCCTATCTCGACATGAAGGTCGCCGACCGCAGTCAGACCAACGCCGAGATGGCCGACAAGCTGGCCAAGCTCGCGCTGCTCTACCAGCCAGGCACGACCTGGGAATATTCCATGTCGACGGACGTGCTGGGCCGTGTCGTCGAGGTCGCCTCCGGCATGCCGCTCGACAAGTTCATCGAGGAGCGGATCACCAAGCCGCTCAAGATGGGCGATACCGGCTTCGAGGCCAGCCCCGACAAGAAGGCGCGCGGGGCGAAGCCGATGAAGGAGGGGCCGAAGAACGAACTGCCGGCGATCCCCGACATCACCGAGAAGTTCACGTGGCGTTCGGGCGGGGGCGGCATGGTCTCCACGGCCGCCGACTATGCCCGCTTCCTGCAGATGTTCGCCAATGGCGGCCAGCTCGACGGCGTGCGCCTGGTCTCGCGCAAGACGATCGATCTCATGACCGCCGACGCGCTGCCGCCGGACATCAAGATGGGCGCCGACATGTTCCGCTTCGAGGCGCTCGAGCCCAGCGCGCGGATGGGGCAGGGCTTCGGGCTGGGCTTCGCGGTGCGCAACGTCCAGGGCGTCAATCCTCTGCCCGGGTCGCCCAATGACTACTTCTGGGGTGGCGCCTACGGCACCTATTTCTGGCACGATCCGCGGGAGCGCCTGTATGTCGTTTTCATGATGCAATCGCCGAAGGCGCGTCTGCGTTACCGTTTCCTCATGCGCGACCTCGTCTATCAGGCGATGGTGAATTAGCCGCCTTGACGCTCCGCCACCGGACAACCACGTTGGCGAAGCCCAACGTGGCCTGGCGGGAGACTGATGATGCAACAGCAGGAACGCGATCTGATCTCGGGTCTGTTCGATCGGTTGAAGCCGTTCGAATCGCAGCCGCGCGACGGCGAGGCCGAATCCTTCATCAAGGGTTTGGCGGCACAGCAGCCGGCCGCGCCCTATCTGCTGGTCCAGACCGTCCTCGTTCAGGAGCAGGCGCTGAAGGCCGCGCAGGCGCGCATCGCGGAGCTGGAAGAGAAGGCGGGCGCCGCGCCGCCGGCCGCGACCGGTTTCCTCGGCAGTGCGCCTCGCATCGGCCCGTGGGGCGCACCCGCTGCCGGTGATGCGCCGCGCACGTCGGTGCCGTCGACGGTGCCGTCCACCCGCTCGCCGCTGCAGGCCGCGCTCGCGCCGCAGCAGCCGCCGCAACAGCCGGCAGGCGGCAGCTTCCTGCGTACTGCAATGGCGACCGCCGCCGGCGTGGCCGGCGGTGCGCTGCTTTTCGAAGGCATTCGCGGCCTGATGGGCAGCAACCCGTTCGGGCAGCAGCAGGCCGCGATGGGCGGGAGCACCCCGCCCGAGCTGCTGCCACCCGATTCCTCGACCCAGCAGCAGGCCTTCGCCGACGATCAGGCGGGGGCGGGGGACTACGATACCGCTGCGGTGGACGACGGCGGCTTCGGCGGCGACGACGACAGCTGGGCCTGAAAGCCCGGTGGACCTATCTCAATTCAAGAACGGGGGACCGAGGAGATGATCGAGCTTCACACGTGGGGCACGCCGAACGGCCGCAAGGTCTCAATCATGCTCGAAGAGTGCGAACTGCCCTACAGCGTGCACAAGATCGACATCTCCAAGGGCGAGCAGCACAAGCCCGAGTTCCTGCGCATCAGCCCCAATAATCGGATCCCGGCGATCCTCGATCCCGACGGTCCGGGCGGCAAGCCGTACAGCCTGTTCGAGTCCGGCGCGATCCTGATCTACCTGGCCGACAAGACGAAGAAGTTCCTGCCGGCCGACGGCGCCAGGCGCTACGATTCGATCCAGTGGCTGATGTGGCAGATGGGTGGCTTCGGCCCGATGCTCGGCCAGGCCCACCATTTCCTGCGCGCCGCGCCGTCGAAGATCGAATACGGCATCAAGCGCTATGTCGACGAGGCCAAGCGTCTCTATGGCGTGCTCGACAAGCAGCTTGCCGGCAACGCCTTCGTGGCGGGCGAGGAGTACACGATCGCCGACATGTCGATCTTCCCGTGGGCGGCCCGTCACGAATGGCACACCGTGAACCTTGCCGACTTCCCCAACGTCAAGCGCTGGTACGACATCGTGAACGCTCGGCCTGCCGTCGCCAAGGGCATGGCCGTTCCCTATCTCAACTAGGATGCAGCCCGGCGCCTGGCGCGGCGCGACGGGAGCAGCCTTGCTCTGCTCGACGCTTCTCGCCTGCGCACAGCCGGGGACACAAGCGGCGTGCGCGGCTCCGCTCAAGCCGGCCGTCGAGGTGAACCTCTACTTCGGTCGCGACAAGCCGTCGGGCGGTGAAGTGAGCGATGCGGAGTGGGCGTCGTTCCTGGCCGAGATCGTGACGCCGCAGTTTCCGGCCGGCCTCACGGTGATCGACGCGCGGGGGCAGCATCGTGACCCTGCCGGAGTCATCGGAGCAGAGCGCACGAAGCTGGTGGTGGTCGTCGTGTTCGACCCTCCGGCCCATAGGTCGAAGGTTGCCTCGATCGTCGACACCTATACGAAGCGCTTCGGCCAGCACGAGGTCTTCCGGGTTGAGCAGCCGGTCTGCGCCGGCTGAAGGGTTCGGCGAAGCACGCTAGATTTTTTTCAGCGATGATCCATAGGAGAGTCAGCCCATGAGCAACGACGTCAATGCACGCAAGAAGGCCGCGCTCGCCACTCCGACCGACCTCGGCGAGAATGCCACCAAGGATCTGAGCGGCGGGCTCAATATCCTGCTGGCCGACGTGGCTGCGCTCTACTGGAAGACCAAGAACTTCCACTGGCATATGTCCGGTCCTAACTTCCGCGACTACCACCTGCTGCTCGACGAGCAGGCGACCGAGATCGACGCCATGACGGACGTGATCGCCGAGCGCGTGCGCAAGCTCGGCGGCACGACGCTGCGGTCGATCGGCCATATCTCCCGGCTGCAGCGGGTGCTCGACAACGATGCCGACTATGTGACGCCGCTCGACATGCTCGCGGAGCTGCGCGACGACAACAAGCAGCTCTGCGTCCACATGCGCATCCTCCACGAGCTCTGCGATGAGCATGGCGACATCGCGACGGCGAGCCTCATCGAGAACTGGATCGACCAGACCGAGAAGCGCGTCTGGTTCCTGTTCGAGACGACGCGCCGCACCGAAGGCTAGATCAGGTTCTTCCCCTTTGCGGAGTCCGCAAAGGGGAAGTGCCCTCGTCTCACGAGGGCGATGGGGTCACGCCACGCTATTGGCGCTCGGCCCAGCCGATCATCCTGCCGATGAAGGCATCGCAGGCATCCATCTGCGACTTCGCGACGAATTCGTTGGGCTGGTGGGCCTGCGAGATGTCGCCCGGTCCGCAGATCACGGTCGGGATGCCGTGGCTGCGGAAGATGCCGGCCTCGGTGCCGTACGGCACGGCATAGGTGCGATTGCCGCCCGTCCATTGCAGGGCGAGCTTGGCGGCCTCCTCGTTCTCCTGCGGCATCAGCCCGGGCACGAAGGAGCGGCGCTTCATCTGGATGTCGGCGTCGGGGTGCTTGGCTTTCATCTTCGGCAGCAGCAGGTCGGCGACATAGGCCTCGGCGCGGCGCTCCACTTCCCAGGGATCGTCGCCGGGCAGAGTGCGGTAGCCCCAGTTGAGGGTGCACTCGCGCGCGAGGATGTTGCCCGCCGTGCCGCCGGTCACGATGCCGACATTGATGGTGGTGTGGCCGGGCACGGTGTCGATGTCGGTGCGCGTGCGGCCGGCCAGCTCGACCTGCAGCTCGTTCAGCCAGTGGATGAAGTCGCCGGCGAAATGGATGGCGCTGACGCCGAGATGCGTCATGGAGGAGTGGGCCTCGACGCCGGTGAAGGTGGCGATGATGCCGCCGCCGGCGTTCTGTGCGTTGACGACGCCCATCATGGTGGGCTCGCCCACGATCACGGCCTGCGGGCGCGGCACGTTGCCGACCAGTTTCTCGACCAGGGAATGCGCGCCGAGGCAGCCGATCTCCTCGTCGTAGCTGAAGGCGAAATGCATCGGCACCTTGAGCTTCGCCTTCTTGAGCGCCGGCACGTGGGCGAGGCAGGCGGCGATGAACCCCTTCATGTCGCAGGTGCCGCGACCGTAGAGATTGCCATCCGGCTTCTCGGTCAGCGTCCAGGGATTGGTCTCCCAGGGCTGTCCGTCGACCGGCACGACGTCGGTATGGCCCGACAGGACGATGCCGCCCTCGGCCTCGGGACCGACCGAGGCGAACAGGTTGGCCTTGGTGCCTTCCGCGTTGGGGACCAGCGTGCTCCGGATGCCGTGCTCGTCCAGATAGCCCTGGATGTACTTGATCAAGTCGAGATTGGAATTGCGCGAGGTGGTGTCGAACGCCACAAGGCGCTGGAGCATGTCGATGGAGCTGGAATTCATGGCCCGCACCGTCGCACGCTTCAGACCGTGACGCCAAGAGCCTGTAAAACCTCGCGAAATCACCGGCTCGTTTGACACTCCCGAGCCCGCCCGCTAGAACCGCCCGGCATCCGTCGTGGTTATGGTCGCCGGGGTCTTAACGGGTCTGCGGAGGGGTGGCCGAGTGGCCGAAGGCGGCGGTTTGCTAAACCGTTATAGGGAGATAATCCCTATCGTGGGTTCGAATCCCATCCCCTCCGCCACT
>Ga0209066_10007435_pt1 | contig 10851 bp, 8 predicted proteins | sample All_14_2_FD_187198 | JGI IMG/M metagenome (GOLD analysis project Ga0209066, IMG submission 187198) | Freshwater microbial communities in response to fracking from Pennsylvania, USA - Allegheny Zone_MetaG_DW_15 (SPAdes) (version 2) ... | reverse complement strand
CCCTTCCCCCGCGCCCCCGCTCGCCCGGCCCATGCAGAGTCTGCATGTGCCCTGCGCGAGAGTGTGAGCAGCCGGATGAGACGGCCAAGGAACCTGAGGGCACGGACAGGGGTTGATGCCTTGACGCAGTTCCGGATCACACTCAGATGCGCAAATACGCCGTCAATATCGCTGTGCTTCTTCTCGTGCTTGCCGCCCATGTCGGCATTTGGACCTGGGCCAACCGGCCGGTCGAAATGACCAATTGGGAGGGCAGCATCCAGGCCCTTTCGTTCGACCCGCACCGGGCCGACCAGAACCCCAATGACAATGTCCACCCGACCCCCGCCCAGATCGACGAGGATCTGGCCGTGGTCGCCCGGGTGGCCCAGGGCATCCGCACCTATTCGACGCTGAACGGCCAGGAAGAGATCCCGGCCATGGCGGCACGCCACGGCCTGACGGTGATCGCCGGCGCCTGGCTGGACAAGCGTCTGGAAGGTAATCAGGCGGAAATCGCCGCCCTCATCCGCATGGCCAACAATAATGGCAATGTGAAGCGCCTGATGGTCGGCAACGAGGCGATCCTGCGCGGCGACCTCACCGTGCCGGAACTCATCCGCATCATCAAGGACGTGAAGCGTCAGGTCGATCAACCGGTATCGACTGCGGAACCCTGGCACGTGTGGCTCGACCATCCTGAACTGGTCGAGGCGACCGATTATATCGCCGTGCATCTGCTGCCCTATTGGGAAGGCGTGCCGGCCGGTGAAGCGCTCGATTATGTCGCCCGCCGCTACGAGCAGATCGCCCGCGCCTATCCGGGCAAGAAGATCGTGATCTCGGAAATCGGCTGGCCGTCGGATGGCCGCATGCGCGACGGCGCCGTGCCCACCCTCGACAATGAAGCCACCTTCATCCGCGACTTCCTGGTCATGGCCCGCGCCAAGGGGTGGGACTATTCGATCATGGAAGCCTTCGACCAGCCCTGGAAGCGGCAGATCGAAGGGGCGGTCGGCGCCTATTGGGGCATTTTCAATGCCGACCGCGAGGCGAAATTCCCCCTCGCCGGCGAAGTGACAGCGGTCCAGAACTGGCCGGTGCTGGCTGCCATCGCCGCCGCCATCGCCCTGCTGCCGCTGGTGTACTTCCTGCGCAAGGCCGACAATCTGAAGCCCCAGGGCAAGGTGATGTTCGCCAGCCTGATCCTGGTCGCAGCCAATCTCATGGTCTGGACCGTGCACTATGGCACGACCCAATATCTGAACACGCCCATGATCGTGGTCTGGAGCCTGCTGTCCTTCGGCATGGTGTTCCTGCTGTCGCTGATCCTGGCCGAAGGCTTCGAGATGGCGGAGGGCCTGTTCGCCAAGCGGATGAAGCGTCACTTCACGCCGATCCGCCTGCCCGCCAATGTCGAGCGTGACCGCCACTGGCCCAAGGTTTCGCTGCACCTGCCGATCTGCAACGAGCCGGCTGAAATGGTGCGCCGGACCCTGGACAGCCTGGCCAAGCTCGACTACCCGAATGTCGAAGTCCTGGTGATCGACAACAACACCAAGGACCCGGCAATCTGGCAGCCCGTGCAGGCCTATTGCGAATTGCTGGGCGACCGCTTCCGCTTCTTCCACCTCGAAGTCTGCAAGGGCTTCAAGGCGGGTGCGCTGAACTTCGCCATGACCCAGACCGCGCCGGATGCCGAAGTGGTGGGCGTGATCGACAGCGACTATCTGGTCGAACCCGACTGGCTGAAGTCCACCATCCCCTATTTCGACGAGGACCAGGTCGGCTTCGTGCAGGCGCCGCAGGATCATTACGATTGGGGCGGCAATGCCTTCAAGGAAATGATCAACTGGGAATATGCCGGCTTCTTCCACATCGGCATGCAGATCCGCAACGAGCGCGACGCCATCATCCAGCACGGCACCATGACCCTGGTGCGCCGCAAGGCCATGGAAGGCGTCGGCAACTGGTCGACCTGGACCATCTGCGAAGATGCGGAAATGGGCCTGAAGCTGATGCATGACGGCTGGAAGTCGGTCTATATCAACCACTGCTTCGGCCGTGGCGTGACCCCCGACAGCTTTGCCGCCTATCGCAGCCAGCGCTTCCGCTGGGCCTTCGGCGCCATGCAGATCCTGCGCGGCCGCAAGTCCTGGCTGAATCCCTTCAAGAAGACCGGCCTGACGCTGGCCCAGAAATATCACTTCATCATGGGCTGGGCGCCCTGGTTCGCCGATGCCATGAACCTGATGTTCACCGGCGCCGGCCTGCTGTGGACGGTCGGCCTGCTGGTGCTGCCGGAATATTTCGCCTTCCCGGTCACCCTGTTCCTGGTGCCGACGCTCGCGGTCTTCGGCTTCAAGCTGGCCTATACCTTCTCGCTCTATGCCAAGCGCGTGCCCTGCACGCCGATGCAGGCGGTGGGCGCGGCGATTTCCGGCCTGGCGCTGACCTATACGGTGGGCAAGGCTTTCGCCATCGGCCTGTTCAAGAAGGAAAAGCCCTTCCTGCGCACGCCGAAATGCGAGGACAAGCCGGCGGCCATCCAGGGCGTGCTGAATGCCCGGGAGGAAACCACCCTGATGCTGCTGCTCTGGGCGGCGGCGGCGGCGGTCGCGGTCGTCTATGGCGACCGGGACCGGGAGGCCTGGGTCTGGGTCGCGGTCATGCTGGTGCAGTCCCTGCCCTATCTGGCGGCGCTGGCCCTTTCCATGATCTCCGCCGTGCCGGGCCTGCGCTGGCTGCCCTTCGGCCGGACCAGGGCCGCGGGCGAACTGCCGGCCGCCGGCCAGGTCCACACCCCGGGTGCCGGCCACTGAGGCCGGCACCGCCTCTTGATCTGCGATGACCTCCATCGTGTCGTCACGTCTCCGGCCGCGCCTTGAAGCCCTGATTCTCGGCTTCCTGCGCGGCCGCTTCTTTCGCTTCGCCCTGATCGGGACGGCAGGGGCGGCGGTCGATATCGGCGCGCTTTACCTTGCCCTTCACCTGCTCGGGCTCGGGCTTTACGGCGGGCGGGTGTTTTCCTTCCTCTGCGCCGTCAGCTTCACCTTCTTCGCCAATCGCGCCATCACCTTCAGGGACAGCGCACGCGCCCCCCTGCTCCGCCAATGGCTGAGCTTCGCCACCAGCCAACTGGGCGGGCTGGCGGCGAATTATGCGGTCTATGCCGCCCTGGTGACCTGGTGGGATCTGGCGCGGGAGATTCCGGCGATCGCCGTGGCCTTCGGGTCGATCGCCGGGCTCGCCTTCAATTACCTCGCGGCCAGCCGATTGGTGTTCCGCAAATAGACCGGCCTCAGGCGGCGGCGGGGACAGCCTTCGCCGCCGCTTCCAGCTCGGCCAGCGACTGGTGCAGGAAGCCGATGAAATCGGCGATATCCGGCATGATGCGCCGACACGACGAGACCCCGATCGACAGCGTGCCATTATAGCTGAAGATGGCGATCAGAAGGCCCATGCCATCGAAGATCGGGCCGTAGCCGATCTGGGCCACCATCTGGCTACCCAGCGAATACAGCGGGATCTGCGGCCCCGGGACATTGGTGATCACGCAGTTGAACAGCGGATTATGGGCATCCGCCACCTTCATCCTTGTATAGAGGCGGGCGGCCAGCGCCGCCGTCGCCGAGGGGACGAAGCGGGTGTAATCGGTCAGCGTGCGGGCCCCGATGGCATGGGTCATGCCCTTCGATTTTTCCGTATTATGCTTCACCGCGACCAGGCGCTGCAGGGGTTCGGCGATGTCGGTCGCGATCGAGACCAGCATGCCCGAGACCTGATTGCCTTGGGTGCCCTTCTCCGCCTCATTGCGCACGGAGATGGGCGCGAAGGCGACCAGCGATTTGTCCGGCAGGGCCTCGTGTTTTTCGAGCCAGCGGCGCAAGGCCCCGGCGCAGATGGTCAGCACCACATCATTCACCGTGGCGCCGGCCACCGCCTTGCGGATCGTCTTCACGGTGTCGAGGGAAAAGACCGCACCGTCCCAGACGCGCTGGGCCGAGATCGGTACATTCAGCGGCGTCTTCGGCGCCTGGAAGGGTGCCGGTGGCGGGTCCTCGCGGTATTGCGGCAGGCGCGCCACCGTGCCGATGACCGTGGAGGCGAGGCGCGCGCCGCCCTCGATCAGCTTGAAGGGCGCCAGGACATTGGTCAGGGCCGTGCGCATCAGCATCCGCCGGGCCGAGGGGACGGTTTCCGGCACCCAGCGCTTCCTTGGCGGCTCGATATTCCGGCCCTCGGGCGAGAGATCGGTCAGGGCGAAGAGAATATCGTTGGAAGACACGCCGTCGATGGCCGCATGGTGGATCTTCACCAGGGTGGCGAAACTGCCGGGCGGCAGCCAGTCGATGCCGTCCAGCCCCTCGATGACATAGAATTCCCAAAGCGGCCGGCTGCGGTCCAGGGGATGGGACAGGATGCGCGAGGCCATGGTCACCAGCGACTTCCAGTCCCCGGGCGAAGGCACGGCGACATGGCGCAAGTGATAGTCGAGGTCGAAATCCGGGTCTTCCACCCAATAGGCCCGATCCAGGCTGAGCGGCACTTCGACCAGGCGCTGGCGGAAGGTGCGGGCCAGATGGAGGCGCTGCTCGATGCCCTGGCGGATGCGCTCGAAACTGAAGGGCTGACTGGCGGTGGCCGGATTGTAGAAGCACAGGCCCGCGATATGCATGGGCGAATTGGCGGTTTCCAGGGTCAGGAACCCCTGGTCAAGGCCTGATAACTGCTGCATGGCTTCGCTTCCTTCCCCCGAGCTGCAAAGACGCGATAAGCAACAGCGACAAACATAAACGAACCACCCCGGCCGGTCAGCGGCCAGGGCGGTTCAAAATCCAGAGCGTGCTGTTATGGCGCAGGCTTGAGGCTGGGCAGAACCGGCGGTTGCGCTTCCGCGACCGAGGTCCGGCCGGCGCCCGGCTTCATCGCCACATGGCGGACCGGGTTGCCGATATCGGCGCGGCTGGGACGGGCACTGGGGCTGCGCGGCTCGTCCGCCCGTTCGGTCGGGCGTCGTGCCGGCTCGACCTCGACATGGCCGGGATCGCCGGCGGAATAGATCGGGCGGCCCATGACCACCGGCTTGCCCGCGCGGATATGTACGGTGGCGCCGAGCTGGGCATCCAAAGTCCCGGCCGGCGCCTCGCCGCGGGACGGCAGGGCGGTATCGACAATGCGGGAACCGGCGGCGGTCGGCCGGGCGGTCACCGCCGGGCGGCCTTCCGGCACTTCCATATCGGCGGCCGCCATCTCGATGTCGGGATTGCCCTTGCCGCCGTAGATGAAACCATAGAGCGGATAGGCGCTGGTGCCGTAATCGTCGATCAGCGGATACCAGACGCGGACCATGGACCAATCGTTGCGGGGGGAGACATCGATCACGGAAACGCCCCGGTCGATCTTGCCCTTGCGGCCGCTGCGGCGGGTGGCCCAATTGGCGTGGTCGATCACCACTTCGCGGGCATTCACCACTTCGCGGACCACGGCGACATGGCCCCGGCGCATGCCATTGGCGCGCTTGAAGACCATGACGGAACCGCTGCGGGGTTTGCCACCCGTGGTATAGCCGGCGCCGCGCGCCTGACCCCACCAGGTCCAGGCATCCCCCATGATGGCGACGCCGGAAACCTGGCGCGCATAGGGAACGCATTCAATGGCCTGGGCCGGCGTATTGACGGAAACGCAAAAGGCAATGGCGAGGGACGCAAGCGCTGCACGCACGATAAGCCTTGAACGCCCGTTCATCCTGCCCCCGATGAGTTTCCAACTGCCCTGCCCGTCCCGTGTAACAAACCGAAATAATCATGTCCACCCGCAAATCCTCTGCCCTGCGGACGCCGATGGTCGCAGGGGAAGCGGGGCCGGCCACAAGATATGGCCGGGAATCGGCGCCAGCCGTTGCCCCGCGCCCCAAGAGGTTGGTAAAGGTGGAAAAAGCGGGCGCCGGATTGGGCCCGAAGTGGGCCGAAAACATGACCTTTCTTGAGCCGGACGAAGCGCCGCCTGTCGATATCGTGAACCCTGCGGGGGGCGCCGATGCGGTGCTGCTGTGCGACCATGCCAGCCCTCTCCTGCCCCGCCGCCTGGGCGATCTGGGGCTTACGGCTGAACAGCGGCTGGATCACATCGGCTGGGATATCGGTGCGGCGGCGGTGGCCCGGCGCCTGTCGGCCCTGATCGATGCGCCGCTGATCCTCAGCGGCTATTCCCGGCTGGCCATCGACTGCAATCGCCCGGCCGGCGTGCCGACCTCCATCCCCGCGATCACCGGCGGCATTGTCGTGCCCGGGAATCAGGACCTGAGCCCGGCGGAACAGGCGGCACGGACCGAGGCCCTGTTCGAGCCCTATCACCAGGCCATCCGGACCCTGCTGGATAGCCGGCGGAAGGCGGGCCGGCGCAGCGTGGTGATGGCGGTCCATTCCTTCACCCCGAACCTGGGCGAGCCCCGCCCTTGGCAGATCGGCATCACCTATGGCCGGGACCGGCGGCTGGCCGGGGCCCTGATCGCCCATCTGCGCGCCCATTGGCCGGCGCTTCAGGTCGGCGACAATCAGCCCTATGCGGTCACCGATTCTGGCGATTACGCCATGCCGGTCTATGGCGAGCAGCGGGGCAACCTGCATGTGCTGATCGAAATGCGGAACGACGGCCTGCGCGACGAGGCCGGCCAGGCCGAATGGGCCGACCGGCTGGCGGCCTGCTGGCAGGCCATCGCGCCCCGGCTGGAAGCGCTGGAACGCGCCCCGCTCAGTTCCTGACGGTGAATGTATTCGTCGCGCCGACCGAACCCGGCAGGGGCACGAAGGGCACCTGCGGCATCACCCGGCATTCGCCGTTTTCGCGGTAATCGTAGAAAATCTCGAGCTTCATGCTTGTTGCCGACAGCGAGGTGAGGTTGAAGGTCAGGCACCTCGGATCATCCCTAATGAACCCTTCAATGGTTTTGCGGCTTTCCTCGCCGAAAATGCTCTGGCGGTCCGCAGCATCCTCACCGAGCGCGACAAGGCGCGACATTTCCCCGACCCGGTGGCGAAGCTGGACATAATCGGCCAGGACCTCGCCATAGGAGAGGATGCCGAACAGCATCAGGAACATGACGCTGGAGAGCAGCGCGAATTCGATGATGGTCGCGCCCCGTTCGCCGCCGCCAGTTTCAGCGCGTCGCCGCCCTGCCGATTTGGGTTTCCACCTCCAGACGCTTGTCATCGGCCCATTTCCTTCAATAAACGATTCGAGCGCCACTACCGCACGTCAAGTTTGTTTCGACTGAAATGCCCGCGATCTGCAATCCAAGCGCATTGATCAGCGAATTCAAGATCGGATCAAGTAGCGCGCCGAGAAAGTTTAGAACGGGCTGTAACGCAGTCGTAACAGCGGACAAAAGACTGGTCACCGTAGTGATCACCAAAGATAGGAGAGTGGCTCCCCCTGCCGGCTTGTAGCTTAGCAATTTGACTCCCGCCAACGCCCCCGACAAGCTGCCCACCACATTGGCTACGGAATGATTGATCACAGATGCTGCGGTCTGTGGCATTCCCAAATTCGGTGGATTTTGCACGACGTCTGCTGGGAAATTCTGCCCGGTGCCTATTACCGTGGAGTCCACCAGAAGACCCAGGCCGCCACCGACAAAGGGTTTACGCGCGCCTACAGCCTCGCTTCCACGCCCTCCAAGGCAGATCAGCCCCGTTATACACCCCAACGCATACTTTCTGTAACTTTGCGCACCAATATCAACGATTGGAACGGGGATCACGGCAGGGATGGCACTATCGGAAAAGACAGATGCCGGATTTGTTAACTGCCCAACTTGCACTTTGGCTAGATGGGACGCAGTTTGAACGGTCAACGTCTTTTCCCCGCCGACGGCAGGACATTTGTAATCGGTAACGTAAGCCTCCCCACCACCGAGTTCGAGTACAATGTCAAGGCCAGGTGGACGAGCATCCCCCCCCGAGCGGCCAAATAATTTTATATCCATCAAATCAGCTGGCGCGCTGTAGCAATTCCCAATGCAGAGAAGATCGCCAAGAAACCCTAGAAGTGCGTTCAGCGTGGCAAATAGATTAAGTTGCAGGGCACCGTTCAATACCGGGGTAATTGGTCCCACCAGATTGTCGAGCGCTGTAATTAACCCGGTCAAACCATTCAAGATCGGCAGATCGACCTGGACGAGCAATCTCAATTGCGCAGTGCGAACGTAGATACCACCCATTTCAACCCGGCGCCGATCCCCGGGCAGCAAATTCTTGGCCACTTCCGGATTGCCGATTGCTGAAAGACGAGGGGTCTCGATAACCGCCAGCTTGATCTTGACCCCCGCAACACCACCAAGAATATTCAGCACGGGAAGCCCGGTTAATGCCGCGGTACTGAGATCAATTTCAGCCGCGATGGCATTCCGCCCGTTCGCGACTTGAACCATTCCGGTCACCAGTTGCAGAACCTCAAGGCCGACGTCCAGACCGGCGGCGGCCGTTCCCCCGGCGACAGAGACAAGGTCTCCCAGGGACACTTGCCAAGATGGTGGTATGATCGCCGCAATCTGCAAGAGGCCAGCAAGCGCGTCCGCGCTGATATTGCTCGAATCATCCCGTTGCAGGACATCCGCCGCAACCTGGAGCAGCCGCCCAGCCGAAAGATTTTGCAGCGCCAGCAATTCTTCGTAACTGCCAACCGTCAACGCCGTTTCTACGTCAAGCACCGTATCAAGGTAGTCCAGCAGATTAATGTCTGTCTTGAGAAGACCGTCCCATGCCGCTGCCGAGAGATTGAGATGTCCCCCGAGCAATCCGCCAACCACGGCATTGAGCAGTGCCGAACGGGTTGAGTCGATGCTGACTAAGGTACTGCGAATGGACAACTGAGCTCGGGTGTCACCATTCCTTACCGCGGTCGAGATCGCGCCGACGTCGATGACGTCGACCTCGAAGATGCGGGCGAAGAAACTGGGCGATTCCGCTTGGCCGAACATGCGGGCGGCATCCTGCGCCGCGTCGTTGGCCAGGAAGCGCTGGCCAAGGGGCAATCGCTCGCCCTGGTTGTCGCGCGTGGTGTAGCCGCCGATGCAGAGATTGGCGGTCCGCGGCGACGACGGGGCGACGCAGCCGATGCCGACCGTGAAGCCGCCTTCGGGCTTGTATTCCGGGTCCATCACCCGGGCCGCGGCCTGCCGCGCCGCTTCCTGGTAGCCGGACGCGCCGTCCAGTTCGCGGGCAGCGGCAATCGTCGCAAGGTCGAGCGCATCCTGCAGGCGCTGCTTCGAATAATAGGCATAGCCGAGATCGACCACCATGGCGGTCATGCCGACGAGAACGACGAGGAAGACGGCGAAGAGGATCGCCGCCGCGCCGCGTTCATCGCTATGGTGCCGGATCATCGTCATGGTCGGCCCGGTCTCTCTCAGGGGACCGTGAAGATATTGGTCGCGGTCAGGACTGTCGGCATGGGCAGCATCAGCGACGGCATGGTGCGGCAGCCGGCGGCATCAAGATTATAGGTACCGGTGATCGTCACCTCGCCCTGGAAGGGCGAGGGGGTGAAGGTCACGCAGCCATTGCCGAATTCATCCGCCGCATTGACCTGGGTGATGGCCAGGGCATAGCGCTGCTGGCGGTCGCTGAGATCGTCGCCCATGGCGACCTGGCGGGACAATTCGCCGACGGCATATTTCAACTGGACATAGCGCGCCAGAATCTCGCCATAGGCCAGGATGCCGAGCACGAGCACCACCATGATGGTGCTGGCAAAGGCGAATTCGATCATGGCCACACCGCGTTCCGCCGCCGCCATGTTACGGAACCAGTTTCGCATTACCGCACTCCAGATTAATCACGGCCACATCGGCAATCCCGACCCTGATGCCGAGGGTATTCAGCAGAAGATCGACCAGCGCATCCAGCAAAGGCCCCAGCACCTGGCCGATCAGGACATCGCCGACGATGAAGGTAACCAGATCGATCAGCGGGGCCAGGACATAGGTGCCGAGGAAACCGCCCAATTGCAGCCCGAGGGATTGTTTCAGGTTTTTGCCGAGGGTCGAGATGATCTGCACCGTGCCGACACGCGTGGTGCTGGGGAAGGCCTGATTGTCGGGGGCCGCCCCCGCCTCGTCGAACATGGCGGCCAGGTCGGGGAAGGCGTTGCCATCGGTGCTTTCGCCGGCGCGCAGGTCGCGCGCGGCGGTCGGCCCGACCACCGGCAGATTTACCCCAAGCCCGACATCGAGCAGCGGCAGCGCCCCCCAGAGCAGGGACAGCGACAGGACCGACAACGGCGTTGCCGTCGCCGGGGCCGAATTCGACAGGAAATTATCGCGGTTGATCTCGCCGACATGGGCGGTCAGCAGCCCGGTATCGATATCCATGCCGACAAAGCGGTCGGCGCTGTGGGGCGGGAAACACCCCAGTTCCTTCACCACCATCTGGGCCGGCGCCACATTGACGCCGATACTGATGTTCTTGGTGCCGGGCAGCAGCTTGATCTCGACCCCGACCAGTTGCAGCAGGCCGAGAACTGCGTTCAAACCGCCAATCGCATTGCCGAGCGGGCCCTGCAGGTTGACCTGCAGCAGCAGGCGGACCTGCGCCGTGCGCAGCAGGTTGTTACCGCTTTTGATATCGGCCTCGGTGACCACGCGCATGCCGCTCGGCGGCTGGGGCGGCTCGACCACCGAGACATCGAGACTGGCGCCAAGGAAGGAGCCGAGATTGACGCCCAAGGCATGCTGCCCGGTCTGATTCGCGGCGGTGGAGGCGGCGAAAATGCCCGCTGTCACCAGATCGAACAAATTGACCGGGACCGCCAGCCCGGCTTCCGCCGTGCCAATGCCTACGCCCAGCAACTCGCCGAGCTTGACGTTGACAT
>Ga0209066_10007433_pt1 | contig 10852 bp, 11 predicted proteins | sample All_14_2_FD_187198 | JGI IMG/M metagenome (GOLD analysis project Ga0209066, IMG submission 187198) | Freshwater microbial communities in response to fracking from Pennsylvania, USA - Allegheny Zone_MetaG_DW_15 (SPAdes) (version 2) ... | reverse complement strand
CTATGAAGCGTAACGGGATCTTCCTGGCCGATGTCCACTTTGAATGACTCGAAAACGAATCGGTCTTGCCAACTTGATGTTTCGGGCTCGAGGTATGGATACAGTCCAGATTCTCTAATCAAGTGATTTAATAATGGATTGTAGTTATTTTTTTCTCTGCCGAGATTATCGAGCAATCGAATTAGACGGTTTCTTGCTTCAATTTCGTTGTTGGCTTGAAGCAAGTCATTAATGGCTGCGCATTCATCGAAGATGTCCATTGCTCTTATCCTTTGTGGTGCGCAACAGCGTTCGAGAATCGCTCAACCAATTCTTTCCTGTTTGGAACGGGAATAAGGATGATGTGGAATTTGATGATTGAATATTTCAAGGCCTTTTCGGATAGAGCTTCGATTTGTTTTTTAAAATAGGCAGTGGCCCGGTCTAAGTGGTAATTCTTGAGTTTTCCCCTATAGCCGTCATCCATCTCCTTGGTTCCAGCTGTGATGGCACACTCATGTAGGAGAAGAATGGGGATATGAAGCTTTGGTTTGATGTTATCCATCGAGTTGTCTGGGGATAAAGCAAGCTTTATTTTGGCAGCCAACTCTTTGTTCTCAACCAATTGGTCTATATCTGTCGTGCTGGTAATAATGCTGTTTTCTTTTTTCAGCTTTTCGGTTTTCAGGGAGTTTCCGACCGATTCGACGACAGAGGATAGTCTTGCATTTTCAATGCTGTTGTAGAACTTTGCCTCCCCGAACCAAAGTGAAAAGTCGTTATCACCCTCCAAAACAATATGGACGCTGTCTGCCCCTTTAGCATTGTCTTGGGCGTTTTGTTTGTAGAAAATCTTGGGAACGACGGGCAATGCCTTGTAGTAGTGGTGCATGATTCCGTACAGCACGATCTCTGCGAGCTCACTACCCTGTCCTATGTCGCCCTCTTTGTCTGTTAGTCGCAGGTTTTTTGCCGCTTCCCGCAGGGTCGAGCCGCTCTTGCCTGCAAGTTTGTCACGTTCCTTTGCAGACAAGGCGGTCAAGGCTATGTTGTCCCAGATGAAGTTCTCAAATTTCTCACGTCGCCATTTCTCATCTTCGAAATCGTTAACCAGACTTAGGACCGTCTTGTTATCGACAGGAACAAGCGTCGTATCCTTGAACAAGTTGATATATTGGTCATCAACAAGAATTTCGAAGTTCATTGATACCACCAGTTGAATGTTCAGTCGTCTCTTTGGGTCACGCACTTCTTGTATGAGAACCCTTCCTTGCTTCCATCCTTGAGAACTGCGCGAAAGCATTGAGAACCAAACTTCTCTGGCATGACCTCGAAATAGCTAACGCCAGGGCCAATTTTTTCTGGATAACTCGGGTGCCTCTTGAACAATTCAGCGAGATGAATTGTGTCCTCACGGGAAACCTGCTCGCCTGGCACATAGCGTTGCAGCATTTCCTGGAAAAAAGCATGGGCTAGGCCTTGATTGTCGAAGCTCATTGTGGCGAGAACCACCGGTTTTCCTCTTGCCATCTTTTATCTCCCAAAATTAGTTTCGGTAGCGCATAGCAAACAAGCGGTTTTGCCTCGCAACGCCCCCTTGGCCAACGTACTTTCGTGACATGACCCATTATGCTGAGCCAATGGGCGACTGGTTGGGGCGAATGCAAGCCCTTTCCTGATGCACATGCTTGCTGTTGCGGAAATGCAGCGCAATCGCGCCAGCACCGTGGGAAGGGGCCTCAAGGTGCAAGTTCAGCCGACGTGATGGGTGCCTAAACAGGCACACGTTGTCTCACGACATTCACAGCGGTTTGGGGCTTGTTTGGGGGTACGAATTCGGGAGATTGGCCACGAAGCTAAGCGTATCAAGGCGGTTCGCATGATGCCCTCTCAAGCCACCCGAATCGGCACCACTTTCGCCCCCTGCCGCAAAGCCGCCAAATGATCAGCCCAAGCCTGCATCATCGCCCGCCGTTCCGGCAGGTAGGTCGCGTGGTTGTACGCCGCACTGACCGCATTGCGCTCTTGGTGCGCCAACTGCAACTCGATCACATCGTGTCGAAAGCTCAGTTCATGGAGCATGGTGGACGCGATGCTGCGAAAGCCATGCCCTGTCATCCGGTGCTTGAAACCCATGCGCTCCAGCGCTTGCAGGATGGTGTTGTTCGACATCGGTTGCTCATGGTTGCGCTGGCCCGGAAACACCAAATCGCTCAACCCCCGCAGCTCATGCAAAGTGGCCAGCACCTCCACCGCCTGCGTTGACAAGGGCACGATGTGCGGCGTGCGCATCTTCATGCGCTCCGCCGGTATCCGCCACTCGGCAGCCTCAAGGTCAAACTCACCCCAGCGCGCCGCAATCAGCTCGCCCGTGCGCACAAAGGTCAAAGCCATCAGTTGCATCGCCAGCCGCGTGTGCGGCGTGCCCTGGTAGGAGTCGATCTTGCGCAGCAGCGTTGGCACTTCCTTGCCATCCAGGCGGGCGTAGTTCGTCTTCTTGCGGGCCTTGAGGGCATCCCCTGGCCTCACATCAGCCCCTGGGTTGCGTTCGATGATGCCGTGGGCCACGGCGTACCTGAACACCTGATTGCAGGTCTGAAGTGCCCGCTTGGCAATGTCCAAAGCCCCACGGCTTTCAATCGCCTTGGCCATGGCGAGCAGTTGTGGCGCCGTGATGTCGGCAATGGGTTTGTTGCCCAGCGCCGGGAACACATCGGCCTCCAGGCGCCGCATCACGTACTCGGCATGGCGGGCCGTCTTCGGGCCGCGCCAGTGCTCAAACCAGACGCGTGTCACGGCTTCAAAGGTCGTGCCCATGCGCACACGCACCGCCAGCCTGGCATCGAGCTTGGACTGAATAGGGTCCACACCATCAAGCAGCTTCTTGCGGGCCTCGTCGCGAGCTTGGCGGGCCTGTGCCAGCGTGACCGCCGGATAGGTGCCAATGGCCAGGCGCTTTTCTTTGCCGCCGATGCGGTACTTCCAGCGCCAGTGCTTGCCCCCAGCGGGCAAGGCCTCCAGGTAAAGGCCGCCGCTGTCGGCATAGCGTTCACGGGCCTTGCCTTCAGGGCAACGCGCATTCTTGCAAGTGGCGTCGGTCAGGGGCATCTGGGGGACTTTTGGCTGTCACAGCTGGGGGACTGCGGATAAGTCCCCCAAATAGTCCCCCAATTTGCCCGGGCTGTCAAAGGACGCCATGGGACGCTAAAACGCAAAAAGCCCCGTGGTGACGGGGCTTTCGCGTGGTAACTGGGGTCTTTATGGGACGCTGTGAAACCTGATTCTGGCGGAGAGGGCGGGATTCGAACCCGCGGTGGGGATTAACCCACACACGCTTTCCAGGCGTGCGACTTAAACCGCTCATCCACCTCTCCGAAGCCCGCAACTATAGCACCGAATTGGCTCAGTTGATGGGGACCCGCTTGCCTTCTTTGTAGACGTACAGCGTCATGGCGGGGTTCTTGAGTTCACCATTGGGCTCGAACATCACCTTGGTGGTCACACCCTGGTATGCCGCCGTCGCCAGCTTGGGCGCGTAGACCTTGGGGTCGGTTGAATCCGCACGTTTCATCGCGTCCACCAGCACCATGGTGGCGTCGTAGGTGTAGGGCGAATAGACCTGGAACTGCTTGGGAAACTTGGCGTCGTAACGAGCGCGCCAGGTCTTGCCCTGGGGCAGCTTGTCCAGCGAGGCACCACCCACGGCGCATACCACATTGCCGACCGTGCGGGCGCCGCTGGCCAGCTCTGCCAGTTTTTCGGTGCAGATGCCGTCGCCGCCAAAGAGGTAGACCTTGCTCATGGCCAGTTGCTGCATCTGACGCAGCATGGGGCCAGCTTGAGGGTCCATGCCACCAAAAAAAATGCCGTCGGGTTTCTTGCTCTTGATGGAGGTCAGGATGGCGCTGAAGTCCACCGCCTTGTCGTTGGTGTATTGCTCGCTGACCACTTCCATGCCCAGGGTACGGGCCGTGTTGCGGAACACCTCTGCCACACCCTTGCCGTAGGCGGTACGGTCATCAATGATCGCCACGCGCTTGAGCTTGAGCACCTTGTGGGCGTGGTTGGCCAGGCCCATGCCCAGGGCGTTGTCGTTGGCCAGCAGGCGGTAGACGTTCTTGTAGCCCAGTGTCGTCAGCTGAGGGTTGGTGGCCGATGGCGTGACCATGGGCAGCCCGCAACTGTCGTAGACCTTGGCAGCAGGGATGGTGGTGCCGGAGTTGAGGTGGCCGACCACGCCATTGACCTTGGCATCGCACAGCTTTTGAGCCGCTGCCGTGCCTTGCTTGGGGTCAGCTGCGTCGTCCTCTGCGATCAGCTCGAAGCGAATGGCCTTGCCGCCGATCTTGACGCCCTGGGTGTTGAGCTCTTCCACGGCCATGCGCGCGCCGTTTTCGTTGTCACGGCCATAGTGGGCCTGTGCGCCAGAGACCGGGCCAACGTGGCCGATCTTGACCACCGCCTGGGCGTGGCTGAGGGAGACGTTCAGGCTGAAAGCGGCGGCCAGGCTCAAGGGCAGCAGGGCAAGGCGTTGACGTGTCATGGAGGGGTCCTGTGATCGGGGTGTTGGGTAAGAGTCAAAACGAAATCAACCACGGCTGCGTTGACGGGCCACTTCCTGGGCCACGGAGCGCGCCACCACGTCTTTCATGGTTTTGCTGAGTTCTTGCCGCAGGTCGCGCATCAAGGCATCGGTGGCGCGGGCCAGGATGGGCGCAAGCGTTTCACGCAGCCGATATTCCAGCATGCCGTCGATCTGCCGCTGCAAGTCGACCAGCACGCGCTGAGCGATCAAGGCTTCGTCCACCACCACTGCAGGCGTTGTCGAGGCCGGGAGGGGCACCGCCAAAGGCGCGGGCGGGTCAACCAACAACGAGCGCGGGATGGCCGCCTGGGACAGGTCGGGCGCAGGCGCCGCCACGGTGACCGGAGCCACCGAATCAGATTCGGGTGCGGCAAACGGGACAGGGGCCGGCTCAAGCACAGGCACCGATGCCGGCATGACCTGCTCGTCCATCAGAGGAGCGGCCGTGGACGGGGCCTCAATGACCTCCGTCAGGGTGGGGACATGCCGGGGCGCCGGGCGTGGAGGGATGTTCATGATTCGGGCTGCGCCACATGTTCCTGGACCGTCCAGCCGCGCGCCTTGTAGTCGCGCCAGCGCTGGCGCCCCTGCTGACGATCGTCTGGCTCGGTCGAGACGACTTCAAAAAAACGTTCGAAGGGCTCGATGCCCTCCGGGATGACCTGACCCAGGTTGATGAGCACCTGGTGAGGGCCGGGAGCCGTGGCTGGCACATCGGTCAGCCACAGAGGGGTGGCATTGAGGCGCTCGGGCAAGGCCTGGCCAGACAAGGCGCAGACGTGGGGCACGAACTCTTGCTCGTCAAACACCCACAACTGCCGGTCGAGTTGACGAAGCGTGGTCGCATCGCCCGTCACCACCACGCGCGCACCGCTGCGGTAAGCCTTGCGCAGCAGGCGACAAGCGTAAGCCAGCTTGTCGCTCATGCCGTGATGGAACTCCACCACTCTCATGCAGCGGGCGCCTTTCGGGGTGCGGCCTTGCGGGCAGGTGCGCGGGCAGGCGCCTTCGCAGCCGGCTTGGCCTTGTCCGCCTTGTTGTCAGCCTTGGGCGCCAGCGCCCCTTCACCCGCCTGTGACAGCACAAAGTGCGTCAGCAGCGGCACCGGACGACCTGTGCCGCCCTTGGCCGCGCCCGACTTCCAGGCGGTACCAGCGATGTCCAGATGGGCCCAGCGGTAGGCCTTGGTGAACTTGCTCAGGAACACGGCTGCCGTGATGGCGCCACCAGCGCGACCACCCACATTGCCCAGGTCGGCAAAGTTGCTCTTGAGCGCATCGCCGTATTCGTCGTCCAGCGGCATGCGCCAGGCGGTGTCCAGGGCCGTGCGACCGGCTTGCTCCAGCGATTGCGCCAGTTCGTCATCGGCACTGAACAGGCCGCTGTGCACGCCACCCAGGGCGATCACGCAGGCGCCCGTCAGCGTGGCAATGTCCACCACCACGGCGGGCTTGAAGCGCTCGGCATAGGTCAGCGCATCACACAGGATCAGGCGGCCTTCGGCGTCGGTGTTGAGCACCTCGATGGTCTGGCCCGACATGCTGGTGACCACATCGCCCGGCTTGGTGGCCGTGCCGCTGGGCATGTTCTCGCACGAGGGGATCAGACCGATCACGTTGACCTTGGGCTTGAGCTCGGCCAGCGCACGGAAGGTGCCCAGCACGCTGGCGGCGCCCCCCATGTCGTACTTCATCTCGTCCATCTCGGCCGAAGGCTTGATGGAGATGCCGCCGGTGTCAAAGGTGATGCCCTTGCCCACCAGCACCACGGGGGCCTTGCCCTTGGCCGCACCGTCGTAGCGCAGCACGATGAACTTGGGTGGCTGGGCCGAGCCATTGGTCACCGACAAAAAGGAGCCCATGCCCAGCTTTTGCAGCGCTGCACGCTCCAGCACATCGACCTTGAGGTGCTTGAAGGTCCTGGCCATCGCCTTGGCCTCCTGAGCCAGCGTGGTCGGGGTGCAGTGGTTGCCCGGACGGTTGCCCAGCTCGCGGGCCAGGTTCACGCCCTCGCCCAGGGCCTGGCCCAGGCGCAGGCCTTCACGAACGGCTGCGGCATCAGCGGTGCCATGCAGCACGGTGACCTTTTTGAGATTGCCGGGCTTGGGGGCCGATGGCTTGGTCAGGCGGTAGGTGTAGACGGATTCGGCAAAGGCGCCCACGATGGCCTCCACCGTGGCGGCGCTCAGGGGCACACCCTCGGCCACCGCAATGGCGGCGTGCGACACCGGCTGGGCCTTGGCCGATGCCGTCAGGCGCGCTGCCGCAGCCTTGATCTGGCGTGGGGAGGCACCGTCGGCCACGGCAATGGCCAGGCGGGGTGCCTTCAGACCTGCAGGCCGGTGCACAGACAGCGTCTGACCGCCCTTGAGCGACAGATCGCCAGCCTTGACGGCCTCGGCAATCAGCGAGTCCAGGGCTGCATCGCCCGTCCGGGACTGCTCGGGTGTGAGGACCAGCAACAGAACGTCTGCAGAAAGGCTGGAAAGTGCGGGGCCAGAAGCCACCAGGGATCGGTAGTCCATGCTGTGCGCGTCCATAATGGACAGGTTAAGTTTGACCCTACTGATGTTATTCGATTCCTCCCTCCGCAGAGAGCTCTGGCGTGGCTTTGTCGGGACGCTGGTGGTGTTGCTCACCGTCGTGCTGACCATGATGCTGATCCGTTTGCTCGGCCTGGCCGCAAAAGGTAGCGTGGCCGTGGCCGACGTGAGCCTGCTGCTGGGCTACACCATGCTCAATCAGACGCCTGTGCTGATCAGCCTGGCGCTGTTTGTGGCGGCCGTCGGCATGCTCAACCGCATGCAGCGCGAGAGCGAGATGGTGGTCTGGCAGGCCAGCGGAGTGCGAATGGCGCGCCTGTTCAAGCCCATGTGGCAGATGGCCTGGCCCGTGCTGGCCATGCTGGGGCTGCTGGTGCTGGTGGCACGGCCCTGGTCACAACAGCAAACCCAGGTCATCAAGGACCGCTTTGAGCGTCGCTCGGACATTGCCCGGGTGGCGCCTGGACAGTTCCAGGCCTCTGCCGACGGCAAGCGCGTGTTTTTCATCGACAGCCACAGCGACGGGCAGAGCGTGGGCAAGAACGTGTTCATCGTCCTCAGCGAGGAGCAGACCGAGGCCGTGGTCACGGCCAAGGAGGGCCGCATCGAAGTCGTGAACGGCCAGCGCTACCTGCTGCTCACCAAGGGCGAGCGGGTGGAGACGCGGCTGAGCACCGGCGACAAGTCCCGCTCGCGTTTCGAGACCGCCCGCATCCTGGTGGGCGACGCACCCGACCCGGTCACCACCGGCGAGCTGGCCCGCAACAAACCCACCTGGGTCCTGATGCAAAGCCCGGACCCCACCGACCGGGCCGAGCTGGTCTGGCGCCTGGGTACCGTCTGGGCCGCTTTCAACCTGGTCCTCATTGCCCTGGCCACCATGTCCGAACAGGTTCGGCGCGCCAACGCGTGGACCCTGGTCTGGGCCCTGCTGGTGTTCATCGTGTATTACAACCTTCAAAGCCTGACCCAAAGCTGGGTGGCGTCCGGCCGCATGCGCGACGACACCGCCCTGCTGGGTGTGCATGGTGGCGTGACCGTGCTGGCTTTGCTGCTGCTGTGGTGGCGCGATGGCACCTGGAAACGCCCCTCCGCACGGAGAGCGACCGCATGAAGACCGTCCGCCGCCTGCTGTACCGCCAGATCCTGACCTCGGTGCTGTTTGTCACCCTGGCCTTTCTGGCCTTGTTCCTGTTCTTTGACCTGGTCGACGAACTTCAGCGTGTGGGCCGACAGGGCTACGGGGTCACGGATGCCCTGCTGACCTGCGCCCTGCAACTGCCCAGCCACCTCTACGACGTCTTCCCGATCACCCTGTTGATCGGCAGCATCTCGGCGCTGGCTGGCCTGGCCCAGTCCTCGGAATTCACCATCTTGCGCACAGGCGGGCTGGGTCCGGGCCGGGCCCTGGCACTGCTGGGTGGGCTGGGGCTGTCGGCCTCCGTGTTCACCATGGCGCTGGGTGAGTGGGTGTCGCCTTGGGCCGAACAACAAACCGCCACCCACAAGGCCCAGTTTGCGCAAAGCAAGCAGGTGTCCCTGGGCCGTGGAGGCGCCTGGCTGCGCGAAAGCGCGGCCTCGGGTCCTGACGGCCGGCAAACCACGGTCAACGTGGGCGCCGCCCTGGGGGATCGGCATTTCCAGTCCGTGCGCATTTTTGAGTTCAATGACCGCGGACAGATGACCCGACGCCTGTCGGCCCAGGAAGCTTTCATTCAACCGCTGGGCGACAACGGTTCCCGCTGGATCCTCAACCAGGTGGTGGAGACCCAGTGGCAACAACCCAAGCCTGGCCTTGAAGACCACGCAGGTGACATCATGGCCAGCGACCAACGCATGGCCCAGAAGGATTGGGACAGTCACCTGTCTCCCAGGGTGATTGCCGCCTCGGTCCTGCCGATCGACACCATGTCCACCGCCGCCTTGTGGCGATACACCCAGCACCTGACGCGCAACGCCCAGTCGGCACAAAAATACGAGCTGGCCTTCTGGAAAAAAGCCTTTGCACCCCTGGCCTGTCTGGTGATGATGTCGCTGGCCCTGCCCTTTGCCTACCTGCAGTCGCGCAGTGGCGGCATGAGCCTCAAGATCTTTGGCGGGGTCATGCTGGGCATCAGTTTTGTGCTGGCCAACCACATCACCAGTCACCTGGGCTTGCTGCACCAATGGACCCCCTGGCTGGCCGCCGTGCTGCCCAGCGTGGTCTACACCCTGATGGCCATGTCCGCCTTTGTGTGGCTGGTTCGAAACCGCTGATCCGTCGCCCCCTTCGTTGCCCCCTTGAGAAAGCCCTGCCCATGACCACCGGCATCCTGCTGTTTGCCCACGGCGCACGAGACCCAAACTGGGCGCGCCCCTTCGAGCAAGCCCGCGACCGCCTGGGCAGCCCCGACGCGGACGGCACCACCCGGCCGGTGTGCCTGTCCTTTCTGGAGTTCATGTCGCCCAACCTGATCGAAGGCGGACAAGCCTTGGTCGACCAGGGATGTCAGCGTGTCACGGTGGTGCCCTTGTTCCTGGGCGCCGGCGGCCATGTGCGCAAGGACCTGCCGGTGCTGATGGCGCAACTGCAATCACAGCACCCCGGCATCCAGTGGATCCTGGCACCCGCCGTGGGCGAGACCGACATCATGGTTCAGGCCCTGGCCGATGCCGCCGCCCACCTCGCAGGCCTGAGCGCCGCCACGCCATGAACCTGCACCAGCTCCGGTTTGCCTGGGAGGCGGCTCGCCGCAACCTCAACCTGACAGAAACCGCCAAGGCCCTGCACACCTCGCAGCCTGGCATTTCCAAGGCGATCCTGGAGCTGGAAGAAGAGTTGGGCGTGGACATCTTCGTGCGCCACGGCAAACGACTCAAGCGCGTGACCGAGCCGGGCGAGCAGGTGCTCAAATCCATCGACGTGATCCTGCGCGAGATGGCCAACCTCAAGCGCATCGGTGCCGAATACGCCCTGCAGGACGCAGGCACACTGTCCATTGCCACCACACACAACCAGGCCCGCTACGTGCTGCCTGAACCAGTCGCGGCCCTGCGCAAACGCTACCCCAAGGTGTCCATCAGCCTGCACCAGGGCACCCCACAACAAGTGGCGCGCATGGTGCTGGACGACGTGGCCGACATCGGCCTGGCCACCGAATCACTGGCCGACTTTGCCGACCTGATCACCCTGCCCGCTTATGAATGGCAGCACGTGGCCGTCATGCCGTCCGATCACCCATTGGCCCAGCAAACCACGCGCCTGACGCTGGAGCAACTGGCCAAGGAACCTCTGGTTTGTTATCACGCGGCCTTTGCCGGACGCACCCGCATCGACCAGGTGTTTGCCCAACGCGGCATGAAGCCTCAAGTGGTGCTGGAGGCCATTGACGCCGATGTGATCAAGACCTACACCCGACTGGGCCTGGGCATTGGCCTGGTGTCGGAGATGGCGGTCAAGGATGACCCGGCCTTTGCGCCGGGCGGTGGCATGATTTCTCAGCCCGTCGGGCACCTGTTTGGCAGCAACGTGGCGCGCGTGGCCTTCAAGCGTGGCACCTACCTCAGGCAGTTCGTGCTCACGCTGGCAGAGCTGCTGTCCGAGCGTCTGAACCGAACCCTGATCCAGCAAGCCGTGCAGTCAGGCACCAGCCACACCGGCAACGAAGACGACAGCGGCCTCTGATTGGTGACGCTCACCTGAGCCGGGGCCACGCCCCTCAGCATCCATCAGCCCTTGCGAGGCGGTGGGGCGTCGTCGTGTTCGA
>Ga0209066_10007432_pt1 | contig 10852 bp, 9 predicted proteins | sample All_14_2_FD_187198 | JGI IMG/M metagenome (GOLD analysis project Ga0209066, IMG submission 187198) | Freshwater microbial communities in response to fracking from Pennsylvania, USA - Allegheny Zone_MetaG_DW_15 (SPAdes) (version 2) ... | reverse complement strand
GCATGACATGAATATGTTATTATTTTGACATTGGGAGGTTTTTATGAAGAAATACATAATATTGCTGTTGGTTTTATTATTGGCGGGATGCGGTTCTTCCGGTGGGGAAGATAAGGATCCGGTGGATGAGAAAGATGAACTTCTTTCCGCATTCACGATTGATTTGAATGTTTCGGGGGATGTTTTTGATGGTGAGGAATATCTGGTATATCTGATGCGGCCGGGAATTCTTGAAGATGAGCCAGGAGAAGCGACGCAGAGCGGGTATTACGGACCTTTTGAAACCGTGTCAAAAAAAGTTGTGATTGACTCTGATTTCAATTGGGATTTGGATTGGTACATTGAGGATGCTGCGAGCAATAATGAAAAACTGCACATCTATGTGACGACTAAGGAAGATATCTATTTGCGCAATCCGCTCAATGATCCGGTTCCTGTTGAGTTTGTTGAGAATAAGGATGATGAAACGAAGGCGGATGTGAAGTATGGGGTTTATAAAGAGTTGATAAAGGTCAATGTTACCGATGCATATCCGGATGGAGTTTTGTCTCTGACATTTCCGGATGCCACTTTTGTTATAAAGCTCACTTTCGATACGCCTCCATCACAGAGTGCGTTTGAGGTTTCAATACATCAGCCGGATGACAGTGCTACGGATGGAATCAGCATGGTTCGTATCGGTCGGATGGCTCGTGCATTTCAATATTGGGATACTCCGTTTTTTAAGGATGATAATTTAAAAGCGTGGAGTGGTTACATCGTTGTCCGAAACATTGATACCAATGCGGTAATTGAGTATGAAGGTTATCCGAAGAAGGTGGAGTTCGATGAGAACGGACAATGCAAGGAAGCAGACATCATTGAAATAAGAATGCCGTAATTCAAATGCACTTCAAAAAGTGCATTTTTTATGGTCGTGCAACTTCAGCTTTGCGCACAAAAAAGACTGCAGTGTACATATTGGTCCAGGTTTGCAGTCCAATGAAAGTTCTTATCAGTTATTTATTGATTTCCACATCTTTATAAGTTACTTCATTACCTCCCCATGATCTCAATCCGGCGAAATTAGCATCCGGATTCGGATTGGCATCAATTTCAAAATCGGTTATGACTGGCGTGTTATTCACATAAACGGTAATGATTTTCTTCGCAGGATTCGATGAGTTTCTGACATCTACTTTCAAAGTGTGTTCTTCAGTCCACCAGGCATCAGAACGGCTGGCCGGAATGATGCTATTATTGCGATTGTACACGGTCGCGATTACATTGGATTCCCGGGTATCCGTTCGCTTGCGAATGACGACACCGCCAAGTCCGCGATCCAACTGTATGCTATACCCTGAATCACGATTGCTTTCTGTCAATGAGGTTTCAATCAACAGTCCGTAGCCGCCGTTGGTTCCTTCGCGAAGTTTGGCGATTGAGCTTACAGAGTATTCTTCTTCAGGATTGGGAATAAACAGCAGTCCGTTTCCAGAAACAAATCCATCCCCAGTTTTCAGCCAAGTGCCGGTTTTGCGATAATCTTCGATGGTCAGTTCACGAAAAACGTAATGAGAGGATGAATCAATGATGGCAAGTACACTTTCCGAATATTCCCAGATTTGTTTGTCTACGCTCCAATAGAAATTTGCACCGGATTTGCGCGGTGTTATGACTTCGCGAATATAGCTTTGTTCGACAAGTTTTGACTGTCTTGAAACATCGCTGTTTAAACCTTCAAACAAATCTCCATTGGGAGTCACTTCCGCTTTGTAAAGCGTGGTTGCGGTGTTAAGTGTCCGTAAGTTCGCCATGTCTACGGAGGTGTTGGTCATTTCGATGTAGTTAAAAAGGTCGGGTATCATGATCATTGACAGAATAGCAATGAGAGCGAATACAACGATTAGTTCGACGAGCGTGAATCCTTTTTTACCGTTTTTTATCATGTGGTTTTCAAATAATCCAATCAAGGATTTTTCCTCCTTTATGTTTTGTCTGTGAATAGTTCGTTCATTATGATATCTGTTTTCATTAATATCATTGTTGGTAAGAAAAAGAACAATCCCTTTGGAAACTGGCTGCCACCCCGGATGGGAAGGCCCTATAGCTTTGCGTCCTGCTCTTTCAAACAGTTTGCCCTTTCATGTTGTTGTTCTTCGTATTGAAATATTATCACACAAAAATATTCATGGAAAGAGATTTTCAGCAACTTTCTTCCTGTTTTGGCATGTTTTGTCACGAAAGTGTGAGTAAGTGCACACAAGTATCAAAAAAGATTGGCTAATTTCAAAATCCAGTGAATCACTCTTAAAGGAAGTGCACCATTGCTTAATGAAACTAGTGATCGCAATGGTGATTCCATAACCCCTCTTTCGACCATTTTCATGATTTTCTCATCGTTTTTCGATGATGGCATTACACTTGCGGCCTGCTTTTTAGCAATGAATGCAAATATTCTGCCAATCCAAACTTCGGAAAGCTCGGTGATTGTCGAGTTAACAGTAAAGGGTTCTTCCTTGCGCTTGAAGGCATAGGGAATAGGTATGCCTGTCAGCTGGGTGAAGGTACCGTCTTTAATCGAAATCGGATGTTGGCGATGGTAGTAGTCCTCAATAAATTCTTTCTTACAGTTGACGGGAATTTCAGTTGTGTTTTTATCATAGCTGACCGTATACTTCAGGCGGATATCCATCAGTGATGCACCGACTTGAATTTCGTACTTACCGTTTTCAATGATCCAGTCATTGATTTCCGTGTTGTAATAGCTGAAACTGCGGGCGTTTAGAGAAATCGTAACTTTCTTACTTTGCGAAGGGTCAAGGTATACTTTGTCAAATCCTTTCAGTTCGCGCTCGGCTTTGAAGATTGTCGGATGTCTGTGATGAATGTACAGCTGAGCGATTTCACTCCCTGCAACACTTCCGGTATTTCTGATATCAAAAGATACGCTCAGATCAGGAAAATTTCCGTCAACCGCAATATTTTCATACGCAAAGGTCGTGTAACTCAAGCCGTAGCCAAAGGGAAAGAGCACTTCAACGTTGTATGTATCGTAATAGCGATATCCCACAAAGATGCTTTCTTTATAACATGCATTTCGGCCCGGTTGGGCAAAGGTCGTATAACAAGGTGTATCTTTGATGTCTTTGGGATAACTTTCAGCCAGTTTTCCGCTGGGATTTATGCGGCCAAAAATAATGTCAAGCATGGCTTCACTGCCCGCTTGTCCGGACAGATATGTCTGTAAAACCGCACCTGCGGAGGGTAGCCAGGGCATCGTAACAGGAGAACCGGCTGAAATGATCACAACGACATTTCTGTTTACCTCGCAGATTTTCGAAATGAGTTCATTGTGACTGTCCGGCATATGCAGATGCTCTCGGTCAAAACCTTCGGATTCATAGGTTTCGGGAAGTCCGGCCATAATCACAACGACTTTGGCTTGTTTTGCCAGAGATAATGCTTCCCTGAGAAGGGTTTCATCTCTTAGGTCTTTTTGTCCGACTCCGGGAGTGTAGGTATAAGGGATTTGCTCATTATCGAGTGCATCGAGAAGGCTTGGAAGTTTGGTTGGTGTGATTAATGAGGAGCCAGATCCCTGATAGCGCGGATTTTTCGCCATATCCCCAACAATCAAAATACTTTCTGTGTAGGTAAGGGGAAGAAGATGGTCATTTTTCAATAGGACGAAGGACTGTGATGCGATATATCGGGCCAATTGGTGGTGTTCTTCTTCGCTGAATGGTTCACCGGTGGTCGGATGATTCTCTATCAGGGATAACATTCGTGAAATCGAAGCATCAATGATACGGGGATTCAACTGTCCTTGATCCAGAGCTTTTGCGATTTTCTTATCGTTGTCTTTGGCGTTTCCGGGCATTTCCAAATCCATTCCTGCAATATGACTTTGCATACGATCATTGGTTGCTCCCCAGTCAGAAATCACGGCACCTTCAAATCCCCATTCATTGCGTAAAATATCGGTCAAAAGAAATTCATTCTCACAACAGTATACGTTATTGACCTTATTGTATGCGGCCATGACAGTTGAGGGTTTGGCCTGTCTGACGACCTTCTCAAATGAACTCAGATATATTTCTCTTAGAGCTCTTTGGTCGACGATGGAATTACTGACCATCCGGTTGTATTCCTGATTGTTTACGGCGAAGTGTTTGAGGGAAGTGCCGATTCCGTTTCTTTCAATTGAGAAAACAAAAGAACTGGCCAGTTCTCCGGTTAAGAAAGGATCTTCGCTGAAATATTCGAAATTGCGTCCGCACAGCGGGGAGCGTTTGATATTTATGCCCGGTCCGAGCAATACGGAAACATTGGCATTGTGACATTCTTTGGCCAGTGCTTCACCCATGGATTTTATGAGTTCTTTGTCCCAACTGTTTGCTATTGTGGCGGCAGTGGGGAAGCAGGTGGAAGGATGGCTTTGATTGATGCCGATATGATCTCCCTGACCTTTTTGTTTGCGCAGTCCGTGAGGACCGTCGGTCATCATGATGGAAGCAATGTTCAGGCGAGGGATGGGCTGTGTATGCCAAAAATCTGATCCGCTGCCCATAGATGCTTTTTCTTCATTAGTCATTTGTTCAATGATGCTTTTATATTTTTCCATAGGACCTCTAGTCGTTTACGACGATCTCCCATACCTGCTCAGAGATGACCCAGTTAAATTCATGTTCGATGAGTCTTGGGATAAGGATGTCTTGTAAGTATCCTTCTTCAACAAGTTTGTTCATGCGAAGAAGATTGGTATCGATGCCTTCGAAAATATCTCCGCCTTCTGTACCTTGTTCTGACCGATAAATGGATGTGGCCAGATTAAGGTTGTGAAGTTTCGTTTTATCCACAGCTTCGTTGGCTGAGTGGGTAAGGTCATTAAGGCGGGGTATGAGAATCGCTGCTAATACAGCTATTATAAAAACTACGACCAAGACTTCCATCAATGTGAATCCTTTATTGTTTTTCATAAAAACCCCCTCGTTTTAATTTCTAAGAATCGGGCTTCTACAGTATCTCTTATAGCAATTCTAACCTTTTCACAAACAAATTTCAACACACGTAAAAAAGAAAGCCTTTCGGCTTTCTTAGATAAATAATGTCAGTCCGGCGTCTTCGCTTTCAGCTAAGTAGGTAGCTACTCCGCCAAACTCGATTCCGTCGATGAGTTCTTCGCGTTTGATACCCATGACGTCCATGCTCATCGTGCAGGCGATAAAGGATACACCCATTTCACGAGCCTGTTTCATCAGGCTTGGCAATGAGTCAACATTCTTGTCTTTCATGACTTGTACCATCATGGCCTTACCGGCACCGCCCATCTGCATTCTTGATAGTGGCAGTTTCTCAGCTCCGCGAGGCATCATCATGCCAAACATACTTTCCACCAATGTCTTTTCAACTTTGACGGACTGATCTTTGCGCAGTGCATTGAGTCCCCAGAAAGTACAGAAGATACTGACTTTCTTACCCATTGCGGCAGCTCCGTTGGCAATGACCATGGCGGCCAGCGCTTTGTCCAGTTCTCCGGAGAATAAAACGATGGTCGCATTCTCTCGGGAAGCACTTAGCGGAGATGAAACTTTTTCCTGACCTTTCTTCAGCGTTGCCAAAACCTTCTTGCCATCCATTTTCAGATCGACGACGGTATTTCCGGTCTTTTCAGCCCATTTGGAAACATCAGAGTAGAATCCGAAGTCACTGGCTTCGATGCGTAGCAGTTGGTTTGGCAACATTTTTTCCATGGCTTTGTAGGTTTCAAGGATGGGTCCCGGACATTGTAATCCGCAGGCATCGACTTGAATGACTTCCATGTTGGTAACTGGCAGAGCGGTGATGACTTGTTCGTCCACATGTTCAGCTTCTGCCGAACCGGTGATTCCGGTCGGATTATTGAAATCATGGGTTGCGACTTCATACAAGCGATAACCGCCATCCACATTGAATACATGGGTAAAGCCGTTTTCCTGTAAGATGCGTACGGCCAGATAGCCGCGGTGTCCGACTTGGCAGGTCACGTAGATCGGCGTGTCTTTGGATGGCAGTTTGTCAAGATTGTTTCTTAACTCGTCAAGTTCAAAATTGACGGATCCTGGAATGTGTCCGAGGTCATATTCCAATGGAGTGCGTACATCGAGCAGATATCCGCCGTTTTTCACAGTTTCATCGATCTGATGCCATTGAATCGAGGGGATTTCATTGTTCAGCACATGAAGGGCTACATATCCAAGAATATTGACCGGATCTTTCGCACTGGAATAAGGAGGTGCGTAGGAAAGTTCCAAATCCGGCAGATCTTTGACTTTCAGGTTTCCGGTCATGGCGGTAGCAATGACGTCAATGCGCTTTTCTGTTCCTTCTTGACCGATGGCTTGGGCTCCGTAAATCGTACCGTCCGTCGGGGAGAAGATCAGTTTTAGAATCATGGAGGTAGCTCCGGGGTAGTAGGATGCGTGGTTATTCCGGTTGACGTGAACGGTTCTATAATCCATTCCGTAGAATTTGCACAGTCTTTCGTTAAATCCGGTGGATGCGACGGTGAGGTCGAATACTTTGGCCACCGCGGTTCCCAAGGAGCCGGGGTATTTGTCTTCGATGCCGTGAATTGCGTTGGCAACCACAACGCCTTGGCGGTTGGCTGGCCATGCCAAGGGGATTTTGGATTGAGATCCGTTGACACGGGAGCGCACTTCGATGGCATCACCGACGGCGTAAATGTTGGGGTCACTGGTGCGCATTTGATCATCGACCACGATGGCGCGTAAGTTTCCGATTTCAAGACCACACTCTTTTGCCAGTTTGGTTTCAGCGTTGACACCGATGGCAAGAATGATGAGATCGGATTCAATCTTCACACCGCTGGCCGTTTCTACGAATTTACCATTGTCCAAAAAGGATTTAACTCCGTCTTTTAAGATCAGTCGTACGCCATGACGTGTCAGTTCTTCATGGACGATTTGGGCCATTTCGTAATCGATGGGTGCCAGCACTTGGTCGGCCATGTCGATCAAGTTGACCGATAATCCGCGCTCACGCAGATTTTCGGCCATTTCAACACCGATGAAACCGCCGCCGATGACGGTGGCTTTCTTCGGCTGTTTTTGTTTGATGAAGTTATATATCGCATCGGTATGCGGAATATTTCTTAGAATAAATACATTGTTTGCTTCTTTCAGTCCTGGGATGGGCGGAACGATTGGGGATGCGCCGGGAGAAAGAATAAGCACATCATAGCTTTCTGTGTACTCGACACCGGTAGACTTCTTAACCAAAACTTCCTTTTTCTCTCGGTCGATCTTAATGACTTCCGTAAGGTTTCGGATGTCGAGGTTGAAACGTTTGTTCATACCTTCAACGGTTTGTACGAGCAGTTTATTACGATCGGTAATTACTTCTCCGATGTAATAAGGAAGACCGCAATTGGCAAACGAGATGTATTCATCTTTTTCAAAGACGATGATGTCATCTTGTTCACTTAAGCGGCGGAGTTTTGCGGCTGCGGTTGCCCCACCGGCAACACCTCCGACAATAACGATTTTTCTTTTCATGGCTTAGCCTTCTTTCGTTTGTAAGGAAATAATGATTTCTTTGATCGTCGGTACCAATGCTTTGGTAGCTTCGATCCAGTCCAACTGCTCAACATTGCTTTCATCCAGCCAAATCAAGTCGTCGTGTACGGACAGTTTCATCTCGCCATCCACGATTTCACACAGATACAACGGCATTTTAAGGTGAAATCCGGGATAGTCATGGTATATGACGTGAACCAAGGACAGAATCCGGACATCGACATCCAACTCTTCTTTGCATTCTCGTATGACTGCATCTTCGGCTGTTTCACCGATTTCGACCTTGCCTCCCGGAAATTCGTAATACCCCGCAAACTCCCCGAATTTGCGACGCAAAGCGCAGATCCGATTGCCTTGCATAAGGATTCCGGCAGCCCCGTAAACTTGTTTCATACAATCACCTGATTTCTACGATATGTGAAAAAGTTTGGACAGTGTTAATTTTTTAACACACAACAACATTTTAGCACTCTGAACTACTCAAAAAAAGCGATTCTGTGATAATATCACTTAATATTTCAGATATTTTGGTGCTATAATGATTTTAGGAAGCAGTTGCACCGTTCTTTTTTGGTATTTTAAAGGTGGTAGCATCTTGTAAGTAGTTATCATTTGCATTACAATGTACTTAATCAGACGGTTGACAACTCATGACAGGGTGTGGTGAAACATGAGAAATCGCAGAGGCATGACTCTTGTAGAAGTTATCGTAGCTATGGCACTTTTTGCTATTGTAATGGTTACGGTATTTCCTGCGTTTATTATCACCAACATGATGAATAATGTTTCCAAGGAATTCATGGATGCTAATTACTATGCGACTGAAGAACTTGAGGAGATTTATCATAAAGGCAAATCAGAGAACTTGGTTGGAATTGCTGCCTGGCTTGGAACAAGCCGGGGGTTTAGCTGCGTTTTGGTGTCTTCTGTTTATGAATGTTCAAAAACGGCTAACGGGGTTACCTATGACATGACTTTGGCTGCTTACTCTGGATTGTTGGATCTGATCGATGTCAATATCACTGTGGAAGTTACGACAGGGGATTATGCGGGCGACCGCGCTGAGATTCAAAGTTTTGTCCGGACGTATTACAATTGGGGGGGTTAGGGGTGAACAATGAGAAATAACAAAGGATTTACGTTGATAGAACTCGTTGTTACCATGGTGGTTCTTTCGATCGTTGGCGGTCTTGTCGTCGGACTTGTGATGCAGTCAATGAAGTTTTTCAGAGATGAGGAAGATCAGGTGACCAATCAGGCTGCCTTACGGCAGATTGCGGTTGAATTTGAAAAAAATGTCAGAAGGTATGTGTTACAGCCGACAGAATTTGTGGTTTCTGGAAGTTGCTATACGATTACGCCGGTTTTTGAGAGTAGTATAAGTTATTGTTATGTATCTGCCGATAATACGGTGACAAGAAATGGAATTGTCATCGCAGAGAATGTAGGACTGTTTAGCGCGGTATATAATACCACGAATCATTATATTACGTTGTTGATTCAAAGTTTGCCGGATGGATATGGACGCGTTAATGAGGTTAACGTGAATATTTATATCCGCATCGGCAGTTAGGAGAAAGGGTATGAGTAAACTTAGCTACATTCGCAATGAGAAGGGCATGGCATTAATCACGGTCTTGATGGTCTTTCTTGTTTTAGTCATTTTATTAGGCGCAACCATGTTTGCGGCTGTGACCAATCAAAGAAATGCTATTTTTGCCAATGAACACTCAGAAGCTTATTATGTTGCGGAATCGGGCATAAATCTTCGGGTTGCCCAGATGTCTGACTTCTTGAATGATCCTGAGGAGTACATCGATTTGCGTGTCACCACGATGGTAGATTATCTTGAAAGCATGATAGCTGACTTGAATGCTGATAATGTTATACCGGTTGGTAATGGCAACAGTGCAACAGTAACGATTACAGGGCCTGAAGAATTTTCAGAGTTTTTTGATTCTGTAAGAATTTCGATTACATCCGTGGGGAATGTCAATGGAATTACCAGAACTCTTCAACAGGATATTATCATTCAGATAGTCTTCGGTGATGAAACATTAATCGATAAAGCCATTGTTTCAAGAGGCTCAGTTATTATGAATAACGGTTTGGGCACGGTCATTGGTGCCGTATTGACCAATGGTGAACAGTTGCAGATCATGTATCGCAATAAACTGACAACCGGACCGATTTTTGAATTGGGTGATGTCAGTGTCAGCAATGCAATTAAAAAATGCGCAAACATTACGGCGTATGGTTGGCCGTTGGGATTTACGCCTAATTTCAATAATCTGATTTTTAATAAGGAATCGTTTGCTTCGGTCAATGGGGATACGAGCAAGTTTAAGAATAATAACTGTTTTAAGAGTTCTACACCTACTTACGAACCTGCGAAGATATTCCCTAGAGTTTTGGTTCAGAGTTTCCCGACAAATCCTTATCCGGTTTCTGTTGTAAACGGAAAGATCACTTTGCCGGATTTAAGAAGAATTCCGGGAGGCTACAATGGGTATATTATTAATGGAAATTTGAATGTTACTTCGAATATTACGGTTGAATTAGGTGATTATGGTTATTCAGCTCAGTTGAAGCGCATTATAGTCAATGGTAACTTTGTTACTTCCAGTCAAGGGGTTTTAAATGTTACCGGTGTAGGCAGATTGGTGTTTATGAAGAACTATGGATTTCCGAGTGCCGGTCAGACGGTTCAGTGGGATGCCAAGGTCAATCCGACCGGATCAGATCCGGCGAAGGTTATCTTTATGATAGACACGCATAATGATCTTTTACCGGACATTGATGCCAATGGCAATGTTACCTCTAGTTTTGCGAAAGGAAATGTAGTTACTTGGAGTATCGCAAATAATGCCGTGTTTAATGCAAGTCTGATTGGTGAGAATGTGAATTATGAGTGGTCGAATGCTGTTGTCAAAGGTTATATCATTACCAATGGAGATGCAGTCAAACTTAAAGCAAATGCTCAAACAATAGCAGCAACTCCGGTTTGGATTTACGCTCCGGTTGCACATGTCAGCTTAGAGTCGGGTGCTTATTTGTATGGTTCAGTTCTTGCGAAGGCTGTTGAATTCCAGGCAAGCAATCCGGTTGTTGAGTTTAAGGATATGCCTCCGGGAGCCCAATTGCTGTCGTATATGTTCTATTTGCAGCCAGTGGCGGGCGGGGGTACTAACCCTGATGAAGCAATAATTTATTTCTCGAATATTGTCGAAATCGATAACGAGTAGATTGTAGGAGGATCCATGAAAAGTTATTATGTAACAGCGGTTGATACT